>Ga0265780_10011037_pt1 | contig 10726 bp, 10 predicted proteins | sample P1T30metagenome_FD_192432 | JGI IMG/M metagenome (GOLD analysis project Ga0265780, IMG submission 192432) | Plant litter microbial communities from East Loma Ridge, Irvine, California - P1 T30 | ecosystem: Environmental > Terrestrial > Plant litter > Unclassified | place: USA: California... | reverse complement strand
ATGCAAGTGGCACTGGCGAAAGCCAAGGAAGGCCGCGAGCACATCCTGGGCGAAATGCAGAAGGCCATGCCGCACGTGAAGACGGAACTGTCGGACTTCGCACCGCGCCTGATCACGATCAAGATCAACCCTGAAAAAATCCGTGACGTCATCGGCAAGGGCGGCGCTGTCATCCGCGCGCTGACGGAAGAGACCGGCACCCAGATCGACATCAGCGACGAAGGCGTGGTTACGATCGCGTCGGTCGACGCTGCCGCCGGCCAGGAAGCCAAGCGCCGCATCGAAGAGCTGACCGCATCGGTCGAAGTGGGCAAGACCTACGACGGCACCGTGCTGAAGCTGCTGGATTTCGGCGCCATCGTGCAGGTCATGCCGGGTAAAGACGGCCTGCTGCACATCTCGCAGATCGCCAACGAGCGCGTGAATGCGGTTGCCGACTACCTGAAAGAAGGCCAGGCAGTGCGCGTCAAGGTCCTCGAGACCGACGAGCGCGGCCGCCTGAAGCTGTCGATGAAGGCAGCCGATCCGGTCGAAGGCGCTGCCCAGTAAAGGTCAGCCATTCATCGAAAGCCGCCAGCGCGTCAGCCCTGGCGGTTTTTTTATGCTTCAGATCGACGATCAGCGCACGCGCTTCGCGTCGAAGAACCAGCCTTTCCAGTGCAGTACGATGCGTTGCTGATCCCTGATGAACGCGATGGTGCAGCCCAAATCGACAACCGTTACCGGATCAGGTAAATGCAGGAGCTCTGCACTGGCGTGCGCTTGGTCGCGGAGATACCACACTGGCTCGACCAGTTTGGCAGTCAAATCAGGCGGGCCGCAATCGCGTTTGCCGAACCTGACATGATCTTTGTTGATCGTGAATATTTTGCCGATGAGCCGTTGCGCTTCGCGTTCGTCCAGCGAGGTGATATCGGCGCCATCCAAGGCTGCCGTCAGTTGCCATTTTCCGATTGCATTGAGTTCCTGATAGTCGCTTGCGAAGGCGGGGGCCGAGAAAGTGCTTGAAAGCGCGAGGGCGGTGACGATTCGACGCGCGCGCCTGTTGAAGTTAATAAGAGAATCAGGGAAGGGCATAGGGGGACCTATTCGGTTGGGGATGACTGCGAGCCATGATTGGTACGGAATGGAGCGCTTTCCTCTACCCTCCGTTTGATGAGTCCTGGCGCGATAACGTACTTTTTCTTTCCATCCTTCACGATGGAGACCTTGATTAATTTCGACATATTCGCGGCAGCTTTCGTGAATTCACCATTGTTGATAAACCGAAAAGTATCCTCTGCCCTGGTTGGCCCCGTATTAAAAGTCAGGCTGCAAAGCGCATCGAACTGTGCCTGACTGAGGGTAACGTGAATTTCACGCCTGACGATCCTCTCCGCCTCGGCAACCTTCTGCGCAAAAACCATATCGGCCGACTGCGCACTCACCTTGCGCTCCAGTTCCTCGGCCGAGCACACGCCGACGTGCGCAAGGATCCCTGTGCCCCAGGTGCAGTTGCCCTTGTTCTTGCCCATGTCGTTGTAATAGCGGTAGACGGCTTTTTCCGTCACGCGCATGCGCGCGCGGGCGGCCGGACTCATCGACATGCCGGCATTCGGCATCGATGCACGGCGGGTGGCTGGTGGCGAGTGCCGGGTGACCATGACATCTCCTGGTGGGAACGAGACCGCCAACGTAACAGCGGGGGAGGGCCGCGCCCGTGCGCCAGGTCAAACTTGCACTCGAGAACGACGGGCCCAGCGTGGCCGTCACGGCAAAAATGTGACAGCCGCCTTCGCTTCTTGTCACTTTCACGCTGCCGAACCGGTGTTGCCCCAGGGAGAGGTGATATAGTTACTCATTGAACAGCACGCGTACCGGGTGCTGCAGACCGCAGGCGCAAGATAGCGCCCGGCACAACACCAATACCAACGCCAAAACCAACAAGGATCGACTGAATGACTACCGATTACGCAAGCCGCATTAGCGCCCTCATCCAGGAAAACGAAGCGGCCATCGGCGCCCAGTGGCTGGCCGACCTCGAAGCGGCAACGATGCGTTCGAGCGCTGGCGCGAAAGAACAATTGCGCAAGCAATGTTCCCAGTTCCTCTCGCTCTTCATCGCTGCCACCCGCGGCGGCAGCCTCGACAACATGGAACACCGCAGCTGGGACGAAGTGCGCGGCCTGCTCAGCGAAATTTCGGCCAACCGTGCGCGCCAGGGTTCGACCCCGTCCGAGACCGCCACCTTCATCTTCTCGCTGAAGCAGCCGCTGTTCACCGTGCTGCGTCAGGGCTTCGGCGCCGACGTGCAGGCACTGTCCGAAGCGTCCTGGATGCTCGGCACGATGCTCGACAGCCTGGGCCTGTACACCATCGAAGTATTCCAGAAGAGCCGTGACCAGGTCATCGTGCGCCAGCAGCAGGAACTGCTCGAGCTGTCGACGCCGGTCGTCAAGCTGTGGGACGGCATCCTGGCGCTGCCGCTGATCGGCACGCTCGACAGTGCGCGCACGCAGGTGGTCATGGAAAACATCCTGCAGAAGATCGTCGACACCGGCGCGGAAATTGCCATCATCGACATCACCGGCGTGCCGACCGTCGATACCCTGGTGGCCCAGCACCTGATGAAAACCATCGCCGCCGCGCGCCTGATGGGCGCCGACTGCATCATCAGCGGCATCCGTCCGCAGATCGCGCAAACGATCGTCCACCTGGGCGTGAACCTCGAAGACGTGATCACCAAAGCGACGCTGGCCGATGCCTTCCTGGTGGCGCTGGAACGTACCGGCGCCACGTTTGTCAAAGCAGCCAAGGCCTGAAAATAAATGGAACGCATTCCTATTCTCCGCATGGGCGACCTGCTGCTGGTGACCATCCAGGTCGACATGCATGACCGCCTCGCGATGACATTGCAGGATGACCTGACCCAGCGCATCGTCAACGATTCCGCCAAGGGCGTGCTGATCGATATTTCAGCGCTCGACCTGGTCGACTCGTTCATCGGCCGCATGATCAGCAATACCGCGGCGATGGCGCGCGTGCTCGACGCCACCACGGTGGTCGTGGGCATGCAGCCGGCCGTGGCCATCACGCTGGTGGAACTGGGACTGAACCTGGCGGGCGTACGCACCGCCCTGAACGTCGAGCGCGGCATGGCCCTGCTGGGCAAGAGTTTTCGTTGATGGTCGCGGCGTCCGCCAATATCGAGCTGATCGACACGCATTTGCGTGAACGCTATCGCAGCGTGCGCAAGGACAGCGTCATCGTGCCGCTGCGTACCGACGAAGATGTGGTGCACCTGCGGCGCCAGGTGCGCGAACGCGCGCTGGCCATCAAGCTCAGCCTGGTTGACCAGACCAAGCTCGTGACGGCGGCCAGCGAACTGGCGCGGAACACCATCAAGTATGGCGGTGGCGGCGAGGTGCAGCTCGAGTTCCTCGACGATGGCGTGCGCGATGGCATCGCCTTGCTGTTCATCGACGGCGGCCCGGGCATTGCCGACCTCGACCTGGCGCTGACTGACGGCTATACCTCCGGTGGCGGCCTCGGTCTCGGGCTGTCCGGCTCGCGCCGCCTGGTGGATGAATTTGAAATCGATACCCGCGTTGGGGAAGGAATGGCAGTCTCTGTCGCAAAATGGAAACGTTAATCAGTTCGCTTGAACGACAACTGGTCTTCAGCATCACCCACGCGAGCGACGTGGCCGCGGCGCGCCGCGGCGGCCAGCAACTGGCCAACGACATGGGTTTCGATGAAACCCGCGCCGGCCAGCTCGCCATCATCATCACCGAAGTGGCCACCAACATCGTCAAGCATGGCATCGCCGGCAAGGTGTTCATCGGTCCCGCGCAGACCTGCATCGCGGGCATCGACGTCATCGCCTTCGATAGCGGCCCTGGCATGGACGATATCGACACATGCCTGCGCGACGGGGTCTCCAGCGCCGGCACCGCCGGCAACGGCCTGGGCGCGCTGGCGCGCCTGTCGGATGCATTCGACATCTATTCGGTGCGCGACAAGGGCGCGGCGTTTTTCATGCGTCTGTACCGCGCGGCGCCCGACGGCCCGCGCGCACCCCGGCCCATGGAAGACCGGATCGAAACCGGCGCCTTGTCGCTGCCGCTGGCCGGCGAAGATGAAACCGGCGACGGCTGGGCTGTTGCCATCGACGAACGCGGCGCGAACCTGCTCGGCGTGGACGGGCTGGGCCACGGCCCGATTGCCGCCGAAGCGACGCTGGCGGCCATCGAAGCACTGAAAAAATCACCGTCGGCCGAGCCGGCCCGCGTGGTCGACAACGCCCACCAGGTGATGCGCGCGACCCGCGGCGCGGCACTGGCGGCGGCGCGCATCGATTTCGAACGCGACGAAGTGCGCTTTGCCGGCATCGGCAATATCGGCGCCTGCGTGTACGACGACGACGGCGTGCGGCGCCAGCTGGTGTCGCACAACGGCATCGTGGGCAACAATATGCGCAAGGTGCAGGAATTCACGCTGCCGTGCGCGCCTGGCGCGCTGTGCATCCTGCACTCGGACGGCCTGTCGACGCAATGGTCGCTGGAAAATTATCCCGGCCTGCAGGGGCGCCATCCGGCCCTCATCGCCAGCGTGCTGATGCGCGACTTCGCCCGCGCCCGCGACGACGCGATGGTGCTGGTCGTGCGCCGCGCGCCTGGCCACGTCCGGACTTCCGCATGATTCTCCCGCGCCTGCTCTCGGTCGGCCTCGACCGCCAACAGGACGTGGTCGTGGTGCGCCAGCGCGCGCGCGAGATTTCGGCCGCGCTCGGCTTCGGCCTGCAGGACCAGGTGCGCATCGCCACCGCGGTTTCCGAAGTGGCGCGCGCGCTGACCCAGGCCGCGCCAGGACGGCGCGCGACCTTCGCGCTCAGCGACGATGGCCTTCAGCTCGAAGTCATCATCGGCGGCGGCGCCGCGCTGGCGCTCGAGGACGGCGATTCGCTGCCGGAACTGGCGATCATCAGCGCCCACCGCCTGATGGACCATTGCGAGGTGCAGCGCGAACCCGGCCAGCCGCCGCTGATCGTCATGCACAAGCGCCTGCCGCCGCATGCGCGCCCGAGCGCGGCGCAAATCGCCGCGCTGACCGCCGAACTGGCCAGCAGCCCGGAAGCGAGCACCTTTGCCGAAGTCCAGCAGCAAAACCAGGAACTGGTATCGACGCTGGCCGAGCTGCGCGAGCGCCAGGAAGACTTGCTGTCGCTGACGCGCGAACTGGAAGACACCAACCGTGGCATCGTCGCCCTGTACGCCGAGATCGAAGAAAAGGCCGAGCGTCTGCGCCGCGCCGACGAAATGAAATCGCGCTTCCTGTCGAATACCAGCCATGAACTGCGCACGCCGCTGTCGTCGATCCGCGCGCTGGCCAAGCTGCTGCTGGACCGCATGGATGGCGAGCTGACGGTCGAGCAGGAGCGCCAGGTGCGCTTCATCGCCGTGGCCGCCAACGACCTGTCGGAACTGGTGAACGATTTGCTCGACCTGGCAAAGATCGAAGCGGGCAAGGTCGATTTGCTGCACGCGCCGGTCGTGCCGGAAAACCTGTTCCGCGTGCTCAAGGGCACGCTGTTGCCGCTGGTGGACGGCACCACCGTCGAGATGATTTTCGATGTGGCCGACCACGTGGCGCCGTTCGAATCGGATGAAGGAAAAATCTCCCAGATCCTGCGCAACTTCATCTCGAATGCGGTCAAGTTCACCGAGCGCGGCACGGTGCGCATTACCGCCAGCAATGCGTCGAACATGGACGCGGTGGTGTTCTCGGTCAGCGACAGCGGCATCGGCATCAGCGCCGAGAACCTGCAGCTCATTTTCGAGGAATTCAGCCAGATCGAGCATCCGCTGCAGCGGCGCAGCAAGGGCACGGGCCTCGGCCTGCCGCTGTGCCGCAAGCTGGCCGCGCTGCTGGGCGGCGAAGTGGACGTCACCAGCACGCCAGGTATCGGCTCGACCTTCACGCTGACCTTGCCCCGCCATGTGCCCGGCGCCCCGTCCGCGAAGCCCGGAAATTGATAAGATTACCCATGATTGCCCACGCCACCCTGATCCTGAACGTCGACGATAACGACGGCGCCCGCTACGCAAAAACCCGCATCCTGCAAAGCGCGGGCTTTCGCGTGGTCGAAGCCGAAAACGGCACCGATGCGCTGGAGATCGCGCGGCGCGACGAGCCCGACTTGGTGCTGCTGGACGTCAAGCTGCCGGACATCAACGGCATCGAAGTGTGCCGCCGCATCAAGGCCGATCCCGTCACGGCGTCGATCCTGGTGCTGCAGACGTCGGCGGCACTGACCGGGCGCGACGACAAGATCCGCGGCCTCGAGGGCGGCGCCGACAATTACCTGGCCGCCCCGATCGAAGCCGATGAACTGATCGCCAACGTGAACGCGCTGATGCGCATGCGCCAGACCCAGAGCGCGCTGCGCGACAGCGAAGAGCGCTTCCGCCAGCTGACCGACAATATCGAAGACGTGTTCTGGATGTTCTCGGTGCCCGATGGCGCGCTGGTGTTCGTCAGCCCGGCCTATTCGTCGATTTTCGGCCGTGTAGCAGGTGAACTGGGCAGCACTGACGACGACTGGATGGCCGCCGTGCATCCGGACGACCGCCTGGCCGTGCAGCAGCGCTGGAGCGCCCGCGACGACTATCACAACTACGATGAAGAATTCCGCGTCGTGGCCGACGACGGCACCATCCGCTGGGTGCGCGACCGCCTGTTCCCGGTGCGCGACGCGAAGAACCAGGTGTACCGGGTGGCGCGCGTCACCAGCGACATCACGCGCCGGCGCGAGATGGAGTCGCTGCTGCGCACGGCCGACATCAACAAGAATGAATTCCTCGCGACGCTGGCCCACGAGCTGCGCAATCCGCTCAGCCCGATCCGCAGCGCGGCGGCCTTGCTGGCGAACGGCGGCGACGACAATGTCACGATGCGCGAGCGTGCGCGCGACGTCATCACGCGCCAGGTCGACCATCTGGCACACCTGGTGGACGACCTGCTCGACGTGGCCCGTATTTCGCAGGGCAAGATCGTGCTGCGCCGCGAGGAAGTCAACATCGGCGCCGTGGTCGCGCAGGCGATCGAAACCGCCACGCCGCTGCTGCAGGCGCGCCGCCACACGCTCGACGTGCAATTGCCGCCCATGGATATCTGGGTGTCGGGCGACGCCGTGCGCCTGGCCCAGTCGGTCGGCAACCTGCTGCACAACGCCGCCAAGTTTACGCCGGAGCGGGGCCGCGTGACGATCCGCGTGCAACTGGCCGGCGACATGGGCGGCAAGGCGGTACGCATCGACGTCATCGACAACGGCATCGGCATCGAGCGCGCCAACCTGTCGCGCATCTTCGGCATGTTTGCGCAGGTATCGGTGGCGCCGGACCGGGCCCAGGAAGGGCTTGGCATCGGCCTGTCGCTGGTGTCGCGCCTGCTGGAAATGCATGATGGGCGCTTGAGCGCCACCAGCCCGGGCATCGGGCTGGGCAGCACGTTCACGGTGGAGCTGCCGGTGCTGCGCGTCGGGGCTGCAGCAGCGGCGAGCGCGCAGGCGCCGGCGCCCGCGGCGCCGGCGGGCCAGGAAGCGCGCCTGCGCGTGCTGCTGGTCGACGACAATATCGACGCCATGGACATGATGGGTTTCCTGCTGAGCGAACTGGGCTACGACACCCTGACCGCCAGCGACGCGCACGGCATCCTGGCGCTGGCGGAGAAGGAGCGCCCGGACGTCATCGTGCTCGACATCGGCCTGCCCGGCATCGACGGCTACCAGCTGGCGCGCCTGATCAAGGCCCACCCGGCGCTGGCGCACACGCGCCTGGTGGCGCACACCGGTTACGGCTCGCCGGACGACCGCGAGAAAGCGCGCGCCGCCGGTTTCGATGCGCACCTGGTGAAACCGGCGCAGCTGTCGGCGCTGCAGGCGGCGCTGCGCGGGGAAGGCTGACCCTACCTGGCGCCAGCCTGCTGCTGGCGCAGCCGCGCCAGGTCGGCGATGCGCGTGGCGGCTGCCAGTGCTTCATTGCGCTGGGTGGCGCTGAGCTCCGCGCCAATGCCCGTCATCTGCGCACCGTCCGGCGCGTACAGGGCAAACAGCGTCTCGCCGGGGGAGAGCAGGTCGCGGTAGATCAAGCCTCGCGCAAGGCCGTAGCGGTAAGCCAGCGCCGGATCCTTGCCGAACAGCGCATCGTCATGGAGATAGTTGACCGAGATGTATTCGAGCGCGCCGAGGTCGGCGTCGTCGGCGGCGCTGCGCAGGAGGGTCAGCACCTCCTGTTTCCAGGCCTGCACCAGCGGGTCGTCCGGTCGCGCAAGCAGCGCCGTCGGGTCGCCGAACGGCCCTTCGCCCGCCATCAGCACCGCCGCGCCCGGCACGCCCGCCCGGGCGGCGATGGCAAGATAGTCGATGCGCGACATCCGCATGCGTTCGCTCATGCCGGGACACAGCGCCGCGTCGTGGATTTTTTCCGCCGGGCTCAATGCGCGAAAGCCGGGCTGCGATCCTTCGTTCTTCCACGGCGCAGTCGGTGGCGCGTCGAAAATCAGGCGATCGCCATCGCGGTTGAAGCTGGCGCAGTCGGCCAGCAACTGGTACGCCGCCAGGGCGTCCTTTGGATCACGGGTGGCGATCAGGCGGTCGATCTGTGCGTCCAGGGTCGATGCAGGCGCAGATGCGGTGGCGGACATGAGGGGCGCAGGCGGGGCAGATGGCCATGCGAGCGGAGGATGGCGCAACGGCGTTGGCGCGGCAAGCGCCGTTTCGGGCACCGCCGGCTGTTGCCGTATCCAGATTGCAGCGACGGCCGCTGCCAGCAACACCAATCCGGTCGTGTAAAACGCGATGCGCATGACGCCATCCTGACCCACATGAAAAACGCCTGCGCGAAGCAGGCGCCGGCTGCGATGGAGCGAACCTTGATCGAGCGAACCTTATTTGTCGCTGACGGTAAATTCGCCGTATGCTTTGAGCTGCTCGCCGATGGCGGCATTGTCGCCCACCACGACGATCGACTGTGCCTCGGGCGCAAAATATTTCTTGCTGACGTCCCGCACTTGTTCCGCCGTGACCTTCTGGATCAGCGGCACGAACTGGCCCAGGAACGTGGGCGGCAGGCCCGCCAGCCAGTTTGACGCCAGCGTCCCCGCCACCGAGCGCTGCAGCTGGTTGCTGATCAGGTAGCCGCCGGCCACGTAGCGCTTGTTCATCTCCATCTCGGCCGGCGTGACCAGTTCGGTGCCGATGCGCCGGTATTCCGCCATGAATTCCTTCAGCGACGCACCGGTGACCTCGTTGCGCACTTCCGCGCCGCCGACGATGCTGCCGCCTTCGCGGTACATGCGCCCGCCCGCGGAGGCGCCATAGGTATAGCCTTTTTCTTCACGCAGGTTGAGGTTCACGCGGCTGCTGAAGCCGCCTCCGAGGATGGTGCTGGCCAGGCGCATCGGCACCTGGTCGGGCGAGGTCGCGGCAATGCCGGGACTGCCCAGCCGGACAGTCGACTGCACGCTGCCGTTGCGCTGCAGGACCAGGCGCACCGGTTGCGCGGCGCCGGGCGCGGCCGGCGTTTCCGGCGTCGCCTCGCCTTGTCCCTTCCAGTCGCCGAACGCGCGCTGCGCCATCTGCATTGCCTGCGCATCGGTGACGCGGCCGGTCACGACCAGCAGCGCGCGCTCCGGGCGGAAGCGTTTCGCATGCTCGGCGCGCAGCAGCGCTCCGGTGGTGCTGGTGATCGCGTCGGCAGTCGGCTCGACCCGGCTGTACGGGTGGCTGCCGTAGATGGCCTTGCCGAGCGCGCGGTCGGCGCGGAAGCGCGGCTGCGTCTCGGACACCTTTAAACTTTGCAGCGCGTTGGCCTTGGCCAGCGCGACTTCGTTCTCGGGGAAGGTCGGCTGGCGCACCACGTCGGCCATCAGGTCGAGCATGGGGGCGGCGTGCGAAGTGAGGGCGTGGGCCGAGACCAGGATGCCGTCGAGCGCGGCGCTGGCGGCGACCGCGCCGCCCATGCCCTGCGCCAGTTCGGCGATGGCGCGCGAATCGTGCTTGCCGCTGCCTTCATTGAGCAGGCCGGCCATCAGGTTGGCAAAGCCCGGATGGTCCTTGTCGTCGGCGGCATAACCGGCGTTGCGAACGGCCAGCACGAAATCGACGCGCGGCAGGCCCTTGCGCGGGACAACCCACACTTCGAGGCCGTTGGGCAGGGTCTTGCGGGCGATCTTCGGCGCCGGCAGCGGCTTGTCCTTGCCGTAGGCCGGCATGCCGGCCGGGGTGGCGGCCGGCGCGGCAGCCTGGGCAAACGGGGAGAACAGCAGGGCGGCGGCGAGGGCCAGGGTCAGCTTGTTTGGGATGGTCACGATGGGCTCCTTATTTCTTGACGCCAGGGGTGGCGCCCGAGGCAACTGCAGCGGCGGCGACCGGCTTGCGGTCGATCGTGGTGCGGTTCGCGGCGGTCAGGTAAGTCGCGGCGACGCGCTGCAGGTCGGCGGACGTCACGCCCTCGATCCAGCCGGGGATCCGGTTGACGACATGCGCGTCGCCCCACAGGGTTTGCAGGCGCGCCAGCGTGTCGGCGCGGTTGATAAAGCTTTCCAGCCGGTCGTTCCAGTCCGCCAGCATCTGCGTCTTGACACGCTTGAGCATTGCCGGCGACACGCCGTCCTTGACCACTTTGAAGATGTCGTCGTCCATGGCGGCCAGCAGGCTGTTCGAGTCGCCGTTCGGCTTGTATAGCGC
>Ga0265780_10011036_pt1 | contig 10726 bp, 6 predicted proteins | sample P1T30metagenome_FD_192432 | JGI IMG/M metagenome (GOLD analysis project Ga0265780, IMG submission 192432) | Plant litter microbial communities from East Loma Ridge, Irvine, California - P1 T30 | ecosystem: Environmental > Terrestrial > Plant litter > Unclassified | place: USA: California... | reverse complement strand
TCGTCTACGGCCCTAACGGGTGGCTAAATACGTTGGCGAAGTTGAGGCATAAATCAAAATCAACTCGCTAAACACTACCGAGTGTTGAGGAATCAACTGGCTAGTTCGCTTCCTTTTGGGACGCCCAGTCAATGGCATTGTGAACAATGGTTGTAAAGGCACTATTCTGAAAAAGATCCGGGTGGTGGCCCATGAAAATATAGAGGTTCCGCGCCTTCACCCGCTCGTTCGACCAGATTACCGGATGGTCGCCCATTTTGATAGCCGAGTCAGGCGTATAGGTTGATTCATCCACGGAAGCCAGAACGTTTACGTTCGGTCGTGGGCTTTTATCATATACGTACCACTCCTCATTCTGGACCACAAATGACGCCGGTACGTCCTTCAGGCAGGGGTGCTGGCGGGCTTCAACCCTGACCGTTGCCGTCGAAAAGGTGGGGATATAATCCTTGTACCGGATACCGCCCATGAAATCCGAGAACCAGGGCCACATGGTAAACCCGTCAAATTCGCCCAGCAAAGACGCGTGGTGGAAGCCAATCCAACCTATTTTGCCGGCCTGTATGTAGCGCGTAAAGGTGGCTTTGGCCGTATCGGTCCAGTTGTAGGGCGGGTAATTCAGCTGAATAAACAGCTGATACCGGTCCAGAAAAGCTGCGTTAATAGCATCGGTATTCTCGATGTAATCGACAGTAAACTGCTGTCTCTGCGCTTCCTGTTGAAGCCATTTTCGGGCGGCAGCCACAAAAGGAGCGTGAACTCCACCACCCTTCTCTGCCATCGCCAGCACCCGAAACCGGGGTTTGGCTGCCTGAGCCGACAGTTGCTCAGGCAGTCCCAGCAGCCCCAGAAACAGGCTAATATATACCGTTAATCGAATCATAATCGGGCTTATTCCACGAACTGAATACTGTTCAGTTTCAGGATTGAGTTGTTGGGTTTTGTTCGTTTTATGGCGAAGAAATAAACGTCGTGCCGACCCGTGACAGGCTTGTTCAGCCGACCGGTTACCTGCCCCATTTTGTCCCACGAACCCGTCGACTGGTACGTTGTCGTGCTGAGTACTGGCCCGGCGTAGGAGTCAATCCGCACCTCAATTTCGCCCGTCTGCCCCGCCGATCCGTACTCGTAAACAAACTGGTTTATGCCCGTCAGGTCGACGTTTTTCAGGAGAATATAGGACTTGTGTGCGCCCGGTGAGAGGTTGTCCTTAAAGCGTGAGAAGCCAACGTACGCATCGGCATAGATCGATTTCACGGTCGCGTTACGTAGCGTTACCGCGTCGGTTCCGGTCAGGGGGCTAACGGCGTTCCCGCCTTTATCGGTGTAGGTAGCCAGCATCGTGTACTGACCGCGCAGCTCGTCGGGCTGGTGATCCGTTAGGGCCAGCTTGCCCGTTGCGGGAAGCAGCGCTTCGGCTTTGGTTTTGTCGGTCAGCGAAAAAATATACCGGACCATCTCTTTGGCGTCCTGCGAGCTGAGCTGCGGGTGGGCACTCATTACGTGCTCGGTACCCCAACTGCCGCCCCCACCGGCAATGATCTTGGCGGCCAGTTTATCGGCCGATCCTGTCTGGCTTTTGTAGCGCTGAGCAATGGCCAGCAGCGACGGCCCAACGGATACGTTGCTGACGGTATGACAGGCTTTGCAGTCGCTGCCCGCCATCAGGGATTTGCCCAGCGGTTCGGCCTGTGCCAGCGTCCGGATGGGCGTGCTGGCGGTCAGGGTGCTGGGTTGCGGGTTGTAAACGTACTGCACCTTCAGTCGCTTCGGATCGATGGGTTTGTCTTCTTTGTCGGTTACTTTAACGCTGTAGGTAAAGGGTTTGTCGGGCCAGTAAAACGACTTGTTACCGGCGCTGGTAATGGTAACATCGGGCTTGGTATTGCCCACTTTCACCAGTAGCGTGTCCCGGCTGATCAGTCCTACTTTGTCGGTAACGGCCAGAATGGTCCGGTAGGTGCCCGGCTTGCGGAAGGTGTAGGTCGCGTTCGGTGTCGTGGCTCCTACTGTCTTACCGTCGAACAGCCATTTGTACGTAATGTCGTCGTCATCGTCCAGGTCTTTGCTGCCCCGGCTGTTGAACGTAACCCGCAGCGGAGCCTGTCCGGTAGCCTCTCGGATGACTGGCATATTTTTTCGTTCCGAGGTCAGGAATACCGTCTTATCAATGTAGGCTTCGGCCGCCGAATCCGTTACGCTGGCCTGTGCAATAGGTGCCCGGTTCCCGCGGTTATACTCAATTTTTACCAGCCGCGCATCCTCGTTATCGGCTCCGTATACCGAACCGTATTCGAGCATATACATGGTGCCATCGGGGCCAAACGTCAGGTCGATGGGACGCCGAAAATCGCCGTTTGTCGCCATGAACGGCTCACTGCGGACGTAGTTTTCCTGGGCGTCGAAACTCAGGGCCATCACCCAGTTGCGCATCCAGTCGAACACGAACAGCTTGCCGTCGTAGTAGTCGGGAAACCGGGTCGTCGATGAATTTTTTGAATCGAATGTATAGAACGAACCGGCCATAGCGCTACGTCCGCCCACGCCCAGTTCCGGGAACTCCGGCGAGGCTGCGTAAGGGTACCAGATCATGGCGGGTGTGGCCGGTGGCAGTTTGGTTAGGCCGGTGTTATTAGGCGACGTATTGACAGGACCGTTAGGGTCGAATTTCGGACCAGCTTTCTGGGTTGCGAAGTCCCATTTGGCGTAGGCGTAATTGTTCCCCACGAAGTACGGCCAGCCGAAATTACCCGCCTTTTTTGCCTGGTTAAACTCGTCGTACCCGCGTGGCCCCTGGATACTATCCTTACCGGCGTCGGGCCCAATTTCGCCCCAGTACAGTACCGACGTTTTCGGGTTGACGGCAATACGGTACGGGTTCCGGCACCCCATAGCGTAGATTTCGGGACGGGTTTTGGCGCGGTCCGACGGGTCAGCGCCTTTCGGAAATAAATTGCCATCAGGAATGGTATAGGTGCCGTCCGGCTGGGGATGGATACGGAGCACTTTTCCTTTCAGATCGTTTGTGTTTCCCGCCGAACGCTGCGAATCCAGGCTGTAATATTCCTGGCCGGGGCGTTCATCCAGGGGGGCAAAACCGTTGGAGGGAAACGGGCTGGAACTGTCGCCGGTCGAGAGAAAGAGGTTTCCGTCTTTGTCCCAGGCCAGTGAGCCCCCGTGGTGCGAGGCACTGTTTTTCTGCACCGGTACCTTGAGTAATATCTTCTCGGACGCCAGATCGAGCGTATTGTCCGGCTTCAGCGTAAAGCGCGAGAGCTGGAAATTGATGGGTTCTTCGGTTTGCCCACCGGGTGCATAATACAGATACAGATTGTGATTCTGGCTGAAACTCGGGTCAAGCGTGACGCCGATGAGGCCGGTCCCGCCGACCGTGGTTACCGGGAATTCGTGGACCAGTGTGCGCTGACCGGTGCGCGGGTCAAAGACCGAAAAATTGCCGAACAGCTCCGTGAAAAATACCCGTCCATCGGGAGCAACGGCCACTTCCATAGGGGCGTTGAGGTCGTTCACCAGGATCGTTTTTACGAATCGATTCTGCTCGGGCGTTACCTTGGCATAGGCTTTTGTGTAGTCAAGTGGCTTTTCACCGCCGATGGCATAATCAATCCCACCCAGCAGATGCTTCAGAAACGTTGGGTCGCTGTAGCTTTCGTCGGTATGGCCGTTTCCGGTGTAGAACGCGCGGCCCCCGTCGAACTCCTGGTACCAGCTGATGGGGTGGCTGGCGCCGTTGGTGCCCCCTTCGTACGTATTTTCGTCCAGTTCGGCCAGCACCTTGATGCCCGAATAGAACGAGCGGTAGTTGTACCATTCGTCGGTACGTTCCCAGCGATCCGGTAGCCCAGTGGTGGCCGGATGCGTCTTGTCGATCACATCGACCGTAGCCTTGCGTATGTTGGAATTATGGGGGTGGCTGGCGAAGAACGCACCCATCAGCTTGCCGTACCAGGGCCAGTCATATTCAGTATCGGCCGCAGCGTGAATGCCCACGTAGCCCCCGCCTGCCTGGATGTATCGCTCGAAAGCGGCCTGCTGCTCACCATTCAGAACGTTCCCCGTCGTGTTGTTGAAGATGACAGCTGCGTACTGTTTCAGGTTCTCGTCGGTGAAACGAGTTGCGTTGACCGTGGTATCGACCTGGAAATTGTGTTCCTGTCCCAGCTGCTGAATGGCGGCAATCCCGAACGGAATCGACGTGTGTTTCCAGCCTTTGGTTTTGGAGAAAACCAGCACTTTAGGCGAGGCCGCCCGGGAAGGGACCGCGCCGGCGTTTTCCTGGGGGGATAGGGCTGCTTTCACAACGGCTGGATCGGCCAAATAGGCCGGATCGGGTACCGACGGATGGATCAGGGTACTGGTCCAGAAAAACAGTGGAATACAGAGCAGATAACTAAAGCGGGCGACGACTTGCAGAAACATAGAAACTAGCTATACTGTAACGTATGAATATGTCTACAAAAGAACGGTCGCGGGCGTCTATACCGATAACTCCCCGCCAATTTTGACGAAAATAGTTTTGTACAACAGTGATCTACAGGCTGGTTGATTGAAAAAAGAAAAATCCAGATCTGAAAAACTGCGGGGGGCATTATCACGTACGTGTATCGACACGCTTCTTCCCGTTTCGGCTAGTCAATGCTTTCTAACTAGCTACCGTTCTCACACCGTTGTACAAATACCTGGTAAAAAATTCATGTAAACATCAATACATGAAACTATTTTCTATATACTTGTCTATGTATATCGCGCAGTTATGGGAACGTTCGTTGTTGTGCTCTTGTCAATTGTCGGGCAACTGGTCATGACAGCACTTTTTGCGCAGGAAGCCGTTACGACAAAGGAGGGGGATTTTTGCCGTGTAAAATGTTCGCTGGCCACCCTGTTGTATCTAAGCATCGCCACCCTGCTGACCTGGATGCTCATTAGCCAGGGGATTTTAGCGTAGCGCGCTTTAGCCCGTTTATTCACTAGCGGTTGGCCCTGAGTACATGGTAAATTCTGGCGACTTTCACGGCCGGTACCTGTCCGATCGGCCGAAAAACGAGCTTGCGCAGATCGCTGCGTGATGCCCATCGGCCACCAGCATCAATACATAGATACGTAATGAAAACCGTTACCGGGCAATTTTTCGAAGACTGACCTGGGGGCACAACTGACACTCGGAACAAATAACCGTGAGCGTGGCCGGGCTGGAAATGTTGCCCTGGTTGTCGCTGACGACGTACGTAATAAACGACCGGACGTAGGCAGCCTGGGGCGTAAACGTAATCACGCCCGTTGTGGTATTGACCGAATACGTACCCTGACCGGCAATAGTCACCGACGTAACGGGCGCCCCGCTGGTAGGATCGACCAGGCGAACGGAAGCTGAATTGATGGGATAACTCCCCGCCACGTCGTTGGCCGTTACGCTGACCGAAGCGGTTGTGCTAGCCGTGGCGACACAGGCTAAATCGTTGGTCGTCGAGGGCGGGATGATCTGATTGGGACAGCGGGCGCCGTCGCCGGGGTTACGACCGGCCAGGCTGTTCGAGAAAAAGGTAGCCGTTACGTTGCCGGTAGCCAGATGAGGGGCCGAAATTCGGTAAATATTGCCGCTGGTATTGTTCCCGATATACATCGTGCCGTTGCCATCCATGAAAATAGCGCCGAAGGAACCGCTCTGGCTTTCCAGCCCGGCTACGGCCCCAATCCGGGTGGCGGTGTTGGCAACGGGGTCATAGCTGACCAGGGCCTTGTTGGCCGTTACACCATAAATTTTGCCATCGATCGGGCTGAAGGCCCAGTCGTTCAGACCACTCAGCGCACTAGTGGCGGTAGCACCCGACAGACGGGTAACCGCCAGCAGCGAGGTGACTGGATTGCTCAGGTTAACCGCTACAACTGAGTTGGAGCCATAGAGGTAAAGCACCCCGTTTGGGCTAACATCCCCCGTCGCATAGCTGCCATTCGTGGCTAATCCTATTACCGGAAGGGTCTCTACGTCGCCATTACTGCCCAGACGAACGATCTGGCTCGTATTATACCGGTAGCCGTAAATGAAGTTATCCACTATGTTGTAGCCAAAGCCGTTCAGGAACCGGTTTGGCTCGGGCAAAACGCCATCTTTGATCAACGTAGCGGCCCCGGTCGAGAGGTTAAAGGAATAAAGGCTGGTGATGTTACCGTTGGCGTTGGTCGTTGGGTTGGTCAGGATGTAGGCCAGCCCCGTCGAGCAGCTAAACGGGGTTGGACTCTGCGCCAGCGCCCCACTGCCTACCAGCAGGAAAAGGCTGAGCTGGATAACCCGCCGGTGGCGCCACCAGATCAGTAGTACAAGGAAACGTAACGTCATAGCCAGGCAAGCCTGAACATCCGGCAGTGGTACAGTTTACAAAGGTAAGTGATAGGTAACATATAAAAAATGATACATGAATCGTGCAAGACACTTTAATGCAATCAATTCCCGTGCCTGGTTTACTTAGGGGACTACAGATAAATGAAAGGAAAACGGCTTCTGAAGTAAACTTCGCTTTTGGCTTCGAAAACCTGTCCCATTTTTGCACACCTTCAAAAACTGGTCCGGCGAAACACCGTCTGTCTCCCGACACGCTTACTAAAACCGACTGCTTAAGGCTGAGCTGTTCGTTCTGAAGCGGGTATGGATCAACACGTCTTCTCATGCCGATCAGGCAGGCAGTTACGTAACGGTCCGTAAACCAAAGGCCGCGCGACGGGTTACAAAAGAGTAACCAGACTCAAGGCAGCCATGACTTCATTCGGAAATACTACGGAGCATCCCGACGTTGCGCCTGAACTGGTCGGATTTGGGCATAACAAAACGATTCCGGCAATCATCGAAAAGAACGTACTGACAGCGCTCTCGTTTTACCCCGAACTCCGGAATAAGGTTATTCAGTTCGTGTTCAGGCAGCGTATTAAGTCGTCGGTGATGCAGGCGCAGCCGGTGTTTGGCACTATTCTTAAGGACCGATCGAAACGGGCGTACCAGATCAACATCAGCGCGCTGTTCCGGCTGACGCACACGGCTGTGCCCATTCACCAACTGCCCGACGAGATTATGATTGGCTGGATTGGGCACGAGTTGGGGCACATCATGGATTATGAAACCCGGAGCAACCTGGGCCTGGTTGGATTCGGGCTGGGCTACGTTACGTCCGCGGCTTACGTCAAAAAAGCCGAGCAGCGCGCCGATGGGTATGCCGTTCGAAGGGGGTTGGGCCAGTACCTGATCGCGACCAAACGCTTTATCCTTGATCATGCCGAACTGCCCCAGGCTTATAAAGACAAAATCGCCCGGCTCTACGTATCGCCGGACGAAATTACGGAACAGGTGCGGCTACTGGAAGAAGAGAAGCTGGCCGCGCAGCAGGCACTAGGCTAGGCCGCTAACGTAGGTGCCAAAATCGAGGAAGTCCTCTTCTTTCATCACCCTTGGAATCTTGGTCTGGCCCCCCATCTTTTTGTATTCCTCGCTCCAGCGGTAGAAGTGCTCGACGGGAATCACGTCCGCTTCAACGCCTTTCACCGATTTGCTCCGGGCCACTTTGTAGTTTTTGTTAGTTGCCTGAAGCTCCTCGTCCAGGGCTGTCGTAAAGGCGGGGTTGTCGAGCAGGCGGTTCGCGCCGACGTACCATTTGTTGATGTACTCGCCCTCTTTGCGGACGGCCGCCACTACAAACTCTTTGATCTCTACGTCGAACTGCTGCTGCATTTTCTGCATGGCCTGGTTCATCTGGTGAACCGACAACTGTTCGCCCACTACGTTCAGGTAATGCTTGGTCCGACCCGTGATGTTGATTTCGGCCCGTTGTTTATCCGTGATCATAACCGTGTCGCCGATCATGTACCGCCAGGTGCCCGATACCGTCGAAATCAGCAGGACATAATCTACATTCTCCTCGGCCTGCGCCAGCGACAGCACCGTCGCGTCAGCCTTCACCCGGCCCTGCTCGTCCATGTTGGCATCCATAAAGGGAACAAACTCGAAGAAAATACCATTGTCGACAATTAGCGCCATCGACGACGTATCGGGGCGTTTCTGCGTAGCCAGGTACCCTTCCGAGGTGAGGTACGTATCTATATAGGTCAGCGGCCGGGCCAGCAGCGATTCCATACTTTTGCGGTAGGGCGCAAAGGCGACCCCGCCCGAAGTGTAGACCTGGAGATTGGGCCAGATGTCGTGAATGGTGCTGAGCTTGTTGTAGGCAATGACTTCTTTGAGCATCAGCTCGATCCAGGACGGAATCCCGCTCAGGCTGCCGATGTCCCAGTTAGGCGCTTCCTGCGCGATGCGCTGTACCCGTTCGTCCCAGTCCGGAATGGATGCGATGTCGAGTCCCGGCTTGTAGTAGCTCCGAAACCAGGCCGGAATGTTAGCCGCGCTGATGCCGCTGATTTCACCTTCCTCGTGATCGTCTTTCTCGATCAGGCTGACGCTGCTGCCCAGCATCAGGATCTGCTTCTCGAAGAAGTCGGCGGGGAGGTCGAAGTTTTTGAGGCTCATGACCTGCTCAATTCCCGATTTACGGATGGCGACCAGCATATCGTCCGTTACGGGGATGGATTTGCTGGTGCTGGTCGTGCCGCTGCTCAGAGCAAAGTACGACTGCCCTCCCGGCCAGGTTACGTTCTGGTGCCCCTCCAGCAGGTAGTGCCACCAGTCGGTGTATAGTTTGTCGTAGTCGTGAACGGGGACTTCCTGCTGGAAAGCCGTCACCAGGTCCGGGCTGTCAAGAATGCCGGTAAAGTTGTACTTTTTGCCAAAAGCCGTTAGCCGGGCTTTGCGGAGGAGGTTTTGTAATACGTCGAGCTGGGCCTTTATCGGGTCCGGCTCGGACGTAATGGAACCATATACATCAATTGCCTTGCGGATCAATTCGCCAATAACTGCCATCAGGTTGTTTAATCAGGTGTATGCTGTTCGATTAACTCCGGGCGGGGGCGTTTGTTGCTGATTTGTTGGTACATCTGGTTGTTTTATTACCCTGGTGCAATCGGAACCAACCCGCTGTTGACGGCCTGGGAACAAGACGGGCTATAGTAAGCTCGCCGTACATCCTGCTGATGTTGTATTCATGTCAAACAACGGACAGTTCAGGCGAATCAGGGCCATTTTTTTACCGATTCCCGGCATCGTCATTACTGATTTTCTTGCTTTGTTTCCCACCCGAGCTCATCTGACCGAAGCGCCACTCAAAGGCAATCCGGACCGAACGGTTTACAAACAGGGACCGTGTTTCGGAATCGAACGTGGGGGCGGCCTGGGTAAACGTCTGGACTACCCCCCGGTTGAATGGATTGTTAACACCCAGCGTCAGGCTTGCCTTTTTGTCCAGCAGTTCCCGCTTGAGGGCAAATCCATACCAGTAGAAACTTGACCCGCGCCCCTGCAAACTGATCCAGCCCGAGTTGGCATTCCCATTCGCCTGGAAAGTATAGTTATGAGGGAGCTTGTAGGTGCTGCTGATGTTGACATTTCCCACCAGCCCGTTGTTGCGTTGGTTCAGGCCGGGGCTGCGCAGATCGACGTACCGCAGATCGATTCCCCCGTTCAGTGTCCATACCGTTGATGCCTGACCGGAAAGATTCATGTTCAGGCCATAGGCAACGCGCTGGGCGATGTTCTGGGGTTTGCTCAGCGAAATTCCGGTTTCGTCAACGGTGCGGACGTACTCGATGGCGTTGTTGGTCATGCGCCAGTAAAAGGCGGAGTTGATCGACAGCCCGGCTTTCGTCGATACGCTGTGGCCCAGTTCAACGGCATGATTCAGCTCGGGATTTAAGTAGGGATTACCCGTTTGCAGGTTCCGCGGATCGCTGGCGTTGACCCAGGGGTTGAGGTACCAAAGCTGGGGGCGCTGAATCCGCTGGGTGTAGCTGGCTTTCAGGGTGTGTGACCCCAGCCCTTTTGATACCAGCAGACTTGGAATGAGATTGGTGTACTGACTGAATAAATTGGTACTGGTGGTCATGAAGTTACCCGTAATAAGCGTTCGTTCCAGACGGGCGCCCAGATTGAGCGTCCATTTCGACCGGGCCTCGATGCGCAGGGCACCGTACCCGGCAAAAATCTGCTGGTTGTAATCGAAATCATTCGACTGGCTGGGGTCCAGCACGAACGGCAGCCGCCCGTCTACTGATTGCTCGATCCGGTATTCGCTGCCGATGTCGCGCCGAATGGCTTTCAGGCCGGTTTCCAGTTTGAGCCGGGTGGTGTCCCGGGCGGTGCGAATCTGGAACGGATACGTATAATCGGCCTGGAGGGTGTATTCTTTGTTGCGGCTGTAGTTGGTGCTATGCTGCCGAAAAATGAGCTGCGCGGTCTCGTCCAGCGTAAATCGGTCGGCATCGTAAAAATAGTTGTCGGGCATGCGGCTGTACTGGGCCAGCAGACTAAATTCTGCCGGGGCTACGCCCGTCCGGACGTCTGCCAATCGGTGAAAGGTTTTGGTGTAGCCCAGATCGAACTGGCTGTTGCCGTAGGGGTTGCTCAACCGAATATCGTTGCGAAACTGCTGGAGTACGTTACCCGCCGGATCAGTTAGGTGATTGATAACGGAGCTGTTGTTGGGGTAGTAGCCGCCCCAGGCGTTTGCCGAGAGATTGATCCGGCTCGTTGAATCCGGATCATAATCCAGACTGAATTCGCCGTAGCCCCCCGTACCCGTATTATCGGCAAAACTGGTCTGTGCTAAATAATTCA
>Ga0265780_10011034_pt1 | contig 10728 bp, 9 predicted proteins | sample P1T30metagenome_FD_192432 | JGI IMG/M metagenome (GOLD analysis project Ga0265780, IMG submission 192432) | Plant litter microbial communities from East Loma Ridge, Irvine, California - P1 T30 | ecosystem: Environmental > Terrestrial > Plant litter > Unclassified | place: USA: California... | reverse complement strand
GAGCAGGATAGGCCGAGGAGTGCACCTGCGGGGATGGAGATGGGGTATCCGCCGATGGGGATGGGGGGTGGAAAGGGGCCTCCTGGCATGGGAGGTCCGATGGGGATGGGAGAGCCTCGAGGAGGCATGGGAGGACCAGGAGGCATGGGCGGAGGTCCTATGGGTATGGGAGGGCCTGGTGGCATGGGCGGAGGTCTTGGTGGTATGGGACAGCGTCCACCTCCAGACATGGGCGATATGCAACGACCAGGCGGCATGATGGGCGGTGGTCCACCTCAAGGAATGAACGGCATGCCCGACCTACCACCTCGCTACAGCAGCGGTCCTTCCCACGGCCAATATCCATATGCATTCGCACCTCGGTCAGTAAGCAGCAAGTCTAGTGCGACCGCTCGTCCACATCGTCGCCCGCCAGGCGCAAATAAACACATAGCCATGGGAGCATACGCTGCCCCATCGCCCAAGATCTCGCGGTCGCGTACTTCGCCTACAACGGCGGAGCGCATACATCGTAGGACGGCAGGCGGTTCCGGAAAAGAGTGGATCAAAGGCGACGACTTCCTCGATGCATGTATTTGCACTACGAACTGTACATGTCGCGAAGGGCATCGTGTGTTGTACCGCTCGCGCGACGACGGCGGGGACTCAGACGGCGAAGGGCGGTATGGAAGCGGTGAGATACGGTATATTCTCAAGAAAGATCTGGGGAAAGACTGTGGAGATCATTCTGGGTGCAAGAAAGACGACAGTGAAAAGGAAGAGAAGATCAGCAAGAAGGAAAAAAAGAGAGAAGAGAAGAGGCGGAAAGAAGAGCTCCAGGGCTTCAAGGACGACATCGTCGAAGCGCTTGACGAGAGATTCGATGCGTATAGGAAGGCGAGGTCAAGTAAATCAGGCAGTGTGAGTAGTCCGCGGCCCCCGTTTGCTGGACTGGGTGGTATGGGCATGGATCCCAATGTCATGATGAACGATCCTATGCTGGCACAAAAGATGGCCAGTATGGGCTTGGCTCCAACAATGCCCATGCCGCCCAACATGGCCATGGGCGGAGGCAATCCATACGCCATGCAAGCAGGTATCCCAGGCCTGAGCAAGATGCAAGCAGGAATGCTGGATCCGCGGCAACAAATGGGAATCCGCCCCGGCCAAGTACCCATGAACATGTCCTACGAGGACGAAATCTCCATTGCCGACATGGAAGGTGTCGTTGGTCTGGGTAATCCTTACGTCGGCAGAGAAGCCCGAGGACGAGGACGCTTCACAGACCCAACAGGCCGGCGAGAAAATGGCATGATGCCCAAGCCCATGTCCTTCTCCGCGGTCAGAAGAGGTGGAGCGGGCAGGCACCGCAGACCACCGTACCCCCAGCAACAGCAAACACGTCGAGAGTTCGGGAGTGACGAGTACGGCTCCCCCGGCCCGCGGCCTGCCGGTCGCGCAGGCAGTTTCGACGAACAAGACGAAGACGCTGGCGGTAAGTAACCCTTCCCCTCCTCTCCATCTGATGATGCTGTACAAACCTTGTGCATGTCAGACCTTGGCTGAGCATATTCACAGATGGTCGCGATGAGGCAGACGGTCCGGGTTTCGCAGCCACGCGAATTGCAATGCCCCGAGACAAGGCCGGGCGGAGCGCTCGGGATCAGAAACAACCACGCATCGATTCCGATCACGATGATGATTATCAGTGATGGAATTACACCGAAGGTCAATGTTGTGCTCCCCGGGGAAGGGGAGGAACGGCGGTCTGTGACATGTCAGTCAGCCGACTAGAAGGTTCTGAAACATTCTTGTCTTGCAGCGACGTCACTTTTGGCTGACTTGTGTGCTCGTAACCTGTGGCAATTCAGTTAGTTTCAGCCTCGCGCCCGCAATGTTGGTGGTACAGAATTCCGCGGTGTTAGGAGCAAGGGGTGACGGTGCTGATCTCAGCCTTGGATGGCGGCGGAGCATCGCTCCGGCCATGGAATTGTGCAAGGGTGTGGGGCTAACCGAACGTCACTCGAGCAAAGCACATCTTGAAGTGAGGCTTATATGAGGCAATAGCAAGATTGTAATTCTGACATCACAATGAAAAAGCACTTCCCACATGTTCGTGTCTAGTCACCAATCACGTTGCACTCGCATCATGAGAATAAAAAGATGTTGTATCGTTACTGTGATCATTTGCTAGATGGCAACTGAATGCTGCGTGAGAAAATCCTCCTAGGTGTGAGAGAGGTGCCCGGTGTCTCCGAGCATCGAAGAATGAGAGGAACAGACGTGTATGAAGCACTTCCATAGACGTCATGTCCTCCAGCTCCAGTTCCTGGATGAGGTCCAATCTCTTGTGTATATGCCGTCTCCCAATAGATGCCCCGACTCCACGCTGAATGACAAAGACCATGGAATGAATGCGCAAAGGAAAGAGTAGGGGATTGAAAAACTCAGCAACCGCCTGACTATCCTAGTCGAGGCGTCGCATGATTCAAGTACTCAGCAACCAATTGCAGGACTACGTGAGTAATCCACCTCAATAGCAGCTACGGGGCACACCATCCCATGCCGGTGGGCATAAGGCCAAGCGCATCAGCGAGACGCTTCCCCTTCTCGTAGACACTGTTGATGGTGCAGGTCTTCTCGGCCCACCAATTCTGAAAGGCATTGACGTCTTCGGGAGAAAGAGAGGCGCTACGCTTGGCGTCTACCCACTCAAAGTCTACCTTGCGACCCAAGTGACGAAGGCGGGGGAGGGCCTCGGTGCGCAGATACGAGAGCTCTGTCGCGTAGTAGGCATCATGAGGCTCGAGTGGGGTGGAGAAGGATCGGTCGCGGGAGCGGCTTCGCCTGTCCAACGACTCTGCCGGGGGTCCAAGAGAGACTGGCGAGAAGGTTGGTCGAGTCTGTGGACGGGAGAGGGAGTGTGCGACTGGGGAGGCACCACCTGACTGTGAGGCTGAAGAGGCGGTTGTTGCAGACGAAGAATCGGAGGCGAATACGCTACTAGCATTGCTGATAGTCCTGAACTTGGGCGGTGGGAGTTCATCCATGTGAACTAGCTCGTCCTGATCCTGGGTATATTTGTCCAGGCGGGCAAACCCTGAGTGATGTTAGCTGCGTATTCGCATGTTTCTCTGTGACGTGCAAGCGTATTGCGCGATGAGTGACCAATGGGGAGCAAGTGCACGTGGCGTGAGGGAAATTAGCACTCACCAGTCAGAACAGCTGCGCCAGAGTGCTGGACGGCAGCCAGGCTCGACTGCATGCTGGCAGGGAGACGGACCCAGATTTCCTGGGGAAGATACCAAAGCTGGAGGTGGGCAGGATCATAGCTGAATGCATCTCCGTCCTTGGGGCAGTGCGCGCGGGGTGACTCGAGGTGAGAGTTGGATCTGGACATGGAAGCGAGGCTCATACGACTGGAGCTACGTCGAGAGCGGGTCAGAGCAGGAGTAGGGTCGTGATAGAGAGGCTTGGCGGGCTGATTCGTCGCCATGGTGGTGCTGGACGAGGTGTGTAGCTGATCAGTGAGGCGTCGAGGAGTGCTAAGGTGATAAGTGCTGGATAAGACGAGGTCGGTGTTTCAAAGGAGGGTGGGGTGCTATTTGTAGCGTCGAGAGAAGGTGGGAAATTTCTAGATGTGTGGTGAAGGGTGTTGGTGACGGCAGAGGCAGGAGGGTGAAAGGATCGCGGATATAGCTGCGATCGAAGGTCTTGGCGTGTAAACAGGACTGGGGCCCAGAGTGGGTGAGCAAGGCAGGGGCTATGGGTGCTACCTGATGGTAATTCAGCGAAAATGCCATGTTGACGTAGGGCCGAAACTTGCTTACCGGGGTGAGGGAAGGTGTGGTCGCAGCAGGCAGCAGTTGCCAGTGTGCGGTAAGAAGGAAAGAGTCTGTGCCGTTGGTCAGAACGGTCATGATTGGGGGCGTTTTCTCCAGGCCGGGCGCAGCTTTCTCAGAGCGCGGCCGTCGCGCGGACAATGAACAGCAACAGGGGTCATCAGCCCAAGCATTCGGATCTGATGCCCAGTTGACTGCAGCAAGCTGCAGCAGGCTGCATGACGGGCTAGACGGCAGGCCTGAGGGGACTGCATGTTGGTCCCGAAAGGGCAGGACAGGCTTACGATTACGATGAACGAGTCCCTCGGGGCCAGAACATGCAGGTTTTGGTGACGCGACAATTAAAAAAACACATACCGGCTACGTCAGAGCGTTGAGGGAGACCAGTCGGGAAGATCCGGGGCTGGCTTTGATCAAGCACCAACGCTCTAATATGCTGAAAGCGGCCAACAGCGGGAGCGTTGGATGAAACGGGGGATGGAGGGCCTAAGGTTCAACGCCGGGGTCTAGAGGCAGAAGTGAGCGGTTTGTCAAGTGCACATGCTCTGCGCAATCTTTTGTTGGATTGTTAAACGGGCGCAGCAGGGACTGGCTTACCGTACCTCGGGTAGTGTGGCGCACGGTGGCTGGGCGTCCAAATTTCGAAACGGTGCTGGGCCTTGTGCGACGCAATATGCTGCGCAGTTTTGGGAAAACGTGGGACAAAGGAACCGCAGGTGCGCCGGAATTTATACGATTTTTTTTATCGCGCTGCGCACACCGGTATGAGGGGTTTTCTGCTCGTCGTAGAGTCCAACATTGGGAGGGCCTAGGACTAGGTCCCTGTGAGACTACCTATGGTTGTGATACGGTACCTTGGTACGCGGTATGGTAAATAGATACGCTAGCACCGCATGCATCCTCACGAGGCGTGGCCTGCTTGCCGTCAGCTCCTCACCTTGCCGTGTAGCCATCGGCCCGTCAAACTTTAACAAGCAGGACTCGCGGAGAAAGCAGTACGCGTCTTCACAAACAGCAAATAAAGACCAAATACGTGGTTCCATTGCATTGCACTTCCGAAACGAGGGCCAGCAGGTGCATCCTACTCTTGTTGAACATGCGATGAGCAATTTTTGATACTGCAGCTTAAGCCACATCGAATACCTACGTCCAGCCCGTATCGCGCTACTTTACACGTCCTATCGTAAATCGCGCCTTTTAACCGACGTCCGTCGCCATCGTTGGGCAGCAACCGTAAGTGTGTCCCAGATCATTCTAACCTGTTGCGCACGCTGTCAGCACGTTGCTATCTTAGTGAGCACATGTTTCTACCTCTGAATCAAATGCAGCCCCGATGCTGTGTCGACTATCTCGCTGACATCTCCAGGTTTGAGATCAAAAGCTGCGTTCTCAAATTCCTTTTGCATGTCACCATGGCCAAAGAAACCACTACACACGTTAGAAATGACCAGTTTTACACCATGCTTTAGCACTTACAGATCGCCGCCTTTACGTGCGCTGCTACAGTCCGACTCTGTTGTCGCGAGCTCCGATAGCGACTTGGGGTTGGGGTCACTATGTTCATCGGATTTCTCAAAAGCCAGGATTTGAGACTGGTATTTCTTGATCAGTTCCGCCGCTTCTTCTTTGGACCGCGTGATCTTGGGTTCCCGCCAGCTCGCCGGACGCCTGCTATCGCGATGCTTCACGAGCAGATGCGCAGCGCGGATCTTGTCTCCCGTCTGCGTAAAGTTTGCCGGCGCAACACCCTTTGAGCTGTGGTTTGCTGCCATGAACTCTTTGAGCTTCTCGGGATCGGTACCCGCTGGAGGCTCCCATCGCGAGTCTTTGGTTTCGGGATGGAAGTAGTATGGCAAGTTCTTGGTGTTGGAGCGGCGAACCTCCCAGCCCTGGGGCAGACCTGTTTCGTCTGAGGACTATACAGTGTGAGTTGCGACTCGGCTGACGGCGCGTGCCGGCCAAAGAGCTTACCATTGTTGATCGCGTGAATGTTTTGAGGCGCAATGGGTATGGTTAGAGAGGTCGAGATGGAGATAGTCGGCGCAAGGTTAGATGGAGAGTTGTAGGCGCAGATGGGGGTTGTTGTGAGGTTAGAAATCGCAGCTGCGGGCAACGTGATCGGCGCATGCGGGGGCGTTCCGTTCCTGTCTAACAAAGCACCCTTGGCAAGTTGGCAAAGCGACTATTTGCGGCGCGACAGGGCCCGTGTGTTCTATCAACCTTCTTTCTTGGACCACTGAACCAACCACACCGATTACTTTGTTCTCTCACACCCAGACGCGCTTTTCCGATACCAGATCACTTTCGCCGCCTGCACCTGGAAACTTTGCGACACCACAACATCATGTCTTCACCCGCAGCAGAGATGGGAGGGCCCCCCAAGAAGGAGCCCATCCTCTTCCGATTCTGCTCAGAATGGTGAGTCGCATGGAGAAGATGCCTGCACAGCTACTGACGCAAACAGCTCCAACCTTTTGTTTCCCCGCGAAGACAAGTCTGAGAACAAGCTTCTGTTCGCGTGTCGCACATGCTCCTTCACCGAAGAGGCGCCCTCCTCCTGCGTCATGCGCCACGACATCTCCTCGACGGTCGGAGCTACAGCTGGTGTGACGGCCGAGGTGGCACAAGATCCTACGGTTGGTCTCTCCAACTCCATTTCGCAAGCCTCTGTTTCCGAGGAGCTGCCGTGCTGCACCATGTGCGGCATGGACATTGTCTGCGTGGAGTGCGGCGAAGACTGGGCCCCGGGCTTTGTCCTGGAAGCCGAAGACGAGCAGCCCGCGGCAGGTCCTCACGAAACAGAGTATGAAGACTATGAAGATTACGAAGATGACCAAGACATGGACGATGATTCGTCATGAGCCATCTGCGCTTTGTACTTTGGCTTGCCTGCTTCTGAGCCAGCTTGCTAACTGTACTCGCGTCTAGTTGCCGCGCATCCAGAAACAGTGCATGGAATGCGGCGAAAACGAGGCCGTCTACTTCCAGTCTCAGCAGCGAACGGCTTCGACTGGTATGGTGAGTCACAACGGTCCCCAACATGGCACGCTGGGGCTGACGAATTCAGGCGCTTTACTACGTGTGCTGCGGCTGCGGTAACGTCACGCGGGTCAGTGACACGAAGTAGGGACTTGGAAAACTAGGAAATCCAGCATTGGGCGGGCGTTTGGCTATTTGACATTTACTGCCTGGAGTTGTGGAAGAACCCTCTGATACCCGTGGGTATTTGTACTGTGGCATACACATATTTTACAAAATCCCTGCGCTCCATAGACTCCTGAAAATGCATCATGATCCCTTATTTTTCCGCGTTATACGTGCATCGGCGCCAGCGACAGGATCTTTGACCACTGCATACCCTTCAGCTCCGCTGCCACGACACCGCTGACTCTCGAGCCGATCGGTTCGCCGGCCTTGTTCACCAAAACGCAAGCATTGTCGTCGAATTTGACCACGCTGCCGTCTGGTCGCTGCCACTTCTTCGCCGTCCGCACTACCACCGCGTGTCGGACGTCTCCTCTTCGGACCTTGTTCGCGGCGCTGATGGAAACGCTGTTGCCGGTCTCGGGACCAAAGTTTCGCTGCTTCTTGACGACTACGACGATGCGATCGCCTACATGTCGTCAACATCCACTGCATTTTCGCCTCCCATCCGCATCTTGCACATACCGACTTTCGCGGGCCGCTTCGATCGCAGAACATTGACGCACTCGACTATGGCGGCGCCCGAGTTGTCGATGCAGTTGACGAGGGTCTAGATTGTGCTGCATGAGTGGCTGCCCTGTGATCGCCGGCCGTCAATTTCCGTACCTTGAGCTGAATCATCGTGTCCAACCTCGTCTGTGAGCCCTCACAAACGTCTCTTGTCTGGGCAGCGCTGTTGGCTGGGGTCGTTGCGCCGTTTGATACGTGCTGCAACACAAGTTTGCAGATGTCGTCGGCCCATGCGGCGGTTTGCCGTCCCACATGTCCCTTAGCGTTGTCGCTTGCGTTGTCACCCCTTCACTCCAGGCGTCCGATCCTGGCAGGGATGTCTCCAGCCGCAACTTTGGGCGCATTAGCCTTGCAACCGCCTCTCCGCTGACCGCGACTCAGCGCCATCTGGCTTCGTGTCTGCCCACGCCGCTCCTTCCTGTCGCTTTTCGTATTGTCCCTCATTCCTTCCTTTCCCGCGCCGCGTTGCTATTGTCGTTACTCCGGTCGGTGAAAACGCATGGACGCTACGGTTCACTCTACGTCACCCCAGCCTCCTCCTTTGATCACGCCAGCAATTGCTACCCCATGATTGTCGCGACCATCGTCCAACCACTCTAGACGACTAATCACACGTCAACCTACCTAAACCCCGCCACCATGCCGCCTTCCAAAGCGGAAAAAAGGGGCCTCACGCTGGAGAAGCTGGCCTCGTACGACGACGTGATCACAGATGCGCTGGTCGACAAGGTGGGCTATTACAGCAGTAGCACGCGACAACAAGTTTGCGTGCATCTCCAGAACTGTCAGCTAACCAATGCGCCATGTAGATCTACTACTGGGCGACTATCCGCAAGAACCGCGGCACGCGCTTCACGGCATCGCGTGGCCTTCAAGAGGAGGATATCGCTGGTGTCATCCGCGAGCAGGTGATCTGGGACAAGGACCCCGCGGAAGCCGTTCAGCAGCTCTTGGACTTGCCTGGATTGCGCAAGTACATGAAAGGCCTCCGGGATGAGAAGGACCAGGACCAGTTCAAGCGCCACCTTCGACGATATGTCAACATCTACATGCCAGACTGTCCATTCGAAGTCACCACCACGAATCGCTATACGATAACCGACCACGAGGCATCCATCACTGCCCGCCGTGACATCAACCCGCGCGAGGAAATCAAGTACCTCACCGGAGTTCAAGTTGCTATGACGGAAGAGCAGGAGAAGACGCTAGAATTGGCGCGTAAGGACTTTAGCCTTGTCATCTCAAGCCGAAAGAAGACGCGATCATTGTTCCTGGGACCCGCCCGCTTTGCCAACCACGACTGCGATGCCAATGCGCGTCTCTCGACAAAAGGCTACGATGGCATGCAGATTGTCGCAGTGAAGCCAATCAACGAAGGCGACGAAATCACAGTTTCCTATGGTGACGATTACTTCGGCGACAACAACGAAGAGTGCCTGTGCCACACATGCGAGGATCGGCAACAGAACGGCTGGGCGCCTATGAGGCGCGTGGACGAGACCGAGGACGAAGACATGGAAGAGGCGGAAAGCCCAGTGGAGAAGCCACTGAAGCCTTTGGAAGCCCCATCTAGCGAGACCGCTACCTCGGGAGGGAAGCGAGCACGCGATACGACAGAGGAAGATGCGAGCACAGACTCGACTCCCGCTTCCAAGCGAGCGAGGATCGAGAAGAAGCCTTCGCCTTCCAAAGCGCGCGCTTCTGACCATCTTCGCGAGGCGACGCTCAAGAAAGTCCACAGCACGTCTTCGCTTCGCCGCGAGATGCCAGTCTCAAGCATCGAGGACCCCTCTGCGAACATCAACGTCACTTCTCCGCAAATGACACAAGACATTCGCAACCAGCAGCGCGACGGTCTTCTCACCGTGAGTCTGGATGAGACCAGCTCGTCGCGCGAATCAACACCGCAATCGCCACTGCTGGCTGCATCGCCAAAGTCTTCGCACTCTACGGATGCGACCTCTGTCGATGACGAGCATCATGCGGATAGCCTGCCAAAGATCAAAGTCGAGCCGGAAGTTGTGCACGAGAACCCCGCTTTGGGAGTGGCCACAGTGAAGGAGGAGGTCATTACAACGACGGTAAACGCCCCGTGGCCCTCACCGCCTGCAGAAGACGACGACATGTCTGATCTGAGCGAGCTCTCCGACAGTATGGAATTTGACAGTGTAAAACAACAGATCGTCAAACGCAAATATCGCCCAACGCTCCGCACCACGCGCTCAAAATCACGTTACGAAGTTCACAATCGCGTTGGCACACCTGTCTCGAGCGTGGTAGGGCAGGACGGCGAATGGGCTGAGAACCCTCGCAAACCCGGTGATTACATGACCAGCAGCTCACTGCTTTCGGCCAAATTTAGCAAGTGGGTCGAATGTCAGACTTGCGACGTACAGTTTGTGCAGCAGGACGGGTACAACACACGTAAGGAGTGCCCCCGTTGCGAGCGTCATTCTAAGCTCTACGGTTATGCCTGGCCCAAGACCGAGCGCGAAGGCAAGCATGACAAGGAAAAGCGCATTACAGATCACCGTATCGTACATCGTTTTGTCGATCCAGACGAAGAGCGCGAGCTGAAGCGCGGCAAGACGAAGAAGATCCTCAAAGAGTCCATTCGCGAGAGGTTCAGTACACCCCGAAGCGGAAGGGAAAGCATGAGTGCGAGCGTGGAAGTTGACAGTGGCCGTCAGAGGAGGCGGGTACGAAAGACGATGTGAACGTCGTTCATCTCTCGAGCACTGGGTCATGACATATTGGACAGCATCTATCTTGTGATTTGAACACTTTTGACGCAGTGGGACGGTGCATAGCGCGGCATGGGGGAAGGAGTTACTTTCGAGTCACGCTTCGGCGTCACATTTTCTACTATTACATCAGGGCATTCAACACAGCATATATCTCCTACAAGGGCGGAGACGGGCGGTCATTGGCATTGTACGATACCATAGATGAGGCATGAGAGACGCAAACACATGAACGAAACATTGCAATCTGAACAATATACATTCCAATTGAACTCGAACACCCTAACCATTCCAATCATAATCTTATGCAAAAACTCAAACACTCTTTATTGCTCGCCACGCCACTCCTTCACCAAGGCATAGCATCAACCTCATCCACCCTCCCCCACCGCCTATCCTCCCTCTCCTCTTCTACCTCCCCATACCCCTCCCCATGCCCCCATCTCGTC
>Ga0265780_10011033_pt1 | contig 10728 bp, 11 predicted proteins | sample P1T30metagenome_FD_192432 | JGI IMG/M metagenome (GOLD analysis project Ga0265780, IMG submission 192432) | Plant litter microbial communities from East Loma Ridge, Irvine, California - P1 T30 | ecosystem: Environmental > Terrestrial > Plant litter > Unclassified | place: USA: California... | reverse complement strand
CGGGATGATCTTGCCGTCGGGATCGTAGCTGTCGGCGTTGACCGCCGATACCGTCCCGATCCCGCCAGCCGCGGCCCAGGCGCCCGCGCTCGCATGGTTGGTCGCGGCGACGCCCTTACCGCCCTCGACGAGCGGCCAGACCTCGCGGCCTCCATAAACGATGGGCTTCAAACCTTTGAACAAGTGAACGGCTCCCGGGTTAACATACGTTCGATATAGGCGTTGGATGCCATCAGCGGCAAATCGTGAATCAGCCCAGACGGCCTGGCTGGCCGAGGACCGTGGAGTATAACGCGCGATACCGCGCGATCATCGTTGCCTCGTCGAATTCCGCGACCGCCTTTGCCCGATTCTTCTGCCCCAGCCAGCCGCGCTGCTCGGGCGTGGCATCACATAAGGTCTGCAATGAATCGCGCAAAGCCACTTCGTGCGTGCGCCGTTCGATAAAGCTGTGATTGTCGGGGGAAACCATCGCGAGGATGTCGCCGACCGGCGTCGCGACGATCGGGAGGCCCGCCGCCATTCCCTCGATCACCGCAATCGGGAATTGCTCGCTCTTCGATGACAGCGCCATGATGTCGAACAGGCCGATGTAGCGGTGCGGTTCGGGCAGGAAGCCGGGCAGGACGAGTTGGCTTTCCATCCCCATGCGCTCGGCAGTGTCGAGGATCGTCTGCCGCTCGGGCCCTTCCCCGACGATGACCAGCCGCACCCGCCCCGACAGGCCACCGACCGCCCGCACCAGCATCGGCAGGTCCTTGACCGCCTCCAAACCCGCCAGCGCGCCGATGACGACTTCGCCGGGCTTGCGCTTGAACCCCGGGATTGCCTTGGGGTCTGGCTTCTTGGCGTAAAGCGCAGTGTCGATCCCGTTTGCGATCCGATGGACGCGGTCGCGCGGCTGTTTCCACGTCTTGAGCGCGATTCCCTCGAGCGTTTGTGACGGCACGACCAGCGCCTCGGCCTTGGTCAGCGCGAACCGGCGATAGAGATTGCGTTGCGGCTTCAACCCGTCCGCCTCGTCGGCGGCAAAACCGTCCTCGTGATGCACCACTGGCGGCATCCCCTTGGACGACACGCGCTTCGCCATCACCCCGTCGATCGCGCCCCAATCATATGTCAGCACCAGATCGAACCGCCGCATGTACGCCGCGATCGCCTCGTAACGCTGGACCGACGGACCACCCGTCAGCGGCGGCGGGTTCTGCGCGATCTCGTAATCGATGCCCGGCGCGATGCCGCTCTGTGCGCCATATGCGCCGTCCATGCTCGACACGACCGTGTGCCGTGCGAACGCCCCGAACGCATTCATCAGGCGCACCGCACGCGCTTGCTTCCCGCCGGGCGAGAAGGTCGAGTGCAGATGAAGGATGTTCACGGCGCGCATTGCGGGCGTGCTTACCGACTCCGCGGCGCAAAACCAGCCCCGTCGTGTCGGGGGGGCTGGAGTTGGCGCCGTGGGACGTTCGCTTCGCGGGCGAAGGCCGAGGGTGCGGCGCAACGAAGCTACGTCCCTGCAATCCTCGCACCCGGATGCGACCTGCCCGAGCCATCGTAACACAAGCTTTACCTTCTTATCGTTACGGCATCTCAATGAATAGAAGATCGTCCCTTCAAGCGATGCCGCCCCCCCGGCGCTGGCATGACCGGCTGGACGCGCTGATTACCTGGACGACCCAACTCTCGCGCGCCCAGGCCCGCACCGTGACCGCCGCAGCGGTCGTCATCGTCGGGCTCGGCGATTATGCGACCGGGAATACCCTGTGGTTCGGCCCGATCTATCTGCTGATCCTCTGCATGCCCGCCTGGACGCTGGGGTGGCGCGAGGCCGCGCTGACCAGCGCCGCGTGCGTTGCGGTATCGCTCTGCGCAAACGGGCTGGAGGCTTATCCGCTGGGTCGCACAGCGATCGCGTGGAACATGGCCATGCGTCTCCTGGCGGTGGCGATGATCATCATCCTGATGGCCGGCACACGCCGCTCGTACGATCGCGAATGGCATCGCGCGCGCAGCGATCCCTTGACCGGGCTCGTCAACGAGCAGGCCTTCTACGACAATGCCGGCGCGGTCGCGCGGCATCGCGCATGGGGCATCCTCGCCTATGTCGATCTCGATGGCTTCAAGCAGATCAACGACCGGCACGGCCATGCCGCGGGGGACGAAGCCCTTCAGGCGTTCGCGCACGGGGTCCGGGATCTCATTCGGCCGAACGATGTATTCGCCCGGATCGGGGGCGACGAATTCCTGCTATTCCTGCCGGTCGACAGCGAAGCCGAAGGCTACCGGCGCGCGGAGACTTTGCATCTGGAGATGAACTGCATGCAGATGCCGTTCGCGCTGGGCTGCAGCATCGGCGCACTGGTGTTGAACCTGCGCGAAACCGGTGTCGACAAGGCCCTCGTCGGCGTCGCCGACCAGCTGATGTATCAGGCCAAGAACGAGGGCGGCACCATCTGGATTCGCACGCCTGGCGACCCGGAAGGTGACTGGGTGGACGGCACTGGCGACGACCAGCGATCATCGCGCGCTGCGTAGGGTGATCGCAGTCTCGACTGTCTTGTGTTGGGAGGATAGCTGCCGTTAGCTACGCCGCTCTGGCGCATTACACATATCGACATCGGACAGCCCAATAGAGCAGGGCCGATGTCGGATTGCTTGAACACACTTCGTAGCTCGGATCCGCTTCACCACTTTGAAGAATTCCGTCGCCTCGAAGGGGCCAAACTCCATCGTTCCACGATCGTTCGACCAAACTGGCATCGTGACGGCAGGTAGACCAAGACGACCCGTGACGCGGCCGAGGCATTCCGGGGAGCCGGTTACCTCGATGTTTACTCGCTGAGGCGGTTTAGTCTCAGCTCTATGGCAAGCAGCGCAAGCAAGCAGAACAACGGTGGCAAGCTTAGGCGTCATTGCTGAACGCTACTCCCGCTGACGAACGTCTGCAACTGGGCGTTAGCGGCCTGCCCTCAAGGTATTACCCAAACAGCGTCTTGGGCAAATGCGAGATCCGGCACGCCAGATCCGCCTCCCCGCTTGCGACGACATAATGGTCGCCCGCGTCGGCGATCCCCGTGGTGAACACGACGTTGTCGATATACATTTGGTCGCGCAGCGGATCGGTCAGCGCGGGGTTGGACTCGATCAGCGCGTCGTGGCTCGTGGCGATCACGCGGCTCGGGTCGTCGCGGTCGAGCAGCGACCAATACGTCCGATACACGCCCACCACCCCCATCGGCTCGACCCCGTGCCACAGGCTCAGCCAACCGCCGCCGTCAGGCCCGTCGACCAGGATCGGCGGGGTGCCGCCTCCCATGCGCGCGGTTGCCATGGTTGCCGAATGCGGCCGGATACCGGGCCGGTCGTGCGGCTTCCAGTGGAGCGCATCGGGCGAGGTCGACAGATTGATCGACGGTCCCGCGCGCCATTCGCTCCCCGGCGGGTAGGCGAAATACAGGTCACCCAAGGGCCGCGTCTGTGCCCAATATTTGCCGCCGACCAGCCCTTCGAAGATCAGCATGTCCTTGTTCTGGTGATCGAGCACGATCCCCTCGAGCGTCCAGTCGAGCGCATTGTCCGAACTGTAGAGTGTGGTCGAATGCCGCTCCGGGCTGACCGAGCAGGTCGTCATCAGATAGCGATCGCCGACCTTGCTGATCCGCGCATCCTCGACACCGTAGCATTGGTAGGGCGCCCGCGGTGCGATCGCCTTGTCATAATGCACCGTCTGCACCGCGGTCCCGTCCGCGTTGAGCTCGACCGGAAGCAGCCAGGACAGCGACGTCAGCGCCATTACCTTCCACCCGCCGCCACGCATCATGAACTTGCGTGGGTCGGCCGTGTCGACGAAATCGAGCGGCCACGCATCGAGGCAATAGCCGCCGTCATGCCAGCGGATCGCGTGAATCTGTTGTTCCTTGATCGGCGTGCGCAGCGCCTCGGCAATCCGCACCATCAGCAGCAGATTGCCGTTGGGCAACCGCGTCATCCCGGGGTTGAACGCGCCGAGGACATAGGTCTCGGCGTCGATCTGTCCGGCGAGCGGAGACTTGCTCAGGTCGACGTCGGCGGGGGTGAAGATCAGCGCGTCATGGGGAAAGGTCATTCTGAATCCTGGTTCCGCGGCGAGATGGTGAGCTGCTGGATAACCGTGCGGCGTGGCTGCGTCAGGATGTACTGCACACCGACCGCAATGTCTTCCGCGCGAAGCGAGGTTTCATCGCGGATCTTCTCGCGCTGCTTCTCGGGCGGCGATTCGGGTTCCTGCATCGTCGATCCGGTCAGACCGGGTTCGACCAGCGATACGCGCACGCCCTTCGGCCCCATCTCACGGCGAAACGCCTCGGCAAAGCCCTGGATGCCGTATTTGATCCCGGCGTAGACTGTGGAATTGGGCCCGAGCACGTGCGCGCTCATCGACCCGATCAGCACGATGTCGCCGGTGCCGTCGAGCGCGGGGATCGAGGCGTGCGCGGTCATCAGATAGCCGGTGAAGTTGGTCGCGATGGCGTAGCGGACCTCCTCCTCGGACATATCGCTTAAACCTTCCGCGGCGATCGCGGCGTTGATCACCGACACATCGACCCCACCCAGATACGCCTTGCCCGCCGCGACGAACGCCTTGGGGCTCGCCTCATGCGACAGGTCGAGCGTGATCCCGTCGCCCTCTCCCACTTCGCGGATCCGCGCGAGCGCATCGGCAAGGTGTTCGTCGCTCCGACCGCAAATAAAGACGCGCGCGCCTTCGCTTGCCAGCAGCACGGCGATCGCGCGCCCGATGCCGGTGGTGCCACCGGTGATGATCACCCGCTTGCCCTTCAGGCTTGGCATCGCGGTATGCGCGTCGGACAGGTCGGTCATGCAAGGGCTCCCGGTTTCAGTCCCTTGGAGACGCCTCAGCCCGAAGCAGGTTCCGCGGCGATCCGGGTAAGCAGCCGGTCGATCGCGGCGATCGCTTCGGGTTCGTCGAGCGTCGGCGCGTGGCCGGTGGCGGGGATCGTGAGGAGGTCGCCCTGTTCGAGCACCCCGGCCATCCGCTCGGCAACATTCGCCGCGAGCACGTCCGAGGTCGCGCCGCGCACCAGCAACGTGGGCACGGTCTTGAGCCCCTCAAGCGCGCGCCACATGTCGGGCCCCGCTTCGTTGCCGGGGACACGAAACGGCTCGGCGATCTTCATGTCGTAATCGAGCACGATCCGCCCGGCGCTGTTGAGCCGGTACAACCGCTTAGCCATCGCCAGCCAGTCCTCGAGCTGGAAGTCGGGATAGACCGACTCGTTCGCCTCCGCGACCGCCCGCGCTGCGTGGAGCCAGGTCGGCCAGGTGTTGGACTTGCCGACATAGCCGCGAATCCGCGACAGGCCCTCGGGGCTGATCTCCGGGCCGACGTCGTTGAGCACCAACCCCGCCAGTCTCTCGCGCGCGGTCCCCGCCAGCAGCATCGCCACGATCCCGCCGAGCGAAGTACCGAACGCAACGTAACGCGCCACGTCCAGTTCGCGCAGCAACGCCTCTACGTCCTGGACATAGGTGAGCGGCACATAGCTCATCGGGTCCTTGGCATAACCGCTGTCGCCGCGTCCGCGCAGGTCGATCGCGATCACGCGCCAGTCGGGGGACAACCGCAGCGCAAGGTCGTGATAATCGCGCGCGTTGCGTGTCAGACCGGGCAGGCACAGGATTGGCGGACGATCGGCAGGCCCCGGATAATCGCGATAATGGAGGCGGAGGCCGTCATTGGACCACCAATATCGGTTTTCGTACGGTGGCATGGTTGCGTCCTGCGGTTGGTACCCTCCATATTCACGTATGGACCAGCACCCGCAACCCTATCGCCCCGAAACCGCGATCCTCGATCTCGGCGACGCATTCTATGATCCTGTCGTCGCGGCGAACTTCCCCGAAACGCACCTGCGCTTCCGCAACGATCGCGCCGCGGCGGAGGTGGGGCTCGGTGATCTCGGTGCCGCGGAATGGATCGAGCATTTCGGGCGCTTCGCGGCGATGCCGGGCAGTCTCGAGCAGCCGCTTGCGCTGCGCTATCACGGCCACCAGTTCCGCAACTACAACCCCGAAATCGGCGACGGTCGGGGGTTCCTGTTCGCGCAGCTGCGCGATGACCGCGACCGATTGATGGACCTCGCCACCAAGGGATCAGGGACGACGCCGTGGAGCCGCTTCGGCGACGGCCGGCTGACGCTCAAGGGCGGGATGCGCGAAGTACTCGCGACCGAGATGCTCGAGGCGCTGGGGGTGCCGACGTCGCGGAGTTTCTCGCTGATCGAGACCGGAGAGGAGTTGGAGCGCAACGACGAACCCTCGCCGACGCGCTCGGCGGTGCTTGTGCGGCTCAGCCACAGCCATATCCGGATCGGCACGTTCCAGCGGCTCGCCTATCTGCGCGATGCGGAGAGCATGACTCGGCTGGTCGGATATGTGCTCCGCAACCTGTATGGCAAGGAACCGGGCGTAGACGCGCCCGCGCGGCTGCTCGACCTCGTCGCGGGGCGGACCGCGACGCTCGCCGCTAGCTACATGGCGGCGGGGTTCGTCCACGGGGTGCTCAACACCGACAATATCAATGTGACGGGCGAAAGCTTCGACTATGGCCCGTGGCGTTGGGCACCGACGTGGGACCCGGCCTTCACCGCCGCCTATTTCGATCACGCAGGGCTGTACGCATTCGGCCGCCAGCCCGAGGCGATCCACTGGAATGTCATGCAACTCGCGGTCGCGCTGCGCACCGTCAGTGAAGCGCAGCCGCTGATCGACATCCTCGAGACCTTCCCCGAGCGCTATCAACGCGCCGTGTCGGACGCGATCCTGTGGCGGCTCGGCGTCGTGCCGCAGGAGCCCATGCGCGACCGCGCGCTGGTCCAGACGATCGAACAGGCCCTCACCCAGAGTGCTACAGGAATCGACCGCTTCTTCTTCGACGCGTTCGGCGGCATCGCGCCAGAGGGCGAGGCTTTCGACGCTTTGCGCGCCGCGCTGGCGGGCTATGCGCCGCGGAAGGCGCGCGCGCACCCCTATTGGTCGGCTGCGCCCTGTTCGATGCTGATCGACGAGGTCGAGGCGATCTGGGCGGCGATCGATCAGCGTGATGATTGGGCACCATTCCATGCCAAGATCGACGCGATCCGCCAAATGGGCGAGGCATTGGCGGGATAAGGTCGTGTCAGGGAAGTGGATTCACCCTTAATTCTGGGGCAAGACTTTCCGATGACGAGCAATCTCCTATCCTACGAACCCGCAACCGGTGCCTTGCTCTGGGAGGGTGCGATCGGCGACGCCGATGTCGAGGTGGCCGCCGCGCGGGCAAGCTGGGCATCGTGGGCGGCGCAACCGCTGACCAACCGGATCGAGACGCTCCGCCGGTTCGCCAACGTCGTCCGCGCGCGGGCCGAGCCGTTTGCCGACCTGATCGCGCGCGAGACCGGCAAGCCGCTGTGGGAAGCGCGCACCGAGGTCGAGACGGTGATCGCCAAGGTCGACATTTCAGTCAGTGCCTATGCCGACCGGACTCCGCAGCGGCGGCTCGATTCGCAAATGGCCGGACGGATGGCGCTGCGTCACAAGCCGCACGGCGTGCTGGCCGTCCTCGGGCCGTACAACTTCCCCGCGCATCTGCCCAACGGGCACATCGTCCCCGCGCTGCTCGCCGGGAATGCGGTGGTGTTCAAACCTTCCGAGAAGACCCCGGCGACCGGCGCGTTCCTGGTCGATTGCCTGCGCGCGGGGGGCGTGCCTGAAGGGTGCATCCGCCTGCTGATCGGTGGCGCGGACGAGGGCAAGGCGCTCGCCGCGCATGACGGGATCGACGGGCTGCTGTTCACCGGCTCCGCGCCGACAGGGATCGCGCTCAACCGTCAGTTCGCGACGCGCCCCGAGAAGATCCTCGCGCTGGAGATGGGGGGCAACAACCCGATCATCGTGTGGGAATCACCGGATCTGCACGCCGCGGCGGTGATCATCGTCCAGTCCGCCTTCACCAGCGCAGGCCAACGCTGCACCGCCGCGCGCCGGTTGATCGTCGATGAGAAACTGTACGACCCGCTGATGGACGAAGTGACCAAGCTGGTCGGCCGCATCATCGTCGATGAACCGCACGCCAACCCTGCCCCGTTCATGGGACCCGTGATCGACAACGCAGCGGCCGACTTGCTGAGCGAGAGTTTCCTCGAACTGATGATGCGCGGCGGGCGACCGATCCGCCATCTCGAACGCCCGGTCCCTGACCGCCCGTTCCTGCGCCCCGCGCTGATCGACACGACCGAGCTCAACGACCGGCCCGATATCGAGCTGTTCGGGCCGATATTACAGGTGATTCGCAAGACGAGCTTCGAAGATGCGATCGTCGAGGCGAACAACACGCGCTACGGCCTGTCGGCGTCGCTATTGAGCCAGAACCCCAAGCTGTACGACCAGTTCTGGGCGAATGCGCGCGCTGGGATCGTCAACTGGAACAAGCCGACCAATGGCGCTTCGTCGGGCGCGCCGTTCGGCGGGATCGGCTGGTCGGGCAACCATCGCCCGAGCGCCTATTATGCGGCGGATTACTGCGCCTATCCGGTCGTATCGAATGAAGCGGATCAAGCGCGCGCAAGCATCGGCGTCGGCTTGCGCGACGAGTGATTCGCGCTTGCCCGCATTCCGGACCGAACACGCCCGGAATGCAGAGCAGGAACGCTATTTCAGGGCGGCCAGGTCGGCCTTGACCTTGACCAACGCCGCGTCAGTCAGTGCGCCTTCCGACATCGGCTGGACTTGCGACAACGACATGCTCTTGAAGTGGTCGTACATCGGATGCGCAGTGATGTTGTTCAGGTCGTCGTCGAGCACCTTCTTCGCGGCAGGATCCGCAGCGATCGTCTCGATCGGCGTATCGAGCGTGAATTTCGCGGCTGGTGCAGGCGCGGGCGCGGTGGTGGTCGGCGTTGCGGGTGCGGTGGACTGAGCCGCCAGAGGCGCTGCCGACGACAGGATGACGGCAGCGAGAACGAGAGTTTTCATGACGGAGCCTCGTAGAGTGACGACGGCGCGAATCGCCGTGGCGCATCACTCTAGCGCCGACTTGTGACAAGAGAAACGCAGCGCCGGATTGCCCGGCGCCTGCTTAGTTGAGGCGACCCAACCCTGCGATCGTGCGGTCGACCAGCGCCTTGTCGGCGTCGGCACCGTGCCGCTCGGCGATGATGGTCGAGGCGGCGCGGGCGGCTGCGTCGGCAGCCTGGGCGCGAACTTCGGCAATCGCACCGCGCTGTGCAGCGGCAATCTGGTCCTGCGCCATCGTCTGGCGACGCGCGACGAGTTCGGCCAGATCGGATTCAGCCTTCGCCACCATTGCGGCGGCTTCGGCTTCGGCATGCTTGACGATCGCGGCCGCGTCGCCAGCACTTGCCGCATCGCGTGCCTGGGCTGCGACGAGCAGTGCTTCCGCTTCGGCCCGCAACCGCGAGGCTTCGTCCAGTTGCGACCGGATCTTCTCGATCTGCCCGTCGAGCATACGGGCGACCAGGCCCGGTACGTTCTTCCAGAGCAGCAGCCCGATCACGACCAGCATCGACAGCGCGACCCAGCCGGCTGCGTTGATGCCGAACGCGGTCGGCTCGTGGTGGAGTTCGGCGACGCCCGTCGATGCTACCGTTTGTACGGTCGAACCCTCAGCCATGCGCCAATTCCGTCTTCACACGCGCTTCGATCGTCGAACGGTCGACCGCCACGCCCGAAAGCTTGGCGACGATCGCTTCGACCGCATCGGTCGTTGCTGTTTCAATCTCGGCGAAGGCCTGCGTCTTGGACGCTGCGACCTGCGCGGTTGCGGCGGCAAGCTGTGCCTGCATCGCCGCATCGCTTGCCTTGAGCTTGGCTTCGGTATTCGCGGTGGCGCGATCCTTGGCCTCGCCCAGCGCCAGGGCAGCCTTGGACCGGGCGTTTTCGAGCCCGGTCTGATAGGCTGCCTCGACGGCATGCGCTTGCGCGCGCGCAGCCTCTGCCGCGGCGATGTCGCCATCGATCCGGCCGTTACGATCGTCGATCGTCGCCTCGATCTTGGGGACCATCGCCTTGCCGATCCCGAAATAGATCAGCGCGAATACGATCGCCAGCCAGAAGAGCTGGGAGGCGTAGATCTCACCGATCTGGGAAAGCTGCGGCATGGACTGCGCTCGCTCTTACTTAGCGGACGACGAAGAGGATGAGGATCGCGACGACGAACGCGATCAGGCCGAGCAGCTCCGATGCTGCGAAGCCGATGAACAGGCGGCCCTGCTGGCCGTCTGCTGCGCCCGGGTTACGCAGTGCGCCCTCGAGGAACGAACCGAACACGTTGCCGACGCCGAGTGCCGCGAGACCGACACCGATCGCTGCCAGGCCGGCACCGATGTACATTGCACCAAGATCAGTCATGTTAAGCTCCTTAGAATACAGTCAGATGGGTGTTGAAAACGATTAGTGCAGATGCACCGCGTCGTGCAGGTACAGCGACGTGAGCAGTGCAAAGACGTAAGCCTGGATTGCGCAGACCAGCAGCTCGAGCGCGCTGACGCCGACGATCATGACGAAGCTGAGCACGCTGACGATCGGGCCGAGCGCGCCGCCGGCGTTGATGCCCTGCACCACGAAGCTGCCGAACACTTCGAGCAAAATGTGCCCGGCGGTCATCGCGACGAACAGTCGCAGCGCGAGGCTGAACGGGCGGACCATGAACGACACGAACTCGACCGGGAT
>Ga0265780_10011031_pt1 | contig 10729 bp, 11 predicted proteins | sample P1T30metagenome_FD_192432 | JGI IMG/M metagenome (GOLD analysis project Ga0265780, IMG submission 192432) | Plant litter microbial communities from East Loma Ridge, Irvine, California - P1 T30 | ecosystem: Environmental > Terrestrial > Plant litter > Unclassified | place: USA: California... | reverse complement strand
GGCGGATCTGTTGGAGGATATCAGGGACCCCGTCGGGAACGTGCATTTCCACCCGTCGCGTCGTCCAGTCGACCGCGACCGTGTCGCGGTCGATCCCGAAGGTCTCGACGGCGTCGACGAGTTGGCGCACAACCTGATATTGGGTCTGGGTGCGTATGTCGAAATCGCCGGCATCGAGCCACCCGCCGACCGCAAGGCCAGGGATATACTCGCCGGGCTTGAAGCGCGTGTCGGTCGTCGATCCTTGCCGATACAGATCGATATGTTCGTGATTGATCGGAGCCTGTCGGCCATCGTCGCGGTGCGAATCGGCGTGCCAGACGCGATAGGCTTCGTTGACGGCAACATGATCCATTGCGATCGGCAGATAGACGTCGTTGGTTAAGTGCCACAGTCCGGCCAGCGCATCCGCCCCGATCGGGAAGGGCGCGCTGCGCGTCGTCCCATAGTCAATCGCGTAGGTGCCGGGGGTCGTCACATTGCTGAAATCGAACCGAACATAGCGATATCGCAAATAGTTACCCCATTCGCGCGTCGACCTCGCCGCAACTGGCGCGAAGACGCCCTCGGGGGTCAACCGCAGCAGGCGGGGCCGTAGCGCGCGGCGATCGTCGCGATCTAGCTCGATCGTCGCAACCTTGGGCAGATCGGTGCGATACCCGACCTGCGAATGGCCGATGACCGGCGGGCGCAGCCAGCCGGGCACGCTGTTGGCGTCGAGCGTCCATTCGATCACCTTGCCCGTGCGACCGCCTGGCAGTAGCTGACGCACGACATACCAGCCGTTCTGCGCCTGGTTGCGCCCGTCGAACAGCGATACCGTCCCCTCTCGCGTGGCGATACCGACGCGGCGGGCGGGGTCTTCGGGCGCGAGGATCAACTGGCGCGCGCTGGCAAAGGCCTGAGGTTCGGCGCCCGGCCCGTCGCTGCGCCCGCTCGCCAGATTGCGCTCGGGTATCAGCGTCATCGCATCGGCGGGATAGCGCGGGAAAAGCGCGGGCTTGCCGTCGGCGGCGTAGCTTTTGTGGAAATAGGCGGAGGGTACGAATTCGAGGTTCAGCCCGGCCTTGCCGACCTGTGCTGCTGGCAGGGGCTGGTCGAGCAGCACCGACAGGATGATCGTGCCCCCACGCCGTTCGGCGCGGACGGTATAGCTGAAGTCGGGATAGCGCATCGCGACCTCGATCACGCCCGCCGCCTTGTCGACCCGCCGGCGGACGAAGGCGGCGGCCGGATCCCACTGACCCGGCGTCGCCGACAGTCGCACATCGCCGTTGGTGGCGGTGCGCACGCCTTGCTGGATGAGTTCGACCCCACTGATCTTGGCGTCGGCGAACAACCCTTCGTTGACGTTGGAAAAGACGAGCCAGTTGACGCCTGGCGTCTCGAAATAATCGGAGCGGTCGAGCCGGAGCGGCGGACGATCAGGCACCTGCGCCACTCCCGCGCTGCTCGTTGCCAGAAGCGCGGCAATCATCCACGCGTGATACTGCGTGCCCATTAGCAATCGCTTTCCTACCTTATCGTTAGCGCTACCATATATGTAAGGCATCCGTTTTCAAGCGGTTGAAACGTTATCCGACATCAGGTTGGTAAGGGGTATCCGCGGTCCGCGACTGGCATGTCACAGCCGGACCGGTTCGTATGTGACGCCGAGAGCTGCGTACAAGTACAGCGGCTTGTTGAGGCCGGTGCCGCTGGGCACAGCACCGTCCCAATAGATAGGCTGTGTTATGGACGCGAAGTGAAATATGAACGAATGACCGAACGTGAATAGCCCGCAGCATGCTCCGGACGGCCACTTGTGGGTTTAAGTCGCGCAAGGCTGACCAGTATGATCTTCGCCCAAGGCGGGATTCGACGCGACCGGCCTTATGGTCAAACCAGCATGCTGCCATCCGGCGCCAAATTCACCGTTCGCCTAGACCGCGCAGACGCGTAGATCGCCTCCATCAGTCGTAGGTCGCGCAAGCCCATTTCGCCCGGCGTCCTGATCGCGGTATTATCTCGGACGGCGCTGGCGAAGTGGTCTAGCTGGCGCGCGAACTGGACGTCGGGATCTCCCGGCGTCAGCTCTCGGCCATCGCGATTCTCGATCCGCATCTTCTGCCCGGCATAGCTGGTCGCCGGATCCATGATCAGGGCTCCGCCGGTACCGCGCACCTGCGCGAAGTTTGTGCCTGCAGAGTCATAGGATGTTGCCAGGTGCGCCACCGCGCCGGACGGAAACAGCCATTGCGATGAAACATGCGCGAAGATCTCCGCGAAGCGGGAATCTCCGGCGGGCCGGAACGCGTTGGCGCTTATCCGCTCGGGCATTTCGCCGGTGAGATACAAAGCGGCTTGCAGTCCGTAGATTCCGAAATCCTCGAGCGGACCACCGCCCGCCAGCGCGCGATTGGTACGCCAGTTCTCGCCCGGGCTGGTCGGCTCCATGCGATAGGACTGCTCGGTGCGCACCAGCCTGATAGTCCCGATCGCCTTTTGCTTCATTAACCTCATAGCTTCCAGGTTGTACGGCTCGAAATGGGATCGGTAGGCGATCATCAGCTTGCGCTTGGCGTTTCGGGCCGCAGCGATTATGCGCTCGCAATCGGCACTCGAAAGGGCCATCGGCTTTTCGCACAGTACGTGCTTCCCGGCGGCAAAGCCGCGGATCGCCCACTCGGCATGCAGACCTGTTGGCAGGACGATGTACACAGCGTCGATGCGCTTGTCGGAGGCGATCTTCTCGAATGTATCGTAAGAGTGGCGTGCGTCGTTAGGAACGCCATAGGCATCGCCCACACGCCGCAGCTTGTCAGGATTTCCCGATACAATTGCAGCGATATGCGCGCGCTCCGCTTGCGCGAACCGCGGCATCATCTGGTTGAGCGCATACCCGCCAAGGCCCACGATCGCGAAGCCAACGCTGTCTGGGCGTGTCCAACGATTAGGGGCAGAAAGAAGCCGCACGCTATCCGCCAGGGGTTGCCCCTTCAGACGTGCGCTGCCGCCCGCCTGCGCGGGAGTTGCGGCGGAGCCTGTGGTTAGGGCCAGCGACGCTGCGGCCAGGCTGCTGCCGGCGACGAACTCTCTTCGGGTAAAGACTGGATTGATCATCACCGATCTCCTCTTCCGACACAATGTGTTCTTACGCGGTTTTTACGCGATGATCGATCCACCGCAGCCACCCGACCGGAATAAACGAACGGCTGGTGTGGGGGAGCGGAAAGGTCCTGCTGAATGGCAGATTGTGGGTCTTTGCCGGCTGTAGAGCGGACCGGCGGCTAGCGCCCAAACTCGGTCGCTTGAGCCCATCGCTGCGCTTTGCGGACGTTCGCCGCGAATAGCAGGCCCGTACGATGAAGTGGATGACAGCGTTTATTTGGGCAACGCCAGTTTGGGCAGTGGCTGTTGGTGCGGCCGCTGCGTCTATGTTTTTCACCAACTTCGCCACAGAGGTAGGAACCGCAGAGGCACACAAACGCCTCCTCATTTTTACATTCATCACCCTGCCGCTCATCGCGTTCGTGATCAAAACAACGAGCAATGATGTCGCGTGCTTCCGAGCAACCTTCTTCTTGGAGGATGCGGCGGAACACGATCGTTAAGGCAGGTATCAAAGGTAGCCTCCCCCGATAGCTGACGTTCCGCTGTCCACCAAACCCAGTCACTCAAGCATGCCATTTGCGGCCGACATAACATTTCAATCAGAAATGAAGTCTACATGCAGATGGCTAACCAACTTTTACGGCGGTTACCTGTGGCTTTAGAAGCTCGCCGTAGCACCGGCGCACGTCGGCGGTGCCGATCGCCGCAAGGATTCCGGCAGCTATCCCAGCCGCAGTGAACGCTGCCACAAAGTACCTGAATGCTTGAAGGTTGCGGCGTTTTGCTTTCTCAATAGATATCTGACTAGACCAGGAAGCGTTTTGCGGGTAGCGACTAATGACTTCCTGATCGTGGAGATCGAGGTACTCTGAAAGCTCCCCGTTGTAGATCGTGTATCGTCGGTCAACCCGAAACCGGCGAATGTATTCTGACCAAATCAAAGCAGTCCAGGCACCGCACATGGAGACACATAGCAATGCGAGCGAAGGGTACAGCGGTCCAACGCATATCGTACGGTTTGCCGAAAGGAGTTGCGTGACCTCAAATGCCAGTGCAGCTCCACTCGCAAGCAAGGTTAATCGCGCCTGTTCTATCTCCAGTGCCACCGACGCATCATCGTCCGTATCAACACCGGGCAAATGTTGCTCCCTAAGGTGCCTAGCAACGTTTCGCATGCCTTCGTTACGTGCATCAATACGCGGCAAGTCGGGTGAGCCTGTACGTAAATTGGTCATGACGGAACGATAGCAGATTGCCGACGTCGTTCCATGATCCATCAGACCTTTCTGCTCGGCAGTTCGATGTCTGCTTTCCACCAGTTTAGGTCGTACAAGCGGCTGACTCAGTCGCCGAGAAACTGCCGTCCAAACAGATGAACGAATGGCGGAAAGCGGGAGGTGGCGAGAGGTGCTCGAATGTCCGGGTCTGGGTCTTGCACGCAGCAAAGTGGCCTGCCGGCGAGCGCCTAGACCTGGTCATTCCGGATGAGCGAGGTCCGCACGGTAAAGGTATGCACAGAGCCTTGCCACTCTGTGCTCCTTCGTCTCGTTGGATGCGCGACAATGCGACCCGAATCCTCCAAGCGCGTTCTAACACAACGACAACGCGGTAAATTTGGAGAGAACGATGGCCGATTTAAACGCAACCGATGCGTTGCTGGACGACTTCGGCAATTTGCCAATCCATCCAACCGACTCGGGCATTGCAGACTTAGAAATTGCGTATGAGCAGATGAAATTAGCTGAAGAAGCGAATGCTTCTAATGCCCTGAGTATCCCGGATTCCGACGCTCTGATTGACAATCCCAACGCTGAGATGACAGGGATCGAGACTGAGGCTGTGGAAGAGAGCGCAGCGCATCCGAGCTGATATCGCTATTTTCTAAGGCACATCCCCCTTTTAAAGATGACCATGAGCTTCCAGCGGTTACGTCGCTTAGTCGTGTAAGCGGCGTGATCGCTGGAAGTCTCTTGGGTCAGGACCCGTTGATGTGAGAGGGCGATCCGATTCAGGCTCCGGGAGGAGAACTGACGCAAGCGACCTTTACTGGCTGACGGACGGGCGGATAGAGTGACTGCGCCGTATTACCCCAAAAGTTATGCCACGCCGCGTCTTGATGATCGGCGGTTTTGAGCGGCATTGTTTTCATCAGTTGCAACGTGTCGCGCTAACGTGACGCCTCTAGCGAGACGATCTCCCCGAAAGCCGGCCGGCAGCTATCCGGCGGGAAAGCTGCCAGTCCGCAAGCGCCCATTAGCGGACATCAGCGCAGCTCTGCGGGTGTCGAAAACTGGTCACATTTCGTGTGCTACTGGAACGGACATAAATTATTTCATGCTTGCAATCGCCATCATCGCCAAGGTTTGTGCGACGACTGCGCATCGCCGACGACGAGTGGGGCGATAATACCGCAAGGCGGCGGCCGTGGTTCCTATTGTTCCGACGTGTCGCTTTGCCTTCTGCTACCCGAAGAACCGCCCAATCAGGCGAGTATACTCAGCCTCGGGCGCGCCATAGGAGCCGTCCGAAAATTCTTCCAACCCAGATCGATCGCGTATTGTGATCGTGCCGCGCGTTGCGGTGATAAGCCGGTTACCTTCAAGGACATGAAGAGCTGTCGTCACGCTAGGACGCCGCACTGCGAGCATCACCCCCATATACTCGTGGGTTAGCATAACGGCGTCGCCGTCTGTACGATCGTGGGCCATTAACAGCCATCGCGCGAGCCGAACTTCGACGGGGTGGTTCACGTTCGCCAGCGTCGTGTATGCGGTTTGAGCAACCATGGTCTGGCAAAATCGTAACAGATACGCGTGGAGCGGTCGGCTTTGCTCGATCGCCTCGCGTAGAGCGCCAACTTCCATGCGATAGCCTTCGCCCGGAATCTGTATGATTGTCTTAAGAGGTGACCTGTCGGCGCCGAGCAGGACGGGCATACCCGACATGCCCTCCCGGCCGAAGAGCCCAGCCTCGACGCGATCCCCGGTCCGGGTAATCGCCATAATTGAGGTGACACCCGTGTTGGGAAAAAAAGCGTGAGTGAAGATCTTGTCATTCTCCTCGAGGACCATGTCTTTGGTAAAGGGAACAGGCTCAAGATGGGGTTGTAAAAGGCCATAATCTGCTGGCGTCATCGCCGACAAAAGACAGTTTCGGACAAGGGATTGACTAAGCATTGGTACGCTATGCCCTTTTGTTTGGGGCGGGAGCGCGCTGCATCTCTCAGTCGCCTGCGCCCTTGGTATGAGCAAGCGATAGGCTACATTACACCTTAACTGACGGAAAAACCTAACATTTGTTTGCTAGCCATGACGCGCCTCGCGCGAGCGCTTTTTCGGCGATTTGTCAGCTAACAGACCGTTCTCAACATTCTCCTTCTGATACCGGTGAGCGAAGCATAGCTCTCTTCTGACTGGATCAGGGGGTGGCATTGCTCGACGACAACAACAGGCATTTCGGCAAACGGTCCGAAGCCGAGCAGGAGCAGATCCTTGAGCGAATTGCCGCCGCATGTTTGGACCAGTTGAAGTTCGAAACGCATGGCGAGATCGACGAACCGACGTGATCGGTGGCAATCCCCGCGGGGCCAAATGGCATCCGTCCAAGCTAACAATGACCCGTCTTTGGATGGCCGAAGGTCTTGATCAGGCCGATCAGGAGGCGTTGGCAGAAGCGTGTGATAACATCCGGTCGGTGAGCGCGGGGACCGATCTCCAACGTGAGGGCACCCCCGCCTGCAGTCTGCATATCCTTCTGGACGGCTGGGCGGCTCGCTATAAGATCATGAAGGATGGTAGCCGTTTTATCCCAGCGGTGTCGGTTCCTGGCGACCTTTGCGACCCCGATGCTCTGCAATTCGCCAAACTCAATTACAGTGTTCGGATGCTGTCGGCTGGAACAGTCATAATACTGCCGCGTCAGCAGGCGCGAGCACTCCTCGCCTCTCACCCGGCTATTGCTAATGTTTTCTGGACCCTCGCCTTCTCCGAACACTCAATCCAGACGGAATGGTCTGCATCGATCGGCCGACGTTCCGCACTGCATCGGACGGCACATCTCCTGTGCGAATTGCTGATGCGACTGACGGCGATCGGCAAGGCAGACGGACATAGTTACGATCTGCCAGTGACCCAGGAGCAACTCGCAGATGCGCTTGGATTGACGAAGGTACACGTCAACCGAATGGTGCGGTCGCTGAGCGCCATGGAGTTCGTCACTGTCCAACATCGTAGAGTGCAAATCCACGACTGGCTTGGGCTAAGCGCAATGTGCGGCTTCCAACCAAATTACCTGCGCCTTGAAACCATTGCAAAGGAATTTGCGCTCAAACTACCAATAACGGGAGCGCACATCAGAGCAAGGTCGGCACGTGACGTGCCATCGTCGCTTAGCTTTTAACTAGTGTTCGCGCCAAGCACGTAGCGCGTCCAGTTACCATCACGTTCGAGTTTCTGAACGCGTATATTGAAAGACGGTAATGACAGTGAACAAGCACATTTCGGTAGATTGTCTGGTCCGTCGCATATCGGGCGGCCCGTTGATGCTCGTACTAGCGGTCGATAGCCCGAGCATGGGGAAAGCGTCGATCGCTCGATGCGCATGGTTCGATGGAAGCAGCCTTGATGGTGCCAACATAGCTCTCGAACAGCTGATCTTAGTGTCGTAGACGTGTTTATTGCTCAACTAGTTGCCACCTGCCCGACACAGTATGTTGTCGATCGCGAGTTTTCCGGCGTTTAAACGATAAGCACTGGTTTGATAGGTGTGCGATGCGACGGATACTGTATCTAAGTACGAGCACGGTTCCTGGAGATGGAGCTGATATTTCTGGAATACTTAACCAATCACGGCATAACAACGCGCTAGACGATATCACTGGCTTGCTCTTTTCGAACGGAATTTGCTTCATGCAGGTTTTGGAAGGTTCAAGAGCAAGCGTAAATCCGTGTTTTAACAAAATTCTCAATGATGAACGTCATCACTCTATAAACATAATAATCGACCGCAGAATTTCGATGCGCGAGTTGGGGAGTTAAAATATGTTGCATCGCCGAAAAGGAGACCCAGCCAATATCTATCAATTGTACGTAGAACGCTTGTTATCGGGAGCATGCGACGAGGTACGAGCACAATTCAGGTCCTTTTTGTCAACGGGTTCTCACGCAAACGTTAGTCCTGCCCCAGTTGCAGACACGATACCGCTGCTGACGTTCGTTTCCGGACGCTTCCACTGGGATGAAAACCGGAATGGCATTGTGTTCGAAGCGTCCGGTCCAGGCGGACCGATCAGATATATAATCAACCCCGCTGCGCTCGCTGAGTTAGCGAAAGGCAATCAGGTCGATCTCGAAGCGCAACAATGTATCGTTATCTTCAGGAACTTTGAGCATCACATTCACAGGATCGCACAGCGCGAGCGCCGAACGTTTGACGCACATTTACCTCTGATTGTCATTCGCCGCGAGGATGTAAGAGGTGAATAGCTGCCGATGGATATTGGTTGATCCAAAGCCATTCCTGCCAACTGTTGGCTCGAAACCTTACCGGTCCGCGACGTTGGCTACTGCCAAGCAGCTTCAGACGCCGACGATCCAATTCCCAATCTAGTCGGCGTCAACGCCCCCGTCGTACCGCCTGACCGAGACTGCTAAACGCCGGACGACGCGCGAACGCAACCGTTCCGCCATTTCGCCGAAAGCAGTTATGTCCGCTTCCCACCAGGGTACGACGTTCAGACGTTGAGTTCGCAACCATTATGCTCGAAAGCCGACCGTCCGACTTTAGACACGGGAGCGGACGGTCCGGAAACGCCCACTTGCGGACATTCGTGCCTCATGCGAGCACAAAACAATGCAGGGCACCAAGCACATGAATAGCAAGCTTCCATGGTCCAAAGTCATCGAAGCTGTACCCTTGCCGTTTCGGGTTCTGGCGGTCATTTGGCTGGTCGTTTCATTCGCTTTTAACATCGGTTTGCCGGAATCCACGGCGAACCTCCCCCCTATCGCCAAATTCGTGATCCTTTTGCCTATAGCGATACTTTCGATAGCTGTTGGCCTTTTCACCTTCTGGCGTGGCTGTAAAACAATCCAAGCCGCAACCATGAGTATTTTCTCGCATAAAGTGGGAGAGTCTACGCCGAAAAGCCAAACATTCTCCTTTATAGGCGGCATGGGTGCTCTTCAAATTTACCTGATGGTGTTCATGCTTGCTGCCTTTTGGTTGGCTGAACAGAGTGGAAATTACGGAGCAAGTGTTGCTTTATCAGTGTTGCTGGCGGCTGGGATCGGCTTCGCCCTCTTTGCCCGGAAGCCACACCAGAAAGACGTGAAAGTCTTCCTCATAGGTGGTCTGCTCATCACGATCCTCTTCGGGCTCATTATGGCAACAGTAGCGGAGCCTCGGACTTGAGGAACGACAGTCTTCTACAAACTTTTGCCTTTCGTGTCAGTCTGATGGCTTCCCTCTGCCATACGCACGAAGGTTTTCGGGAAGCCGCGCGCGTTCTTATTTCTCGACGAAGTTTCGGGAATGGTGCCCTGATGGTGCTGGATCATTGCTACAATCCCGCCGCATCCATTTTTAGCTTTTCGTAGTCACCGTCTTCACCCGGATAGCGTAACCGCTTCTCGAAACGGCTATCTGCTTTCGCTAGCGACCACACGAGGCTTTGCCCGGCGGGCAAAACGTCGGGTTCCGCAGCAAACACAGAAGATGCAAAGGCCGCAGTTGCATCGATAATTCGCCAACCTCGCTTGCGGAACATCGAGAGCATATCATCGAGGAACAGTCCGGTGGTAAGACGGTGGTGAAGCAGGATCGTATGATCGATCGAGTGTCCAAAAAGCGATTGCGCCAGACCGTCATAGAAAGTCGCGCGATCCCAAATGTGGTCTAAATAGAAGCGTTTGTACGGACTTATCTGGGCCTTCGGGTCAACCTTGAGGCGTGCTTTGAGCCGGTTGTCGATATACCAATCTGACGTATCGATCGTGACATGGGCGTTTGCGTATCCATGCTGTTTCAGGAGTGAACGCATTTTGTCCCGGCTTTCTACAGTCCTTCCCTCGGCCAGAAAAGGAAAACGGAAGAGCTTGCGAAAGCCGGGATAGTCGAACAGTAAAGCCTCACACTTCATAATATCAGCCATCAGCTCATCGGGGTTTTTGCCACTGTAATACTGATGGGAGAAACTATGATTGCCGATGAGATGGCCGCCGTCGGACCAAGCGGCAAGGACGTGCGGGCTAAGCGCCTCATCAACGTACTTCCCTGCGACGAAGCCGCCCGCCTTGATCCCGTGATGCAGTAAAGCTGCGCGAATGGCTGCATCGCGTTCTTGACCGTTCATGAGAGCAGTGTCCGATAGATCAAAGTCGTCGATCGTAACCGAAATACCCGGCGCGCGTGCGCCTCGGCCCGACGCCTGCGATGTGTGCGCGACAGTGAGTCCCAGCGTAGTCAGCCCCGCGAGAAGGGAGCGACGATCAGGATGAAAGGCCATCCCGCTTTATGCCACCCCGCTCTCGAGGCGACAACGCTTCCCTGCCCGGTACTCTCAATACGATTTTTGTTGGCAAAGCGGTCATTCCGCTATGGCCTAATCCGCGACATTGATAACAGCTTGCGATGGCCT
>Ga0265780_10011029_pt1 | contig 10729 bp, 12 predicted proteins | sample P1T30metagenome_FD_192432 | JGI IMG/M metagenome (GOLD analysis project Ga0265780, IMG submission 192432) | Plant litter microbial communities from East Loma Ridge, Irvine, California - P1 T30 | ecosystem: Environmental > Terrestrial > Plant litter > Unclassified | place: USA: California... | reverse complement strand
TGCAATTGGCTGACGGGCAGACGATGCGACGTATTCGAAACGGTGTTATCCTAGGACCCCGCTTGCTGGGTGTAAAGGTAAATGGACGGCCTTTGAAGACAAGGCCCTTCGAAGCTTTGCGAGAGCCGCATTCAGTACTGTACCAATACACTTGGTCAATATCGTCATCGCCCTCGTGTGCTCCAATCACGTTGATGTGTGAGTGATCTGTCATGCTGATTTCGAAGGAGCTGATGATTCAGCCAATTCGGCAAGGGACTCACACCACTCCGTTACCGATTACAGTGCGTCTCAATGATATCTTTTCGTGCGCATGACTGATAAGCCAGAGCGGCAGATGTAAGATCAAACGCAATGGCTGTCCTCGCTGCCCTCCCATTGATACCAAAATCATCGCAGCCATCGTCAACACCGCTCAAACGTCGCTCGGCTCTACGTAGCTCAAGGAATTCCGTCCGGTCTTCCACCTCCACGGTCAGATTGGTCGACCCATACCATCAGCCGAAAGCGAGGCAGTACAGTGTGGATAGTATGTTGGAGATTTACGACAAGAGTCCGCCGATACCCTTCGCATCTAGGCAGAAAGATCAGGATGCAGGGAACCATCGTCGAGTTACAGAAGGTTTCGGGCTACCGACAGCGCCTACTACTCGATGGTCTTCGTTGGGTTACGGGACTTCTAAGGTTGAGAACAATAAAAGGGAGATGAAGGGGAATACAAGGGGAACTTGACCGACTATTGGCGTTGGTCGCAACTGTGGAAATTCCGATTGTAATGCACGTTAATACATATCTTGATTACTTGAGTCGTCGCCCGGAATATATACTTTTTTTACGTTTCTCATGATCGTACAATACCTTGCTCCTGCCTCATCCGTTCGTCTGCATCGTCCTCCACCACATAATTCTTGAATTGCCTAGCCGGGATCTTGCGCTCGAACATGACATCGATCTCGTAGTAACTTCGACCCTTCATCTCTGGAAGTCGATAATAAGCCCATACCCAACATAGAGCGCAGATTGGTGCCCATAGGAAACCAATCTTGCCGCGTAGATTCCAGGCTGTAGGGTTCTGATCGTCAGTCAGTCCCGGGTTATATGTCTGTGAAGTGGCCTACAAGCATGTATGGCATCATCACACCAAAGGTCACCGAAAAGACATTATACGATAATCGTGACAAGGCTACAGTCTTGCTTCGCAAACGAGAGCTCGAAACTTCGCCGACAATGGCGTAAGCCAGAGGACCAACTGTCGAATCGTAGACGAATAGCCAGATGATCATCATTGCTGGTCATTAGTGACGTCGACAGAAAGAGCAAGTCACGCTTACAAGCTTGTCCCCATCTCGCACCATTGTATCCTTTGTCCGCAATGACGCTCAGAATACCGATAAGAAGTTGACCAATAGCCAAACAGAAAAGTCCAGTAGTGAATATCTGCCTCCTGCCAAGAATGGTGATGAGCCACCAACTAAGAAGCGTACCAACAAAGGCAGCCCCATATAGTCCGATAGTCATCGAGAACGAGTTGCTCGTGTCTAGGCCAGCCTGTTGAAAGAAGTACGTAGAGTAATTGGCGAACTGTAGACCACACATGATTTGACAAGTCCAGGTTATCATTGAAATTTCCGTTCGTCGAAGATCGGTACCTCGGAAACAATCCAAGAAAGAAGTCCCAGACGAAACATCCTTCTCGAGCTGATTAGTTCGGATCATGGAAGATACGGTTTCCTTTGACCTGTCCTTGGTGGCAGCCGGAGTGAGACGACGAGCGGAGATGTAGGCTTGCGCAATCTTTCCTTTTCGGACCAGCCACCATGGCGATTCGGGTGCGAAGAGGAGAATAATGAACAACGGGACGGGCCAGGCCCACTGCACAGCGAATGGCATTCGGAATGACCAGATGCCGGTCATGAGTTGAGCTTTCTTGAGAATACCGGCACCAATCAGATGGCCAATGACCCAGCAGAGATTGATGAATCTAAGAGTCAGCTTATGATGGAGCTACAGCCTTTGAAGTGCTTACGTAGTGAGGTACCCTCGAAGGGACAAGGGACAGACTTCACTAGCGTATGCTTCGGCCAAAGTGGAGAAAACACCCCAAGGGATTCCACAAAGCAATTCGCCCGCCAGCAAGGCACCTTTGTTTGGGGCAAACGTGATCAGACCAATGAGAGGGGTCATGAACGCCAGGTTGCCGAGAATGGACCATTTGTACCCGAATCGGTCCACTAGAACAGCCCCGAGCAGGACACCGATAATCGATCCCATGTTAGCGGCCTGGAACGTCAGATGCTGCAATCCATTATATGAGTGAACCTACCTGCTGCATACCGGCTTGCCATCCTGGAGCTATTTGGTAGCCTGCCTTCCCGCCGTAGTCGCTTCCAAAGTGCTCTTTGAAAGCCGGCAGACCGAAAAGAGATCCGAGCAGGAGCGTATCGTACGACTCCATGATGATGCACCCCGAGGCTGCTATAGACCACCCAACAGCCTGCAATATCAGCTATGGCTCGATCACGCTGCGCTTGAAACCACTGACCGCTCGATTGATCTTGAGAGACTGCCACAGTGATAGGGATTTCTGCCATTCCTCATCTCGCACAGCTTCCGCCTTGACTTGCTCCCATGACTTGCTTTCAGACGATCCTTCTTCCGAAGCCTGAGAGTAATCCCTCTTGTCGTCTTCGACAATAATGTCATCGTGCGGATTCGAATTATACGACATGTTCGATGGTCACCTTGCTATCTTGGCAGTGGATGATTCGTATTCGTGTTTCCATACCAAACTCTTTATACCCTTGCAGCGAATGTTCGAAGTTGCATTTGCGATGGTCCGGAAATAGATGGGCACGTCTTGGTGCCGCCATACGCATCAACTCTGATGTGCTTTCGACAATGTGATATGTCCCCCACGGGTCTCTGGAGCCCAAGAGTTTACGAAATGGCAATGATCTAGAACAAGGAGGAGTGAAAAGAAGGCAAGTCGGCGACTTGAGAAAACCTGCACGTTCAGATGATCGGATAATCGGCTTCTTCGGCGACTTACCGTGAAGTTGACGTGCTCAAAGTGCGGGGTACATCTCCAAAATCTCTTGAGTCATTGCAAGTCGCCAGAGGAAGCGCACAGGTGACGTGCTAGGTGCAATCATAGCAGGTACAGTGTTCGCCCTGGTCGCCGATGCGTCGGAGAGGCCCGATGGGATATTGGCCCAGCTGAGGTAGGCCAAGGATATAAAAGTTCATGACGAGGTCGGCGCAACAAGTTATCACTTTCGAGCTCCGACAATACACACTTCAATTAACACAATGGCCCCAGTCGCTACTCATACTATGACCGAGACCCCCCGAGGTTCTCTGAAGCTCCAACCGCCGGCTCCTCAGGATCCAGATTCTGTTGCGCGAAATCAGCTACCTGGTCCACTTAGCAATCTAGGCTTGATTGAGCAGTACCCCGTGAGTGTCCTTCACCTGCGTCCTAGCCTCGATGCTGACAATGCAGCACTTCGAGGTGACTCCAGCAATTGGTCGAGAGTTTAAAGGAGATATCCAGCTCGATGAGATCATGAACGCACCCAATAAAGACGAGCTCATCAAGGATCTAGCTTACATGAGTGAGCCTTCCTTCCGCTCCTCGAGATTGTCAACTTACATGTAGTCTCTCGACGAGGTGTATGCTTCTTTCGAGATCAAAACATCTCTTCGGACGACATGATGAAGCTCGCTGAGGCAATTGGTGTTGCATCAGGTAGACCTTCAGGCTCTCATATGTGTATTCATCCTGTGTCGGAGAATACCCCAGAGATCGGCACCAAGACATCCCTCATCTCGGCATCTAAGCAGAAGTGAGCAGATCCACGACCCACGAGACCTACAAACTGACACCGACAGTAAGGGTGGTGGTATCAGGCGAATACACGACGACCTTAGTAGATGGGCTTCTGTAGCGTGGCATTCGGATGTCTCGTTTGAAAACGTTCCAGCCGATTATTCAATGCTCAAAATCAACGTCCTGCCAGAATCAGGTGGGGACACGATGTGGGCTAGCACTTCTGATGTACGCATCCACTGTTCACATGCCCTCCGAGCAGTGGCTAACGCTCCAGGTGCTTGACAAGATGAGCCCATCTTTCAGAGCGTATCTCGAAACCTTGAATGCCACCCATGATGCCTCTTTCTTCCACGCCGAAGCCGCTCAACACGGCATCAAGATCGACAAGAATCGCGAAAGAGGAAATCCACTCAACTCAGGAGATCACCTCACTGCCTCGCATCCTCTCATCCGTACGAATCGTAAGTCTTCCACACCTTAGGCTTGGGCTTTGCTAACGGGACAGCTGTCACAGGATGGAAGGCGATGTATGTCAACAAAGGATTCTATGGCCGTATTGATGGAGTTTCACGAGACGAGTCGGACATTATTGCGAAATACTGCTTCGATTTGATCAACAACAATATGGATATTCAATGTCGATTTAGATGGGAGAAAGGATCAATTGCAATCTGGGACAACAGATGTACTTGGCATTCTGGTACGTCATTCCTTGCCCCTATCTACTGGCAGAGACTGACTCCATAGCACTATTCGACTACAATGAGGAACGAGCTGGTGACAGGGCATCATCTATCGGGGAGAAGCCATATCTGGACCCCAATTCGCAGTACAAGTCAGAAGCGTTGAAAGCAGAAGGCAAAAAGTGGTAGATCAGTGTCCGAGTTGTATCTTCAATGTACGCGTTGCATCCCTGTCAAAGTTTACCCTGCCACTTTCTGCTGACTGAAAGAGCAAAGACAGGCAGATGCGATTAGAGCAATCCACCTGCATGACGACGGTTGTCCACCCTAAAAGAAAACAGATACACCAAATTAGATCTTTCCTCCGAGCCAACCTGGTCTTTCTACAAATACACTTACTCTCTCCTGACCCTGCCGTGGCTCCAACAACACTGATAGATTAGAGGACGACTAATAGAATGCGGAAATGCTCACATGATTTTCGGTATAAGGCATCGATAGAGGCGCTCCCTCGCTCGGCCAGAGCTCGCCTAAGGTATGTTTGGACGGGTTCCAAAGCGTGGAAGTTGAATGGCTACACCATCAGTCACTGCTATACACTGTCAAATCGAACTCACCTCCTGATACCTCTTGAATTCGACAGCGATCTTTCCGAGCTTGGCATATTTGTCATGGTTCACCAAAGAGAGGTCGGGCGATAATGTAGATTGTCGAGTATCGGAATTACCATCGAATGTGAAAGTGATACTGTATCATCAGATTACATCCTGAAGAAGCCATGCCGAACTCACTCAGTCAGAATGAGTCCCAAAAATGGGAGACACGGTCCGGCAACTTCTCGTAGTCGAGATCGGTACGCGGCATGGTTCTTGGTATGTTCGATCACAGCTCGTAGTCGATCCATCATGATCTTGTACTTAGCCGATAAAGACTGATGATGAGCTTGTCCGATGTCTGCGGTTTGAAATGACTTACATCCCAAGTTTTCTTCAGCCGCATGATTGTACTACTGTTGAGTCCGGCCAGGATGGCCCACATGGAAGAAAAGTTGTGCAGATACAGGCACTTCTTGAGTATTGTCAGTTCTGATCAGATGAGACGTAACGGACTCACATCCGCCAATTTGATGTAGAATTTGAGAAGACCAGTCCGCCTCTTGATGTCCAACTCCGCTAGGATGGTGTCGGCAATCCACCCAGTGATCTGATTACTAGTCTCGCTCAAAGCCTTCAAGCCCGCTACCTTTCTTCTTCCAGTCAACAGCAGATCCTCGGGGGCGACCTGGTTGAACATCTTGGATTCCATGATGGTCAATTGACGAGCTAATTCAAGCGTGTCAAACTCCGTGAGGGGTATGCGCGAAAGCTCGATACCTGGCTTCTGGAGAAGGGTATTGAGTGATTTCGAGATTATAGGTGTTGGCGGTAGGGATGAAAGCTGGCTGAATCCAGCAGAAGCAGGTCCAGGGGTGATCGCATTTGGCGAAAGAAGGGACAGCGGCGATTTTAGTGACAGCTTATCGGTCGAGAGAGTGCGCGAGTGAGACCGCCTTGAATGGTCATTATACGAAGAAGCGGATGATCCGGGCCGTTCTGGACCAGCGGAGAGCGGACCTGAAGAACGTTTTCGGATAGCTTCCAATAACCGTGGTGCCATGGCCGGTAGTGTGGGCTGAACGACCTCGATAGCAAACTCCCTCATGGTCTCGAGAGCAACATCATCGGCCTCTGGTTTCCAGTATGTATCCAACCAAGCTTTCAACAGGTTGTATACCCTCAGTCGGACCGGTACAACCTTCCTTTCGACCCACATCTCCTGTTCTCGTTCAGTCATGGCGATATTGGATGGCGGCATGATATGATATCGCCGGATCAAGGCTTCGGTGAAGTCCAGTGGATCGGTGTGTAGGCGGAAAGTATAGAAGAAAGATGCCCAAAACATCGAGTCTACCGGTCCGTCATGAGGTGTCATCTTCTCGACCAAGACAGTCAGACTGGCGCCGACCATTGTGCCTTCGCTGTTGAAGGTAATCTCTCGGGGATCGTAGTCATGAGCGACCACCCAGAAACGCATATCAGGTTGATTATGAATCGGCTGAGTCATAGCCCGATTGGCTGCTGGACGTAGCTGCATGGCTGACATAGGCTGACCTTTGATGGGGGCTACATCACGATCAGTGTCGATCCTTAGCTGAGACAGTTTCGGTAGCGAGGCCATGGAAGGGAATTCGACCTTGAACTGCGAGAGATGGTTCCAGTCATCTCCGCCCGATCTGTCAGCGTTTGTTGATCGTTGGCTAGCGCTGGAAGACCGACCAGAAGGCAGGGCGGCCGAAGCCGAAGTCATTGTAGAGGTCGACATCTGCGAGAATGCCGTCACGAGTGAGGGACGGACCGTGACTGAGCCAGATACGGTGGATGGTTCTCTTCGTATTTCTTTGGGCGTCTCATTGTCGGAAGCGATTTTGTCGAGGTCGACTGATCGGGACGGAGAACGACGTTGCAGTCTCGGGGGCGCAGGTGACGATAGACTGGATGAGCGACTTCGGGGTATAGGAGTGCCCTCGGAATGGGTGCGGACCAGCTCTGCAGGATGGGCTGTCGTAGGTACGCCCAGCGGTGCAGTATGTATGTGACTCAACGTCGGTCTTGTCTGTCGATGAGCTCGGTATATTTGTGTCAGACTCACAGTTGGCACGCGGACAGGTAATGGCGGAGCCAGATGCTGTAATGGCTTGACAGTCACGTCTTCTTCCCGACTCAGATCCGCCACCAATTCCTCGTCCTCCTCTCCATCTTCATCATGTTCCTCCTCCTCCGGAGTGGCATGTACCATTGATCCATCCTGCTGATATCGCTGCTGTAGATAGCTGAGACTTGTTGCTTTTCGATGCAGCCCAGAGAGCGTATGCTCGCCTCGTTGGCCCACTGGATAGTCTCGCTTGACGAGCCCAGCTTCCTGATTTGGGCGAGGTGTATGATGTCGAGCAATGCTGTCGCCCTGGCGTGGTGTGGACAAGTGGTTCGGAGTACTTGGATCGGGCGTACAGAGTCTCACCAGTCGCACACATTCTGCTCCGGCTCGCAAGGTCCCGGTGGCAGACTGGAGCAGCTTTGCCTTGTCTTTGTCGTAATTGTCGTCGCCCTGATCAGCGGGTGGAGCATTAGCGACCGCTTCTGCGCCTTCCACTAGCCGACTTGCGACATCGTACAGCTGATCCTTTGCTTGCCGTAAGGATTCCACTTCTCGCGGCCGGACTGCTCGAATCGTTGGGGTCCTGCCGATGCCCTCAACAATGGTGAGCAGTTCCCGGACCGCGTCAATAGTCTGTCGGGTCATTTCGATCAAGGTCGCATGAGATGAAGGGTGGGATCCAATGTGATGCGAGTGTATATGACCGATGAAAGCTGCGATAATCGACAGCAGAGAGTCTTCTGCCAGATTGATCTGCTCAGAGACGTCTGGGACCACACGATTTCCCATTTGAGGTGTGTGCAACAGTGTCGGATTTTGAAGATACGGGGACAGCTCATGTCCATCACCCCCATCCGAAGACGCCGCCTGCGAGAAGGCGCTGTCCATTGAGCCTTGAACTCGTCTTCCTCCTCTGTATTGCTTGGCTGACATAGGTGACGATCTGCCGGACGTGGTCGAGGTGAAGGAAGCCGACAGGGGTGTGGTAACGGAAGGCGAGCGTGATCGAGAAATTTGAGAAGAGAAGCTGGTATCGAGACCAGCGGTGGACGGCATCGGAGGAGGCGGACTGGACTGCCTTCGGCGAGCAGCTCGCAGATCTCCGATGCTCGCTGCACGCTTCTTGAACGTTTCTTGTATCCTTGCATTTCCTCCTGAAGGTGTACGAGGAGCCGAAGGACCTGGTGTAGCTTCGGTTGTCGTGAGAAATGGTGGTATACTCTCGTCCGCATCCGCTACAGCCACTGCTTCCACTCCAAACGTTCCAGCTAAATTCAAGAATCGCTTGACTCCCGCGAAGACGGCTCTCGCCGATTTGGCCAAATCCTCCATATCTCTATCCTCGTCATCTTCCGTCCTAGATGCTTCGGCTCCCTCTGCGTGTAGTCCACTGGCAGCCTTGGCGCAATTGACCAATTTGGAGAGCTCCACCAATATCGCCTTTCGTTCTTTGCCGAGCAGTGGAAATTTCGCCAGGACCTCAGAATGCTTGCTGAGGCAATCGGTTTGGGAAAGAACTGCTCGGATAGACGATATGACACATGCGGCAGATGGCTGAAAGTGCGTCTTGCGATTGGTGTGAATGGCTGTCTCCAGCAAGGATAGGCATTGGACTACTGGATGCAGCAGAGCTTGCAGCGATGGTGGTAGTGGGCGTGTCCGACTTGACGGAGAGCGACCGGTGCTTTGACGTGACGATGACCGGGCTTGCGAGGTCACGGGCGAGGTGATTCCCGTCGTCGAGCTTTGCGAGATTTGCGATGTCTGCGACGCATGCGATGCCTGGGAAGCCTGTGAAAGAGCCGTTTTGTGTCTGGGCTCGACTGCCAAGTGAGGATGGATAGGTTCAATCGGAGATTGTGCACTAGATGTATGAGAAGTGGTAGAATCGGTTTTACGATGCGCAGGCTAGGCAGTTAGTTAACGAGACGCAGAAATCATTCTTTTCTGACCCGAAAGCGAACTTACCCATACCCAGCCCATCTCTCTCACATAGTTACTCGGAAACCATCCTCGTCTTGGCCCCTTCCTGGGCTCGGGATCCCCAGTATCGTTCACAGAAGCAATTTCCCCATCCCACCATCCAGTCGCGTCCCTGACATGAACCCGCAAGATCTCGCCGGCGTAAAACGCTAGATACATGTTCATATTGCTGGCCGAGGTCGACGCAAGTTGGGTAGGATCGAAATCATGTATCGCTTGCACATGGGTGGGTTCTGTAGGTAGCGCTGACCTCGGTGACATTGTTTGTGATCGATTCGCCGAGGACGATGGTCCTGCATGTGAATTTGGTTGGGTCATAACCATTCAGCGTCGTGTGATCTCGTGTGATCGATGGGGGCAGTGATCATAATCGCATAGTGCTAGATGTAAGTCAGCTCTACAGTCCAAGCATGAGTGTAGGTGGTATGGCTGCTGGATGACGAGGTGCAGACACGCATGGTAGGGTCGGACGTCGACTTTGAATACACCAGGCACATCTCTCGTCCAGCTCAAGTTGGTGTCCTTCGAACTTCCATCCACGGCTTCCAACAGCGATACAGCTGGCAAAGTCACTCACGTATCGAATCTAGGCTCTTCTGTGGTATGCAGTAAGGTGGTGTACAGTGGTCACACGGTCTAAATTGACGGGAAGGCCAGAACGGGTGATCTCCGGTCATCCGACGCGTCGCATCAAATTGCCCCTTGGCAAGTGGGTTAGGTAACACACATACATGCACCGCTAAGAGAGAGCCAGACAGGGATGCATACAGGCTGAGCTCAGCTCAACATGGAACACATGGCGGACGCTGTCTAGCACTAATCGTCACTACGGTTCCGCGGATGCTACAGAGTACCACTCAAAGCATGCCATGTCCTGGCACTCGATCACGATGTCGCCGACTCGCTAGTGCTCGGGCCACCGCTTGGCTGATCAGATAATATTGTCACCGATGACTCGAGGTTTGTTACGTCCGTTCCTGCATCGATCGTGGACGTCGTGCCCACTTGTGAGGCCCGAGGTACGCCAGATCCCTCCTGCGGGCGAACGACGACCACGATTGGCGCACCGACTTGAGCTGAGGGCTGCGCGAGGGCAATTGGGTTCTGGGGTTGCACAGGGGCTGCGGAACCGTGATCGGCAGTACTGATCTGCGGAGTGACATCTGGAAAGGATCGGCCGCGGATCAAGTCCCGACTTGCGGTCTTCATTTCAGTGTCGACTCCTGCAAGCACCGAAGGGGTAGTTTGTGTTCCGCTTGTTACTGGTCCATCGTCGTTCGCTTGGTCCTGAGACGCGGTATCCTTGTTCGGGTGGGCTGCTCCCGGAGCGACCAAAGGTCCAAGCTCATTGGCTGAGGACTTGTCTCCGCAGCCGTTACACACTAAACATCAGCACAACCAATCTCGGATCGTGATCAAGTACTCACGAGTCCTCGGACCACCAGGACCGGACCGCCAAACACGCTTATCTCCACGTCCACATCCTTCACAGACCGTTCCAGCTACCCATCTTTTGCCAGTACGCTTCCTTCCATCC
>Ga0265780_10011028_pt1 | contig 10730 bp, 14 predicted proteins | sample P1T30metagenome_FD_192432 | JGI IMG/M metagenome (GOLD analysis project Ga0265780, IMG submission 192432) | Plant litter microbial communities from East Loma Ridge, Irvine, California - P1 T30 | ecosystem: Environmental > Terrestrial > Plant litter > Unclassified | place: USA: California... | reverse complement strand
CAGAACAAGCCTGCTGATGCATATAGCATCGGGATGTGTACCTGGATGAAGGATCTCGTCGAATGGGACGCACTGAAAGCACGCCAGACATCTATTTTCCCGTTAATTCTTCAGCGACGGACTTTTATTCATTGATGTCGCGACTTACACGTTGATCAGCCATATACTTGCATTGAGGGCCGCGCCAATGTGGACAAACATGCGGAATTTCTTGTTTGGTGAGAGTCGCAAGTAGAAGACTAAAAATCCGGTTTTGATGGCCCAGTGGACTGTATAATACACCACCTCTTCAATGAATAGCCACTACATGTCACGTCAATTCATGCAGGCCGGGACATCCTGCAGCTCGCTCACCTTGAGAATTTCGAGTACCTGAACGCCGCTGAGTTGATCCATATGTCTAGCGCTAGAGTCAGCTTGAATTCAACAGTCCGGGTCCGCGCATCGTCCACTCACAGTCCGCATCCCCAGTAGATGAACATGTGCAGTACCACTTGTTGACCGAGAACAAGTATCTGAAAAGATTATCAGTTGGACTATCGCCTCTAGTAACATACTGTATAGTCATACCAGAATACCAATGGCGATGTAGTCGTCCCATCCTACAGTTTTGAGAACGAAGTGGCGGCTGTAGAACCGGAGGACCGTGGACGTAATACCAAAGAAGAACGAGACATAAGCTACAGCGTAAGCCAGCGGCTGTAGAGTTGACAAACCCATCAGAGCAAAGTCAGAATTGGATTGTAGCAGACGCTGCAGGACATGCACAAAGACTGCAGTGAGTTGTTGCCGTAGACATGCAGTGGCAAGTCTACAAGTATTTGTCTCAAGCACATGCTTCAGGTACCGGCAACATGGGCTCGATTTTTCTCACCAAGCAAACCGAGAACACTGCATGCGGATCTACATAGGATCACGGTCAACCCCTTTCGGCGGCATCAAGCAGCCGTTGAGCCATGATCAGCATGTAGCACGCATCACTGCCCAGTGCCGAAGTACCCCCAGGGATTCGCTTGGAAGATTAGAGAAGTATTGGTTCTTTGAGTGTTCTGAGACAACCGAACAGCCTCCGCAGACTATTATTCGCGATAGATCCACCACAGATCTTGGGAGCTGACACGCTTTTCCTCTATCATACACTGCCGATCCCTGGAGGTCACATAAAGCACTGTGATGACAGTCCAGAACGTTACGCGGCTGGTATCGATCTGCGCGATCAGAAGCAATTTTACGCGAGCAGAACGTGGGCCTGAAACGACCATTCACGGCATGCCTAGTTCACGGCAAACATGTCTAGGCGACATGGATGGCTTTCCGTTCCCGCCGGTGGGGCCAACGGCAGGGGCGATGCAGCCAACCATTTCAGCCGGAGTGAAAGAACAACAGCGGCTGAGCCAGTGAGCTGGAAAAAGCAGGTGTAATGCTCCCCGCCCAACCGCATACCCAATCCGTTAGTGTGTGATGGATGTCAGGATGCGACTGTAGCGCATGCAAGTACCCAAAACGAGATGCCTGAACATTGGACGGTTGTCGCGCCGTGTCCGCGGTAAAGCCAGGTATTGCATTTCGCGATACATGCAGTATGTGTGCCAGAGTAAGGCGCTCATATAGATCGGCTGTTGTTCATCCGATTTTTTTTCTTGGGTTCAATTTGCTCCCTGTACTTCAAGCAAGCACGCCAGAGTGCATCTTCATTCATCATGGATTCTCTTCTCGGTGCTGTTCACGGCGTGGCTCAAGGCCATGCTATCCCCACTACTGGGTCAGCTGTGCTGCTTGGAGTGCTGTTTCATCTTGCTATCCGCCCGATTGAATTCGAGTTCTACATGTTCCATTTCATGGCCGCGTATGTCGGGACGTTCTTGCTCTCGATCTATGCACTCGGGCTTACGTCATCTTTCCTGCTTGCTGCTGGCTTCAACACTGGCGTTCTGTCCAGTATTGCTGTCTACAGATTGGTATTTCACCGCTGCAGAAAGTTTCCAGGACCTTTCCCTGCAAAGCTCTCGAAGTTCTACGCTGCTTCACTTTCAGCCAAGGACGTTAAGTTCTACAAGGAGCTAGCGAATCTGCATGGACAGTATGGTGATTTCGTTCGGACAGGTGAGTAGCTTGCAGTCATCCAAGCAACTCTCTGTCAATACTGATGCTATCTCAGGACCCAGAGAGATTAGCATCAACCGCAAGGAAGCTGTCCCACTGCTTTATGGACCCAACTCGGAGTGTCTGAAGTCGACATGGTATGGGCAGACTGGGAATGACCCGAAGAAGTGCTCTATTCACATGACTCGTGACTTCAACGACCATCGCCTGCGCCGCAGAGCATGGGACAAGGGCTTTTCTATCAAAGGTATGGAATGCAAATGACTTCGGTAACAGCAGGCAGTTGACAATATTTAGCTCTCAGCACATACGAACCTCGCATCAAGTCAAAGGCAGATCTGTTCAAAACTCAGCTTGCAAAGGCTGCAGGAAAGCCCATGGATGTATCAGCTTGGTCTATGTTTTTTTCCTTTGATGTTATGGGCGAAATTGGTTTCGGAAAGGACTTCAACAACCTGAACACTGGTGTTGAGCACTCTGCTATCAAGGGAGTGCACTCTCACATGACTATGCTTGGCATAATGAGCACTGTACCTTGGTTGTTGAACGTCCTTGGTTCCATCCCTGGAGCAGCCGCAGGTTACTCGGAGTTCTTCTCGTTCTGTGCCGGCCAGATCCGAGAGAAGCACAAGGTAAGTCATCGATTCCAAACTTACTCCAAGTACCATGTTCAACTAACCTTCATTCAGACATGGGACAGTGAGAAAATGCCCCAAGACATTGTATCTTGGCTCCTCAAGGCCGTCAAAGAGCGCGACGTCTCCGCTTCTCCAAGCGCAGCTGCCCTCGAGGACGATGCACGCGTCGTCATCATCGCAGGAAGGTACAGTGAATCAATCCCACCACCTCCATTCTACTCAAACCTAATGCTAACACAATCCAGCGAAACAACGGCAACAACACTCGCTTCCGCCCTCTTCTACCTCGCCAAAAACCCGTCCACGCAGAAGAAACTCCAAGCCCATCTCGACCGCGCCATGCCCGGCGGCTACTCAGACTGGTCCTACGAAAAGGTCAAATCGGTATCCTACGTCGACGACTTCATCAACGAGACGCTACGGCTTAAGCCTGCGCTGCTAACCGGTGGCGCGAGAGAAACCCCTGCAAAGGGTATCCAAGTCGGCGACACGTACATCCCGGGAAACACTAACATTATGGTACCGATTTGGCTTATCCAGAGAGACGAGCGGTATTGGCCCGAGGCGGATAAGTTTGTGCCGGAGAGATTTGGCGAGAGGAGGGAGGAGATGGGGACGGACAAGGCGCCGTATCTTCCGTTCTCGTTGGGTGAGATACTAGGTCTTTCGAGTTTTTGTGCATTTGCTGACGATGATTTAGGTGCGTATGCCTGTCCAGGAAAGAATCTTGCTCAGTTGAGCTTGCGAACTTCGCTTTCGATGATTGCGCAGAACTTCGATGTTGCGTTTGCGCCGGGCGAAGATGGGGTTACTTTTGATAATGAGATGTTGGATACGTTTACTGTGACGCTGCCGCCTCTGCAGTTGCAGTTCACTCCACGAAATTTCGGATAGAGGCTGTGTTGTGTTTAGTCAATGTGCTATTTTATGTGCCTTCGACGTATAAAGAATAGAACAAATACAGGAATATCCTGATCCTCTTTTCATGTTGTCATTACCTAGCTAAACTGTTGGATGAACTATAAGTCAATCTCCTGCCGCCTAACGCCTTATCTGGAGGTTTAGTCGATCTTAAAGTTCTATAGAATACATCTATGCACTATTAACACATAATACTTTAAATAAGCTAGAAGAAGCTTAGTAAGCTTAATGTGCATCTATTGTATACAGTATGATGTTAGAGCGCTCTAAGATGCTAGATGCTGCTTATAACAAGAGCTATTTAGTTATATATAAAACACTAGAGTAGTAGATTGCACATAGGAAAGAAATGCAAAAAAGGAGCAAAATGAGAGTGATAAAAGGGAGAATCGAACCCAGGACGCAAAAAGAAACCACCCCATTAGCACTCGCAAATTTGCTCGATTGTAGAATCAACTACGACATGAACTCCTTCCATGTGCACCTGTTGTGGTTTCTTATAAGGTTCTCTTGAATTAGCTGATATATAACCTACTATGAAAAGAGTTGTAAACTTATATGAGAAGCGGGAAACCGTCAAGTAGGGCCGCATCATGAGGTGACTGTGCCCATAGCAAACGCCACAACCAGCCGCGTAGGTGAACGAGCAAACGAGCTGGCGCATCATGCTCTTGAGCTCCGTTTGCAATCCTCGCTCACCACGGCACGAGGGCATACAATAGTGGGGTCGGGCTGCCGCGACAGCTTATTTACCTTTCTCTTTGGAGCACCACCGTCTTCCGTTCTCTATCTCCTCAACTCCGCGCACGACTCCGCCTTGATTCTAATATCATGGCGGCTACCATCCAGCTCTTCTATGTCCCCGACAAGGTCCTTGTGGACTTCCAGATCCCGGCTTTCGAGTCCCATGAGCGCATTCTCCAGGAAATCCGCCAGCGCTTTGGAGTTCCTTTTGTGGCGGTCTTCACTCAAGATGCGAAGCGACAGCCACTCGACTTGAGCAATGTGCTTGAAGGAACGATACTCCTCGTTACTACAGCCGCGCTTGAGCGCCCGCAACCATACTCGCCGGCTGGGTTCAAGCTTTACCGTGGTGAGGAGACTGGGTTTGTGCACCCTAGTATGCAAGGAAAGCCGTGGGATGTACGTACATACTTAGCTTCAAAAACGCGTTTCTTGTACTAATAAAGCAAAGAGATTGACTGAGATTGAGAAGAGGAACCACATTGTCTCCATTGGCGCCAATAGGCCTGAGACTAAGAACATCCTCCGCATCGTCGAGACCTACCCCGCCATCGAGGTGGAGATTGCGGCATTGAAGAAGGCAGATGCGATGCAGCTCGCCACCAGCTACTCTCTTGCTGCGTCCTACCAGAAGATCTCGAACAACTGGGGCATGTCTTTCATGATGTGGTTGCCTGAAGAACTGAAGCCAAAGAGCTCTTTTGTAACCTACCAGTGGGATTTGCGCATGGTGGCCTTGATCGCGATCTTTGCTAAGGCAACTCCTGGACAAGGCCATATCACGAAAGGCATCCTCAAGACTATCGTGGATGCTCAGACCAACGTTGGTATTCCGACTGTGCCGGACGTTATGCAGGCTATCACTTTGATTTATGAGCGTGCTGGTTTGGTTGCTCTTCAGGTTTGTTCTTCGTCTTGCACGAGTAATGTTTTCTAACATAAGACAGATGACCAAGGCGGAGAAGGACAGGATCAAAGAGAGAGAGCGTCAGAAGAAGAGGAAGGGTCGCAACAAGAAGGCGGCTAAGGCTAAGACGGGTGAAGAAGACATGGAAGAGCTTGATGAGGATGCAGCAGAGGCGGCGGATCCAAAGGGACTCGGGACGAGGAAGGATGGCGACGATGTCGACGACCTGGCAGAGAAGCTGGGAGGTACTCAGACGTCCCGCCCTGCTCGTCGCCCCTATGTAGATGACACCGAGTCTGACTAGAAGGTGCTACCGCCTTCGATGTCGCAGCATCGAGTGTCTCTTGTAGTCGCCTAGGCTACTTGTGGCGATACCAAATGAATGTAATACTACACTGTATGACTCCTCGCGATGCTGAAAAAGGGGTGGTGGTGGTAAAGGTGGCATGTTCGAGTATGACGGAAGGGATGAGGTCGGCGCTTTCTGATGCACATGACGATGCGCGCGCCGGCGCCAAGACATCTCACCGCCCACATGGCCTGGATTCAAGGGTCCACCAGTTGACCCCTTCGAAGGACAGATTCCCAATTGCTCCTTCCACGCTCTAGTCCTCACCTTTCTACTTCTTGAGAGCGCCCCAAGTCTCCTAAACTCTCACAATTGACAGAAATCACAGCCATGAGTCTGCAACCACCCTCGCTCGCCATGCGCCCCGCGTCCCGATCTGGCGGCTCGACCAAAGCGGTTATTTTGGTGTGTAGTTTTGCAGGCGTGTACAGCATGGCAACGACTCACATCAGTAGGTTGGCGGCCCCTCCCGAGGCACCAGGTTCAGGCCGCTGTCCATGGACCTGCCTAATGTGAGTCCCCGATTCAATTTACTCGGCCCACCCGCACCCCACTGAACACTTTGGCAGCCGCTCTTCCCCGTTGCAGGCCACCCCATAATCGAGCACTGCTTCCGCGCCATTACCGGCGTCCCCGAGGTCAAGGAAGTCTTCATCGTTGGCTACTATGAGGAGTCCGTCTTCCAGCCCTTCATCAACTCCGTCTCCAACAACTTCCCCCACTTGAGCGTCAAGTACCTGCGAGAATATCAGGCACTGGGCACGGCAGGTGGTCTCTACCATTTCCGCGACGTCATCCTGAAGGGCAAGCCAGACAAGCTCTTCGTGCTCAACGCAGATGTCTGCTCCTCATTCCCGCTGGCGGAGATGCTCAAGCTGTTCGAGGACAAGGACGCCGAGGCGGTGATGCTGGGCACGAGGGTTGCTAACGAGGCAGCCTCCAACTTTGGCTGCATCGTCTCTGACGCACACACTAAGCGCGTACTCCATTACGTCGAGAAGCCCGAGTCGCACATCTCCAACCTCATCAACTGCGGAATCTACCTTTTTGCGACAGAGTGCATCTTCCCCGCCATTCGCAGTGCCATCAAGCGACGCACCGAGCGCCCGCGTCTCCTCTCGTACCCCTCCTCTGAGAACCTCGAGTCTTCCTTCTACCAGAACGATGACGACGACGAAAACAAGGAGAATGCTGTCATTCGCTTGGAGCAGGATGTGCTGTCGGATGTTGCCGACAGCAGGCAGTTCTTCGTCCTCGAGACCAAGGACTTCTGGCGCCAGATCAAGACTGCTGGCTCGGCTGTGCCCGCCAACGCGCTGTACCTGCTAAAGGCCTTCCAATCCGGCTCTGAGGAGCTCGCTGCTCCTTCGGCCAACATCATCCCGCCCGTCTACATTCACCCCTCTGCACAGGTCGACCCCACGGCCAAGCTCGGACCCAACGTGTCTATCGGCCCTCGCGTCCACATTGGCGCGGGTGTCCGTGTCAAGGAATCCATTGTCCTTGAGGACTCGGAGATCAAGCACGACGCGTGCGTCATGTACGCCATTATTGGCTGGCACAGCAAGGTCGGCGCATGGGCCCGTGTTGAAGGAACCCCAACACCCGTCACCAGCCACTCGACTAGCATCATCAAGAATGGTGTCAAGGTCCAGAGCATCACCATTCTTGGTCGGGATTGCGCCGTCGCGGATGAGGTCCGTGTGCAGAACTGCGTCTGCTTGCCTTACAAGGAGTTAAAGAGGGTGAGTTTCGTCCCACAGACATAATTTATGGTTACTAACCTAATTACAGGATGTTTCCAACGAGGTGATCATGTAGATTCTACATTCTACATTCAAAAAAGGTTATGGGTAGAATTTGGTCGTGTATAGACCATTATTTAGCATGAATAATGAATGGACATATGTTCTGGATACAACACAATTACCACGGAACAATGTGAGGCACAATCGTGAAGGTTACATGGTGCATGAGCCTGAATGAGTAAGCTAAGTTCGGTGACAATCTAGACCGACCAGCTATGGGATTGAAGGCATCCGAGATGAGCTCTGTCAATATCCTTACATACGGGTCCTTTGTATGAGTTACGATCATGTGGTATCAAGTTTGCAGACTTTTTTGAAATTGCCCTTTCAAGACCCGCGTCAATTTGTCCGCTCCGATAATATCAGCGAGGACCCCGCAGAGCGGACTTTCTCTCATATTAATTGATCTTACTTAGGCGAGGACCATCCTTCTTCAGGCAAATTCTTACAAAGGGGCTTTGAATTGTAGCCCGGGAGCATTCGGAACTAGACCGAAAGTGGTAAGAGGCCAGGGATCGTATTGTTTCGTTCGAAAGGGTCCCCATTACTCCGCACGAATCTCGAAATATATAGCTGACATCTGACATCTGACACACGAAAAAACCATCTACCGATTCTCATACGGCAAAGTGCGCAATTGTTGCACAACTGACGCCAGTTGCCTCTTCCGGTTAGACGAGAGATCTGTTGGTCAGAATTCGTAGCGGGAGAGCCATACCCCCGGGCAGAGCCAATAGCCAAATCAAAAGAGTCGGAAATGTCGGAACTAGAAGCTACGCTGAATGCATACCGCACAAGACTGGCGGATGGCGGCAACTCCAGTCCATTCCTCAACCCCACACCCGAGACAGGCAGACGATATGAGGCACCCATCGCCACCGCACAGAACGAGGGACTACCAATAATCGACCTCTCTGCGTTTCTGAACCCCAACTCATCGCAAGAAGCGCGCCAGACTACTGCCAAAGCTATCAATGCCGCGTGCATCAACTACGGCTTCTTCTACCTCACCGGCCATGGGATTCCTCTCTCCAAACTTGACGAAGTGATCGCGCTAGGACGAGACTTCTTCGCTCTGCCGCTCGAGGAAAAGAACAAAGTCAAGCGCTTCGACGCAGGCGGGCCCGAGGGCGGCGATGGCGCGAGAGGCTACCAGGGCCTGGGCGAGAATATCACCAGCGGCCTAAGAGACATGCAAGAAGCGATCGACTGGTACGCCGAATGGCCCGCTGACAAAAGAGAGACTGGAACCGGTGGGCCGGGGAGTCTCAAGACTCTCCAGGGCCCCAATCTCTGGCCTGCGCTGCCTGAAGACTTGAAGCCGATTTATCTGGACTACATCGAGCGCGTCAAGAAAGTTGGCGAGGCGCTCGTTCATGCCATGGGTGTTGCGCTGAGTCTTGGGCCCCCTGGCGCAGATAATACTGAGCACGAAGAGATCTTTGTCAGGAAATGTGAGGATTCATTTTGGGTTATGCGCTTGATTGGATACCCGCCACTTCCAAGTCCGCAAACTCCAGGGACCGACGATGCGCAATTCTCATGTGGCGCACATACGGACTACGGCTGTGTGACTTTACTGCACGCCGATTCTACCCCGGGCGCTCTGCAGGTTCAACTCAAAGATGGGACGTGGTTGCCTGCGGATCCTGTACCCGGCGCTTTTGTTGTCAACATCGGCGACATGATCGAGCGGTGGACGAATGGTTTATGGAAGAGTACGATGCATCGTGTGATCCATCGAGGGAAGGAGGGCGAGTATAGGGTCAGTTTGCCGTTCTTCTATGAGCCGAATTTCCATACGATGGTTCGGCCGCTGGAGAAGTGTGTGAAGCAGAGTGGTAGGGATGAGATGCACAAGGGGAGCACGTATGGAGAGCATTTGCTCACGAAGGTGTTCAACAACTTTTACTATAGTAAGAGGACGGATTGGTGATGGTAAAGTTGGGGTAGGATCCTTGGATCCAATGTTCATTATTCATTATTTTGCTAGCCCTGCGAGAGTCTAAGTCTCAATCAAGGAGCCAGTTCACGATCCGCATCTCGAATACCGCCTGAGCATCTCCGATCCCACTACTTCTCCCCCACAGCTCCGTTCTTCTCCTTCTTCGTCTTCTCCTTGAGCGCCTTCTTCCTCTCCTTCTCCCTCGCCTTGGCACTCTTCGGCTTCGTCAGCTTCTCCTTGATGACCCCCGCCCGCTCAAAGATGATGTGGACTGCGTTAACCACGTCCTGAAACTGCACGACCGGACTCGTGTCAATCCCATCCCCAATCCTCAGCTGCACCGCCTCCTCCAGAAACTCCACCGCCAGCCGCGCCTGCCCCTGTGTGAAGCTGCTCAAAACAGCAAGACCGCCCACGACACGCTCATCCCAGTACTTATTCGCCGCCAGCTTGAGTTTCGCCGGCTTCATATTCTCTGGCAAGGTATGGTCGATGCTCGTTCTCCAGCGCTCTTCAACAAGGCCCTCGCACTCCTTCGCATCCACGCCCTTCTCCCCCACCATCTTGACGTCTTCCTCGACTGCTTCCCATGCGCGGGTGATTCTCAGCTTGTTCCTCGTCCGCGGCTCCGCCTCGTTCAGCTCCATGATATGCGCGCACTTCTCCCGCTCACTCGCCCACTCCCACTCCTCGACGTCTTGCCCATCGTACAGCGCGAATTCGGCAGGTGAGTCCGGCAGCATGACTTCCTCGCGAGACGCACCTACCAGCACGCGCTGATCGTTTTGCAGCGCGTCGAGCTTGGTGAGAGACTTGCCGTCGGCGGTGTAGAGCGCCGCATACTGGATTTGCAGGGCGAGGCGGATGCCTTGGAGTATTTGGTCGTTTGATTGGAAGGGCGTGATGACGAAGTTGGAGATGGTGAGTTTGGTCGAGGGACAGTGGAGTTGGATTGTTTTACTCATTTTTGTTGTCTGGTTGAGTGTGTGTGGGTGAGGAGGAAGAGAGGGAAGGGGCGGTGTGGATTTATGTTATGGGGAGGCGGGATCATGCAGTTGCCCGTTGGATGTAACCTAGCGTCGTCACGGGATCTGTGGCTTTCACTTTTGTTTTATTGGGTAGCGCTTTGGGGCACTTGCTCGGAGATGTCATGGGCGGGTAAGAGCGATGACGACGTGAAATTTGGTAAAAGCGTTGAGCTTCGGAGTTGTGATATGGTACCGCAATCTCTCACTCGTCTGCTGTTGAGACTCTTAGGAATAACAAGACTTTGGTAGATGAATTGAGAGATAATGCGATGAACGGAAGTGAAACA
>Ga0265780_10011027_pt1 | contig 10730 bp, 9 predicted proteins | sample P1T30metagenome_FD_192432 | JGI IMG/M metagenome (GOLD analysis project Ga0265780, IMG submission 192432) | Plant litter microbial communities from East Loma Ridge, Irvine, California - P1 T30 | ecosystem: Environmental > Terrestrial > Plant litter > Unclassified | place: USA: California... | reverse complement strand
TACGTCGATGCCAGGTTGGCCATCGCCATTATCGTGTCCGGATGCTCCTCGCCCAGCACTCTCCGACTCGCCTCCATCACCTTGATCTGGAGCTCCTCCGCCTCCTTCCACCGACCTTGGTTCCAGTACGTCGCTGCCAGGTTGGCCATCGCCCTGATCGTGTCCGGATGCTCCTCGCCCAGCACTCTCCGCCTTGTCTTGAGCACCTTAACATCCAGCTCCTCCCCCTCTTTCCACCGACCTTGTTTCCGGTACGTCTCACCCAGGTTGGCCATCGCATTGATCGTGTCCGGACGCTCCTCGCCCAGCACTCTCCGCCTCGCCTTCAGCACCTTGACCTCAAGCTCCTCCCCCTCCTTCCACCGTCCTTGCTTCCCGTACGTCGATGCCAGGTTGGCCATCGCCATTATCGTGTCCGGATGCTCCTCGCCCAGCACTCTCCGACTCGCCTCCATCACCTTGACCTGCAGCTCTTTCGCCTCCTTCGACCGTCCTTGGTTCCAGTACGTCGATCCCAGGTCGGCCATTGCATTGATCGTGTCAGGATGCTCCTCGCCCAGCACTCTCCGCCTCGCCTCTAGCACCTTGACCTGTAGCTCCTCCGCCTCCTTCCATCGCCCTTGGTTCCAGTACGTCGATCCCAGGTTGGCCATTGCATTGATTGTGGAGGGATGCTCCTCGCCCAGCACTCTCCGAATCCCCTCCAGCACCTTGACAAATAGCTCGTCCGCCTCCTTCCACCGTCCTTGGTTCCAGTACGTCGCAGCCAGGCTGGCCATTGCATTGATCGTGTCAGGATGCTCCTTGCCCAGGACTTTCCGACTCGCCTCCAGCACCTTGACCTCTAGCTCCTCTGCCTCTTGCCACCGACCTTGGTCCCGGTACGTCACAGCCAGATTGGCCATGGCACTGAGCGTGCCGAGATGCTCTTCACCCAGCGCTTTTGACCTTGCCTTTATCACCTTGACCTGTAGCTCCTCCGCCTCCTTCCATCGCCCTTGGTTCCAGTACGTCGATCCCAGGTTGGCCATTGCATTGATTGTGGAGGGATGCTCCTCGCCCAGCACTCTCCGAATCCCCTCCAGCACCTTGACAAATAGCTCCTCCGCCTCCTTCCACCGCTTTTGGTTCCGATAAGTTGCAGCTAGACCTGCCATCGCAGCGATTGTATAAGCATGCTCCTTGCCTAGCATTCTTGACCACGCCGCCACGACCTTGACATTCAGCTCCTCTGCCTCGTCCCACCGCCCTTGCTTTAAATACAACATACCCAGATTGGCCTTCGTAGTGAGTGTTCCAGGATGATTTTCACCAAGAACTCTGGAGCTCGCTTCCACCTCCTTAATAGCTAGCTCTTCCGCCTCATCCCACCGCTCTTGTTTACTAAACGTTAGCACTAGGTCAGCCATCGTAGTGAGCTTGTCGGGATGCTCAGGCCCTAGCACTCTCGACCTCGCCTCCGTAACCTTAACAAACAACTCCTCTGCCTCCTCCAGTCGCCCTTGGTCTCGGAACGTCGCAGCTAGATGGCCTGTTACACTAAGCGTGTCGGGATGCTCCGGCCCGAGCACTCTCGACCTCACCTCCAACACCTTGACAAACAGCTTCTCTGCTTCCTTCATCTGCCCTTGATCTCGAAAGGTCGCCGCCAGATTTGCTATTGCAGTGAGCGTATCGGGATGTTCCTTGCCTTGCAATTTCGACATCGCATCTATCACTTTGGTTCCTAAACGTACCGCAACTTTCCATCGCCCTTGCTTTCGATAAATTGCAGCGAGGTTGGCCATTGAGTTGAGCGTCGAGAGATGTTCCTCGCCTTGGCTTCTCAACATCGCCTCCATCACTTTAGCTTCTAACTCTTCTGCCTCTGTCCATCGCCTTTGAGCTTGATACATCGTAGCTAGAGTGCGTATCACGCTGATTGTGGTAGGATGCTCCTCGCCTAGTGCTCTTGACAACACCTCTAACACTTTGACGATCAAGCTTTCTGCCTCCTTCCAATTTCCCTCTTCCAGCAGGATGTGTCCTATCTTTGTCCATATCCACAGTCGTCCCTTGATCTGAAAGCCACTCGTTCTTGCAATCAGGTCATCACTCGGCGGAAGGTGAAACAAGATGTATGGCCGAAAGCATCTCCTATCTCCCTCTTTGCGGATGCCTACACATACCGCAGTCATGAAAACAAGGAAGTATCCGCTGTAGTTTTCCTGATCCATTCCTACGCTTGCCCGCCATCGCACAAGGCTGTGCATCGTAAACCCCTTCCAGGGCTCACCAACGGGTCTGATCAAGCCGTAACGCAGAAGAGACTTGACAGTTGCTCGGTACGAGAAGTCGTTCCAGTAGTCATCTTCGTCCTTGCCAAGAAGGCTTTTCATCCAGAGGGGTACGCTGACATCGAGCCGATTGCATAACCCATCTATTTCGAGGCTGGCCAGTCGAAACAGCTCGTTTTGCACATTTGCCCAGTCCAGCAGCGTCACAAACTTTAGTAGCTGTATGGGATAGATGTCGGCTTGGCTGTCCTCTAAATTTCTTAGCGACGATAAACTGGTCTCCCACACTGTCCACACGGTTTTCTTATATGTACTGATGCCTGCGAACTCTTCTTGTCGGAGTAGCTTGCCTTGATGCCGTTGGTAGTCTGAATGATACCGCTGGAGTGCACCTGCTATGTCGTCACCGTCGTCTACGTCGGCTCGCATCCGAGCTCCAGCAAGGTCCAAACCGAGTGCTAGTCGATCAAGACATTCCGTCACCACCTCGACTAATCTCCAGCATGTATCTCCCTTAGCAACAGGCTCGTCAAAGTAATTCAATACCAGACGAACGGCTTCTTCCTTCTCCATCGCGTCGACTTTCACAGTTGGAGTGCGCCCACCCAGCAGTCGTGAGGCCCGAGCATCTTGACTTGTCAATATTACAGTACCAGCCTTACCTTTTGGTACAATGGTGCTCACATCAAACGACAGATCATCCGCGTTGTCGACGACCACCAGCCATCTCACGTCTTCGCCTCTACCCCGCAGCCACGACATCACCGCTTGTACGGCAGGCATGTCCTGCAGCGGTCCATTGCTGGTTGAACTTTTTACCGGCAGGTCCAGCGCGCGACAGCACCGCTCATAAGACGACCGCGCCGTCTCTTCGCTCCGCACGTCTATCCAGAGAACTGTCTCATAGTCCTTCTCGTGTTCCTCGATGTAGCGCAGCACCAGCTGCGTCTTTCCGGTACCACCAAGGCCTGTTATCGCAGCAGCATACGCCAGTTCAGCGCCGCCATGTCGCTTTGCTAGCTTCGCTCCCAGCTCTTCTGACAGGTGTGGTCGCTCTGTATAGGTTGACACGGTCGCGAAGGGCACAGAGACGCAACGGCTTGCGCGCGTGGAGGTGTGGTGCGGAGAGCGCTCACAGCTAGCAGAGTCAGTATCCGACAATCTCTGGCTGCAACAGGGCGATCTTACAAGTGGTTTTGTTGGCCGCCGTGAATCACTATCTGTTGAGCTTGGCTGGCAATGTTGCTGGCATCGTTGTGGAAGTTTGATGTCCCGAAGCGTGGGGCAAGATCGTTCATGGTGGGTGTGGGGGCGAAAGTAGATCGGCATGCGTGTTTGACACTTCCTTCTCATATACTGTAACGATGCACGAAGTCGTGTCTGCCCTCCTGGAGCAGGCACTCGACTTTCTTCTCATTGCGATGATCAGCCATACGGCTGGAGTGGTTTGGCCATGCATAATGGCTTGACAGTCGTGCGCCAGTCTGCGGACTGTGATTGGAGGCCTCACGCGCATAAGGCTTGCACACCTGCGCCCCCCGAGTTACTCGTGGGCCGCAGCCATATCGTCTAGCTCAGCACGTGCTTGCTACAAGTAGCACCAGTTCCGCTCAACTGGAGCATCAAATCCGTCCTCTTCCCTGTGCTTCTCTCGCCTTCGTGCTTCAAATTGGTGTGTGGTGCTAGTGGCAGATATACGAAGACAGCATCGACATCCGCCATGGAACCAGTGTCGCTAAGCGTGTCGGTCGTAGCCCTTGTCAGCCTTTTTGACACTGCGCTGGACTGCTTCAAGCGCGTCAAGGTTGCCAAATCATTCGGCTCCGACTATGAGACCTACGTACTCCGGCTTCAGAATCTACGACTTCGTTTCTCACGATGGGGAGAGGCCGTCGGTCTCGGCAAGCAGTCGACTGGAATTGACCAACTCACGACTAGCGCTTTGTCTGAGTCCGAGGTGAAGCAAGCCGAAGTGGTGGTAGGGCACATCATCCGTCTCTTCTCTGACACAGAAGAGCTCGCGGCGAAGTATGCGGGCAAACAGAGCGACCTGGTCGTGATGGACGAAGATGCTGATGGCCTGCGCGACGTTGGCAAGCTCTGTCAAAAGATTCGTGACATCTGCCTCCGACGTCAACGAGAGTCAAGCGTTGTGACGAAAGCAAAGTGGTCATTATTTTCCAAAGACAAGTTCATCGAGCTCGTTGGCAACATACAATCGCTCATCGAGGATCTTGTAAACCTTTTCCCTACCGAGACCAGGGTCAGCATGGAGCAGAACTTGTGCGACCAAGAGGCAAGGCAGCTGCGTGGCGAGAAGGCTTTACCCACGCTGCAGACACTCGCCTTCACGCAAGATGTTCGCTTGGCTGAGGCGATCGCTAAGCTCGAGCAAGCTGTAAGAGTTTCAGATCAAGCCATGCCCTACAGAGACTCAATGGACTGATTGCTTGCAGGGCGCCACGAAAAGAACCACGTTCAACAACCATGACAACACCAAGATCATGAATCAGAACGACAGTCAGACCATCTATGGTGGTCAGCACGTCAGCTTCTGATCAGCCACGCAAGAGGACTCGGAATTTGGACGATGCTTTTGAGGCGCGAATGACATATCGTTTGCCCGCAGATCAGGCGTGGGTAACACGATCCGCACCCGCATGATTAAAGCACACTTTACCACCCACAGTACTATAGCGTGTGTGGTTCGCTATACATGTTTCTGTCAAGCACTGCGTGGTTCACAAGCCATGAAGGTCTCGCGTACAACGACACAATGATCTCGGAGTAGATTTTGAGCACATTCCACTTTTATTGACATACTGTAACACCGTGATCACGTAAATGGGTGCATATTGTGCTGTGCAATGCAAAAGTATCGGCGAGTCGTACAGTATGTAGCGCGCTGAGGGAGAGCTTCCTCATCCAGCAATTCCGGATGCTATCTTGGCGCTCGGGCGCAACATTCGGACACAACCTTGCGTGGCTTCATCGCCCGCTCGACAATCCCCTGACACGAAGGCTCGGATTCGAGCAGACCCCACCCCACTCGCAGCGCTGATCATGGCGCCGAACCTGTCCGTTGCTCAGCACGAGCAGTTGGCCGGCATGATCGAGTTCAGCGCACTGAGTGATGCACAGATCGCCGTGCAGGCAGGCTGCAGCCAACGCGCCGTTCGACGCATACGTTCCAACATGCAACACTTCGACTCCACGAAAGCGCCTCCGAACGGCGGTGGGCGCCCCTCGAGTATCACACCACCGATGATGTCTGCACTTTGCGATCATCTCCTAGAAAAGCCCACCTTGTATCAAGACGAGATGGCAGAATACCTGATGGCTGAGTTTGGTGGACATGTGTCAAAGTACGCTGTGAGAAGGGCGCTGGTCTCGATCGGCTGGTCGAGGAAACAGACTCGTCGTGTAGCGAAAGAACGGAATGCGGACCTGCGAGACTTCCATCTCAGGAAGCTGTCGGAGCTCTCATCGTATCACCTTGTCTACGTAGACGAGTCTGGTTGTGACAAGCGTGTAGGTGTCAGACGCACAGGCTGGTCTCCCCGTGGGACTGCTCCTGTGCAAGTGGCACATTTCCAGCGCGGGGATCGCTATCAGATCTTGCCGGCCTACGTCCAAGACGGCATCGTGTTCGCACAGGTCTTCCAAGGCTCGACGGACGCTGTTGTCTTCGAAGACTTCATACGGGAGCTCCTGCCGTATTGTGGTAGATTCCCTGCGCCAAAGTCGGTCTTGATCATGGACAATGCCTCGATTCATCATTCTGACGTGGTAACGACATTGTGTCGAGATGCAGGAGTGCTGCTGATCTACCTGCCTCCCTATTCCCCTGACATGAACCCCATCGAGGAGTTCTTTGCGCAGCTCAAACGGTTCATCAAGCGACATTGGCAAGTGTGGGAGCAGGGAGAACAGACCGACTTTGCGCCATTCTTGAGATGGTGTATCTGCGAAGCGGGTGCAGATAGGACGAGCGCGGAGGGCCACTTCAGGCACGCAGGTTCGGAGATATCGTATGTGTAGACAGGCTAGCTTATGTGCGGAACGGGATAATGCAAACGCTCGACGAGCCTCGGTCCCCACCTCTCCAGTACATCCTCGTAAACAATCCGCCACCGATTACAGTACAGTACCACGCACCTATGTTCAGAAAGACAAATCCAAGGAAAATGCTCGCACCCCATCACTCTATTACTGCGGCCGTACGCGAACGCTGACAATTATTGCGAGTGTGAGATGAAAAAAAAAGTAGAGACGTGATGAAATGAAAGTCGGCATCACCCCACGACTGTGCCCTGCTGTTCAGCCCACTCCGCGATGTCTTTCACATACCGCCGGGCAATGCCTTCCAGCACACCTTCGTTGGTCATCACTGCCAGGTTCTCGCTCTGGTGTATCTGCTCCAAGTCCCATCCGTGCTTCAAGATAGCAGATTCGGCTTGATCGAACTGTGCCTTGAGTTCTTCGCTGTGCACTTGAGATCGTTGCCAGGCAGTATACTCTCGAACAGCAATGTCGCGCTGTCCGACGATCCTGACGCGCTTACCTTGTCCCCTGAAAGGGTTGTCGTGCTCACGGCTCGCCGTAAGTGTGTCCGATGGTTCAGTCGACGTCTGTCCAGGCATTACGTTCGTTATGTGGATTGGCGGCAGGCTCTTCGACGCCTGATGGCCTGGCCGTTGCTGCCGCTCGAGTCGTTGCTGCTCGACAGCATACAGCTCCTGCCGCACATCGTCAGGTACGTCATCGTGGCTTTCGAGCTTGTTGCCCTCCTCTTTGTAGAGCACGAGTCGCTTGAGCTGATAGGTCAGAATCCTATAGTGCTTCTTCCCCACAGGGTCTCGCCAGCAATGAGGGCCGAGGTGACACGGCGGTCCGGGGCAGCGCATCAGTGCATACACATCACGCCACACTAGTGGCTGCCCGCACAGCCGATCACGCTCAGTCTCGTTGCCTAGGTCCGTCAGCATGCGGGATGTAGCCGACTGCCTCCCTTTTTTAGCTGAGGCTCCGCTCTCTGCAGCATTGTTGTCTACATAGTGAAACTCCAAATCAACCCTCAACTGCCGGCCGCGTCGGCATTGCTCACCCCACTTGAGAAGTTGTTCTTCCAGTTTTGCCCAGTCCACCTTCGAGCCATCGAAATGCTTGCGTAGATCCCGCTCCGAACGATCGTTGACCGAGACCACCACCGACGTATCCTCAATCCTTGGCTGGCCATCTACAGCGAATTTCTTTCTGACCAGCTTCTTCAGCTTGGGGTTCAAGAAGTGCCTCCAGTATGCGACCAGTTCAAGAGTGATATCCCGCTCAGTATCCGTCACCAGCGTCCGCTTGTTCTTCTTGCTCGGCATGCTTACCGTGGCCTTCCACTCCACAGAGTAGGAAAGATGGATGGGCGGCGTGGCGCAGTAGTCCTTGCCCTCCTCCCATGCTGCCCACGGAAGCAGGCATAGTTTGTCATGCGGGATGCCTGGGGTCCGGCCCATAGAGCCAAAGATGGGCTGGGATGCTGGCGCGGCTGACGTGCGGCCAATCTCGGTATCGTTTCCGTTTGGCGCTGTCGCAGGGCTCTCCCTGGTGTCAGGCAGATCTGATGGCATGACGCAGGTCTCAGGTACTGTGTACCGAAGTGCGAGTTCACGCGAACATTGGATTACAGGATGGAGTGAGTGTAGCGGGCATCGCAATGTCAGTCACGTGGTGGAAGCTTCCAGAAGGCCGCGGCAGCAGCCTTTGGCACGTGAGGCACGCTGATGCGCCCAAGGCATGATACTCATGATACATAGCTGCAGTGCTGTACTGTACATCACAGTAATGTGCAATGACAGTGTACGGTGTCCTAACGTAGCGCATTTTATAGCGAACAAAGACACTTTACAGCTGATCAAAAGATTTGTTTTTGGGTGGGAGTGTGATGTATTCCGATGAGATAGGCCACTGTAAATGATGTTGCCTGCTTGCCCGATAAACAACCTCATGACCCTGTGACTTTAGCGAGCTCACTGAGTATACCCCAACCCTGACCCTGACACGGAAGCTTAATTAGTTCATCATGAGGCGACGTGTTGCTTGAGCACATCAGGAGATCGTATAAAGAGGGTCGCTCGCAGGGCAGCCCTTCTTTCATCTTCGTCTCAGGGAGGTGGATGAAGTTCGGGGCAAATCGCGAAATGAGCGACGGTCATGTTTTCGAGGCGCAGTTCACCAGTGTGAACTCCAAGCTCGCGCACCCGCCAGGACTCCCTGCAGTGCTATCAGCCTTCACGATGCCCGCGCATCTGTCTCTTTTGCAGTATAGAACACACAACCTCAGTACCAGGAAGTCGAAACGACAGAGCATAACACCAACACTAGAGCCTTAGTAGCTATCGCAACTGTAGTCTCGGGTGTTGCTCCATATTCCGGACACGCACAAGGAGAGAGGTACACCTGCGCACGCGCCATCGATGGCCCCCGAACATACATACTACGAAAGCGTCTCCGTTGGTGAGAACAGTCGTGCCCATCTTGGTCATAGCTATAGTGAGTCCCAAGCTCGACACAGTCATGTGAGACTGTCTGGCTCGTAGGCCAAGTAAAGCTGATCAGGAGCGCAGACACCACTCTCGAAGCGCGTAATGATCGAGGTTCGCAGATCGCGAACGAGGTCGGCGGCCAGCAGGCGATTTACGGTGGCCAACACATCTATTAGCAAGATTGCCCCTTCGCAGCCAGCGACCTTCCAGTACTGACTCTGCCTAGTGGCGACCGTCCTCCGCACCCCACCGCCGCAGCGCGTCCGAGCCGTTGCGTATCCGTCCCCTTTGCGACCGTGCCGACCTACACAGAGCGACCCCACCTGACTGAAGAGCTGGGAGTGAAGTTAGGAAAGCGACATGGCGGCGCTGGACTGGCGTATGCTGTCTCAGTGACAGGCTTGGGCGGCACTGGAAAGACACAGCTGGTGCTGCACTACATCGAGGAACACGAGAAAGAGTACGACACAATCCTCTGGATAGACGTGCGGAGTGAAGATACTACGCGATCAAGCTATGAGCGATGCTGTCGTGCGTTGGGACTGCAGGTCGAGGCTGCACTCAACGAAAGGCCTCTGCAGGATGTGCCTTCAGTGCAGATGGTGTTGTCGTGGCTGCAGGACAGGAGTGAAGACAAGAGATGGATGGCGGTAGTGGACAACGCCGATGATCTGTCGTGGGACGTGAGCGGCATAGTGCCGAAGGGCAAGGCTGGCACGGTGATCGTGACGAGCCAGGATGCTCGGGCTTCGCGACTGCTGGGTGGGCACATGCCGACAGTGAGAGTTGACGCGATGGAGCCAGAAGAAGCTGTTCGCCTCGTGTCGACCCACTTCGACGAGCTTCTGTGGCGTGAGGAAGGCTGCCTCGCGCTAGTCAAGGAGATCACCGAGCGTCTGGATCGGCTCGCACTTGCTATGGACCTGGCGGGTGCACGAGTTCAAGCTGACGTAGAGAACGGGGACGACATGGGGACTGCACTCCGGCAATACATCGCCGACTACAGGCGTAGCCGAGATAGGCTGCTTCGAGACGAGGAGTTTGCACAGATAGGCTTATACAAGAAGACGGTATGGACGGCGTGGGACACCAGCCTGGCATCGCTAGGAAAGATCGAGGACAGGCAAATCGACATCTACCCTGTTCAGCTGCTCAGCTTCGTGACACTACTGGACCGAGCGAACGTGCAGGACGAGCTGTTTCGGCTGGCTAGTTTCAGGCTGGATGATGTGTGTGATCGACTAAATGTAGAGGTACCGACATGGATGCGAGGACTACTCAGCAAAGACGACGACGATCGGTGGGACGACTTCTCATATCGAGCCAGCATGAAGCTATTACTACGATATGGGCTGGTCAGGGCAGTCGACGAGCCGTGGAAGGGGATCACGATGCACAGCCTGGTGCAGTGGCGGGCGGGTGTGGGTATGGATCGAGAAGAGTACTGGCTGCTGTATCTCGCGTTTATGGCAGCAGCATGCGCGAATATAGAGAAAGAAAATGTACGGTTCCGACGACACGTTGTGGTCCATCTGCCGGCGAACGAACGACTTATCAACGAAAGCAATGGTGTGGAGGAGGAGGGGCTGTGGTGGATGTGGTCTATGGTGGGACAGGTGCTATGGCAAGAGGGGCGGTGGAAGGAGGCGGAGGAGCTGCAGGTCAAGGTACTGGAGGCGAGGCGGAGAGTGCTGGGCGAGGAGCATCCGGGCACGATCAGGGCGATGGCCAACCTGGCTGTGACGTACTGGAACCAAGGTCGGTGGAAGGAGGCGAAGGAGCTGGAGGTCGAGGTGCTAGAGGCGAGGCGGAGAGTGCTGGGCGAGGAGCATCCGGACACGATCAGTGCGATGGCCAACCTGGCATCGACGTACTGGAACCAAGGACGGTCGAAGGAGGCGGAGGAGCTGGAGGTCAA
>Ga0265780_10011025_pt1 | contig 10730 bp, 8 predicted proteins | sample P1T30metagenome_FD_192432 | JGI IMG/M metagenome (GOLD analysis project Ga0265780, IMG submission 192432) | Plant litter microbial communities from East Loma Ridge, Irvine, California - P1 T30 | ecosystem: Environmental > Terrestrial > Plant litter > Unclassified | place: USA: California... | reverse complement strand
GGGCCTTGCCGCTGTCGGTCAGGTCTTCGAACAGGCTGGTCAGCTCGACGTTGCGGGTCACGGGGCCGTGGACGACCTGGGTGCCGATCCCGCGCCTCCGGACGACGAGCCCCTTGTCGACCAGCTCTTGGATGGCTCGCCGGACGGTGGGCCTCGACAGGCCGAGACGCTCGCCGAGTCCGACCTCGTTCTCGAGTCGAGCGCCCGCGGGCAGCTGCCCACCCAGGATGGCCGCCTCGAGTCGCGTGGACATCTGGAACCACAACGGGATGGGGCTGCCGCGGTCGAGGTCGGCGAAGAGATCGGCCGGAAGCTTCGCGTCGGTCATGTGGTCCCCTCAGCCGAACGTATGTCGTGACAACCTTACGGGCGGCACGGGCCGGTGGCCATCCCGGGGCCGGGTCGGCGCCTCGCGCGGGTAGCGGCCAGGTCAGCGCTCGGTGAGTGCGGCCGCGTAGGCGCGGACCGAGCGGTGGTAGCGGGGGAGGGTCGGCTCGACGGCCTCGATCGCGACCCGCAGGGCCTCGTCGGAGCGGCCGGCGCTGTGCAGGGCGAGCGCGAGGAAGACCTTCGGCGCCGCCCCGGTGGCCGGGTGCTCGGGGGCGTCACGCAGCATGGCGATGGCCTCGTCGACGCGGCCGAGGTTGCGCAGGGTCGAGGCGTGCTGAACGACCATCTGCGCGGCTCGGGTCGGGTCGACGGCGTCGAGACCGGCCTCCGTCGCCGCCGCGTAGTGCACGTGAGCCTCGGCCTCACGGCCCCCGGAGTCGTGCGCACCGCCGACCTCGAACTCGCCCAGCGCGGGGTGGGGTGCATCGGCGGCCAGCGCCGTCATGCGCTCGATGCGCTGCGCGTCGTCGACGGTCTCGTCGGCCCAGAGGGCGGCGACGCGGTCTTCCCAGGCATCGGTGCTCATGGGGCCACGGTAGCGGGCTCCCCGATCGAGGCGACCCGCGCCTCCTGGTGTCGGAGCGCCGGGCCCCGGGGTCCGAGTTGGGAGCCGCGGGCGACTGGCCGCGGCCTCAGGCCCGCCGGGCGCGGGCGGACCGTGCCAGCTGTACGGCCACCGCCGCGACGGCCGTCGCGACCAGGACGAGAGCGCCCGCGAGGGTGCCGGCGAAGAACGTGAACGACTTGGCCGTGTGGACGTCGGTCGGCAGTCCCCGGGTCACGGCCACGATCACGATGCCGGCGACGAGGGCCGCGGCGAGCGAGACCCAGAAGGCGTGGCGGATCCGCCGGGTCGGGACGGTGGCCGGCCCGTCGACCGACGCCGTCGGCGGAGTGCGCCGCAGGTACCGGACGGCCGCGATGCCGAGCACGACGAGCCCGCCGAGCGACGAGACGTACTGCGCCCACTGCGTGCCGACCAACGGCCCCCACTGCTGGGCCAGTGCCGGGATCACCGTGCTGCCGAACCGGTCCGGGTGCGTGAACGCGTCCCAGAGCACGTGGGTGAGCACGCCGAGGACGAGGGCGAGGAGGGCCCACGGGGCGGTGCGGGCGAGGCCGGTCCGCGAGCCGGCCACGGGCACACGTCCGGCCTCGCGCCCGTCCCACGACGCGGGCAGGCGCGACCCGATCGACGTCGGCAGCAGGGCGCGGGCCGCCGGCCGCAGCAGCACGCGCCAGACGAGGTACAGCAGCACCGCGACCGGCACCGAGAACAGCAGCAGGCTCGGGAACCCGTGGGTCTGCTCGTAGGTCACGCCGACGGGGAAGAACAGCGGCACGTCCGGGGCCATCGACCCGACCGCGACCGCCCCGAACGGCAGGGGCGTGCGGACGAACGGCAGGGCGACGACGGCATGGCTGGGGGTGAACGGCACACGCCATCGTGGCGACCGGGGGCCGGGGTGGGCATCCACCCGGGGGTTGAGAACGTCGGACCCGAGGGGTGACCCGGCCCGACGACGGGTTCGTCGATCCCGTGGCCTGCGGCTGCTCCTGCGGCCGGACCTACGGTCGTGGCTGCCTCGCCACCGCCTCGAGTCGGAGTAGGCGGCGCCCCTCGGGCAGCGGAGCGGGCGGTCACGACGAGGATCAGGAGCCCCATCGGGTTGCGCCCAGCCTCGATCCAGCCCATACTGGTCCCGCTAATACGCATTAGCGACCACTTGGACCGCAAGCCGAAGGAGCCCAGCGTGACCACGAGCGCACGAGTCGAACTCGAGACCGACGTCCTGATCGTCGGGGGAGGGCTCGGGGGCGTCGCCGCCGCCCTGGCCGTCTGCCGCTCGGGTCGTCGGGCCGTCCTCACCGAGGAGACGATCTGGCTCGGCGGACAGCTCACGTCGCAGGCCGTCCCGCCCGACGAGCATCCGTGGGTCGAGCAGTTCGGTGTGACGGCGAGCTATCGTGCGCTGCGCGACGGCATCCGTGACCACTACCGCCGTGTCTATCCGCTCCGCCCCGAGGCCGCCGCCTGGCCCGAGCTCAACCCCGGGGCCGGTCGCGTGAGCAAGCTCTGTCACGAGCCCCGCGTCGCGGTCGCCGTCATCGACGAGATGCTCGCGCCGTACCGCAGTGCCGGTGTGCTGACCGTCATGACCGAGCACCGACCCGTGGCCGCCCACACCGACGGCGACCGGTGCGAAGCGGTCACCGTCGTCGGACGGGACGGGCGCCAGGTCGACATCCGGGCCGCGTTCGTCCTCGACGCGACCGAGACCGGCGAGCTGCTCGAGCTCGCCGGCGTCGAGCACGTGACGGGTGCCGAGGCGGCCTCGGAACACGGTGAGCCGCACGCTCCGGCCGTGGCCGACCCGCTGAACCAGCAGGGCATCACGTTCTGCTTCGCCGTCTCGCACCACGAGGGCGAAGACCACACCATCGAGCGCCCCGAGAGCTACGACTTCTGGCGCTCGTACCGGCCCGACTTCTGGCCCGGCCCGCTCCTCGCCTTCCTCGCCCCCGACCCACGGTCGTTGGAAGCCCACCCTCGCACCTTCGTGCCTAATCCCGACACCGATCCGCTCGCGGTCAGCGCCGACCAGAGTGCCGACGCGGGGGACAAAGAACTTTGGGGCTTCCGACGCATCCTCGCCCGCAAGCTCTTCGCCGACGGTGCCTTCGACTCCGACATCTGCCTCGTCAACTGGCCCCTCAACGACTACTGGCTGCAGCCCTACGTCGGCGCCGGTCGCGAGACGTCCGAACGGGCCGTGCACGAGGCCCGGCAGCTGTCCCTCTCGCTGCTCTACTGGCTGCAGACCGAGGCTCCTCGTGAGGACGGGGGTCGGGGCTTCCCCGGCCTCCGCCTCCGGGGCGACGTCACGGGGTCGACCGACGGTCTGGCCCTCGCGCCCTACGTCCGCGAGTCGCGCCGCATCAAGGCCGTCACCACCGTGACCGAGCACGACGTCTCGGCCGAGGTGCTCGGTGAGACGGGCCGGGTCAGTCGTCACGACTCCGTCGGCGTCGGCAGCTACCGGCTCGACCTGCACCCGTCGACCGGCGGCGACAACTACGTCGACGTGCCCAGCGTGCCCTTCGAGATCCCGCTCGGCGCCCTCATCCCGGTTCGCGTGACGAACCTGCTGCCGGCCGGCAAGAACCTCGGCACGACCCACGTCAGCAACGGTTGCTTCCGGCTGCACCCGGTCGAGTGGAACGTCGGCGAGGTGGCCGGCGCCCTCGCCGTCGAGGCGCTCACCACCGGCACCCTGCCCCGCGAGGTCCAGGCCGAGCCCGAACGCTTCGCGGCCTTCGCCCGCCGACTGGACGCCGAGGGCGTCGAGCGACGGTGGCCGGTCGTTCAGGCCTACTGACCACAAGACCCCGCACCCCTCACCGACGAGAAAGATCACGACGACGTGAACGAACGACCCGAGACCCCGCGATCCGAGACCCCACCCACCGCGCCCGTCCGCATCGGCATCGACGTCGGGGGGACGTTCACCGACGCCGTCGCCGTGGACGCGGTGACCCTCGACCTCATCGGTCAGACGAAGACCCCGACGAGCCACGACCATCCCGACGGCGTGGCCGCGGGCATCATCCAGGGCCTGCACCGGCTGCTGAGCGACATCGGCCGGTCCCCCGACGACGTCGTGTTCCTGGCCCACGGCACGACCCAGGCCACGAACGCCCTGCTCGAGGGAGACGTGGCGCCGGTGGGTCTGATCGGCATCGGCAGGGGCGCCTCGGGGTTCTTCGTCAAGCGGCTCGCCTCCCTCCGCAAGATCGAGCTGGCCGAGGGCATCACGCTGCCGCTCGAGTTCCGTCACCTCCGCCGGGCCGACGACGACGCGGCGATCGACCGCCTCCTGGAAGAGCTCGACGGCCGGGGCATCCGCTCCGTCGTCGTCTCGGAGCCCTTCAGCGTCGACGACGAGTCGGGCGAGACCCACGTCGCCGAGCGGGCCCGGGCTCGTGGTTTCTTCGTCACCGCCACCCACGACATCTCGTCGCTCTACGGCCTCAGCAAGCGGACCCGCACCGCCGTGCTCAACGCCGTCATCCTGCCGAAGATGTTCGCGACCGCGGACCTCGTGCAGTCGAGCATCGACGCCGCCGGCATCACCGCGCCCCTGATGGTCATGCGCTGCGACGGCGGCGTCATGTCCCTCGACGAGATGCGACGCCGTCCCTTGCTCACGGTCCTCTCGGGGCCCGCCGCGGGCGTCGCCGGAGCGCTCATGCAAGAACACATCAGCGACGGCGTCTTCCTCGAGACCGGTGGCACCTCGACCGACGTCTCGGTGATCCGGCGTGGCAAGGTCGCCGTGCAGCACACGCGGTTCGGTGGCAGCTCGACGTTCCTGACCGCCCTCGACGTCCGCACCGTCGGCGTCGGCGGTGGCTCGATGCTGCGGGTGCGGACGGCGGGCTCGGCCGCCCGGGTGACGGCCGTCGGGCCGCGCAGCGCTCACATCGCGGGGCTGCCCTATGCCTGCTTCGCCGACGCCGCCGACCTGGCCGGCGCCTCCTTGGTCTCGATCTCGCCGCTCGAGGGCGACCCGGCCGACTACGTCGCGCTCGAGTCGTCGGCGGGCCGCTTCGCCCTCACCATGACCTGCGCCGCCAACGCCCTCGGCCTCGTACCCGACACCGAGTACGCGCACTCCTCGCGTGAGACCGCCCGGCTCGCGATGGAGCCCCTCGCCACCGCGCTCGACACGACGGTCGACGACGCCGCGCGTCAGGTGCTGAGCAAGGGCACCGAACCCGTGCTCGCGGTCGTCGCGGAACTCGTCAAGGACTACCGGCTCGCCGAGACCGGGGTCCGTCTGGTCGGAGGGGGAGGAGGCGCGGCGTCGGTCACCCCGTTCGCCGGCGAGCAGTCCGGTCACGACTGGAGCATCGCGCGTCACGGTGAGGTCATCAGCCCGATCGGCGTCGCCCTCGCGCTCGTCCGCGAGCAGGTCGAACGCGTCATCCCCGGGGCCACGGACGAGCAGATCCTCGGCGTCCGACGAGAAGCAGAGGAGGCGGTGATCGCCCAGGGGGCGGCGCCCGCGGGGGTCACGGTCGACGTCACGGTCGACCCGCAGTCGAACACCGTCCGCGCCGTCGCGACGGGCGCCACCGAACTCCGCACCCAGGACCGCACCCACACCCTCCGGCGCGCCGACCTCGACCGCCTCGCCGCGGAGAGCCTGAGGGTGGACGTCGAACGCCTCGACGTGCTGGCCGAGACGCCGAGCCACGTGGTCTACGGGGCCCCGCCGACCCGATCGTTCCTGCGGCGGCCTCGCCGCGCCGTACGGGTCGTCGACCGCGACGGCGTCGTGCGGCTGGCGTCGCCCGACGCGCACGTCGAGCAGGGCACCGTCGCGACCGGTGGTGAGCTGGTGCCGCGGATGATCTCGCAGCTCACGAGCTACGGCGACGGAGGATCACGGGCCCCCGCGGTGCACCTGCTGATCGGCCCCACCCTCTCCGACCTCTCGGGCGTGCTCGACGAGGGTGCCCTGGTCTCGCTCGCTCGTACCGAGATGCAGGGCAAGCCCTCCGACCAGGATCTCGTCGCCGTCCTCGAGGCCCGCTCGTGAACCGCACGTCAGGGAGGCGTCTCGACCTCGAACCGCTCCGGGCGCTCGCCGCCACGACGGACGTCGAGCTCGGCGTCGTCCTGCTCCGCGGGACGCCGACCAACCAGGCGCGGTCGATCGACGCGCTCCGCCGGATCAGCGCACGGGCGCAGGAGTTCGGCCGCGACCTGGCCGGCCGCGCCCGCGTCCCGGGGCCCTCGTCCCACGCCGTCGACCCCGCCCCGGACGCCGACGGGCCCGGTGCGCCCCACGCCACCCGTGGGATGACCGTCGTCGAGCACCGGGACGGCCTGGACTCGGGCGACCCCGCCGTCGCCCGGTTCACCCACCGCACGCGCACGATCGACCTCTACCTCGACACCGTCGAATTCTGCGAGGACCTCGTCGACCGGCTGGACTGGCGGGGTTGGTTCGCCCCCGGCTCGGTTCGCGACGCCGCGATCGAGCACGAGCGGGCGCACGACCTCATCAGTCACTCACATGCGCGGGAGCTGCGGATCGCCGTCGGCGAGGCCGCGTTCTCGCTCGGCCGCTGGCGCCGCTGGGCGCACATCGCGGGCGCGGACGAGCTCGCCGCCCACGCCTTCGCACACACGATCCTCGGTCTCGGCCGATCCCCCCTCCTCGTCACCGCGGCGGCCGCTACGGCCCTCGACCAGGTGCGCCGACCCGTCAAGGAGTCCTGACATGGGCATCGCGATCATCCTCATCATGGCGGCTGGCGTCGCCCTGATCCTCAGCGGCAAGCTGCCGACGGCGTTCGCGCTCGTCCTGCTCGCCGTCGCCATCGCGCTCGTCTCGGGCGCACCCCTCATGGGCGCGCCCGGGGCTCCCGCGTCGGGTGCCGAGGGCAGCGTCCTGCAGACCGTCATCCAAGAGGGGGCAGTGCGACTCGCGGCGACCATGATCGCGATCCTGCTCGGATCGTGGCTCGGCTCGCTGATGCGGGAGACCGCGATCGCCGACACCCTCGTGCGCAAGACGGTCGAGTTCGCCGGCGACCGCCCCGTCGTCGTCGCGCTCGGCGTGCTCGTCATCTCTGCCCTGGTCGGCTCGGTCACCGGGTCTGCCCCCGCGGCGCTGCTCGCCGGCGTCATCGGCATCCCCGCCATGATCGCCGTCGGGGTGCCGAAGGTCACCGCTGCCGGCACGATCCTGATGGGCATCGGCGTGGGCGTGCCGTTCGAGCTGCCCGTCTGGCAGTTCTTCTCGACGGCGCTCGGGCTGACCATCCCCGAGGTGCGGTCGTTCATGATCGTGCTGTTCCCCTTCGCCCTCGTCGCGGCCGTGGCCTTCGTGTTGATCGAGACGCGGCGCCGGGGAACCGTGCACGCCTGGTCACTCGCCTCGATGTCGCAGCGTCGCGACGACGAGCCCACGGGAAAGGCGGCCCGCCGTCCCTCGCGTCGCGCCCGCCTCGGCGACGCCCCGTGGTGGTCGCTCGTCACGCCGTTGGTGCCCATCGTGCTCGCCCTCGTGCTCGAGGTGCCGATCATCCCGTCGCTGCTGGCCGGCATCCTGTACGCCCTCGTGACGACGACGCGTCCTCGCGACATGAGCACGCGCCTCCTCCGGTCGCTGTACGACGGGTTCGCCGTCGCCGCGCCTCCCATCACGCTGTTCATCGCCATCGGCATGCTGCTCGCGGCGGTCTCGCTGCCCGGTGCGGTCGGAGCGCTGAGCCCGATCGTCGAGGCGCTCGCACCGACGAACATCTGGCTCTACGTCATCGTGTTCTCGGTCCTCGTGCCGCTCTGCCTCTATCGCGGACCCCTGAACATCTACGGTCTCGGCGCGGGCATCGCGGGGGCGCTGACCGCGATCGGCTTCTACTCACCGCTCGCCGTACTCGGACTCATGGCCTCGTACAACCAGGTCTTCGGAATCTCGGACCCCACGAGCACGCAGACCGTGTGGGCCGCGCAGTACTCGGGAGTCAAGCCGCAACAGGTGATGGTCCGAACGCTGCCCTACGTCTGGCCGGTGGCGATCGGGGGGATCGTCGTCTCGGCCCTCATGTACCTCTGAGTTCGGGTCTCGGAGGTGCGGGGCCGCCCGGTGCGACGAGCGTGTCGGTCCGGCCTCAGGTCGCCGGCGGACCCAGGGTCTCGCCGGCGACCGTCTCGCAGTCGATCAGGACGCGTCTCTGGTCGTCGGGCAGGTCGGGATCGTGCAGGAGGCGCGCGAGCAGCTGCAGGGACCGCGCACCGAGCAGCGACCGCAACGGACGCAGCCGGGTGAAGTCCGGCATCTCGGGCCGGGGGCGCGGGTGCTCGGACAACACGATCATCGACAGGTCGCGCGGCACCTCGAGTCCGAGGTGCGTCGCCACCTGCCAGAGCGTCTCGGCGTGCTCGGCGGACTCGACGATCAGGCCCGTCGTGCCGTCCCGGACGAGCTCGGCCACGAGATCGAGGGTCAGGTCGGCCGTGGTCACGGCCCGCAGCTCGGCCCGGACGCCCGCGGCTGCGGCGCCCTCGCGGACTCCGCGCTGTCGGTCGAGCACCGATTCACCGGGGGAGTCGAGGTGCAGGTACACCAGGCGACGGTGGCCCGCGGCAGCGGCCTGACGGACGAGGTCAGCCGTGGGCGTGACGTAGTCGAGTCCGACGTAGGGCACGCCCGGCACGTCCCGTCGGCCGACGGCGACGAACGGGAATCCGTCGTCGACGAGCCGTTCGAGTTCGCCGGCCTCCATCGCCAGGCCGAGCAGCAGGCAGCCGTCCGAGAGGCGGAGGCGGTTGTTCTGGTGCAGGAGGACGCGTCGACCCTCGTGGACCGGCGCGCTCGTGAACATCAGGAGGTCGCACCCCAGCGCCTCGGCCTCGGCCTCGATGCCGGCCAGCAGGGGTGTGTAGAAGTCCTGCGCCTCGGTCGGGAAGGCGGGCTCGTAGGTGAAGACGCCGATGATCTCGTTGCCGGCACCCGCCAACCGCCGAGCCGCGGGATCGACCGTGTACTGCGTGTCGCGGATGACCTTCATGACCCGGGCGCTGGTCTCGGCCGGGATGCGGCTGGCCTCGTCGGCCTTGCCGTTGAGGACCAGCGACACGACGGCCTGGCTGACGCCCGCGAGTTCGGCGATGCGCCGCTGCGTCATGCGGCCCGCACGCGGGTTCGTCACGACGGCCTCGACAGGTGCTGGCTCATGCGTCTAGTGTGACAGGTGCTGCTAATAGGCATTAGCAAACGATCGGCGACGTCGATCGATGACAGCGACGATGCTGTCGCGTCGTCGCCGGAGAGGAACGACATGTCGATCGAGAACGTGATGGCGAACCGATCCGCGACGAGGCGGCCGCTCCCGACGGGCCGTCGGGTGGCGCGGGCGGCGGCCGTGGTGGCCGCGCTTGCCCTCGGCGTGGGCGGGCTGGTCCCGGGACAGGCGGCGGCGGCGGACGTCGGGCTGCCGCAGTTCGGATACGGGGGCGAGGTGACCGTGGCCGACGACCTCGACTACGCACCGACCGGCGAGTTCATCTTCCCGAGCGTGTTCCACGCCGGAGAGCACCTGGTCGACCCGCTCGGCGAGTGGTACCTCTACTACGCACCGCACGAGAACCCCGGGGGCATCTCGTTCGTCTACGCCGACAGCCTGGCGGGTCCGTGGACCGAGTACGACGCCAATCCCGTCGTGTCGAACGTCTGGGCGCCGAACTACTCGGTGCCGCACGTCTCGAGTCCCGAAGCCGTCTGGAACGAGCAGGAGCAGCAGATGTTCCTGTACTTCCACGGCGACAACACCACGACCCGTTACGCCACGTCGAGCGACGGCGCGACCTTCGAGTACGGGGGCGTCGCCGTCACGACGGCCATGACCGGCCCCGACGCGACCGAGGCGTCCTACGCCAGGGTCTTCGAGCACCCCGATCCGTCGTCGCCCTACGCCTACGGCATGTTCTTCATGGAGAACACGACCCAGAACATCCGCCGCATCCGTGTCGCGGAGTCGGTCGACGGTCGGTCGTGGAGCGTCCGGCCATCGCCGATCCTGACCCCGATCGCCGGTGAGACCAACGTCTCGGGTGCGAACCTGCTCGAGCGAGGGGGGCAGTACTACATCACCTACCACGCGAGCGACGGCGTGAGCTACGCCCGCACCATCGACCCGGCTCTCACGACCGTCGGCGACCGCCAGGTGCTCCACCGGTCGAGCGGCCTCGGTGACGACGTCGGTCGCGTCGCCGCACCCGAGATCGTCGTGGACGGCGACCGCAGCTACCTGTTCTACGAGTCGGGCGCCCGCCTCGAGGCCACGATCCGGTGGGCCGTCACGGACGGGGTGAGCTAGACCGCCGGGTGTCGACGTTCCCGCGACCCGCGACCCGCGCCTCCTCGTCCCCGCTCAGCGACCGGACGAGGCGCGGAGCGTGTCGGAGGGGCGCTCGCCGAAGCGTTCCGCGTAGGCCGCGGCGAAGCGGCCGTGGTGCGTGAACCCCCAGCGGGCCGAGACGTCGGTGACGCTCGAGTCCCCGGGCCCTGCGGCGACCAGGTCGGTGCGCACGCGTTCGAGCCGCAGCCGTCGGAGGTAGGCCGTCGGGGTCGTGTCGAGGGCCCGACGGAAGCCTTCCTGCAGGCTGCGGACGCTCGTGGCGGTCGCCGCCGCCAGGTCGGCCACGCTCCAGTCGCGGCCCGGATCGGCGCGCAGCAGCTCGATCGCGCGGGCGACCGCCCGGCCGCCCGACTGCGGCACGGGAGCCCGCAACGCCTCGGAGTGGTTGTGGCCCTGCGAGA
>Ga0265780_10011024_pt1 | contig 10731 bp, 8 predicted proteins | sample P1T30metagenome_FD_192432 | JGI IMG/M metagenome (GOLD analysis project Ga0265780, IMG submission 192432) | Plant litter microbial communities from East Loma Ridge, Irvine, California - P1 T30 | ecosystem: Environmental > Terrestrial > Plant litter > Unclassified | place: USA: California... | reverse complement strand
AGCAACAAAGGCCACGCACGCCTCGCGGGTAAACAGGCAGGCGGCGCCCTTCACCGTAAACGGCACCAAATGTGTGGTTGCAAGGTCGAAAACGACGTCCATTGGCCGGAAGCTGGCTTATCCTAGACTTGTTCGAGCAAAGTAACCCTCGCTTTTATGAATCACCGTTATTGTGAACGGTAAATAGCCACTTTCAACTAGACCTTCCCGATGCGTGCGACCATCAAAAGCTACGATTCCGATGAAATCGATGACTTCCGCACCTATTACCCCGAGGACCCGGCGGTGTTTGCGTTCTCCCTTACCTTGGCCATTGGCCCGGTGGGCGCCGCTGGGGCCGACAACTTTGCCATCAAGGTTGTCACCCCGGAGTTCCTGCGCCTTCAGTATCCAGGGGATAAGTGCTACTTGCTGCGCCATTACCTCCTAGTGAAAGAGTACGATTGGGCCAGCATCTCGGCCTTGCTGACCAAGTACGTTAACTCGCTGGAAGCCGAAACGTGGGAACAGCTGGCCCAGAAGATAAGCCAGGTCGCCCGGTGGGAGTTTGAAGACTATCGCCCTTAATTATTCTCCTTTCGCGGTTCGGACCGTTATGCTAAACTATGGGCTGACCTAAGCTGACCTAATGGTCTCCGACGGTAAATCCCTGAGCAACGATGTAACAAGCACCAATGAAGAGCACGCTGTAGGGCGCCACACTTGGAATATGCTCGGGGCGAAGCGGCGGCAAGTTATAGGTGGCGGTGCCGTGTTGACGGCAGACCTCTACCGCTGCTTGAGCAATGGGCAATGGAGCCCCTTCTAAAAGTAAACCGCTGCCGTCGGCCAAATTCTGTTCGAGTAGAGCAAGGGCGGCGTCGGGGTTCCCCCCAAATAGGTAGCGGTCCAGTGTGCGCCACTTGCGCGAAGCAATGACAACGGCGCCTCGCAGGGCTTCGACAAGTGTCGGTGGGTCCAGAGCCGGTCCGGATAGGTAAACGGTGTCGCGAGGGCCGTTGTAATCCCACAATAAGGGGTGTTCCGTCATGTGCGCCAAGGCGCCGCGAGCCCCTTTTTTCAATAAGAATTCCGCTTTGCCTCTGTGATGGATACGCACTAGGCCGCTCGCAACCGCCAAGTCCAAGTAGGTGGTTTGGGTCCGGACAATGGTCGCGTCTTGGTGTTGTTCGATAAATGATTCCAGCATGGGCAGCCAACAGTAGGCATATCGGCCAGTGATACCGACGGACGTAAATAACGCTATACAGATTAAATAGAACATCCCGTTTGCCGCCAAGAGAAGGCGGGGGCGCGGGCTCCACACACGAACGGGGATGTTCTTATAACTCTTTCCGCGTTTTCGTGTGGGGACGCGCGAACGTTATCCTTCTTAGGCAGCCTCTGCTAGACATGCGTAGTCCAGACTCCTCACAGCAGTCTTCGAAGGCCGCCGGTCGTAATCCTGCCAACTTATTTCCTTTTCCAATATGTAGCCCTCTCGGGTCGTTTTCCCCTCAACCGTTGCGTACTGTGCCCGAACGTGAAAGAGCACTTTAATGGCTGTCAGGTAGGTTTTCGGGGTATACCCTAACCTGGGAATCGCGACGACCAATTGCCTGAGCTCGTCCTGCGTATACATGCGTCCGCATACAAGTTGCCTCTTCAGCTGGTGAAACAACTCGTTCTCGTAGCGCACCTGAACCGGCAGCTTCTTAGCTAACTGTTTGTCTTCCTCAACTAGTAAAAAAGCAATGCGGCGTCCAAACTGCCGGAAACCGGAGTTGCGCAACACGCTTGGGTCTGCACGAACGCGCTCCATTTCCTGAAACGCGGTTACAAATTTTAGTCGGTGCTCCAGGGCGCAGCGGATGGGGTCGGAAGGGTCGAACCGACAAACGTATTCTTCTGACCCATCTAACATCGCTTGCACAATAAACTCCCAGTGCCTTTTCCCAGCTTCCTTCATTTGGGCGGCTACTTGTCCGTAGTCTTGTCCTTCTGCCTCGCTAGGCCCCATCCCACCTGTGGATTCGCCAGTAAGCACGAATTGGTGTTGCTGAAGCACCCGTTCCAGCACTAGCTTGTTTCGGCGGGCATTACGGTCCAGACATTCGAGCCGTTTATTCAACAAGGCAAATTCATCCACGCGATATTTGCCGCTGGAATCTCGGATGACCCCATCTTTGCGCGCCTCGTTCACGCGTTTCCGCTTGGCGCTTTCTTCGTCATGCACTTCATGGCGGTAAAGGCTTTCCAGCCGCCCGTAGGTTCTACAAAGCGTTTCAATCTGTTCACGCACCTTGGGCTCATCCAAGTACACTAATTGCCCAATGGTTTGGGCGTGCAACAGCGTAATGGTGGGCGGGCGCCGTCGAAACCTCGCCGGGAACTGCACGATGTCCACCAGTCCGGCCCGAATCCCGAAGGTGATGTGGACCGGCTTGTCGGTATTGTTGATATTCACACCGGCCTGCAACAGGCATGTGGTCAGCAGCACATCACACTCTACCAAGTGGTCCTCCTCTACTAGGGCGCGGTGTGCATCACGTGCGTCCTCGCTTTCCGCCGCATCCAATTCATCACGTGTGAAAAGCACCACCTTGTAGCCCTTACGGGTCAGGACTCGCTGTACCTTCTTCAGAACGCCCTTGTCGTTCAAATACAATACGTTCAGGACACCGGGCCGAAGGCTGGTGAAGAAAAAATCTCTTTCTTTTACCCCAGGGGCCAGATTTACCAAGCTATACTGATACTTGGGCTGGTTCAACTTCCTGAAACGCAGGTGAGGATGACTAGGCGCTTCGGTTCGCAAAGGAAACATGGACCCCGAGAGGTAGATAACGTACCGATAGCGGGGAATGGCCCGGTCAAGGGCTTGAATCGCCTCACTTTTCCAGGCATAATCCGACACTAATGAGTGGGCCTCGTCAATGACCAAAAGTTGAGCTCCTCTGTCTTTCAGTTTATGTACAGCCGGATAACAGGCAGCCAGGACCGTTGCTTCCCGGTGCACAGCCTCTAGTACATTATCCCCCAGAATAGTTGCGATTCCATCCCCGGACTGCTGTTGCACCAATGTGCGAGTTGGCATCATCAAGTCCGCGTTGACGCCCAACGCTTCGGCGACGGCCAGCACCAGGGTTGTTTTGCCTGCCCCTGTTGGAGCGTCTACGTACACCGTTTTGTGTATCTCTACCTGACCAACGATGAAATCCAGTTGCTCGGATAAATAATCGGAAATCTGAATCTCGTCGGCTAGACCATCGGCGCCCGGCAGGTCATACAAGCACAAATACTTGGTGAAGAGATACTCCAGATATGCCTTGGTTTTGCCTTCTGTCCTTTCCGCAGTCCAGCGCCCGGCCACGTGTTCTTTCAAAGCAGGCCACAGGGTAGCAGCGGTAACGCCGTAGCGTTTGAGTTGCACCAAGTTGAACAGGAATTCATGCCTACGTCCCACAGCCCAGCACACACCCTGCGCATGAAGTTCTGCAAAAAAAGACGTTAACAGTGCTGGCAGGGACGTTATATCCAAATCCTGCTCTTCGATTTCAACGAAGTCTTGCTCCTCCCAACTTGCTGGAAGCTCCGCCCTCGTTGAGACAGTCTTGGCCCGCCCTGGAATAGGAAATCGAATCATCAGTTCGTTCGCCGTCGCCGCGCTGATTATCTCCGCTCCCGGATTGAAGTACGCTTCCTCATCCCAGCTAAGAAAACAACCCTGGATGCTGTTAGCTGCTTGCATGTCTACCTCTACCCCAGGGTAGTCTTCGGTTAACAAAGCTCCTACCGCATAGTAGAGCTCGGTATGAATGGCGGCGGAAGCCTCGGTTCGAACGAAAACTTTGAGCCCTTTCCCACTGGGGCTCAGGAAGAGCGCGACCACAATAGGCAACTGCCGCCATGCGGTTCGCACTTGTTGCAACTGCTCAGCGGGCACGTGGTCAAAATCCAGAACGAAATACCCTGTCCGAGAATTCGGCACCAGGCTTTCCTTGGTATGGTTGCGGCCATATTGACCGGTGACGGTCATGTAAAACAATTGCCGCTTGAGGCTGCTGCTTGGGTCACTTCGAAGTGCTTGTATTAGTACACGAATGTCATTGGGCTCGTGTAGGCTTCCAGATACCACCGCCTGGTGAACGCCTTCCATGTCCAGCAATCGGGAATAAGGCACCGCGGTGGCAGCAGTTTGGTAATAGGTAAAAAAATCACTTAGGGTCGTGTTCATAAAGGCGACGTTTTGGAATGGTTTGGACACAGAGGTTCGCAGCCTGTGCTGGGCCGTGGTATAATCCCGGATGATTGAAAGAATGGGGCTAACGACACGGCCCAGACAGACCGGCGAGGCTGCTATGGGTGTTGCGCCCGTGTACTGGTGAAAAGTGGGGCTAAACAGAGCTCCACGAACTTATTGTTACGGCTAGGCCCTGAAGCGTTGCTGCTCTTCACTGGCACAAGAATTTACCTGTGCCTTATGCTGGCTGTTTCCTACTTCCGCCCCGTAGCTTCTTCACAGACGCGTGAACCCTAGTCACATCATCTTTGAATTGGCAGAAGTACCTGAGCAGGGAAAGGCGCTCCCCTTCAGTCTTGCCGGTTTTGTCCTTTGGGTCAAGTGTGTACTGGAAATACTGCTTAACATTTTGCAGCATTTCCTCCACGTGACCGGATTTAAAGTAGAGCAGCGCACTTTGAGCAGTGTGCTTCTCTTTATGCAGTAGATTGGCAGCCTTCGCTTCTCGAATGAGCCCCATCATGTTGGCTAGAGAGGTGGGGTCAGAGGTGGGGGCTTCTAGTAATCGAAAGGCATACTTGACTGCGATTTCTAGGCTGGTATCTCCCGGAAGGCCCAGGGACTGCATGATGCTTCTTTGAGATTTCATTGTCTTTTTCGGTTGGATGAAAGCATACCCCATTGGAAGGATATATCAAGTTTGTGTGAAGTCCCCATTGGTCGACGGCGCCATCAATTATTGGATTGATGCAAAACTACTAGGAGGGTGATTATAAAAAAAATCTTATAAATTTGGTGTTCGACTCAATCCGGCGATAGTAATAATGTCAGTTCATACGGGTAACAAATAACGTAAAACGGGTAACAAATAGGGGTAACAAATAGAAAAAGTATAATAAACAAGAAAAAAATGCATAATTCAATAGCATGTCGAAAATCTACTGTCTACGGTCAACAATTATAATTTCAGATGTGAACAAATGCGATTATTATTTGAAAAATTATATTAAATTTTTTTCAAATATGCCCGCTTTTTTCTCAACAGCGTGATTGAATAGAGACTTTAAGCGTCCAATAGCATCGATAATCCTAGAACAGGGTCGTAGACCAAGAGCCTAGTTGCAGCACACGGCGGTTCATGCACTCGTCCAACGACCGTTGGGATGCCGAATCTTGTAGGCAACGACGAGGCTCCGCAGTCGATTAGTAATTATTAAACTGCCTCCCCAATAGAAAACTGCGGGATTGAAGTCAGGTTAGTACAGAGGCAGACCTTTCAAAAAAGGTCAGGTTATTAGGCTTAGATTGCGACTTATTAGGGGCTGATTATGTTGCAGTAGGCATACGTGATAGCAGAATTGCCCTCATATCTACTATGAAATCAGATACCCTCAAACGCCTCTTCCGTTCAATTCAACTTCGTCCTAGCCCGGACTTGGTTAGCATTGCGCGAGGCATTGTGGAGGATGAGCGCAAAAAGGGACACCTAGTACTAGTAATGGAGTTGGAGGGCCTGCTGCACTCAGCTGAGCAAAAGCAACAAGCAATGCCTAGGGATACTGCTAGCTCTGCACGCCGTGGGTCAGGCATCGGACATCTACCTGAATTACCCGTAAGTCGTCGTTATCAACAACCTCTTTTAAAGGAGATACCTCGGGAAGACCTTCGGCACCACATGATTTTGGCGGAGGAATTAGAAATGCGGTTTAACCGTATTGAAAGGGAGTATATGAGCCGTGACCGGCTTGCTGAATATGGGCTCATTCCTAGGCGTAAAATCCTGCTCTATGGAGCGCCAGGCTGTGGGAAAAGCATGGGCGCCGAGCGTCTAGCTTGGAACATCGGACTTCCTTTCTTCAAGGTCCAATTTGATACCCTTCTATCTTCTTATTTGGGCGAATCTGCCAATAATCTTCGCTCCATTTTTGATGCTACTCAGCAGCAACCCTGCGTTCTTCTGCTCGATGAATGCGACTTCATAGCTAAGTCACGGACTTACGGCCAAGATGTAGGCGAGATGTTCCGTTTGGTTAATATGCTGCTCTCATTACTAGAAGACTATCAAGCTCCTGGAATTTTAGTTGCTACCACCAACCTCGAGAATTCTCTGGACAAGGCACTATTCCGCCGCTTCGATGAGGTGCTGGAAATTACTCGTCCCGGTGCTAACGAGATAGCCCAAATCTTGAACAAAACATTAGGCTCCTTGAAAATCGGCAAGACGCTGAACATTAACCTATTTTCAAAAAAAATCGTCGGTTTTTCAGCTGCGCAAACGGTAAAAGTGGCTCAGGATGCTGCGAAGCTTTGTGTTATGTCACTGCATCAGGAAGTCACTTTGAAGCATTTGGAACAGGCCGTAAAGGAGCTATCTACCATTGAAAACGACTAACCCTAAATGCCTGATTTTCCTCACTTAGAGTTCCTTCAGGCATACCCTGGGACTTATAAGTACACCCGTGGTGGTGGACGAAACGTCAATGAGCGTACTGAGCTTAACCTCCTGCGAATGCCCGACCATGGGCGGGAGCTAAAGGACCAAATCGAGCGCGTCAGCCAAGATTGGCTCGCTTATCTCGCTCAGCAGAACGGAGGTGATGCGACCCAATCGGCCGCAGCCCGGTACATACCCTTTTACTTACAAATCGACCCCAACGCACTGGATGAAGACACCCTTCGGGGTTGGGGGATTGATGTCGTAGCTGTCGAACAAGGTGGCTATATCATCGGAGTAGCTACCTCGGCCGACTATGCGAAGCTTCGGATAAAGCTTGACACCATGATAGGTGGCAGCATGGATAAGGTTAAAGGTGTCGCCGGTCTGTGGGATATAGCGCCACGGGGGCAGAGCCTGGACCGCATTGTCGAATCTCACCTGATGAGCCGGTGGGACATAGTACGCGACGAAGCTGAGTGCTGGGTGGAGGTTAGTGTATCGGTGGACACCCCTAGACCTACTCGGCCACAAAACCCAACGATGGCCCAGGAAAACAGATGGGTGCGTAAGTCCCATGAATGGGAAGAGAAACGCGACCAATGTGTTGCCGAGTTAGAGCGTTTGGTTAGAAAGTACGAAGGAGAAGAAATCGCTCAAATTGACCAAGATGATACTGTTACCTACAAGCTGAAAGTATCTGGCCGGTGCCTTCACGAAATTGCGTATGTGCCTCACGTTTTTGAAATTATTGAATATGACCCAGGCGTAGAGCAATTGGAGCGCGAGGCTACCACGTTTGAAAACGTACAAGTCACGGTTATTCCTCCTACGGTAGATGCGCCTAAAGTCTGCATCATCGACAGCGGAATCCAGGCTCGCCACATTCTCTTGGAGCCCGCCATTGACACGGCTAATGCAAGGTCTTATGTGCCGGGTGAAACTGCCGTAGCCGATTTCGTTTCCAATGGCGGTCATGGCACGCGGGTAGCCGGTGCCGTTTTATACCCTTTCGCTGTACCGAGCGGTAGTGTAACGGTTCAGCCAATTGCTTGGCTTCAGAATGCCCGTGTCCTCGACAGAGCGAATGTGATGCACAAGCGGCTATTCCCACCTACTCTGATGCGGCGGATAGTATCAGACTTTGCTGGCACCAGAATTTTCAACCTATCGATTCAGAGTCGCAAGCCCTGCCTAACCACACACATGTCAGCTTGGGCCGCCGAAATTGACCGTCTGAGTAATGAACGAGATGTTTTGTTCATAACCAGCGCGGGAAATATCGTTTCTGATGACCCGCTCTCTTTCCGGTTAGGGATTAAACAACACCTAGCTAATGGCCGGAACTACCCACTCTATTTGGGAGAAGACTCATGTCGCATCGGCAACCCTGCCCAAAGCTGTCAAGCTATAACGGTAGGGTCAGTTTGCTTTGACCGTATTGCAACAGCTACGCATACATCCTTTGGAGAGCGGGATATGCCCTCATCCTTCTCCCGTACCGGTTTAGGAATGTGGAACATGATTAAACCCGATGTAGTCGAATATGGCGGCGATTTTGTGCAAACCGCAACGGGAGACTTTGTTTTCCTCCCTGAGTCTTCGCCTGAGTTGGTGACATCGACCATGTACGGCCTACCTCCTGTGTCTAGGACCACCATCGGCACATCTTATTCTGCGCCCAAGGTGACTCACATTGCGGCGGCCCTAGCGGCGGCATTTCCAAACCACTCCACATTGCTTTACCGTGCGCTGATAATTCAATCGGCGCAATGGCCTGCTGCGCTCGAGCACGACTCACCCTCTGCAAAGCTTTTCCACTTACGGACCCTGGGTTACGGCATCCCGGATAAATCAAGGGCTTTGGAGAACTCCGATGAACGAATAACATTTATCGAAGAAGGCGCGCTGGCTGCCCATGGTGCGCATATTTATCAAGTCCGGTTGGATAGCCTTAATGGCTTGGAAGATGACACCCTTTACCGCATTGAGGTGACACTCTCTTATGCAGCCCGGCCGCGTCGTACCCGACAAACCATGCATAAATATGTATCCACTAGGCTGAAATGGCAGATGGCAGATTTAGGTCAGTCGCTACCATCTTTTCTTCACACCGTGGATGTAACCTTACAACCTGGCATTGAGGTGGAAGCTGATGCTTCGGGCACTGGTATGGGCGCCGATAGGGTGCAATGGCAGATAGGTAGCTCAACAAACAGCGGTAACAGTGCACAAACGGTCAATAGGCAGGGCGGCACGCTGCAAAAAGATTGGGCCGTGGTAGAGGGATTCAAGCTTTCCCGTGACCGCCTGCTGTTTGCTGTAACTGGTCATGAGGGGTGGGACAAGAAGAGTGGTGAAGAAGTGCCGTATGCATTCGCAGTAACTATCACCTCCTTAGTGGGACTACCCATCTATGAACAAATCAGCATTGCGAACAGAATTAGAGTAGAGGTCTAGTGCGGTCTTTAGTCCACAGTGGAGCAGTAGTACCGCCCGTTATCTTACTTATTGCTTGACATATTGGCCTATAGGCCCTACAACAGCCAGTATATCTTCTTGCGGAATCTGCACCAGTTCCATCAATTGAACGACGGCCTGACCTCTAATCTCAAGTACCATTTCACTAGGCTTGAGGGTATCAGCCATCAAGTGTGAGCTTCCAGAGCCATCCTTTATAAGAGACTGTCTATAAAGAGACATCATGTCCTGAAATACCTCCCATGTCTCACTTTTCGTTAACCAATCCGGGCTGGGTTTCATATAACGAGCCGATGAAAGCGATGCCTCGTAAGGTGAGAAATCAACAAATTCAGCCTTACGAGCGAAGTAGCCAAGCAAACAAAGGTTCTGATAAGTCAGCCCCTCTGCGAGGTTTAAAATTTGATGAGCTATCAGAGGAGATATACTATCATCAAAGGCGACATTCTTAAAAATGTTAGAAATAAGCCTAACTTTTTTTTCCTGATACTGCGCCCTGCACTTTAATAAAACTCCATCTAATAGTTCAGCCCCATTACTGGAGAAATTATTATCTCCTTCGAAAAACCCATCCTGCCTAACAACACGGCCACTGTTGATATTTTCAACAATGCCAGCTTCTATGTACGTGATTGCGTTGTCCAAGCGAATCCTTTCGCGCGAAGACAAAGCGCGCTTTGCCACGTCCTTAATGACATTCGTAACAACAGGGCCCGCAATTGCCCCCCATAAAGCACCGGGTGGGCCAGCAACAGCTAAGCCAACACCAGCACCAGCGAGGCTGCCTGTCACATCCGCGCCCTTGTTAATCAAATCCGACTTATCCATTTAAAAAAGCTCGTTAAAACATTTCAAGTCGTAGAACAGAGACGGATTGGTCGATTATGTGTTCCAGCCGCTAAGCAAATCCGGCAAGGGAATAAGCTTGTTTTCTTCAACTTTACGTGAAAGAACTAAACACCCCATGGCATTCTTGGGAACCCTATATTACCACTATCAGCAAAGTTTTTCATTTTGGTTAAGCATCGCCCTACCATGAGGCTATGCATATAAACCACCCTCTCCTCATTACCACCATCATATGAATGTGTGATGGCACAAGTAGGATTTGAATAAACTACGCGCTCAAATTGCAGTGCTACGTGCAATAACTCATGTATTACTCCAATAATGTTAAATGTGTCTGCAAAGAACACGACCTCACATATCTCATTCCCCGTGTTCAATTTCTTTTTTATGGTAATACCACCCTCTGAGAGATTCTTTGCTTGACCTCTAGTGGTAAGAAATGGTACCGCTGCGTTGCGGTCTTCAAAAATATAGACAGTGAAATATTGTGGATATTCTTTGAAGTGCTCCTGCGAAGCGCCCATAACTTCAAACTTGGCCAATGGTGGAGTAGTACTTTGGACGGAATCATTTTTAATTGGATGGAGCATCGGTTGTTGGCAGTTACTAGTTAGTGGAAGAGTAGGTACCCTAGTACCGAGGTTGCTGATTTATTGAACGCCGCACCTCTCGACTTAAGAAGTAGTTTATACAAATTATCTAATGACCTACGCATGGTGCGGGGTGGAGCAGTTGGTAGCTCGTTGGG
>Ga0265780_10011023_pt1 | contig 10731 bp, 8 predicted proteins | sample P1T30metagenome_FD_192432 | JGI IMG/M metagenome (GOLD analysis project Ga0265780, IMG submission 192432) | Plant litter microbial communities from East Loma Ridge, Irvine, California - P1 T30 | ecosystem: Environmental > Terrestrial > Plant litter > Unclassified | place: USA: California... | reverse complement strand
GATGGCTTATAAGGAAACATTATTAGGTGGTTGCACTAAAATTGGTTCTTGTGATCAATCTGCCCTTAATTGGTTGAATACTGACTGTCTTACAAAAGGATGTAAGAATATGGTATGTAGTATTCCAAAATTAGAAAAAGTAATTATTGCACAAGAAAAGCTAGTGAATAGCTTAGATGAGCAAACACTTGAATATAGAACAGAAAAAGCTGATTTAAATGCACTTGTTTCAGCTAAAAATAAATTAATAAAAGGATAAGGATAAAATATGACCCAACCATTAAATGATTATTTTGAAGCACTAGAACGACTCAAAAACAATAATTCTAATATTGTTCCTAAAGGATCAAAAATTACTAATGATGCTGTGGCTTTAGAAGCTGGTAGGCAAAAAGGTAGCATTAAAAAATCCAGAGCAGTTTTTAGTGATTTAATTTTAGCTATTGATGAAGCTGCTAATCAACAATCTAAGTTATTAAATAAACCTGAAGAAAAACTTGAAAAAGCAAAAGAAGATATTGCATATTATAAAAAATCATGGGAAGAATCACTCGCAAGAGAAGTCTCCCTTTTAAATGAAGTTTTTGAGCTTAAAAAACAATTGTCTCAATTAACTTCATCCAATGTGTTCCCTCTCAATAATAAATCTAATTAAAGTTGCTATTTAAATAAAATAACATTAGATTTATTATTTAAGGAGATTATATGAGTATTGAGCCATTAAATTTAAAAGAAGCTAAAGGAACTATTAATTCTGAAATTTTAGGTCAATTTTTAAAAAATAAAAACATTACTAAACAAGAACTATATAATTATTTAACAAATAGTTCTATTAAAAAAATTGTTTTAAATTTACTGCCTACTTTTGAAGATTTTAAAAACTATCTTTCCGAAATGAAATTCGATATTAAAGATTAATTTCAATAATAAATTTAAATTTTAATTGATATTTTAAATAAGTAATGAATTCTTACATTGGAGTTCATTACTTATTTTCATTGTTCCTTGTTGATTCTTATCTTAAATTAACTAAAATATAATCATAACGAATAAAAAATACTATGGAAAAAAAATCAAGATCAAATACTGCTCGTTTTATGGACTATCAAGGAAACAAAGGGATTATTCAATTAAATGATAAATATAATAACCAAGGTCTATTGGAGAATATGGGTTTTACTCTTATTGGAACAGGCACTAATAGTCATTTGGTTAGTGATGAATCTTACGATTTCACCACTTTTAAAAAAACTATTACGAAAAATAATTCTTTAACGAATGAAAAAAAAAGCTCCATTATTCAATACTCCTCAAAAGAAGAAATGAAACTAAATCTTTTGAAAAGATTTAATGATAGTAAAATAAAACTACTATGCTCAAAAGATGGATGTGCTGACCCTGAGTGCTGCCCTAAGTTAAGTGTTGGCAATAAAATTTTTAACTCTGTAAATACAAAATCTCCTTATTTCTCATCATCTTGCAATGCTTCAGAATATTATGAAAGCGAATTACATCTAAACACTAAAATTGATATTTTTCAAAATCTTTTACAAAGAAGTAGGAAACCAAATAGTTCTATTAAAAATGTTGAAATTGAAAAAGTATTTAATTTTGGTAATGGTCAAGAAAGAAGATCTGATGTTTACTATGAAAAACATTATTCTGATAAAAATGGCGAACCAATTATTGAGAAAATTTCAATAGAAGTTCAAAGGAGCAATATTGATTACGATGAATTAAAAGAACGAACTGACTGGTATAAAAAGAATAATATTGGAGTTCTTTGGGTCGTTGTAGACACCATGTTTAACAAAAATAATGTTGAGAATCTTCATAAAAAAGATTTTAAATTACCTTTACTTACTTTAATTAGCTTTTCAATGAAAGAATATAATAATCGTTTTTATGTATATGATTCCGATTGTAAAAAAGTTATGGCATTAACTGTGCAAAAAAAAGAAGTTTTAACCTTTAATGAAAGTAATCAAGAATTTAAGATAAAATTTAAAAATGATTTTTCAACTAATAGTCTTTATCTTGTTAGTAACAAAAAGAACCAGGAAGGATTTTATGAATTAAAAAAGTATAAAGACTCTCGTTTATCAAATGATATTTATTCCGACTTTGGTTCTTTTAAAGTTTTTCCTGATAGTACAATTATTCATAGAGGTTGGGATCAAAACAAGAAAAAATATGAAGTTGTTAAGTTTCTTGCAATAGCTAATGCAATTCAGCAAAGTAGACCAAAACTTAAGATATAAACAGTTGTTTCAATGGTACAACATATTTATTTTTCTCTTGAGAAATCTTTCTGTTGACTAACTACCTTAAAATCTCTTATAATCATCCTGATTTTTACATATAATAGGATGGTTACATGGCATTGACTTATGAAGATATTAGAGGTTTGAACTGGTTTATTGCGGATCAAGTCCGTGATAAAGGTAATGGAAACAACAATGACGCTCTTGGAGTAGCAATTCCTATTCTTGTTTTCAAGCGTCTTCTAGATATGCGCCAAGAGTATAAAGGATATTTCTTTAATCCTAACTACCAAGAGCAATATAATGTAATGCAATTGTTTGGAAATTTAAACCAAGCAATCTCTAATTATCAAAATAACTCCCCAGCTTTTTCTGTAAATCCAAGTCAGATTCAACTTTATAGAATTCAATGGTCTGACATTTTAAATTTTTCAGATAATCATAATCCACAAAATCCAATACCATATTCAGATGGTTATGATAATGCTGTTTTCTACTCTCAAGCTACTGACAAAGTATCATTTATTCAAGAAGTAATTGAATCTTTTGCTACTCAAAAGATTAGTGAGATTTTTAACTATCTTGATTTTCAAACTAAAATCAATAGTAGCAATATTACTCAAATTCTAACTTACGAAGAATTTGTAAATCTTTTAAAGCATTTGAATAAATTTGACCTTTCTATCACAAATGCACCTTCAGATATCTTCTCAAGTGCTTATATGGATCTCTTAGGCCGTTTTGCTCCACAAAAAGGTTCTAAACAAGGTGAATTCTTTACTCCAAATAAAATTAGTAAGGCGGGAATTCGTATCCTTAACCCAGAACTACTAGATGATGGTGTCTTAGTTGTATGTGATCCAACATCTGGGGCATGCACATTCCTAACGGAATTTGCTGAGTTTGTTTTTAATAAAGAAAAAGAAAAACTTGGTAAAAGTAAACTTTCTGATGCGGAAAGAAAAGATATTGCAGATAAAATTCAATTTGTTGCTCAAGAAAAAGATCGTGTTTCTTTTGCGGCTGGTGAGGCTAATTTACTACTTCATGGTCTTCTTGAGCGTGCAGATGCATATCATGGGAATACTATTACGGAATACAGCACTAAGATTGGATCTAAATATGAAGGAAAATGCAATTATGTTTTAGCTAATCCTCCATATGGATTAGATGATTATGGTTTTTCTTTTGCTGAAAATGCAAAAAATAATGGGGCTGAACTTTCTCGTTGGGGTTTTGGCCTTCCCAAAGCTGGTGAAGGTGAGTTTGCCTTTCTTCAAACCATTCTTGCTCTTTTAAGTGATAAGGGAAGAGCAGTAGTAGTTCTTCCTGAAGGTCCAGGATTTTGGAACAATATTCCACAAAGACAAATATTGGTAGAGCAAAAAGATTGGATTGAAGGTATGATTCTTCTTCCCGGTAAACTTTTTAACACCACTGACATTCAAGTTTGCTTTTGGATTATTAACAAAGAAAAATCAGAAGCAGACAGCGGTAAAATATTTTTTGTTAATGCAGAAAATGATTTTATTAAAATGAAAAATAAGAATGATTGGAATATTGAAAAAGCGGTTAAGCATTATAATGAAAGAATTGAAGAAGATGATTATTCTAAATATGTATCGATTGAAACTATTAAAAATAATAAGTTTGATCTCTCTGTAAGTAAGTATATAAAAAAATCTCAAGTAAAAGAAATCATTGATATTAACAAAACACTTTTTGATATTGATCAAATAATTGCTGACTTATCTTCTAAAAAACAAAATATTGATAATATTTTTAGTCAAATCAAAGAAATCTATCAAGTGAACAAGGAATAATAATGAAGTTATATAATAATATCAATTGGAAAATTATTCAAAACAATAATAAAGATATTAATATTCCTCAAGATTGGAATGTTAAAAAAATTTGTGAAACCAAAAATATTTTTGTTGATGGAGATAGGGGAAGCAATTACCCATCACATAATGATCTTTTGACAAAAGGGCATTGTGTATTTCTGGATGCCAAAAATATAACAAAATATGGTTTCTCTTTAAAGGAAAAAAAATATATTACTGAAGATAAAGATAAAACTTTAAGAAAAGGTAAGTTAATTAAAAATGATATTGTTATTACTACTAGAGGGACACTAGGGAATATTGGTCATTATGACGATAATATTAGTGATAAAGTACCAAATGCAAGAATTAATTCTGGAATGGTGATTTTTAGAGTAGAAGAAAATTACTCAGCGAAATTTCTTACCCATTTTTTTAATACTAATTTTTGGAAAAGCCAAAATAATGGGGGAGGTGTAATTCCACAACTTACAATAACCAAAATGAAGGAAAATCTTATTTTAGATATTCCTATGAAGGAACAATTAGCAATTAGTAAAATTCTTTCTGACCAAGAATCTATAATATCTAAAAGAAAAGAATTAATTTCACAATTAGAGAAAAGAAATCAATTCATGAAGGATGAACTATTATCTGGAAACCTTCGTGTTAAAGAAGAAAATAAAAAAATATTTTTTTATAAAAATCAAAATGATAATTGGGAATTAACTGAACTAAATGGGTCAATGCTTTTAAAGCCTAAAGATTGGATAAAAACAAATATTAAGGAACAATCATTTACTCATAAAGAAAAGCCAAGAAAAGGGTTACAGTATTTAGAAATTGGTGATATAAATATTTCTAACAAAGATTATGACTTAAAAGGTAAAGAGAAAGAAGAGGCTACAGCAATGAAGTTTGCAAAAGCTAATACTCTTATTATTTCTACTGTTCGCCCAACAAGATTAGGGTTCACAATAACTAAAGAGGACTTAAATGTATCTTCTGCATTTGTAAAATTAACATCAAATATTCAAAAATATCTATTTTATTTATTTTATACTGATAATTTTCTTAATTTTTTAGAATCAAATCAACAAGGTGCAACTTATCCTACAATTAAAGAAGAAAAAATAATTAATTTTGAATTTTCTTGCCCTGACGGACAAGAAGCAAATTTAATATCATCATTGCTTGATATTCTTTTTCAAGAAAAGAAAAATCATGAACAAATTTTAATTGAAGAAGAAAAAACATTTAATTTCTTATTAGAAGAACTAATGTCAGGCCGATTAAGAGTAGCGGTTTAATTTGACCACAAGGCTCTTAAAGAGCCTTATTTTTATTAAAATATTGCTATTTTAAATAGGATTTATATGATATAATAAACTAAATTTGTGAGAATAATAATGGATGTTAACACTTCAAGGCAATATCAAGACGAAAAAAGTTTACAATCAGCATGGTTTAATTACTATAAACAAAACACCTATTGGGATTTTCCTTGTCTTGAAGAAGGTCTGACTGCTGACTATACTAGACCTGAATATGAAAAGCTTCAAGAGCATCAATTTTTAATTCTTGATGATTTGAGGCTTGCAGTTAAGAATCTTAACAAATCTCTCTACAATACTCATAAAGATTCGATTATTCTTAATGAGGATGAATTTTATTCTACTATTGTAGACCATGTAAAATCAGTTTATAATTTTGCAAAAACTCAGCAAGAAGTTCCGATTAACTACCTTCTTTATCAATACACCTTTAATAAAGGAATGAAAGTTGGTCTTAATTCCGATATTAAAAGAAAAATTGAAGTAAAAAAGAAAGATGGTTCATCTTTAACTCTTGAATATAAGATTCTATCTACAGATTGGCAAAAACTCAATTCAGATAATTATTTTAGACTTGTCCGTGAAAAAAAAATTAAAACTAACGGATTAACTACTAAAGACTCCGCACAATATCCTGATTTTGCAATTTATATTAATGGGCTACCTGCTTATTGCATTGAATTTAAATCTCCTGCTGCTTCTTGGAAAGAGGCTTGGAAAGACTATCAAAATAAACCTTCCTATCATTTCTTTTGGGCTTGTATGGGTATTGATGGAGTTAAATCTTTTATTAGCTCTACATATCAAGGTTCTAAAGAGCCAAGACTTTGGGCAAAATATGGAAAAAGAAGGAATGGACTAACTTACGGTGCGAAAGATATTGCAGATGAATTAATTTGCAATAGAGAAAACCTGGTTTTCTTTGCTATAACTTGTCTCCAGCCAAATCAGGAACATTACGAGAAAAGTAATAAAACAGAATATTTTGTTGAATCTTTATCTGTTCAACAATACTATGTTGTACTTGAATCTGAAAAACGATTTAGAATGCTTGAAATGCAAAATAAGTCAGGTCAAGCTCAAGATATCTTAAAAGAAGTTGTTAAGCATGTTCAAAGATCTGGCAAATCAAAAACTATTCGCGGAATGATAACCTCTATGTTTACATTCCATAATGGATTATTTAAAAAAGTTTATCTTCAAGTTCCCGATACTACAATTAGAAAACAATTCTTAAACAAGACCTTTGGAGACTCTTATATTTTAAATATGGGGAAAGCTATTGAAGTAAAGAGCCAAGAAGAATACATTGATAGTATAAATAGTAATGAAAATGGTCTTTTCATTATGAATATGCAAAAAATTTCAGAGAGTGCTAGGAATGAAGTTAATTTAGGTAAAGATATTTTAATTATTCTAGATGAAGTGCATACTCATCAATTAGGCGAAAATTTCCAAATTCGTTTAAATAATTTTCCTAATGCTTCTTACATTTCTTTTACTGCCACGCCAAGAATAGTTTCAGGAAAAAATAAATCCATAAATATGACAAATACCGTTTATGCTGATGGTAAAGAGTCATATATGGATGAGTTTACTTCAGCAGATGCAATTGAGAATAATATTATTATTCCCATTGTCTACGAAAGGGCAAAATATACTGTAAATATGAACTTTGATGGTATTGTCGATCTGGATAAAAACCTTTATATTAAAATTAAGGAATTACTAGATAATCCTCCAAATAAAATGTGGTCTGATTATGCTGATAGAATAAATGACATTATTTCAAATAAAACATTAATTTGCACTCCTGAAGAAGTTGAAAAAATTAAGGTAGAAGAAATTAGAAACTTTATTGAAAGAAATAAAGGAGCTTTTATTCAGCAACTTTATCGTGAAGTTAAAATTGATAATATTGTTGATAAAGCTGATTGGATTATTGATGATTTTAAATATAAGCGTGATAAAGTTTATTCTGATCAACTTAACGGTGAGTTATACTTTAAAACCAAAGCTTTTTGGGTAGCTGATGACATTGCAATGGCAACAGAAATTCTTTGCAGAATTAAAAAGAGATACGGCTCATGTGTAGCTAGTGGAATTCGTTTTGCAGTTGATTATTCTTTTGAATCAACTACAGATGGAGCCACTGTAGGAATTCATAAATCTCACTTTCCACATCTTTATGAAAAGCTTGATAATGGCATTAAGATTTCGACAGGATACTCATTAACTTCTTTAGAAGAGTTAAATGATGAGCCTATTGGAGAACCAATTATTGATAAATTCAATTCAACCTTAGATGGGTGTGTTGATATATTAATTATTGTTGGGAAGTATATCATGGGATATGACAATCCCAATCTAGTTGCTGTTTATTGTGATACTGAGTTTGATGAAATTAGTAGAATTTATCAATTAGCTACTCGCCCTGCTACCAAAAGAACTAATAAGGCATGCGGATATTTTATTGATTTAGGATTAACTCAAAGAAATCAACAAACATATAAGGCAGCTATTCAAGCGTATGAAATATCTTCAGAAAATTTCACTTTCGTATTAGATGAAGAGGTCTTAGCAGAGTTAAATAACGAACTAGAGAAATCTCTTCACAAAATGGGTGAGATTATTGGCATTAATTATTCTAAAGACTTCTTAAGCTTAAAAACTTTAGATAAAGCTTTACTAAAGTTAGAAGATGACAATGTTGATAAGTCTAAATTTTTTATTCAATTAACAACTATTAATAAAATATTGAAAAAACTAGCTATTCCCACAAATTATGAGGAACATAGACAACCAATCTCATTACTTATCACTGCAATTAGTAATTTCTTTGACTTACTAAAACATAAAAAAGTTGATGAATCTATTATCAAGTTTACTAAGGAAGATCTTCGCTCTGCTGTTCAGGATATTTTATACAGCTTAGGCTTTAAGAATGGCATTAAAGATATCCTAGATTTCCAAATTAAACATGCTGAAGAATTTCAATTAGATCATGAAACTTTGGAAAAAGCCAAAACAAACAAGAATTTTTTAGGCTTAAGAACTAAGATTGAGAATGAAGATAAGTTTCTTAACGCTTCTATTTATGAAAAACTTACAGAGCTAGTTAAGGATTGTGAAAAAACTACTTCTGTTGAAGAGAAAAATAAAATTATTGAAGAAATTCAAAAGATTAAAGAAGAACATAGGATTTATAAAGAAAAGCTTTCTTCTAAATTTAAAACTAAATACCATGCGGTTGTTTATGAGATGTTAAATAACTGGCTGTCTAGCATCAATATGGACAAAATTTGGAACGAGGACTTATATAAAAATTTTTCCTATAATTTAAGTGAGATTGCTGATAACTACTTTAAATTGCGTGTTAACACAGAAATTAAAGCGAGCGAACTAGAAGAAAAAATTGTTACTAGATATCCTACTCTCTGGATTAATTTGTTGATAAAAGATAATACTGCTCTACAAAATCCACATATGGTAGAATTTAGAAAATCAGTAATTGATATCAATAATGTTAATGTCAGAGTTTTTATTGATGGGTTAATGAATACATTAATCTTAAATTTTGAAGAGCAAAAAAATGTTGAATATGTCTGATTTCTCTAAATGCATCAAACAATTCTTAAAAGAAGAAAGAGATAGCTTATTAAATAACTCTAAAAATATGTTTAATCATTTTTCTGCTACAAAGACAGATAATGGTTATTCAATTAGTTGTTTTAATAAACAATATGTTACAAATTTTATTAATGAAAATATTGATACATTTTCTCATTTACCAATGCGAAAAGATATTCTGAAATTGTTGCGGGAACCTCAAATATTTGTAAACCCAAATAAAGTAATTAACATTTGTTATTTTGATGCTTTAGTTTTTCAAATGCTACCTGAGGAAGAACAGAATTTTTGGATGAATAAACTCCCAATAATTCAAAGAATAACTGAAAAAAAATTCAACAGAGCTAAAATATTTGAAGTAAATAAATCGGCTATTTCCTTTGATAGAAATACCAAAAATAAAAGATATAAGGAAATTATCCAAAGTGGATTTAATTTTGTGGAGTTTCCGCAGGATTTTCGTGTTAGCAACCTTATTTCATTAACTAACAATATTAGTGCTTTAGCCAAAGAAAAGAATGTAGATAATTTTAGTATTTCCCTAAGAATTAAAAAACTTGGTCTTTATAAAAGTAAGGGCTTCTACAGCAAAGAGACTAATACTATGTTTTTAGACCCTCGCCACCTAGAAGTATGGAGACATGAACTAGGTCATTACTTTTATAGTAAAAATGGCATTAGAAACATAGAAGAAGAAGAATTTGCAGACAATTTTTAATTTTATAAATAGGTAGAAAAGTATTATCGTCCATTTATGAGAATTTTTGATGGACAAGTATTAAAAATAGAAAGTATTGATTTTGTTGACTTTTCTTCTGTCCATTCTATATTTACTTTAATATATAGATTGGGTCCGTCATGATAAGGTGCCTCGCCGTGAATACTATGTAAATGATTTAGGTATTGCTTATACTTATGGCACTGCACCATTTGATCGTACTTATGAATCTCAACCAACTCATCCTGTCATTGAAGCCATTCGTGAGATGGTTAAAATTGAGTTGGAAAAACAGTATGGTAAAAAATATCCTATGGATGTTTGCTTTCTTAATGGTTATGAGGATTCTTCAGATCAATTGAATTATCATTCGGATGATTCCGAAGAAATGGATGATGAAAGTCCGATTGTTATTGTTAGTCTTTATGACACTAAAAATATTACTAATAAAAAGAAACAGTATGCACGAGAAATTTGGTTCAGGCCAAGTATTTGCCATGTTTGCAAAGTAAAAATTGGTGAAAAGCATGGAATTTACTGCTCTGTTGGTCCTGCTGAATTTACACCTAATGCTTTGGATGTACAAAAACTAGAACTTGAAAATGGGAGTATGACTATTATGGCTCCAGGAATGCAAGATACTCATCAACATCGTATTCCAAAAGCTAGTTTTGATTGCGTTAAAAGGCTTAGTTTAACTTTTAGGACTTATGTTAAGCCGAAAATCAAATAATAGAAAAATTAAGGGACTCTCCTGAGTCCCTTTTTCTTATCTAACTGGTTCAAATTTAGTATTTCTAAAAGTAAGATTAATTCTTTCTTTCTTTTTTTCTTCAGGTAGAACAGCGTGTTGCCAAAGTTCTTGAGTATTTCCCTTCATAATTAATAAGTCACCATTATTAAGAGTAAATTCAATTTTTTCTTTAGTTGCTTTATTCTTGAATATAAATATCCGGCTA
>Ga0265780_10011022_pt1 | contig 10733 bp, 16 predicted proteins | sample P1T30metagenome_FD_192432 | JGI IMG/M metagenome (GOLD analysis project Ga0265780, IMG submission 192432) | Plant litter microbial communities from East Loma Ridge, Irvine, California - P1 T30 | ecosystem: Environmental > Terrestrial > Plant litter > Unclassified | place: USA: California... | reverse complement strand
CCCATCTTTGGCTCAGATGGCACCACAGTTGGCCATTATGAGCCTCTTATTGAGACGGTAAGTTTCTAGCTAGCCAGCTTTTTTCAAATCTGCGGTTATCGTCTTAGCGACTATCTGTATTCTATGTATTACGACTAGTGCTTTTAGCCAGTTCACTTGTGCGATACTTATTAATTACCCGGCGCTGCTCTCGCTTCCGTCAACGGGACTTGCTTTACTTCAACCTGTGCTTTCTCCTTTGGCCATTGGGATTCTGACAATTATTGTAGACTAGAGAAGTGATTGCAAGGAGACAGTCGCGCACGCTTCTTGCACTAAGCGAGGAGATCCCACGGGCAAGGAATACGAGCTCATACTGGGTAAGGAAACTCGCAATGCCTCGTCTCCACCAACGCTGCTAACTTTTCCTACAATATAGGACCTCGCGACCAAAGTTCTATCTCGTAACGACAAGGACATCCCCTTTGCTCTGCTATACTCTGCCGAGGATGACTCAAGTGACACAGCCTCAAGCACGACCCGTTTTTCTGGAAATGACCAACAGTGCACGCTTCGTGGATCGTTTGGTGTACCCAAAGACTCGCCCGCCGGACCTGTTCAGATTGACTTTAGCCAAGACCATGGCTTCACGCCTTATTTTCGTCAAGCTGTGGCGGCACGACAACCAATTGTGGTTCCTTTTGATGAGGGCTCCGCAGCCGCTGATTTGGTTCGCGGCATCGAGTGGCAAGGCTTTGGCGATCCATGCAGAGCTGCGGTAATCTGTCCTTTGAATCCGACATCATCAAAAGACAACATTCTCGGTTTCATGGTCATCGGCCTCAACCCTCGCCGACCATACGACAAGGATTACCATCACTTCATCTTGGTGGCGAGTCGGCTGCTCTCCACATGTTTGACATCGATTTTGCTCCATGAGGAAGACATCAATCGCAGGGAGAGGACCATTGCCAACGCTGAGGCTATGAGGCTCGAGCTCAGGCAACAACTTCTAGAGACGCAGAAGGAGGTCGAAAGAAGCGTGCTAAAATTCCAACGCTTTGCGGAGCGCGCGGACATCGGCATCTTTATATTAGACATGGACGGAGTATATTTGTACAGGTACGCTATCAGTCCTCAGACGTTGTAGATATTAAAAGTAACATTGGTCCGCTCGTGCGCAGAAACCAAGCATGGTTTGACATATTGTCTCCGAAGAACCAAGATATTCGGCTTAGCGAGGCCTGGGACGCGCTCATCGATGAGGAATATGTGCTCTTGGGGCAGGCGAAATTCGAAGCCCTTATGGACACGAAACAGCACCAATCATTCGAACTCCGCTTGAAGCGTACATTCGACGTCTCGAAGCCTAATTCAAACGATCCTAGTTCTCTGCAAGAACCCATGTGGGTATTGTTGTCTATATTCCCTGAAGTGACTGAAGAAGGCGAAGTCATGGAGATCATTGGCTGCTTTACGGACATCAGGTATGTGCTACATATGAACCTACACCAACCTCTTCACTTGACAGAAATGAGATATCAAGGCAACATTGAGCCGTAGATCCGCGGCCCAATCAGGCCTGATGCAGTACCTACGTTACTAACGAACAATATAGCCAACAGAAGTGGGGCGAAAAGCTGCAAGCCACCCAAGCCTCGAATGCTCAAGAATCTAAAAGGTAAGTTATGATGAACAGCTGACTATTACGTCTGAGGTGACTAACATTGTCGAAGACAATTGGAAAACTTCATTGATACCACATCGTACGTACCACTGGTGAATGCTTTTTGTTCTCACCTAAGCCCTGGGCAGACACGAGATGCGCAACCCATTATCAGCGATCGTACAATGCGCAGATGTGAGCGAACACTCTTTGTTGCCAATGAAGTATCTTGCCGCTGACCTAACAGAGCATCATCTCTACTCACAAGGAGTTCGGTAACTCGACCGACTACCAAGAAGTATATCGAAAAATTCTGGATACCACAATCGATGCCGCAGAGACCATCGTGCAGTGTTCAAAGCACATGAAGACAATCGTAGATGGTACGTACGCATAAAAACTTGACTGAGATGCTCGTTCTCGATTATTGACATGTGGTAGATGTGCTGACAATGTCTAAACTCGACTCTGGATTGTTCGTCATGACTCCGGTGGACGTACAGCTAGAATCCATCGCAAGAGATGCAGTAAGGATGTTCGAAGGCGAGGCCAGGTCAGCTGGCATCAGATTAGAGTTTTGCGTAGAGCCATCTTGCAAAACGCTCAATATTGCCAATGTGTCGCTAGATCCCACACGCGTCCTACAAATACTAATTGTAAGCCTCTTACACTATTTCGCAGTCCTATCGACTAACACAGCAGAACCTCGTCACCAACGCAATCAAATTTACGCGCCTTGAAAAGATACGCCATATCACAGTCAGTCTCGGAATTTCCTACCAGCGTCCTTCACGCTACGCGGAAGGGCACTTGACCTTCCTCCGCTCATCCGAGGCGTCTGTGGCAAAGACACTGAAAGCGGATTGGGACAAAGGCCAGATAGTAAGGGGTCTTTTACTTAACATGCGATGCCAACTAACAAGTATCGTTAGGTCTACATCATCTTCGCAGTCAAAGATACGGGTCGCGGTCTGAGCGCCTCTGAGCGTGATCTCTTGTTCGCACGCTTTTCACAAGCCTCTCCGCGTACACACATCGATTATGGTGAGGTTACCCAACCCTTTTCCAGTTTTATACATATTGATAGTTATTGCAGGTGGCTCAGGATTGGGTCTTTTCATATCGAGACGGCTGACGGAGATGCACGGCGGTGCTATAGGCTTCGCGTCAACAGCTGGTGTCGGAAGCACTTTCGCGTTCTACGTCAAGTGCCGCAGAAGCCAAGAAGCCATCACTCATAAACAGAGCGAAAGCAACAACAACGCTGTCGGAATCAGCATACGAGCCCAAGCATCCGCGCTTTCTAACAGATCGCGCGATGAAAAGGATCTACCACCAACTTCACCGGCAAGAGGAGAGACAAAGCTGACGGATCTCAACGTCCTGATCGTGGAGGACAATTTGGTGAATCAAAGAGTTTTGGCGAAACAGCTGCGCAATGTTGGCATGAAGGTAAGCGTGGCGAACCACGGCGGTGAAGCACTGGAGCATCTGAAAACTACAATGTACTGCGCTGCAGACCGGAAAACCGCGAAACCACTCTCGCTAATATTGATGGACTGGGAGATGCCCGTAAGTCGAAGCCAAGCGATGCCTTAATCGAAGATTTACTAACCGTGGAACCCGCAGGTAATGGATGGTCTAACTTGCGTGCGCCGCATCCGCGAGCTTCAGAAACAAGGTGTCGTGCGCGGACATATACCCGTCATCGCTGTCACGGCGAATGTCAGATCAGAGCAGGTGGAGATTGCATTGAGAGCGGGCATGGACGACGTCATCTCCAAGCCGTTTAGAATACCCGAGTTGTGCGCTTGCATCACAAAGACACTTAATAGACTAGACTCTTTATAGACTGATGCATATTACATTTCTACAAGAGAAGTGTTCATACGAGATGTGATGTGTATGAAGCTACTGTTCGAAAAGAGATCAGAGTTGGGCTCCGTGACATGCATGTGGGTTTTTGAGGTAACCAGGGCGCATTGGAGCAGTGTCCGAGAACGGCAGGCGAAAACAAGCGTGAGGACTTGCGCGATGCGAATTACAATCGATGTTTATTGATCATCTCTATCATCTAAACTGACTAGCAAAAGTGGGTATATACGCCGTCCCTCAATAGAAAACACTCACACCTTCCGATACGCCGTGTCAGGAGTTCTAATCACCTGCCGATAATTCCTCGCCTGCTGCGCAACCCCAAATTTCGCGTCCTTGGGTGGCGGCGGCGGCGGCCTATCGAATAACTCGCATTCCTCATGCTCAACCTGGGTATTTGAGGGATGCAGGCTGATCATCAGATCCTTGCCTGTTTTCAGAATCGTCGGCTTGCCCGCGTCTTCCCAGTCGCTCTCTTCGTATTTCCTATCCGAGCATTTGTACGACAGTTGCTCGCTGTAGTGTCTCTGTGCGCGGGAGAGGAGCGGCTTGAGCGAGGGTATTGAAGCGCAGACTATGCCGATGTTGACCTCGACCATGGACCATGTGTTGATGGGTAGGGAGTCGTAGAATGGGTCGTTGGATAATGTGAATGTGCGGAGGGATTGCAGGCGGACGATTGACGCGATGGTGCTTATTACGCCGAGGCCGAAGATGATGAAGAGTGCGATTTTGTCGCGCGGCGGGCGGGGGATGCGGATGATGAGCTTGAGTGGGAGCACGAGGATCCAGATGTCCATGAGAATGTGAAACGCTGACGTGACTGGGAAGAGTAAGTTTGAAATGTTTGGTGTGCATTTCTTTGTAGAACTGACTATGGTAGAAGGCGTTTGCGTTTATGCAATGGCCTTCTACGGTGCCGGTGAAGTCCCAGAGCTTCTCGAGTGGTGTGCATTGCGCGGGAACGACGATTACAACGACGATTTGCCATGCCACCAAGAGACCCATGGTAAGCTTGCAAAGCCGCTCAAACGTCTTGCTCACGCCTGTCATTTGTCAACATGTGTCAGAATGCATCGTCACTAGCCGTGCTTACCAATCTTCAGGTAGATCATTAGGATAGAGAGCTTGATTAGCGTTACGGTCATCTTGTAGACGACAACGACAGCAAGAATCAACTGCTCGTTGTCAATATGTAGCCTTGGACCAATTTGCTTCACCCACGCTTACCTTTATATTGCTCGCCATTTGATCTGAATTGAGGCGCAAGCCGCTGAAGCCGAGTTTGAATTCTATTGCACCGGCGACTAGTTGAAGCAGTAGGACAATGGTAAGAGTCTTCATTATATTAGCGATGCGTTACACAAGGAGAAGTGCATAACGTACAGCTGCAGTGACCATGACCCAGTCTGCAGCGCCCATTTTGCCGACAATGTGGCTTCGCGTATAGACTCGAAGCGCAACACAGCTCACTTATTACATCAGCATTGTATGATTGATCAGAATGTATGAAGCAACTAACCACCGATGAACGTCATGATCGTAGAGACGCCGACCATGACATCTTGCCTGGCTTGCTCTGCGCCAGGCGCATATTTGAGGTCGAGAGGATCAGGTCCAGATGTCATCTCGCATATCTGGCACTCAAAAAAGCCAGCAGGTTGATATGCGTGAAGACGCAGGAACGAATGAGAGCGTATCGATCTTGAAGAAAGAGAGTGACTCTGAACTCCTGTCAAGTTCGAGCTTGCAGCAACAATTGCGCGATGCCCAAGCTTCTCATAGTGAAGTGCTGCCGTGGTATTAAGGCTCAGAATGAAAAGACGATTCGTGTGTGAAACCTGTAGCACAGGGTACAATCGGATTCACAAACACTGCGACCATCAGTGCTGCAAGTGACAAGCTCCTGTAAACGGAGTTATCGGGTACTCGGCCTTAATGTTGTTACGCGGGTAGACGTAACGGTGCTCTTGGCATTGTCAAGAGTCAAATCGGCGCAGACTACGGGTGATCGATACTGAATACTATGTTCTTTTGACACGTCTGGTTTGCTTTGGCGACAAGCATAGAAGCTGGCTGTGATTGATCATTTTGCGCAGGTTTTACTACCAACTCCGGCTCTTACTTACAGACCTCTGCACTGGAGAGGATGCTGAACCATTAGCCGGTGATTTTGGTTCAAGAGAACGATGCCGTTCTGTACTGCCTACGGCGCAGTTACGCTGTCATGTATGTCCGTGTTTCGCAGAGACGGCACTAATACGCAGTTGGTGCGCTGAGACAGACGTCGAGTTGCGCATGAGAATTGCAGTGCGGGAAGCAGGTTTCATCTGCCGCACCACGTTTTCGAGACCCACAGGCCGGTGCACCGCAGACGCAGGCAAGAAGATATAGAAATTTAACAGTACAGCGGAAACATAGCCGGAATTCAAGGATGGCTATGGGCGTAGGGTTCGGCTACACCATCGCGATGATGAAGGAAATGGCGCGTGCGGAAGTCTGAAGTCGCTGGTGAATTCGGTATCGATAAGCGAGAGTCCGGGTCTTGCGTCTTTGGATTCCCCAGATTCATATACCTATTAACTATTCTCGTCCGCTGTCCCATTTTCACAGCGACGCATCCCCCGCCGTCGCTTGGGAGAATAAATGCCTCCCGCAGTGCAATGCTGTACATTCGATAGGAGGAGGACGCTCGCGATGATAAACGCTAACGCACGTCTTCGAGGTGCACCCGACGTATTCCTAGTTTGAAAAGAAAATCTATTATCGTTCTCTTTTTCGCAAAGAGTATGTACGAAAATAAGGAGCTACCTTCACGATTTGCGCAGTAATCTACTGTACAGGCAATGCCGACAGTTCCGGAACCCGCAATTCGCCTTGGGCGCAAGTCCGTCGTAAGGCTCACTCGACTCGCAAGAACTGGATGCTTCAAGCATGAGCCAGTTAATGGCTATGGACCCGAGTATGGCACGCATTGATGCTGCAGTGTGGCACCCAGACTGCGCCGTCCGATTGGAGGATGCGCCGCTCATGGTTTCATGGTGTTCAACACCTGCGGCCCCGAGTCGAATGTCGCCATGACTACCATTGTAGCCTGGATCGCCTTTTTGCGCGCATGGCCGGCTCGCCCTCTACCAATTCGAAGTATTTAGCAATCCATAATCGCAAAGGTAAGCTGCACATTGTCGCTTTATACATTTACAATTCGGGAACTGTTGCGCAACACGGCTTGGTGTTATGAAGGCCTGTTCGCTGGATGCCTTACACGGCTGTGTACCCTACGGCGATTCTTAATTATAGCGCCATGTGAATTCGACACTGCCACCTTACACGGACTTTTCCATTGACCGAACGCGTTGTTGTTGTCTAGCTTAATGCGGAGACAGTGGGCGTTTTGTGTCGAGAATATGTCGAGTTGCAGGGTTCGTTGGCTTGGGATCTTCTCAAGGCGTCCTGTGAGCATACGCGGCTTGTGCTTCACTGTTGCTGTTGCCTGAGAAATGTTCAACGCCCCCAATCGCTTATACATAGCAGTCCTACGGACTCTGAACCATCAGTCAACCCAGCACTCTCCTTCTTCTCTACCTCCATCTCTCGTCGCCCTGAAACAACAAGTCACATTGACATCATGTCCCACGACCGCACTCTACGTGTTCTCACATTGCTCACAACCGCTCTCGCCACGCCTTTGCTCATTGGTGCAACGGTCGTATCTCTGCAATCGCATTCATGGTACCGCCGTCGGGTATCAGCATTTTGCTTCGGCTACATTCCTCTCGTTCTGACCGCTGCTGCATCAGTCATCGGCATTGCTAGACACGGCAAAAAACCTAGAATCAGCGTCGTTCTGCTCGATCTAGCCGCAGCAGTTACATATATTGCATTGTTGATACCAATCTGGAGTATTGAAGTCCCACGCATGAACCAGGGAGGAGCTGGCCTCTTGATTGGTTACACTACCGCACCTATGATCGTCAACATGTAGGTTCATAACACAGACTTCTCTTGCACCATGCATTTAAGCTGATTATTACAGGTTTTTTCACATCTATGCCTTCCTCTTGAACATCATGTCTGTCTGCGGCGCACTTTTCGACAAGACTGAACACGAATGCCCGAATTGCCGCAGCAGATTTATTGCAGAAGTACCTGAAGCTCAGCAGACTAGCAAGGGTTGCGAGCGCTACAGTTTATTGCGAGGAGAGGACTATCTCGATGAAGATGCGGTGGCATATGTCGATGCAAGAGCGTCGGAGGACCAAGTCGGTGTCACAGCCGCAGCGGATATGGAGGAAGACAAGGGTAGAGGGGCGATCAAGCTATAGAATTTGGTAAAGGAAGATACTTCTGCGAGCAAAGCACCGAAGAGGGCTAAAGCTACGTATGCTCTCGAGTTTGGCCTCTTCGCGGCCTCGGGTAGTCACGCTCTTCTATCTCTAGGGAGGATGTGGAAGTCGGTAGTTTAGGAGTCTTATGATATCAGGGGCTTTCTGGTCATGTTTCCTTGATGAGAGAGTAGATTTACGGGCAAATTACTCTACATGGCGTCCAGATATTCCTCATCGCTGCTACGAAAGCTACATTTCGAATATCTTTGTTAGACTTCCTGAATCAACTATATGCCTTCCAATGTCATTGGCAAATATATTTCCCGTCCCTACACATAAAGAACTTGACGCTCTTGTCGCGGGATATTTCTCACCCTGATCCCACTGCAACACTATTAGCAGCTGATGTGTCATGGATGGAGCTCCTTGAAGATTCTTTAAAACCTACATGTTCAACAATACATCCTCCATCCCATCGGAACCTATCAACGACGTCACCAAAAGCAGCCGTGCGGTAGTTCAACCAGCTCTGTGGAGACTTAAATGTCGTCCTTAGCGGTGTGATGCTCTGTGATCCCCAGATCGGCGAAAGAATGCCCCATGCGGAATCGGAACCATTTTGAGCGGCAGGATTGTGGTTGATGTAGTCTTTCACAATGTACTTGAAAGCCTCGCTAATGTCCTTTTTGTATATGAATGCTTGGGCAAAAGCCTCGGACCTGGTCTTCGTCTCCGCTTCAGTTGCGTCCGGGCGGCGCACGCATGGTGCTGGTTTGACAGGCTGGGCTTGTCGTTCGGCAATTGCGAGATGCTCAGTACGGGATTCGACCGGGGCTGCGAGGACAGCGATGGGCGCGAGGAGCGCAAAAAGGACGATTGAGAAACGCATGATGTGTGTCTTGATGTTCGAAGAAGCTACAACGAAGTGGGGCTTTGGTGAATCCACATGTGGAGTATGGCATACTTATACTATTGGCGTTGTCTGGGCATTCATGCTGGGACTTGAATTGAGGCAATTGCTGGACATTTCAGTATAGAGGGCCAATCATGGCTGGACTTCAGTGTAAGCTAATCTCTCGGATCCCTGCGAAAGCCGCGTGTGTATGGCCGGATGTGCCAGCCCCACTGAGTACATCCTTGCACGCTCATTAATTCGGCAGGTATTTAGACCACGGAACTATCTACTGGTGGTTTAGCAAGTCTTGTCTGTCCTGGGTATACTTCGACAATCGGCAGTTCAAAAATTCAGTCGACTCGGAGGGAATTTTTGAAGCCATCCCGAATTTCCGAAACTTTCCAGCTTTGTGTTGTCTAAACAGTCATTCGGATCTTGTTTGCGGGAGATTGGCAAAATCGCAACATTCTCTTTGCATGAACGAAGGTCGAGTAGAGATGTTCCTCTTAAACAATATTCCGACATTCGATTCAACCGTAACGATCAGAAGTGATGGCATCGCCACAAGCTGCTCGTTTATTGAAAAAAATGTAGTAAGGCATCATCCTCAATACCTCCAGAAACTCATGTGTACACCCCTTCCTAATACCTAGCTTTCGCGTTCCTGGTGAAGATGCGATCCCCAAAAAGCTTCTTCCTGGACTCTTGTTGAAGTATGTGCAGCAGGACATTTTCGCTGCGCGACTCTGACATCTGCGGTGCAGTCTCCGCCAAAATCTTGCGCATGCCTTTTGTATGCATTAAGACCGCAACCCATTGCGGCTCTTCGAGCATGGTACTCATGTCGCTATCTTGCACCTGGACAGGCAGTCGTAGTATCTGCAGATGCTCGATCGGGATATCATGGATGACCGTGGCACAAGCTACCGAGGTAGGTTAGTACGTCGATAGCCCAAGAAGATATGATACAACTGACCAAGCATTTGACGCTCTTGATGAGCGTCTTCTTCATGGTTTCGCATGTTCTCTGGGTGATGTGGTGGCTGGTCGGCTACTGAGTTGAGGTTTGTGTGAGAGAAAACAGTAAGTGTTTTATGTCCTGTCGTTCTTTCCAGTAGTTATGGATATGGTGTAATGAGGTAACTTTGTGTCAGAGAAATTAGCGCAGAGTCGCGCAAAATGACAGTCATAGTCAACCTGTCAATACTTTTTCAATTCAAGACGCGAGAAGCCGTTTGAGACGGGGTCCATTTTGTGACATTCACATCAAAGTGACTATTGAGTGTCGGAAATTGGATACCCATGAAGAAATTGTACAGTCTGTTAAAATCTTCAGTGCCTGGTGAAAGGGAACTACATGTATGCCTACGTCATGTGACGCTACCTGCCATAGGCTGCCTCACAGCAATCACTGCAACCTAGGCACTAAACACAAGTTGTCGCGCTAATTACACATTGTGTAAATTTTGCTCTGCCTACTTCGTAGACTATGCATATCAGCCATCAACCCCCCTTTCAAGCTCTCCCTCTCCCCTAACACTAGAACTCGGACAAGAATAAGAATCAACCACTCGACTGTGACTTTCATCACACACGACATCAACCCTATCAAGATCAGGAATATCCAAGAAGCCATAGAACTATGCCAGTCATCATCGGACGTACGGAAGAGCAAGTGTACAAGGAGCATGCTCCCATCGACACCCCAGACTCGACGACTCCAAAGGAATTACCAACAGAGGACACTGTAACCTCTGCAGGGAACAATCAAGCTTCCCACATGGATGGGACCGAGAAGCAGCAACATCCGTTCCCGCTGCTGACTTTCGACGATCCCGCACCGACGCAGGAATCATCACTTCATCCTGGAGCTGATCGCCCGTCAACTCCACCAGCACTCAAGGTCCCACAACCGTCCATCAAAGAAGGCCCTACCTTCGATCCCGTGGAGCTGCGCCAGGCCATCTTCCCCACCGAGCTTCCACCCCCC
>Ga0265780_10011016_pt1 | contig 10736 bp, 10 predicted proteins | sample P1T30metagenome_FD_192432 | JGI IMG/M metagenome (GOLD analysis project Ga0265780, IMG submission 192432) | Plant litter microbial communities from East Loma Ridge, Irvine, California - P1 T30 | ecosystem: Environmental > Terrestrial > Plant litter > Unclassified | place: USA: California... | reverse complement strand
TGCCGGCCATCGGAACGATTATTTTCATGTTCGGGGGTAAAGGGTGTTAATGGTGGGAATTGGTCGTAAAGTAAGTTGAATTTCCGCACCGCTACGGCACAAAGAAACGGCCGAGGCCTATATAATTCAGCGCGCTTCGCAAATTAGTCACGCAGCAACTCAGCCAACACAGCTGGGTCAGCATTGCCACCGCTGATAATGAGCACCGTATGGCGGCTAGTGGGCAGGTTAGCGCGGTGGCGCAGCAGCGCCGCCAGCGGTAGCGCGGCCGTGGGCTCCACTACCAGTCTGGCTTCGAGCAGCAAGCGGCGGGCGGCGGCACGCAGCTCGGCTTCGCTCACGGTCACCACGTCATCGGCATACTGGCGCAGATGGGCCAGCGTAAGCTCGCTCAGGGCCAGGGTACGCACCCCATCGGCTAAGGTTCGGTTGGTGTCGGCGGCGGCCCACTCCACCACCCGCCCCGCCCGAAACGAGGCCTGGGCATCGGCCGCCAGCTCGGGCTCGACGCCAATTATTTTCACGTTCGGCTTCAGTAGCTTGAGCGCGGCGGCCACGCCGCCCAGTAGGCCACCGCCGCCTACAGGGGCCAGCACCAGCTCCACGGCGGGTAGGTCTTCCAGTATTTCGAGCCCGATGGTGCCCTGCCCGGCTATCACGTAGGCATCATCAAAGGGCGGCACCAGCACGGGCGGGTGGGCGGCCTGGGCCAGCAGGCGAGCGGCTAGGGCCTCGCGCTTTTCGTGGGCGGGGTCGTAGAGTAGCACCTCGGCTCCGAGCGCCCGCGTGGCCGCTATTTTGACTTGCGGCGCATTGGTAGGCATGATGATGGTGGCTTTCAAACCCAGCTGGCGGGCGGCATAGGCCACGCCCTGGGCGTGGTTGCCGCTGCTATAGGCCAGCACGCCCCGCGTCCGCTCCTCGGCCGTAAGGGCCATAATGCGGTTACCCGCCCCCCTTATTTTAAACGAGCCGATGGGTTGCAGACTTTCGGGCTTCAGGTAGATGGCTTCGTCGGGCAGCTCGGGCAGAGCGAAGGGCAGCAGGGGCGTGCGGCGGGCCAGGCCGTGCAGCCGTTGCCGGGCCTGCTCGATGTCGGAAAGGGAAACGAGGTTCATGCGCAAAGGCGGCTAAAAGCACCGCTAACGCAAAGTTGCCCCTAAAACTGCCCGTGGGCCTTCGACCTTAGCTTTTCCATTCCGTACTTTGTCCCTATGAATCATTTCAATGAAATCGAAGCCGGCATTCAGAGCCTGTTTGCCGCCACCAGCGCGGGCTTTATGAACGATGCCAGCGCGGGCCAAGACCACCTCACCACGTGGCTCAACGAGCTGCGCAGCAGCAACGACCCCGCCCTGCGTCCCGTCGCCCAGGAACTCGAAGTACTCAATCACGCCATCAGCAACAACGACCTCCCGGCCATGGCCAAGTCGTTTTACCTGCTCGGCAACCTCACCGCCAAGTCGGCCGCCAGCCTGCACAGCTTCGCCGGCCTCGGCGACAAGCTGCGCGAGCTGAGCCAGAAACTCATTTCGGCGGGCGGCAACATCTACATTATTGCCCAGCAGCGCGGCCTCATCCACGCCGCCCCAGCCCATCATTAGCGAATTGGTGAATGAGTGAATGAGTGATTTTGGTAAAATTCACTCATTCACCACCTCGCTATTTACCTGTGCTGCCGTAGCCGCCTGCGCCGCGAGTGGTTTCGCTGAGGGTTTCGGTGGGCTGCCAAGTGATTGTTTCGTGGCGGGCCACTACTAATTGCGCAATGCGCTCACCGTCGTGCACAGTGAAAGGCTCGTTGGAAAGATTGACCAGCAGCACTTTAATCTCGCCGCGATAATCGGCGTCGATGGTGCCGGGGCTATTCACAATGCCGATGCCGTGCTTGTAGGCCAGGCCACTGCGCGGGCGCACCTGCGCTTCGTAGCCTACGGGCAGGGCAATATGAAGGCCTGTCGGAATGAGCTGACGCTCTAAGGAACCCAGCGTAACGGGTCCATCGGGCAAGTCGGCCAGCAGGTCGAGGCCGGCGGCGTGTTCGGTTTGATAAGCGGGCAGCGGGTGCCGCGACGAGTTAATAACGGGAATTTCAAGCATAACGGGGCCAAAAATACAGGTGCCCACCACGCAAAAAGCCCGGCCGATGGCCGGGCTTTTGCTTTTTTAGTTCTGCCCACGGCAGGCGGCTTTACAGGGCAGCCATCTCCTCGCGCACGAAATCAGCGAGTTGGGTCAGGTACTCGGTGCTGAAATCGAAGCGAATACCCGCCGCTTCGTACACCTCGCCAATAGGGCGCGTGTAGCCCAGGGCCAGCGCCCGCTGGTAGCCCGCCAGCGCGGCGGCCGGGTCCTGCCGAAAATTGCGCCACATGGCAATGGCCCCGAGCTGCGCCAGCGCATACTCGATGTAGTAAAACGGCACTTCGTAGAGGTGCAACTGCTTCTGCCACAGGTACGGGCGAAACTCTTCGAGCCCGCGCCAGCTCACGCTGCGCTGGTTGAAATCCTGAAAAATCTGCGTCCAGCGCTGCTTGCGCTGGGCTTCCGTGTGGCCGGGGTTTTCGTAAATCCAGTGCTGGAACTTGTCGATAGTCGCCACCCACGGGAAGGTTTCGAGCACGCTTTCGAGGTGCGTCTTTTTGGCCCGGCGCAACTCGGCGGGGTCTGAGAAAAACACGTCCCAGTGGTCCATGCTCATCAGCTCCATGCTCATCGAGGCCAATTCAGCCACCTCACTCGGCGGGTGCTTGTCGGCCGAGAGCGGCAGGCGGCGCGTGAGAAACGAGTGTACGGCGTGGCCGCCCTCGTGCAGCATGGTCACCACATCGCGCAGCGACGAGGTGGCATTCATGAAAATGAACGGCACGCCCGTTTCATCGAGCGGGTAGTTGTAGCCGCCGGGCGCCTTGCCAATGCGGCTTTCCAGGTCGAGGTGGCGCATCTGGCGCATCGTGCTCAGGCACTGGCCCAAAAAGGGGTCGAGGCGCTGAAAAACCGTGATGGTCTTTTCTAGCAGCTCGGCGCCCGTGCGGAAGGGCGTGAGCGGCGGCTTGCCGCTGGGGTCCACGTCGAGGTCCCAGGGGCGCAATTCGGGCAGCGACAGGTCTTTGCGGCGGGCCTCGTCAAACTCATCAATTAGCGGCACCACCGTGGCCCGAATGGCCGCGTGGAAGTCAAACGTATCCTCCGGCGTGTAGTCGAAGCGCCCAAGCGCGGCAAACATGTAGTCGCGAAAATTGGCAAAACCGGCGTTCACGGCCACCTGGTGGCGCAACTGCACCAGCTCGGTAAAAAGCTGGTCGAGCGGCTTGCTGTCCTGAAAGCGGCGCGCCTGAAGGGCGCGCCACGCCTGCTCGCGCACGGGGCGCGAGAGGCTTTTGAGGCGGTCGGCGGCGCGGGGCAGCGTCATTTCTTCGCCATCGAGCTGCACGGTCATAGCCCCCGCGGTGGCGGCGTATTGCTGCTGCTTGGTCGAAATCTCGGTTTTCAGGGCAATATTTTCTTCCCGATAAATCTCGGAAGCCCGGCGTACCGAGCGCAAAAACACGCCATAGCGCGCCTCATCGAGCGCGGGCAGGCTAGGTGCGGCCAGCAGCTTTTCGTTGAGGGCGTGGTCGTAGGGCGCGATTTGGGGCTCGATTTCCTGCACAAAAAACTGGAACGCCTCGGCATGGCTTTCGTCCTGCGTGTCGCAGGTCATGCGGATGTAGCGCCACGCCAGGTCCTCGCTCAGCATGGCTTCGAGCTCCGAGCGGTCGAGCAGCCACTGCTCCAGGGCGGCGGCATCGGGCAGGGTGCGGGTTTGCAGCTCCTGAAAAAAAGGCTGGAGCGTAGCCCAATCGGTCACAAAAAATTCTTCGGGCAAATAATGACGCGGCGGCCGCGCCGTATCGGTCGCCACCGAGGCGGCAGCGGTATCAAGCTCAGAAATCACCATAAAGAGTACGTACGCAAAACGATAGAGGAATGGCCGGCGCGCCCGTGGAGCTTACTGCATCCTGCGCGGGAAGCTCGCTCGGCTACTGCCAGCAGAAAAGTAAGCAATACCTTGCAATTAAGGTCAGTAGCGAGCCACCAACTGGCTCGCTTCAGCCCACAGGCGCTTCTAGCCTTCTAAAATAAGAAAGTTTATTTGTCCAAAAAAAGTTAAGCCTGTGCTTCATTAAGCAAAAAAAGATAGCCTGCGACCGAGGCCACAGGCTATCTTTTTGGGTAAGAGCAGACGAACTGCTTAGCAGTTTATTGAATCAGTGTAAATCAACTACTTAGTCAATCTCAATCACGACATCGGCCGTGAGCGGGTGGGCCACGCAGGTTAAGATATAGCCCTTGGCGATTTCCGCGTCGGAAAGGCCTTCGCGCTCGTCGAGGTGCACTTTGCCTGAGAGGCACTTGCCGCGGCAGGCGGTGCAGAGGCCCGCCTGGCACGAATACGGCAGGTCGATGTCCTCATCTAGGGCCGCGTCGAGGATAGTTTTGCCGGTGGGCACGTTGATAACGTATTCGCTGCCTTCGTATTGAATGGTGACGCTGCGGCTGGTTACGGGGCCATCGTCGGTGCCGGCCAGCACGTCGCCGTGGCTATCGCCGGCCTCGGCCGAGTCGGCAGCGGCCACGAAGCTTTCGCGGCGGATGCGGCTGCTGGGCACATTCAGCAGCTCCAGGGCGGCCTGCGATTCGGTCATCAGGCCCTCGGGGCCGCAGATATAATACTCGGCCTGCGGGGCCGGAAACTGGTGGCGCTGCTCCAAAATGCGCAGCAGCGTGGTGCGATTGACGCGGCCCGTGTGCTGGTGCGGCCCGGCCGGCCGCAGCGGCTGGCTATACACGTGCTCGACCTGCAAGCGGCCTTTGCTGCCAGCTTCCAGCTCGGCCAGCTGCTGCTTAAAAATCACCGAATCCTCGTTGCGGTTGCCATAAATGAGCAGCACGTGGCTCTGCGGCTCTTCGCGCAGCACGGCCTTGAGCATGCTCATGAGCGGCGTGATGCCCGAGCCGGCCCCAATGAGCACCAGCGAGCGGGCGGCTTTTGGGCTAGGCTGCACCACGAAGTTGCCGAGCGGCGGCAGCACTTCGTACTGCTGGCCTACTTTCACGGTATCAAGCAGATAATTGCTGACCAGGCCGCCCAACACACGCTTTACGGTCACGGACAGGCGCGGGGCCTCGGCGGGCGTGCTGCTGAGCGAGTAGGCGCGGCGCTCGGGGCGCTTGCCGGCGGGGTCGCAGGGCACGAGCAGCGTCAGGTATTGGCCGGGCTTGCTGGCCACGGGCTGGCGGTCGGGCCGCTCTAGGTGAATAGTAACGGTATCGGGCGTTTCCTGGGTGAGGGCAACGACGGTCAGCGTCAGATACGACGACATGGGCTAAAGCTTAACTTGGATAGAAGGGCAAATTTACGGCGGGGTGTAGCATAAGCTTTACCTTGTGCCGACACAGCGCACCTTTGTACGCACAAGCTAAAGCTTATGCTACATTCTCTCCTGGCGCGGCACCGCGCTGCCTTCGCCCCGGTGCTGCCCACTTTGGCCGGGCCAGTCGCCCCGCTCGATTTCACGGTCGCCAACCCGCACCTCGCCCACCCTCAGCGCCTGCGCGACACGGCGCTTTTTGACCAGCTAGTGCACCAAATGCTGGCCGAGCAGCACGCCACCGCCGGCATCGGCGGCTACCTCGAAAACCGCGTTATTTACCTGCGCAGCCCGCATTTCGACGCTACCGTCGAGGCCCGTTCGCTGCATCTGGGCGTCGATGTTTGGGTGCCCGCCGGCACGCCCGTGGCCGCGCCGCTGCCGGCCGTAGTCCATAGCCTGGCCGATAATAATAACTTCGGCGACTACGGCCCCACCATTATTTTGCAGCACGCGCTGGAAGGCGTCACCTTTTACAGCCTCTACGGCCACCTCACCCGCACCGATTTGCCGGGCTTGCAGCCGGGCCAAAATATCGCCCAGGGCCAGGTTTTTGCCCACGTGGGCCCCTACCCCGAAAACGGCGACTGGCCGCCGCACCTGCACTTTCAGCTCATCGCCGACATGCAGGGCCGCTGGGGCGATTTCCCGGGCGTGGCCCCGCCCAGCGAGCGGGATTATTGGGCCGAGTTGTGTCCCGATGCAATGGTGATGTTGTAACGCCAAGCTCCGGCTTGGCGGGCGAGCGTAGTGAGCCGACACGTTCGCAACGTTCACGCACGCCCTGCTCGCTGCGCTCGCTCGCCAAGCCGGAGCTTGGCGTTACTTCTCCCGCTCTATGGTGTAGTTTATCAGCGCCTCCAAAGCGGTGCGGGCCGCCGATTCGGGGAACTCGTGCAGGATGGCCAGGGCCTCGTCGCGGTAGCGCTCCATGGTGCGCACGGCGTATTCGAGGCCGCCCGATTTTTTTACAAAGTCGATAACCTGCTGCACCCGGTCGCGGTGGCCAGCGTTGTTTTTGACGTTGTAAATGACGCGGCGCTTGTCGAGCCAGCTCGCCTGCTGCAAGGCGTAAATAAGCGGCAGCGTCATCTTTTTTTCCTTGATGTCGATGCCCACCGGCTTGCCGATTTCGGCCGTGCCGTAGTCAAACAGGTCGTCTTTTATCTGGAAAGCCATGCCCACTTTCTCGCCAAAAAGGCGGGCGCGCTCCACTACTTCCTTGCTCGCACCCACCGACGACGCGCCCACGGCCGTGCACGACGCGATGAGCGAGGCGGTTTTTTGGCGGATAATATCGAAATAAATATCCTCCGTGATATCCAGCTTGCGCGCCTTTTCGATTTGCAGCAGCTCGCCTTCGCTGAGCTCGCGCACGGCGCGGTTCACGATTTTGAGCAGGTCGAAGTCGTCGTTTTCCAGCGCCAGCTGCAAGCCGCGCGAAAGCAGGTAGTCGCCCACCAGCACAGCTATCTTATTCTTCCAGAGCGCATTGATGGAGAAGAAGCCCCGGCGATAGTTGCTCTCGTCCACCACATCGTCGTGCACGAGCGTAGCGGTGTGCAGCAGCTCGATGAGCGCCGCGCCGCGAAAGGCGGCCGGGTCGAGCGGGCCGGCGGGGTCGGCGGCGGCGGTGCGGGCCGTGAGAAACACGAACATGGGGCGCACCTGCTTGCCTTTGCGGCGCACGATGTAGCCCATTATCTTGTCGAGCAGCAGCACATTGGTTTGCATCGACTGGCGGAACTTGACCTCAAACTCCGCCATTTCGGCGGCAATGGGAGCCTGGATAGAGTCGAGCGGGTTTGCCATGCGGGCGCAATGATACGGCGGCCGGGCGCATTCGCTCCCCGGCCTGGGAAGTAGCTTGCGGCGCTTTTCTTCGCTATACGTATGCTTACTACTGTTGAGTTCGTGCTCACGGGCACCGGCCACGGCCGTCCCTTCGCCGCCGACACTACCTACCAGGCCAGCCCGGCCGCGCCCGCGGCCAAGCCCATCGTGGTGTTTGTGCACGGCTTTAAGGGCTTCAAGGACTGGGGCCATTTTCCGCTTTTTGGGCGCTTTTTTGCCGAGCAGGGCTTCGTGTTTATCAAGCTCAACCTCTCGCACAACGGCGTGGTGGTGGGCGGCACCGGCGACCTCGAAGACCTGGAAGCTTTCGGCCATAATAATTTCAGCCACGAGCTAAATGACCTCGGCCAGCTGCTCGATGCCCTGCACGCGCCGGGCGCCACGCCCCTACCCGCGGCCGCGCTTGACCTCAGCCGCATCTACCTCATCGGCCACAGCCGGGGCGGTGGGCTGGTGCTGGCCAAGGCGGCCGAAGACCCGCGCATTACGGCGGTGGCTACCTGGGCGGCCGTGGCTACGTTGTCGCCGCCCTGGCCCGCCGACATGCTGGCCCAGTGGCAACGCGAGGGCGTCATCTACATCCCCAATGCCCGCACTGGCCAGCAGTTGCCCCTCTATCACCAGATTGCCGAAGACTACCGCGCCCACCAGCCGCGCTTCGACCTGGCGCAATTGGTACCGCAGCTGCGCCAGCCGCTGCTCATCGTGCACGGAGACCGCGATGAGACCGTGCCACTGAGTGCAGCTGAAACGCTGCTGGCCCGCCAGCCCAATGCTGAGCTATTCATCGTGTCCGAAGCCAGCCACCAATTTGGCGGCCGCCACCCGTGGCCCGAGGCCGAATTGCCGCCCTTGGCGCGGCTGGTGGCCGAGCGCACGGCCGCCTTTTTTCAGCAGCACCCATGAGCGAGGTACTAGCGTATTTGCTGCTGGGCAGTAACATTGGTGACCGCGCCACGCATTTGCAGCAAGCGCAGCAAACGCTCGCCGCCACGGCGGGTGAAATTATCGCGTTTTCGGCCTTCTACGAAACGGCGGCCTGGGGCCTCGAAGACCAAGCCGCTTTCCTCAACCAGGCGCTGGCCATCCGCACCGCGCTGGACGCGCCGGCACTACTCGCCGCCTGCCTCGCCACCGAGCAGCAAGCGGGCCGCGAGCGGCAGCAACGCTGGGCTGCCCGCACGCTCGACGTAGATATTCTGCTCTACGGCGACGCGATAATCGCGACGCCTACCCTCATTGTGCCGCATCCGGCGCTGCCCGGCCGGCGCTTCGCCCTCACGCCGCTGGCCGAAATAGCGCCAAAACTGGTGCATCCGCAGCTGGGGCAAACGGTTAGCGATTTGCTAGCCGCCTGCCTGGACCCGCTGGCGGTGATAAAATGGTAAAGCGTCTGTCATTGCGAGCGCAGCGCAGCAATCGTGCCTGTTCAGGTTACTCGCCGGGTACTGTTCGGGTGCGATTGCTTCGCTGCACTCGCAATGACAATGCTTACTATATCGACCCCGCTGTGGCCGTCGGCTCAATCTTCTTCACCAGGCCTTGCAGCACCTTGCCGGGGCCGCACTCTAGGAAGTTGGTGGCGCCATTTTGGGCCATGGCTTGTACGCTCTGGGTCCAGCGCACGGGCGCGGTGAGCTGAGCCAATAGGTTGGCCTTAATCTCGGTGGGGTCGGTGTGGGGGGCGGCGTCCACGTTTTGGTACACGGGGCAGCGGGCAGGCTGGAAGGTCGTTTTTTCGATGGCCTCGGCCAGCGCGGCTTGGGCCGACTGCATCAGGGGCGAGTGGAATGCACCGCCCACGGGCAGCGGCAGGGCGCGCTTGGCCCCGGCGGCTTTTAGGGCCTCGCAGGCTTTGGCGATGCCTTCGGTAGAGCCCGAAATAACGAGCTGGCCGGGGCAGTTGTAGTTGGCCGCCACCACTACGTCGCCGGCTGCTGATACCTCTTGGCACACGCGCTCTACCACGTCATCGGCAAGGCCCAAAATGGCGGCCATAGTACCGGGCTGCTCGTCGCAGGCGGCTTGCATGGCCTGGGCGCGGCGGGCCACCAGCGGCAGCGCATCGGCGAAGGTGAGCACGCCGGCCGCTACCAGCGCCGAAAACTCGCCCAGCGAGTGCCCGGCTACCATGGCGGGCTGCACATCGGGCCGGGCCAAAAACTGCGCCACCGAGTGCACAAACACGGCGGGCTGCGTAACATCGGTGCGGCGCAAATCGGTCTCGGTACCCGAGAACATGATGTCGGTCAGGCTGAAGCCTAGAATATCGTTGGCCTGAGTGAGCAGGGCGCGGGCGGCTTCGCTTTGGTCAAACAGCTCGCGGGCCATGCCCGGAAACTGGCTGCCCTGGCCCGGAAAAACAACGGCCGTAGCGCCAGCAATGGGGTGGGAAGGTGTCAAGAGAATTAGGAATGGTGAGGTGTGAATGGGGAATGGCAGGTAGCTGATTTGAAAAATAATTCAGCAGCCGATTACTGTCGATTAGACCAAAAAAGCCCTTAATCAGTCGGGCAAACTTAACGCAAAAAAGACCGTCCCTAATCGGAACGGCCTTCTTCAAAATCACTCTTTAGCTGGACTAGCGAACTATCTCTACCCAGCCTTTGAAAGTGCGCTTGGTGTGGGCAAAGTCCCCAAACTCAACTTCGGCCAAGTAGTAATACACGCCATCCGAGGCCTTGCTGCTAGAGCCGGTTTCGCCAATGGCCCCGCCGCCATCCCAATTGATGTAGGGGTCTTTGTCGCTTTCGTACACCTTGCGGCCCCAGCGGTTGAATATCTGGATGTGCGTGCGCACTACCGGGCTGCTGGTTTTGGGCCGGAATTTCTCGTTGGTCTGGTCGCCGTTGGGCGTGAAGATGTTGGGCAGCACGAAGAATACGCACTCATCTTGGCAAGCCACGTTGCTAACCGCGCTACGGATACCGGCTGGGCTCACGGCCTGCACGGCATAGCAGCCAGCGCCGTTGGGCAGGTTGCGGTGCAGATAGGTAAACTGCGTACCGGCCACCGAGTCGAGCAGCACAAGCGGGCCATCGGCCGTGGTGCGGTAAAACAGGCGGAAATAGGCAATGTCGGTGCTGCAACCCGTGGGCGTGTTGCCCACCGTCCAGCGCAGGCGGTTCTGGTAGCGCTGGTCTTGCAGCGGGAAGTTGGAGCCGAGGTTGATGTTTGCCAGGCTGTCGCAATTGGTGGGGGCCAGCGTGAGGACCGGCGTGCAGGGCGTCGGAATCAGCGCGGCGCACTGCTCCTGGCTCTTGTTGAGCAGGTTGGTGTAGATGAGCTGGTTGGCCGAGTTTACGGGCGCGGCGTACTGGCCATTCGTTTGCACGTAGTAGCAGTAGGTTTGTCCACGTACCAGCGCGGAGTCTCGGTCGGTGTAGGTGCCGCTGGCGGTGCTGCCCGTTACGGTCGCGATTTGGGCATAGGCCCCAGTGGTGCCGGTGCGGCGATAGATGCGCGTGG
>Ga0265780_10011014_pt1 | contig 10738 bp, 8 predicted proteins | sample P1T30metagenome_FD_192432 | JGI IMG/M metagenome (GOLD analysis project Ga0265780, IMG submission 192432) | Plant litter microbial communities from East Loma Ridge, Irvine, California - P1 T30 | ecosystem: Environmental > Terrestrial > Plant litter > Unclassified | place: USA: California... | reverse complement strand
CGCCCAGCGCGCAGGCCACCAGCACGGTAGGCATGATCGCCAGGCCGTCCAGGCCGTCGGTCAGGTTGACCGCGTTGGAGAACCCGACGATCCAGAAATAGGCGATGGCCACGAAGCTGATGCCGGCCAGCGGCAGCGCCACCGATTTGAACATCGGGATGTAGAAGGTCAGCGCGGACGGCACGTCGGCGGTGAAGTACAGGAACAGGCCGGCGGCCAGGCCGAAGATCGACTGCAGCAGATACTTGTAGCGTGACTTCAGGCCGTTGGGGTCGCGGCGCACGATCTTGATCCAGTCGTCGTACCAGCCGATGGCGCCGAAACAGATCATCACCGCCAGCACCAGCCACACGTAGCGGTTGCTCAGGTCGGCCCAGGCCAGCACCGCCAGGGTGACGGTCAGCAGGATCAGCGAGCCGCCCATGGTCGGCGTGCCGGCCTTGGCGAAGTGGGTCTGCGGGCCATCGGTACGGATCGGCTGGCCACCCTTGAACTGGGCCAGCCGGCGGATCACCGCAGGGCCCATCCACAGCGACAGGAACAGCGCCGTCAACGCGGCCAGGATGGCGCGGAACGTCTGGTAGTTGAACAGCCCGAACGAGCTCTCCAGCTGCTGCAACCATCGAGCCAGTTCATACAACATGGGGGGCTTCCTCTCCTTGCGCGAGCAGCGCTTTCACGATCTTGTCCATGGCGCTGCCACGGGATCCCTTGACCAGGCAGCGCACGCCGGCATGCAGGTCGTCCTGCAGCGCGCGCGCCAGTGCGTCATGGGTTTGGAAATGCCGACCACCGTCGCCGAATGCAGCCGACGCGGCAGCGCTGAGCGGACCCAGCGTATACAGGCGCTTGATGCCGCCCTGGCGCGCGCGCTGGCCGGCCTGCGCATGCAGTGCCACCGCGTCCGGGCCGAGTTCGCGCATGTCGCCGAGCACCAGCCAGGCGTCCTGGCCACTGCTGGCCAGCGCATCGATCGCCGCCGCCAGCGAACCGGGATTGGCGTTGTAGCTGTCATCCACCAGCACCGCGCCGTTGGGCAGGCGGTGGGCGATCTGCCGGCCCGGCACCGGTTCGGTGACCGCCAGCGCGGCCACGATGTGCTGCAACGGAATACCTGCCGCCAGCGCCAGCGCGGTGGCTGCCAGTGCATTGCCGATGTTGTGGCGGCCCGGCAGCGGCAGCGCCACCTCCGCCTCGCCTGCCGGCGTGTGCAGGAGGAAATGGCTGCCTGCGGCATCGAAGCGGATCGCCGAGGCGGACACGTCCGCGCTGTGGTCCAGGCCGAAGCGCAGCACACCACAACGCGGCGGGGTACCGATGAAATGCTGTTCAAACCACGGCGCGAAGGCGTCGTCGGCGTTGATCACCGCCACGCCATCGGCCGGCAGCGCGGCGTAGATCGCGCCCTTGGTGCTGGCCACGCCCTGCAGGCTGCCCATGCGTTCCAGGTGCGCGGCGGCGATGTTGTTCACCAGTGACCAGCGCGGACGCACGATGTCGGTCAGGTAGGCGATGTCGCCGGGCTTGCCGGCGCCCATTTCATAGACTGCAAAGTCGGCATCTTCCGGCGCTGCGATCACCGCCAGCGGCAGGCCGATCTCGTTGTTGAAGTTGCCCGGGTTGGCGTGCACCACCTTGTGTGCCAGCTGCGCATGCTGGCGCAGGATATCCAGCAGCAGGGTCTTGACGCTGGTCTTGCCGTTGCTGCCGGTGATGGCAAACACGCCGGTGTTGCGATCACGCTGCATGCCGGCGGCGATGCGGGCAAGGGCCAGCTCGCTGTCGGCTACCAGCACCTGCGGCAGGTCAAGCGGCAGCAGGCGTTCAACCAGCAGCGCGCTGGCGCCGCGTGCCTGCGCGTCGGTGCCGAAATCGTGCCCGTCGAAGCGCTCCCCGCGCAGCGCCACGTACAGGCTGCCGGGGCTCATCTGCCGGGTGTCGTTGCTGATGGCATCGATGGCGACGTCATCGCCATGGATCTCGCCGCCAGCCCAATGCGCGATCAGCGAAAGCAGGGTGCGCCTCATGCCACTCCCTCCCCGTGCACACGTGAGGCCAACGCAGCGGCGGCCACGTCGGTGTCATCGAAGGCATGTCGGACGCCGTTGATTTCCTGGTAGGGCTCATGGCCCTTGCCGGCGACCAGCACGATATCGCCGTCGCCTGCCGCGGCTACCGCAGCGCCGATGGCGCGTGCGCGGTCACGCTGCACGACCACCGCGGACGCCGTGTGGAAGCCAGCGAGGATATCGGCCACGATGCGGTCGCCGTCTTCGCCGCGCGGGTTGTCGTCGGTCACGATCACCCGGTCAGCCAGGCGTTCGGCGATCGCAGCCATCTGCGGGCGCTTGCCTGCATCACGCTCGCCACCGCAGCCGAACACGCAGGCCAGCTGGCCGGCGACGTGGCCACGCAGGCTGGACAACGCCTGTTCCAGCGCATCCGGGGTATGCGCGTAATCGATGACCACGGTGGGCTCGCCCGCTGCGCCGCCAAGGCGGTTCATCCGCCCATGGATCGGCTGCAGCTGGCCCAGCGCGCCAGCGATGGTGGCCAGCGGATGGCCCAGCGCATGCAGGGTGCCGGCCACGGCCAGCAGGTTGTCCACGTTGAAACGACCAAGCAGCGGCGAGCGCACGTCAGCGCTGTCTTCGTCGATCTGCAGGGCGAAGGCCAGCCCCTGCCCGTCCAGCACGATGTCGCACGCACGCACCGCAGCGCCAGCCGCACCGCGCGAGCTCACGCCGATCGCCTGCTGGCCGGCCGGCAGGCGCGCGTGCAGTTCGCGGCCGAAGCCATCGTCGAGGTTGACCACCGAGGCACGCAGGCCGGGGCGGTGGAACAACCGCTCCTTCGCTGCGCCATAGGTATGCATGTCGCCGTGGTAATCCAGATGGTCGCGGGTGAGGTTGGTGAACACCGCCACGTCATAGTGCACCGCGTCCACGCGGCCCTGGTCGAGCGCGTGCGAACTGACTTCCATCGCTACTGCCTGTGCGCCGGCATCACGCAGCTCGGCCAGCAAGGCATGCATCTGCAGCACCAGCGGGGTAGTGAAGCCGGTCGGCTGCACATCGCCGAACAGCCCGGCGCCGAGGGTGCCGATGCTGCCGCTGCGGGTGCCCAGCAGGTGCCAGGCCTGGGCCAGCAGCTGCACGGTGGAGGTCTTGCCGTTGGTGCCGGTCACCCCGACCATGCGCATCGCGCGCGAAGGCGCACCGTGGAACTGGTCGGCCATCGCGCCCATGCGCGCGCGCAGCCCGGGCACGGCGATGGCGTCGGCTGGTGCGGGCAGCTCCTTCGGCGCGGGTGGTTCGAACAGGATGGCCGAGGCGCCAGCGCCACGCGCCTGGTCGACGAAGCCGAGGCCATGCGCGCCAAAGCCGGCGATCGCCACGAAGGCATCGCCTGCACGGACCGCGCGGCTGTCCATCACCAGGCCGGTGATGGTCACATCGCGGCCTGCCAGGGCCAGATCGGGAAGCAGGGTCGACAGCAGCAGGGAACGGCTCATTGCGTGCCTCCCGTCGGTGCGGGGGCAGGCGCAGGGGCCTGCGCGGCGGTCGGCAGCGCAGCGTCGAATTCAGCGGCGGCATCGGCGGGCAGCACGGTATCGGCCGGTGGCGTCGGCAGCACCGAAGCAGAATGCCCGGTCTTGCCCGACTGCTGCGCCGTCAGCCAGGACTGGATGTCATCCGGCGGCACGTCCATCAGGCGCAGCGCACCGTCCATCACGTTATGGAATACCGGCGCCGAGACCAGCCCGCCGTAGTACTTGCCGGCCTGCGGATCGTTGATGACGATCACCGTGGCGAAGCGCGGGTTGCTGGCCGGCACCACGCCGGCGAACAGCGCGTTGTAATGGCCGCGTTCGTAGCCGCCGGGGCCGGCCTTGCGTGCGGTGCCGGTCTTGCCGGCCACGTGGTAGCCGAGTACCGCAGCCTGCTTGGCGCCGCCCTGGGTGACCACCGTTTCCATCATCGCCACCACTTCCTTGGCGACTTCCGCATCGACTACCTGGCGCGCTTCGTTGTGCTGGCCCTTGACGAAGGTCGGCGGAATCAGCCGGCCGCCGTTGCCCAGCGCCGAATACGCCGTGGCGATCTGCAACGGGGTCACCGACAGTCCGTAACCGTAGGACATGGTGGTCTTTGACGAACCGCTCCAGCGCGCCGGGCGCGGCAGCACACCACCGGATTCACCAGGGAAGCCACTGCCGGGGCGGCTGCCGTAGCCGAAGTTGTGCACCGAATCGTAGAACACCTGGTCGGTCATCTTGGCCACGACCTTGGCCGCGCCGACGTTCGAGCTGCGGGTGATCACGCCGGTGACGTTGAGCACGCCGTTGTTACGCGGCACGTCGCGGATGGTGTAACGCCCCAGCGACATGTAGCCGGGATTGGTGTCGATGATCGTGTCCTTGGTGACCACGCCGGCCTGCAGCGCGGACGCGATCGTCAACGGCTTCATCGTCGAGCCCGGCTCGACCAGGTCGGTCACCGCGCGGTTGCGCCGCGTGTCCGGCACCGCGCCATCCAGCGAGTTCGGGTTGTAGGTGGGCAGGTTGACCATGGCCAGCACTTCGCCGGTGGCCACGTCCATGATCACGATCGAACCGCCCGCCGCCTTGTTGGCGATCAGCGCGTTGCGCAGCTCGCGGTAGGCCAGGAACTGGATCCGCCGGTCGATGCTCAGGGTCAGGTCCTTGCCCGGCGTGGCGGCGCGCAGCAGATCGCTTTCCACCGTTTCGCCCTTGCGGTTGCGGATCACCCGCTTGGCACCGGGTTCGCCGCGCAGCCATTCGTCGAAGGCCAGCTCCAGCCCTTCCTGGCCGCGGTCGTCGATGTTGGTGAAGCCGAGCACGTGCGCCATCGCTTCGCCCTGCGGGTAGAAGCGGCGGAACTCGCGCTGTGCGGCAACACCGGGGATCTTCAGCGCGACCACTTTCTCCGCATCGTCCGGATTGATGCGACGACGCAGGTACATGAACTCTTTGTCCGCCTTCTGGCTCAGGCGGCTGCTCAGGTCGTCCACCGAAAGGCCCAGCGCAGTGGCCAACTCCGGAATGCGGTCCGGCGTGCGCAGCAGTTCCTGCGGATTGACCCAGATCGAAGCGACCGGCGTGGAGACCGCCACCGGCTCGCCGTTGCGGTCGGTGATCATCCCGCGCGAGGTCTTGATCGGCAGTTCGCGCAGGTAGCGCGCCTCCCCCTGGCGCTGGTAGAAATCGCTGTTGATCAACTGCACGTAGGCGGCACGACCGACCAGCGAGACCGAACACAGCCCAAGCGCCAACGCGACCCAGCGCAGCCGCTGGCGCAGGTTGAAGGCGTTGCGGGGACGGTTGCGGCCGGTCTTGTTCATGGGCGGACCACCACCACGTCGGCGGCTTCCGGGAACTTCATGCCGAGCTTCTCACGCGCCACCTGGTCGACCCGGTTGGCCTCGGCCAGGGTGGCCTGTTCCAGCTGCAGCCGGCCGAACTCGATGTTCAGCTCATCGCGCACGCGCTCGGCGCGGGCCAGCTCGATGAAGGTCTGGCGATGGCGATGGCGCACGAACACCACCCCGATCGCCGAAGCGACCGTGCAGGCCAGCAGCACGATCAGGATCAACCGGCTCATCCGGCGACCTCACGCTTCTGTGCCACGCGCAGCACCGCACTGCGCGCGCGCGGGTTGCCGGACAGTTCGTCGTCATTGGCCTTGATGGCGCCGCCGATGAGGTCCAGCGTAGGCACGAAGGCCTGCTGTTCGGGCAGGCGACGATTGCTCGGAGGCGCTTTGGCCAACCGGTTCATGTATTGCTTGACGATGCGGTCTTCCAGCGAATGGAAGCTGATCACGGCCAGCCGGCCACCCGGCTTGAGCCGTTGCACGGCCGCGTCCAGGCCGGCCTGGAGATCGGCCAGCTCGCGGTTGATATGGATGCGGATGGCCTGGAAGCTGCGGGTGGCAGGGTGAATCTTGTCCTTGCCGCGCGGCATCACCGAGGCGATCGCCTCGGCCAGTTCGGCGGTGCGGGCGAAAGGCTGCTTCTGCCGGCGGGCGATCAGCGCACGGGCGATGCGGCGGCTCTGGCGCTCTTCGCCATAGGTCCACAGCACGTCGGCGATCTCGGTGTCGTCCGCGCGTGCCAGCCACTGGGCCGCGCTTTCGCCGCTGTCCGGGTCCATCCGCATATCCAGCGGTCCGTCCTTGCCGAAGCTGAAACCGCGCTCGGCGACATCCAGCTGGGGCGAGGAGACGCCCAGGTCGAACAGCACCCCATCCAGGCCGGCAGCCGTCTGGTCCCACTGCAGCAGCTGGGCGAAGCTGCCACGGAAAATCGACACGCGCGGGTCCGGCGCGAAGTCGCGCTCGGCCACGGCGATCGCATCAGGATCCTTGTCCATGACCAGCAGGCGGCCGCCCTCACCGAGCTGCTCCAGCACGCCACGGGCATGACCGCCACGTCCAAACGTGCCGTCCAGGTAGGTTCCGTCTTCGATCACCCTCAGGCCTTCAAGGACCTGGGTGTACAGCACCGGCAGATGACCCGCCGGCGACTGCGACACCGGGAGGTGACCGGTCTGCGCTGTTCCGCGCACCCGGGCACCCCGGCTCACAATTTCAGGTCGAGAAGCCCATCGCCCAGATCCTCGTCAGACAACGTCTGCTGGATCAATGCGCGGTGTGCCTGCTCGCTCCACAGTTCAAATTTGTCACCCATGCCCAGCAATACCGCCTTTTTTTCGATACCCACCGCGCCGCGGTGGCTGGCGGGGATGCTGATGCGGCCATTGCCGTCCAGCTCCAGATGTGCGGCCGAACCGACCAGTTTCTGCTGCAGCAGGCGTACCACCCGCTGGGTGTTCGGCTTGGCCATGACGTCGTCACGGACGCGCTCCCATTCGGACTCGGCATACAGCCAGAGACAGCCGGATTCGAACGGGTTGTAGGTCAGGACCAGGCGGTTGTTGCTCACGCGCGCGACGAGGTAGCGATGAACGGTCGGAACCGCCATGCGCCCTTTATCGTCAACTGTGATGGCCGTCTCGCCCTGAAACACGACGCGTGCACCTTTCCTTCAGCGTGATGAAACATTGAACCACGAAAAACCACAAAAGACCCGGTTTTCCCTCTGTTGCCCACCTTATCAGCGGTCAAAGGGTTGTCAACAACTTTTGGACAAGGAAATCACCTGTCCCATCAATAGCTTGCAGCGATCTTTAGAGACTTGTTCAAGGCTTATCCACAAGTGGCTGTTTCGTCTCAAATTTTCGGATTTCGCCGAAGTTCATGGGTGTGCAGAGGGTGTGAAGTCGCGCCCGCGCATTCATTGACCGTGCCGATTCCGTAGCAGGCGACTGCGCAAAACAGCACAATGCGGGGCATGTGCCTGCTTGCCCTGTCCTGGCTGCACCACCCGCGCTGGCGGCTGGTGATGGTCGGTAACCGCGATGAATTCCACGCTCGCCCAACCGCCGCGCTGTCCCGCTGGACCGACGCGCCGCAGGTGATGGGCGGGCGTGACCTGCGCTCAGGCGGCGGGTGGGCAGGGGTCGGTGCGGGCGCGCGGATGGCGGTGGTCACCAATGTGCGCGATCCGCTGGCGTCACAGACCGGGCCGTCGCGCGGCGCGCTGGTTGCCGATTACCTGCGCGGCAGCGCAGCGGCAGCCGTGCACGCCGACCGGCTGTCGCGCGTTGCCGCAACGTACGCCCCGTTCAACCTGCTGCTGGCAGACGCGCAGTCCGTGCAGTTCCTCGGCAACCATCCGCCCGAACAACAGCAGCTGGCAGCCGGCATCCACGGCCTGTCCAATGGCGCGCTGGACGCGCCATGGCCGAAGACGCGACGACTGATGGATGCGCTTGGGGCGTGGACCGATAGCGACACCTCGTCACTGGAGCCCTTGTGGACGGCCTTGGCCGATGAGCACCGGCCTGCCGATGCTGAGCTGCCGGACACCGGGATCGGACTGGAACGGGAACGCTGGCTCAGCCCGGCCTTCATCCGTGGCGACGACTACGGCACCCGCTCCAGCACCCTCATCCTGATCGACCACGATGGGCGGGGTGCCATCCACGAACGACGGTTCGGCCCGCAGGGCGTGGCCCTGGGCCAGGATCAGCTCGGTTTCCAGTAACGCACGGGGCCCAAAGCCCCCCTTGGCAAAGGGGGCGCGGCGAATGCGATGGAAGGTGGCGGAGCCGGCCGATAAGCCGGGTTCTGTCGTGGACAGTCATTCCTCTAGGCGTTACGTCACCGCAACGCTCAAGCAACCTACCCGGACCCGACGCGGGCCGCGCCATGAGGTCCCTATTTGGTCTTGCTCCAGGTGGGGTTTGCCGTACCGGTCTGTTGCCAGACTCGCGGTGCGCTCTTACCGCACCATTTCACCCTTGCCACGCGCCCGAAGGCCGTTCGGCGGTATCTTTCTGTTGCACTTTCCGTCGGCTTGCGCCGCCCAGGCGTTACCTGGCACCTTGCCCTATGGAGCCCGGACTTTCCTCGGCATCCCGAAGGATGACGCGACTGTCTGGCCGACTCCGCCGCGTGCATTCTCCCACATCCGCCCATTTCCGGGGGCGCGATGATCAGCTGCCGTACAGCGCCTTGCGCGGGGCACCGGTCAGCTCGGCCGCCAGCTTGGCCGCAGTGGACGGCGGCAGGTGCTCGCTGAGGGTGGCGTACACGCGACGGCCTTGGGCCAGCTGTGCCTGCTCGTCATCGGCGGCGCCCTGCACCATCACCACGAACTCGCCCTTGCGCTGGTTCTCGTCGGCATCCACCTGCTGCTGCAGGCTGTGCAGGTCACCGTCGAGCACCGTTTCGAACAGCTTGGTCAGCTCACGCGCCAGCACCGCCGGCCGCTCGCCGCCGAAGACCGCGGCCATGTCGGCCAGCGACTCGGTGATGCAGTGCGAGGATTCGTAGAACACCATCGTGCGCAGTTCCCCGGCCAGGCCCTGCAGCCGATCGCGACGTCCGCTGGCCTTGGCCGGCAGGAAGCCTTCGAAGGTGAAGCGATCACTGGGCAGGCCGGCCACGCTGAGTGCGGCAATGGCCGCGCACGCACCGGGAACCGGGCTGACCCGGATCCCGGCCTGGCGCGCCGCGCGCACCAGCCGGAAGCCCGGATCGCTGACCAGCGGGGTCCCGGCATCGCTGACCAGCGCCAGTGACTCGCCGGCCTGCAGGCGGGCCACGATGCGCTGCGCCAGGACCTCTTCGTTGTGGTCGTGCAGGGCCACCAGCGGTTGGGAGATGCCGAAATGGGACAGCAGCTGGCCGGTGCGCCGGGTGTCTTCGGCACAGATTGCCGCCACCGTGCGCAGCACCTCCTGCCCGCGTGGGCTCAGGTCGGCGAGGTTGCCGATCGGGGTGGCAACGACATACAGCGTGGCAACGGTCATTTCAGCGGCACTCCAAGGTCAAGGGTAGAATCCTAGCGTGTACCCGGCCAACGCCGCTGCCCCTCCTGCATGGACCCGATCATGAACAAGCCTGTCGTCCGGATCTCCGCCCTGTCGTTGTCGCTGCTGTTGCTGGCCGGCTGCGCCACCACCAGCCTGACCAGTGCACCGGAGTCACCGGCCCAGAGCCAGGCCCTGCTGCTGATTGAACAAGGCCGTCCGCGCGATGGCGCCATGCAGCTGGAAAGCCTGGCCGGCACCCTGCGTGGCGCCGCACGCAGCAACGCGCTGGCCGACGCTGCCTTTGCTTGGCACGAAGCCGGCGATGCGACGCGCGCGCGCAGCCTGCTGTCCCAGCTGCAGCCGCGGCAGCTGTCCGCCGCCAGCCGCCAGCGCTATCTGCTGACCACCGCCGAACTGGCACTGGCCGACAAGCAGCCCGCGCAGGCGCTGGCCGCGCTGTCAGAACCGGCCACCGAACTGCTGCCGGCGCTGGCATCGCGCTGGCAGCTGGCCCGCGCCGCTGCGCTGCAGGCCACCGGCGACAACTTCGGCGCCGCCCAGGAGCGTGCCCGTGCGCATGTCGGGTTGGCAGGCAAACCCCGCACGGACAACCAGGCCGCCATCGTCGGCCTGCTCGGTACGCTGGACGATGCCACGCTGCAGTCGCGCGCGGCCTCTCTGCCGGCCAATGATCCGCTGTACAACTTCGCCGGCCGCGCCTTGATCGCGCGCGGCATGCCGCTGCCGCGTCCGTTCGACCGCGACGCGGCCAGCGCCCAGTTCGACACCAGCAAGCGTCCGCCGGCGATGAGCGACGGCTACCGGCCGCCAGTGAAACTGGCCGTGCTGCTGCCATTGAGCGGCCGCCTCGCCACGGCCGCACAGCCGGTGCGCGATGGCCTGCTGACCGGTTACTACGGTGAAACCCGGCGCAAGCCGGAGATTGATTTCATCGACACCGCCGGGACCCCGGCCGGTGCCCTGTCGGCTTACGACCGGGCCGTGGCCAGCGGCGTGGATTTCATCGTCGGCCCCTTGGGACGCGACGAAGTGGATGCCGTCTACGGCCGCGCCCAGTTGCCGGTACCGGTGCTGGCGCTGAACCGCGGCAAGGATGCGCCGCCGGCCGGCAGCGCGGGCTTTTCGCTGGCGCCGGAAGACGATGGGGTGATGGCCGCCGAATACCTGCGTGGCCGCGAACGCGCCAAGGTGATCGTGCTGCACAGCAGTGATGACACCGGCCGCCGCACCGCGGCCGCGTTCGCCGAACGCTTCACCCAGCGCGGCGGCCAGGTGCTGGCCACCATCGGGGTGGCCGACCCCGTGGGCGACATC
>Ga0265780_10011011_pt1 | contig 10740 bp, 3 predicted proteins | sample P1T30metagenome_FD_192432 | JGI IMG/M metagenome (GOLD analysis project Ga0265780, IMG submission 192432) | Plant litter microbial communities from East Loma Ridge, Irvine, California - P1 T30 | ecosystem: Environmental > Terrestrial > Plant litter > Unclassified | place: USA: California... | reverse complement strand
CTTCGTCGAGGCCGAAAGGCGTCAGCAGCACGTCGCGCGCGACAGCCAGGGAGGAGAGATTCGGTTCGAATGGGGTCATTTTGCGTCTGTTTCTCGTGTGGATTGGGGCATTGTGCCATATCCGCCCCAAACGCACCGGAGCGGAAAAAGCAGGCAAAACGACGCCGGACTACAGCTTGCGGTGCTTCAGCGCCGGCAGGCTTTCACGCACGCCCGAGAGAAATGCCGGGTCGAGCTCGCCGCTGACCACGCCCTCGCCTTCGCGCAGCACCGCCTTGACCTCGCCCCAGGGGTCGACCAGCATGCTGTGACCAAAGGTGCGGCGGCCGTTTTCGTGGGTGCCGCCCTGGGCCGAGGCCAGCACGTAGCACTGGTTCTCGATGGCGCGGGCGCGCAGCAGCACTTCCCAGTGCGCGCTCCCCGTGGTGTGGGTAAAGGCGGCCGGCACCACGATCAGGGCGCACTCGCCCATCGCGCGGTAGAGCTCGGGAAAGCGCAGGTCGTAGCAGACCGACAGGCCGACGCGCCCGAACGGCGCCTCGAAGCTGCCCACCGCCTGCCCCGGCACGATGGTGCGCGCCTCGTCGTAGGATTCGCTGCCCTTGGTGAAGCCGAACAAGTGGATCTTGTCGTAGCGGCTGATTTCCTCGCCCTGCGGGTTGTAGACCAGGGTGGTGTTCATGACCTTGCCGGCGTCCGGCGACACCAGCGGCAGCGTGCCGCCGATCAGCCAGATGCCGTGCTCGCGCGCCAGCCCGGCCATGCATTCCTGGATCGGGCCGCTGCCCGGCTGCTCGGCCCGGGCGACCTTGTCGGCGTCGCTCATGCCCATGATCGGCCAGTATTCCGGCAGGGTCACGAGCGTGGCGCCGCCGGCGGCGGCTTCGCCCACCAGGCGGCGGGCGGTGGCGAGGTTGTGCGCCACGTCGGGCGTGGACACCATCTGGACTGCGGCTACGCCGGGTTTCACGTCGCTCTTCATGTCGCTCCTTTCAGGTCACTCTTTTTTTGCGCCGGGCGCACGTGGCGGCCCGGGCGGGCGGTCCGGCGGATTGTCGATCTTGGTAATCGTCGGCGATTTCCACGGTCCTGTCACCTGCATCTGGTAAGTCAGGGCCTTCATCACCGGCGCGCGCAGGAACAATTGCGCCAGATAAGAACCGAGGCCGATCACCGGGTTCACGGCCAGGCCATACACCAGCGGCCCGGTGCCGAGGTTGAATTCCGGGATCACGACCACGCGCAAATTGGTCGATTCGTTGGCGATGTCGGCCGTGCCGTCCATCAGCACCGTCGCCGCCACGCCATGCATCTTGAGATTGTCGGTGCGCACCACGCCCTTCGAAATCATGGCATTCGCCGTGATGCCATCAAACGCCAGGCCTTCCGAGAATACGTCGTGGAAGTCGAGTTTCAGCAGGCGCGGCAGGGCCTGCAAACTGAGCACGCCGAGCAGCTTGGCCGCGCCCGGGTCCTGCTTGAGGAACTGGCCGCCGCCCACGTTCATTTCGATCTGGCCCGACAGCGAAGGAATGTCCAGCGCATACGGCAAGCCGTTCCAGGACAAATCGCCGGAGATCTTGCCCTTGCCGCGTCGCAGGGTTTCCGGGAAGCCCAGGCGGTCGAGCAGGCGCCCGGCATCGATGATGTCGAGCGTGAAGTTCATGCCGGTATTGCTCTTGCCGTCCTTGGTCAGCCAGCGGCCGGTGGCGCGCAGCTGGCCGTCCGGGTTGGCCAGGCTCAGGCGGTCGATGCGCCATTCCTTGCCGGCCAGCGCAGGCACGTTGCTCGCCTGCAGGTCCAGGCGCCCGAACTGCTTGTTGAACAGCTCGAAGCGCTCGGCCACGATGTCCAGCGCCGGGATGCTGGCCGCGCCGCTGTTCGATTCCAGCAGGTCCTTGACCTCGGCCGCGGCGGATTCGGGAATGTCGAGGAAGGCCAGGCGCGCCGTGACCTTGCCCACGCCGCCCTGCTGCTCGCTCCAGCTGAGGTAGCCGGACGCCTGGCGCGACTGCAAATTGGCTTGCCAGACATTGCCGCGGTGGGTGGCGCCCACCACCACGTCGGCCATGCGGCGGTCGGCCACGAAGAGTTCGGCCGCGCGCGCGGCAATCGTGGTCGGCACCACGTATTGCGAGAAGTTCGGCCCGCTTCCGGCACCCCTGGTGGCGGAAGCGGATGTGCTTCCCATCCCTTCCTCGTCGTCGCCGGCAATCGCGCGCGCCGCCGCCAGCCAGGCGTCGACGTTCAGCGACTTCATGTCGACGTTGATCATCACGCCTTCGTCGGGCTCGGGCGCCGGCACGTTCACGCCGATGCCGCCGCGCTCGACCACCCAGGGCGCGCGCAACTGGTGGCTGCGCTGGTAGCGCGCAAAGACGCTGTTGCCGAGCGCGATGCGCAGCTGATCGCGGCCCACGCCCTCGACCGTCGGTTCGCCTTCGAGCACGAAGCGCAGCGGCAGCGCCGTCTCCGGGGCCTTGTTCAGCGGCGCCGGGAATTGCAGGCCCAGGCCCTCGAGGCTGGAATCGAGCGTCACGCTCAGGCGGTGCTCGCGCACGCCGACCGTGCCGCTGTAGCGGGTGCTGCCCGACAGGCGCGTGGCCAGGCGCGCCACCGCCGGCGCCGGGGCGCTGCGGCGCATGCCGTCGGCCGACAGGGTGCCGGCCAGGCGCACCGCGATCGCGCCGTCCTTCTGGGTGCCGCCCGACAGCGCCAGCGGCCCGCCAAGGAAGCTGGCGCCGACGCCGTTCAGGTTGAAGCCGCGCTCGTTGAACTCGACCTTGCCGAGCGCCGCCTGCAGCGGCGGCAGGTCGGGGATCAGGTTGACGTCGTTGTTCTGCAAATGCAGGGCGCCCTGCACGCGGGTTTCGTGCAGGTCGGCCAGCGGCATCTGCAACTTGAGGCTGAGGCCGGCATTGCCGGTGCCGCGCGTGTCTTCGGTGAAGTGGCCGATCCAGCCCAGCACCGGGCTGGCCGCCACATAGCCGAGGAAGCCCTGCAGCGGGCCGCTGGCGCTGCCGTCGATGTCGAGGGTCGAGTCGTGGGAACCGAGGTTCGGGATCACGGCGCGCACGTTGTGCAAATCGAGGCCGAAGCTGCGCAGGGTGTCGCCGCGGATTTCCATGCGGTCGCGCTCGAACACGATGCTGCCGTTGATGGCCTCGGCCAGCGGCCAGGCCGGCTTGTTGTCCGGCGTGCGGTGGCCCGGCGCGTATTCGAGCACGGCGCCGGCCAGGCGTCCTGCCACGCGGAATTCGCCGCGCGTGCGCTCGGCCGCATTCGCGGCGCGGAACGGGAATTGCGCCAGGTCGCCGCGCAGGCGCAGGCGCACGTCTTCCAGCATGCCGCCCTGCAGGGCCGTGGCCAGCCACTCGCGCAGGTGCGGCGGCGTGGCGTTCGGCAGGAAACGGCCGACTTCGGCGATGCGGAAACCATCAAGGCTGCCGGTGAAGTCGGCCACGCCGGGGCCGTGGCCCGGCCCGAGCGGCAGCTGGTGGCGCCCGGACAGGTTGCCGCGCAGGCTGCCCTGGGCAAAGGCCAGCTTGTCTACTTCGACCAGCAATTGCTCCTGCGCCTCGTAGCGCCAGCGCGCCTGCACATCCAGGCTGTCGAGCGGCAGCGCCGGCTCCGGAAACCAGGCCGGCATGCGCAGCGCCAGGCTGCTGGCGTCGATGCTGAGGCTGCCGCCGTCCTGGGTGGCATCGATGCTGCCGCTCAGGTTATCGACGCCCGGCAAGGCCGGCCGCGCCGGCGCCGTGGGCGTGGCCGGGCGCGCCGCTTGCGGCTGCAGGCCCAGGCCCGCGACCTGCCCCTTGACGCGGTAGCCGGCCAGTTGCGGATACTTGCCGTCCCAGGAAGCGGAGAAATCGAGCAGCTGGCCGCGCGGCGCGAAGTCGGCCAGCAGCTGGCGCTGCAAGGGCGAGAGCGGCAACTGCGCCGCCAGCTGGGCCAGGGCCGCCAGGTCGACCTGGGTCGCCTCGACCTCGACCCGCTGCGGCTTGCCATTGCGCGCCGGGGTATAGGTTTCGCTGACGGTGCTGGGCGGCAGCACGCGGCCATCGCTCAGCGCCACCGCGAAGTTCTCGATGGCCACCGTGTGGCCGTTGGCGCCGAAGGTCGGCTTGCCCTCTCCCGCATTCGGCAGCAGCTCCTCGTGCGCCGACAGGCGGCCCGAGACGCGCGCCAGGTTCAGGGGCGGCAAGTCCGGTCCCATGCGCGCGGCCACCCCGGCCAGGGCCAGGTCGGCGGTAAAGCCGGCCAGGCGCGCGCGGTCGAGGCTGATCCAGGCGCGCAGCGAACCCTTGCCCTGGCTTAGCTGGAAGGGGTAATCGAGGTATTGCTTCCAGGCGGCCAGGTCGGCGTCGCGCAGGTCGGCATACAGTTCGCCTTTCCAGCGCGCGATATCCGAGGCGCGGCCGCCGAAGCGCGGATGGGTAAAGCGCGCGCGCACGTCGAGCGGCTGCGACAGCGTAGCCGGCGGGGTGGCCTTCAGGGCGACGCGGTGGGTGCGCCAGCGGTTGTGCAGCACCAGGGACACGTCGCGCAGGGCCAGCGGCGGCGCGCCGCGCACACCGTCGGTCCAGTCGATGCGCCCTTCGCGGATCACGATCTCGCGCTGGCGGAACACCCAGTCGCCGCCGGCGCCGCCCTTGTCGTCCTTGGGATCGATGCGCACCCCGGCCACGTAGAACACGCCGTCGCCGCTGCGCCGCACGTCGAGCTGGGGACGGATCAGTTCCAGGGTCTCGAAACGCGGCTCGGCGGCGAACACGCTCCACCAGGAAAAGGTGGCCGAGACCGAGGGCAGCGCCAGCACCTGGCGCCCGGCCCCGTCCTTGAGGGTGACGTCGCCCAGGAACAGCGAGGGATGCAGGCCGCTCCAGGAAGCATAGATGCGGGCGATGGCGACCTGGTTGCCGAGCGCGCGGCTGGCGACGCGCTCGATGTCGCCCTTGTACATGTCGATATTCGGCAGGATCGCGTAGCGCAGCGCCAGGAACAGCAGCCCGAGGCCGAAATACACGGCCAGTACCAGCTTGATGGTAAAGCCGAGCACATGATGCGAAGCCAGGTTGGCATACCGGTAGGCGGCACGCAGCCGCCGCCAGCGCTCGGCCAGCGGCGAATGTTCCTGAGGCTCCAGAGGCTCCTGGGACGCCTGGGACGTCTGCGGTTCCGGGTTATGCATCAATGTGCTCAAAGGCTCGCCGTTAGTTGTTTCTTTCAATATCAGAGCGCTTGCTACGATCGCGGCGTCTACCTTACCATCGTGCTGGCTTACCACAGGGCTCACCCAGGCAGCATGGCGGGCAATTCTACCGCACGCACGCCTTTCAGAATGCTTTTACTCATGTGCAGGACTGCCTGATGACAACCATTTCCGCCGCCAGCGCCTCGCGCTGGTACCAACGCTGGGTCGAGGCCGCACCCGACCGTCCCGAACGCGTCGGCAAGCTGGCCCAATTATCGCTGGCCCGGCCGGATTTCGGCGCGTTATTGGACAGCGAGCTGGCCGCCGGCATTCCGCTGCCGCGCGCCATGCGCCGCCTGCGTAATCTCTTGCTGGCAGGCTTGATCCGGCGCGACCTGGAAGGCCTGGCCGACCTCGACGAAGTCGTCACCGCCATGACCGGCCTGGCCGACTTTGCGATCCGCACCCACCTGGCCGACCTGATGGCCGAGCAGGTCGCGGCCCACGGCATGCCGGTCGGCGCCGAGTCCGGCCGGCCCCAGGAAATGATGGTGCTGGCCATGGGCAAGCAGGGAGGCGGCGAACTCAACGTTTCCTCGGACATCGACCTGATCTTTGTCTACCCGGAAGACGGCGAGACCGCTGCCGGCCCCGGCCAGCGTTCGCTGTCGAACCACGAATTCTTCGTGCGCCTGGGCCGCAAGCTGATCGGCGCCCTGTCCGAGGTCATCGAGGACGGCTTTACCTTTCGGGTCGACATGGCGCTGCGCCCGAACGGGAAATCGGGCCCCTTGGCCGCCAGCCTGAACATGGTCGAGGAATACCTGATCGTGCAGGGCCGCGAATGGGAGCGCTACGCCTGGGTCAAGGCGCGCGCCGTCACCGGCTTCGAGGAAGACATCGCGGCGCTCGACGCCATCGTGCGGCCCTTCGTGTTCCGGCGCTACCTCGACTTCGGCGTGATCGACGCGATCCGCAACATGCACGCCCAGATCCGCGCCGAGGTCAAGCGCCAGGAACGCCTGCACCCGGACCGCAGCAACAACGTCAAGCTGGGGCGCGGCGGCATCCGCGAGATCGAATTCCTGGCCCAGGTGTTCCAGCTCATCCGCGGCGGGCGCGACCCGGCCCTGCGCGAACGCTCCACGCGCCAGACCCTGCGCCTGATCGCCGAGCGCGAGCTGATGCCCGCCGCCACCGTCGAGCGCCTGCTCGACGCCTATGCCTTCCTGCGCAACCTGGAACACCGCCTGCAGTACCTGGACGACGCCCAGACCCATACCCTGCCCCCGAACGAACCCGACCGCGAGGTCGTGGCGCGCATGATGGGCCTGCCCGACGTGCCGACCCTGCTGGCGCGCCTGGACGCGCAGCGCGCCTTCGTGGCGGCCGAGTTCGACGACATGTTCGCCGACAAGAGTGCACCGGCCACCGAGGAGCGCGCCGAGCTGGAAGCGATCGCCGCCGACCCCGAGCAGGTGGCCGCCATCGAAGCGCACCTGGCTGGTCTCGGTTATGCGGACCCGGCCGGCGCCGCGGGGCGCCTGGTGGCCACCTGGCAGGCGCCGCGCATGCAGAGCCTGGTCGATGCCAGCCGTGCGCGCCTGCTGGCGCTGGTGAACCTGGCCCTGCCCATCATCGCCACCACGGTGCAGGAGGCCGGCGTCGGCAGCCATGGCGCCACCCTCGGGCGCCTGCTCGACTTCCTGGAAGCGGTGGCGCGCCGCTCGGCCTACCTGTCGCTGCTGAGCGAATACCCGCACACGCTGGAACGCGTGATCCGCATGATGCACGCGAGCGGCTGGGCCGCGACCTTCCTGACCCTGCACCCGATCCTGCTCGACGAACTGCTCGACGACCGCGGCGGCATCGACAGTCCCGAGCAGCTGGCCGCCAGCCTGGACGCCCGGCTGGGGGAAGCCGAGGGCGACACCGAGCGCCAGCTCGACATCCTGCGCGAAACCCACCACGCCCAGCAGTTCCGCCTGCTGGCCCTGGACCTGGCCGGTGAACTCTCCGTCGAGCGCCTGGCCGACCATTTGTCGGCGCTGGCTGACGTGATGGTGGCGGCCACGGTGCGCTGGGCCTGGAAAACGGTGGCGTCGCGCCACCGCGAGGAACCGCGCTTTGCCGTCATCGCCTACGGCAAGCTGGGCGGCAAGGAGCTGGGCTATGTGTCCGACCTCGACGTGATCTTCCTGTTCGATGACGAGGACGACATGGCGCCCTCGAACTACGCCAAGCTGGCCCAGCGTTTCATCACCTGGATGACGGCGCACACGCCGGCCGGGATCCTGTTCGACATCGACACCGCCCTGCGCCCGGACGGCGCCAGCGGCATGCTGGTCAGTTCGGTGGCCGCCTTCGAGCGCTACCAGCGCCAGTCGGCCTGGGTCTGGGAACACCAGGCCCTGACGCGCGCGCGCTTCTGCGCCGGCGACGCCGCCATCGGCGCGCGCTTCGAGGCGATCCGCAACGAGGTGCTGCGCCGCAACAGAGATGCGCAGGCGGCACAGTTGAAGGATGAAGTGATCCGAATGCGCCAGCGTATGCACGAAGCCATGCCGAACCGCAGCGATCTGTTCGACCTCAAGCAGGACACTGGGGGCATGATCGACATCGAGTTCATCGTCCAGTATCTGGTGCTGCGCCATGCCTGCGCGTATCCGCAGTTGACGGCCAACGCAGGCAACATCGCGTTGCTGCATCGCGCCGGCGAGCTTGGGCTGATCGATAGCCGACTGGCGGCTGCAGCCGCCGATGCCTACCGCATGATGCGCAAATTGCAGCACCAACGCCGTCTCCAGGGCGAGCAGCTGCGTGTCGATCCGTCCCTGGTCAGCGCCCACGCGGCCAGTGTAACGGCCCTCTGGCTCGACTGTATCGGTAGTTGAGCAGCCGCTTTTTGCCAGTTATCCGCTTACAGCGTCGCGCACCAGTCTGGTGCGTGTGATGATTTTAGTGGTGACCGCTGCTGCGCTACATGGGTGTTCAAGGCCTGTGACCGGGACTGGGATTCCCTTGCATCGGCATGGTTTTCAAGCAATTAAATACACCATAGGACGCACTATTTTGGTGCATTTATGTGCCGAGCACGCCCATGCTACAAGCATACCAATCTGACATCAACCTGCTCTACAAGCGGCATTTCGCTCATTTTTTTGCAGTGCACAAAAAATTTTATTCGGTCAAAATTTCGCATAGATAAGCTTCATTGCTTCGGTCAAACGCGAGTTTTTCCTGACATCAGCATAGATTTTGGAAAAATACCACCGTAAATACGCGCCTTTACAACATTAGCAAAATTAAATTTCTAGTTGTTGACAAGAACATCTGGCGAATGCTTCCATTAACAGATTGGAAGATTGTTAATGGCAAAAATTTTGAGTTAGCAGCTTTCATTTAGTCGCGCAGCGACGCCTTCTATCCCGGCAAGGCTGTCTGCAGCCGTGCCGTATCCCCACCTAGGAGTTTTGCAATATGATGGAAACAATTTTGTCGCGATCGATTCGCCTGATCTGCTTGAGCGGTGTGGCTGTCACCTTCAGCGCAGCGCATGCACAAGAAATGCAGACGCAACAAGGCCAGAATCAGAGCGGCGCTGCCCAGCAGCAAGCCGCTGCGGCAACCGACGCCCAAGCGCCGGTGGCCATGCAACGCATCGAAGTGACCGGTTCGCGCATTCGCTCGCCGAACGCCGATTCGCCGTCGCCGCTGCAGACCCTGTCGGCAGCCGACATCGCCGCATCGGGCGCCACCAACCTGCAGCAGGTCCTGCTGGATAACCCGACCATGGGCAGCCCGGCGATCAGCCGCACCAACTCGGCTTTCCAGACCGCCAGCGTCGGTGTCGCCACCGTCGACCTGCGTAACCTGGGCACCTCGCGTACCCTGGTCCTGGTCAATGGCCGTCGTTTCGTTTCGGGTATCCCGGGCGAATCCGCAGTCGACTTGAACTCCATCCCGACCGATTTCATCGAACGCGTCGACCTCATGACCGGTGGCGCCTCGGCAGCATACGGCTCGGACGCTGTGGCCGGTGTGGTCAACATCATTACAAAGCGTAACTTCAACGGCCTGATGCTGGACGCCCAGATGGGTGAGAGCTCGAAGAACGACGACAAGAAGCGCAAGTTCTCGGCAACCTTCGGTAGCAGCAACGACGACGGCTTCCTGATGGGCCACCTGGGCTACTCGCGCGAGGGCCAGGTCTGGTCGAAAGACCGCGAACGTTCGGCAGTTGACCAGCAGGCCAGCGGCTTGACCGGCGTCACCCGTCCGTTCTACTCCAGCTTCGTGCCACAGGGCACCTTCTTCCCGGACACCGGCTCCTTCACCTATGACCGCAACGGCAATGTCATTCCGGTAAACACGAACGGCACCAACGGCGGCCAGGCTACCGGCTTTAACCGTAACGAGTACCGTTCGATCGCCGTGCCGGTCGAGCGCTACCTGTTCGCCACCAACGGCGAGCTGAAGATCAACGAGAAGACCCGTGCCTTCATGGAAGGTACCTATGCGTCGTCGCACGTCTCCACGACCATCGAACCGTTCGGCCTGGGCGCGGAAGACATCTTCCCGTCGACCGGCGGCCAAGTGCCGGCCGGCACTCTGGTCAATGGCACCCTGGTCCGCAACCCGCTGGTGCCGCAGTACCTGTACGACCGCATCAGCGACACCGATGGCGACGGCGTCCCGGACTACTACTTCACCCGCCGCTTGTCGGAAGTGGGCACCCGCGGCAGCACCGCAGAGCGCGACACCTTCCGTTTCGTGACCGGTATCAAGGGTGAATTCGATGCCTGGAAGACCTGGAACTATGAAGTCTACGGCGGCTACGGCCAGACCAAGGAAGCCCAGCAAGGGACCGGCCAGGTCAATGTCCTGAACTTCGCACAAGCGCTGCAGGCCATCCCGGGCGAGAACGGCGGCGCTCCGATTTGCGCCAGCGCCGACGCGCGCCTGCAGGGTTGCGTTCCGATCAATATCTTTGGCTACAACACGATCTCGCCGGAAGCCCTGGCTTACGTGACCGCACCTGGCTCGCTGCTGACCCGCACCACCCAGAAAATGGCTGGCGGCCAGATCAACGGCGAAGTCTGGGACCTGCCGGCTGGCCCACTGGGCCTGGCAGCAGGCTTCGAATGGCGCAAGGAATTCTCGAGCGCCGTGCCGGACGCACTGACCCAGGCTGGCCTGAATGCCGGCAACGCGACTCCACCGACCTCGGGTGAGTTCAGCGTCAAGGAAATCTTCCTCGAGTCGCGCGTGCCGCTGCTGAAGGATGTGCCGTTCGTCAAGCAACTGGACTTCCTGGGCGCCTTCCGCCACGGCGACTACTCGTCGGTCGGCAGCACCAACAGCTGGAACGCCGGTGTTGAATGGCAAGTCGTCAACGACGTGAAACTGCGCGGCACCCGTTCGCTGTCGACCCGTGCGCCGAACATCAACGAACTGTACCAGGCGCCAAGCCAGGACTTCCCGTCCGGCCTGAAAGACCCATGCCTGGGCGTCACCGCGACCTCGAACGGCCAGTACGATGCACT
>Ga0265780_10011010_pt1 | contig 10740 bp, 13 predicted proteins | sample P1T30metagenome_FD_192432 | JGI IMG/M metagenome (GOLD analysis project Ga0265780, IMG submission 192432) | Plant litter microbial communities from East Loma Ridge, Irvine, California - P1 T30 | ecosystem: Environmental > Terrestrial > Plant litter > Unclassified | place: USA: California... | reverse complement strand
TAAAGAAAATCTCTTCGATGGAGGCATGCAGGCGTATCTGGCGGCCGTAAACGCTATTCCCAACACGGTTCAATCGGCAATGATTGTCGGGCATAATCCCGATGTGTCGTACTTTGCAGAATTCTTAACGCACCAGGCAGTTGGCTCGATGAGCAAAGGAGCCATTGTAGGCGTTACGTTCGAGGAGCTGACGTGGGCCGAGGTATCCGGACGAACAGGTAGTTTGTCGTTTCAGATAGCCCCCAAAGAATTGCCTGCCAGTCAACAATAAGTCAGTACAAGCCAGGTATAGAAAGGGAGTACGTATGAATCGCAACCGCCGAATTTTTATTATCGTTTTTGTCGTTTTTACGACCATCGTTGCTTTGTTCGCCATCGACATGGCAAGCCGTACTACGGCTCCCTGGAATAAGCGCAAGCAGCTCGAGCGCGCGCTGCCGGGCGCTACTGATGGTACTGCTGTTGATACGGTAGCAACTGATACGTTATTAATGCCTTAGCCCATGCTGTCGCTCAACGCCATTCATCACATTGCCATTATCTGTTCGGATTACGAACGGTCCAAACAATTCTACGTTGGGAAACTGGGCCTTACAGTGCTCAACGAGGTGTACCGGGCCGAACGCCAGTCGTACAAGCTCGATCTGGCCGTCAACGGTCTGTATCAGATCGAATTGTTTTCGTTCCCAAATCCACCCCAGCGTCCGTCCCGGCCTGAAGCGGCTGGTCTGCGCCACCTGGCTTTTGCGGTGATGGACCTGGATGCGGCTGTAACGTATCTGACAACCGAGGGTGTTGAGACGGAGCCTGTCCGGGTCGATGAACACACCGGCCGGCGTTTTACGTTCTTTGCCGACCCGGACGGGCTACCGCTTGAATTATACGAGCAATAACTTATAAATTCTTCAGGAAGTCCAGCAGGGCTGCGTTGACTGCCTCGGGCCGTTCCTGCTGAATCCAGTGGCCGCAATCGGGTACGACGATGGATTCGCGTAGCCGTGGGACCAGCGTAGGCATATCGTCAATGATCTGCCGCATGCCCGGAATGCTCAGCCCTACGTCGCGGCTCCCCACCATGTACAGCGCCGGAATCTCGACCTGAAGTCCGTTGAAGGCGGCCATCAGTTCCCAGTTTCGATCCAGATTTCGGTAAAAATTCAGCCCACCCCGAAAGCCGCTTTTCGTGAAAGCGTCGGTATACACGTCCAGATCGGCTTCGGTGAGCCAGTTGGGCAGGGTAGAAGGGTTGGGCAGCGGAGCCAGCAACCCAGCCTTTCGGGAGACCATGCCAAACGGGTTAGGCGTACCGTCGTTCTCCTGACGTGGCCCTGCATCGCCGGAAGCGCCGAAAAGAATCTTACGTATCGTCTGGCGGATATCCTGTTCAAACTCTGCTTCGGCAACACCCGGCGTCTGGAAATAAAGCGTGTATAGTAGAACATCGTCCGTCTGCGGGAAGAGTTGCGTAGGCGCCATCGGTGGCCGCCCCATCATGGGAACACCAAAAGCTGCGACGGCCCGGAACCGATCCGGACGTAGCAGAGCGGCATGCCAGGCCAGTGTGGCCCCCCAGTCGTTGCCGACAAGTACGGCCTGATCAACCGCCAGCGCGTCGAGCAGGCCAACCAGATCGCCGACCAGATGAAGAATGGTATACTGTTCGATGGCCTCAGGGCACTGCGTTTCGCCATAACCGCGGAGGTCGGGGGCTACGACCCGGAATCCGGCGTCGGCCAGTGGGGCAAACTGATGCCGCCAGGCATACCATGTTTCGGGAAAGCCGTGGCAAAGTAGAACGAGCGGGCCTTCACCCTGCTCGGCAATGTGCATCTGAATACCATTCGTATTGATAAATCGCTGAGTCAATGCTGTCATTATGTTTTCTATTGGGCCAGTACAGCCGTTAATACACGAACCAGAGCGTCGGCGTCTTCTGCCGTGTTGTAGAGGTGTGGTGCAATACGTAACACCCGTGCCCGCGCCGAAACAGACACATTCTCGGCCTGTAACGCCTGCTGAACAGCCATTGGTTCGGCCCACTCCGGAAGCCACAACCCGACCAGGTGATTACTCCGTCCCTGCGCGCCGGCTTCCGGTTCGACGTAGCAGCCCAGTTGTTCCAGCGCGGGCCAGGCGGGTACCATCAACTCGGCGCAGTACGTCTGGATACGGGCCGGTTGCCAGTCCAGCAATTGGGTCAGGGCTGTTTCGAGCATGGGCATCTGAATAAAATGCGTTGCCTCGCCTACGTTATACCGAAATGCCTTCGGGCCATAGGCCGGCTGGCGCTCCATCAGCCGATGAAACTGGTTGCTGTTGAGCCGGTTCATCCAGCTTTCTTCAAGGGGAATGCCATGGTCGAAGGCTGGTCCGAAATAAGCCAGCCCCAGCGAATACGGCCCCATCAGCCATTTGTAGCCCGCGCAGATCAGCGCATCGGGCTGGACCGTCTGCAGATCGAAGGGAAGCGCGCCAACGGCCTGCGTACCGTCGACGGCAAGCCAGGCCCCGACTTCCCGCGCCCGCTGGCCAATGGCTTCCAGATCGAAGCGTACCCCGAACATCCAGTGTGTTGGGGGTGCCACAACCAGCGCGGTATCGGGTCCAATGGCGTCCAATAACTGCTCATTCCAGCGCGGACCCCGGGGCGTTTCGGCCGGCATGGCAACGACGGTGATGGTCAACCCCAGTTCCTGACACACCTGATCCCAGGCGTAGACATCGCTCGGGAATTCGCTGTCGACAAGGACGATACGTTGCCCGCGCCGGATACCCGGTTTTCGGGCCAGATTCCGGGCGACGATTGCCATGCCGTACGAGACCGATGGAATGATGGCGATACGTTCCGGATCATCGTTGTTGATCAGCTCGGAAAATAAGGACCGCACCCGGATCGCCCCGCTGAAAAAATCGTCGGGTCGGAGGCCGAAAGGGTTGGCATGCTGCCGGAGGGCGTCGTGCCCGGCCTGCTCGACGGCCTGGCTGGCTGGCGCACGGGTAGCGCAGTTGATGTAGTGGATGCCGTCGGGCAGGGCAAACAGGTGCTTTTGTGAATTGAGTGAAGTCTGGCTGGTCAGCGTCATAAAACCAAAAAATAAAGTACGTCAGCGTTCAGGTGAGTCTGGCACGAGGTTTGTTCCTGATATAAACAAAACAGAAACGATAAGTACCTGCGTATGAATACCCTGCTTGGCATTGGATCCCGCGTTACGCACACCGAGTTTGGTGATGGGGTTGTAATCAATCTGAAAGCCTCTGGGTACACCATTACCTTTCTGGAACAGGGAGTGAAGGTAGTTAAATTTGATACGCCCCTGACCATTATTGAGGCCATTGAGCCGGATGGAGATCTGGTAAGTCTGGTCGACGTAGAGCAGGTTCTGTCCCGCGTATTGCAGCGCTGGGTAGATCAGACGGAGATTATTCCGCTGGGCGATAAGTGGAAAGGCGGCAAGCTGATCATGAAGCCCGGCCGGGCCGATCTGTCCAGTAAAGAAATGCCGATCGATGCGTTCTTTCACAAGATTGTGATGGTTCGCGATCGGCTGCGGGTCCTCGAACAGCGTGTAAACGCCAGCACACTCGACGACGAAGAGAAAGTGAATATTCAGCAATATATCACCCGGATTTACGGCAGCCTCACCTCGTTCAATCTGCTGTTTAAACACCAGCATCATCAGTTCACCGGCGATAGAGCCACTGTCGATGGGTAAGAGACGTTCATGTAGTTTTGGGTTAGTTAGGTTTGAAGATCCCCGTTGCTGATTCAGCAGCGGGGACTTATTTTTTTAAGAAAGGAGGAAAGAAAAACAGACTTCTGCAACCCCCTTCCTGCTTTCCTTTGCCTACTTTCTGCCTGCCCTCGGGTGGAACTCCCGCAGCGTTTGCTGGAGGTAGTCGCGGTCGAGATGGGTGTATATTTCGGTGGTGGTGATGGATTCGTGGCCCAGCATCTGCTGCACCGCCCGCAGATCGGCCCCCCCTTCGATCAGGTGCGTAGCGAAGGAATGCCGGAAGGTGTGGGGACTGATCACTTTATGAATCCCCGCTTCGGTCGCCAGTTTCTTGGTGGTGGTGAAGACCGAAATGCGCGAGAGCTGTTTGCCCCGCAGGTTGAGGAAAATTGTGTCCTCGTCACCCTTCTGTACGTCCAGCTGGCTACGAACGTGCTCAATATATATCCGGGTGTAATGCATAGCGTCCTGCCCGATGGGAACAAGCCGTATTTTATCGCCTTTGCCCAATACCCGAATAAACCCCGCGTCGAAGAAGCAGTTGGTCAGGCGGAGGTTCAGCAGTTCAGTCACCCGCAGACCCGAACTATAGAGAACTTCGAGCATAGCCCGGTCGCGGGTGCCGCCGAGTGTGGACAGGTCGATCACGCTGAGCATGGACTCAATCTCCGGAAACGTCAGCGTATCGGGCAGCTTCCGCCCGAGTTTGGGGGCTTCCAGCAACTGCGTGGGGTCGTGCTGGATCAGGTTTTCGTAGATCAAATACTTGAAAAACGATTTCAGGCCCGACAGTATCCGGGCCTGACTGTGTGCCGATAAGCCCAACTCGCCCAGATACGCCAGAAAATTCATGAGCTGTTTTTCGGAAACCTCCGTGGGTAGCAGCTCCGGCTGGACCAGCAAAGTGTATTGGTACAGCTTTTCGGCGTCGTGCAGATACGCTTCGACCGAGTTTTCGGAGAGCGACCGCTCGAGTTTAAGGTAGTTCTTAAAGGCGTTTATATAACTTTGCCACATACGGGTAAATCAATGAAACAAATTCTCATCATTAACGGGCCAAACCTGAATCTGCTGGGCAAACGGGAGCCAACTATTTACGGAAATCGCTCGTTCGAGGAATACCTGGAAACGCTGAAAACGCAGTTTCCGGCCGTGCAACTTCGCTATTTTCAATCGAATCACGAGGGTGCGCTGCTCGACAAAATTCACGAGGTCGGTTTTGATATCGACGGTATCGTCATCAATGCCGGGGCGTACACGCACACCTCGGTGGCATTGGCCGATGCGCTGTCGGCCGTAACGGCACCGGCGGTAGAAGTGCATATTTCCAATGTTCACAGCCGCGAAGCCTTTCGCCACCACAGCTACCTGACGCCCAAATGCAAGGGCGTCATTGCGGGATTGGGATTGCAGGGCTATGAACTGGCCATCCGGTATCTGCTGGAGCTATAGAGCCTCGTAATTGGCTACTTGCGATTCCCCGCGCGCGGCCAGCGGCCGGGACAAACGTAGTCAAAACCGGCGGAGCAAACTGTATAACCAGCCAACCCGACAATTTTATAACCAGCCAACTTTACAACCATGATTACGTTTTATCCCGGTCCCTCGAAAGTCTACCCGCAGGTTGCCGACTATGCCGCCCAGGCTATCCGCGACGGTATTGTCAGCCTGAATCACCGGAGCGCTGGCTTTATGGACATCGTTCGGGAGACGGTTCAGCTGTTGCACGAAAGACTGGCTATTCCGGCTGATTATCACATTGCGTTTGTCTCATCGGCGACGGAGTGCTGGGAAATTGTGGCGCAGTCGCTGACGGCCGAAGCGAGTCTGCATCCGCATAGTGGGGCTTTCGGAAAGAAATGGGCCGAGTACGCCTATAAGATCAAACCGCCCATCGAACTGAACCGGGCCGACGTACTGTGTCTGGTGCAGAACGAAACCTCCAACGGCACCCAGGTCCGGATGGAGACGCTGGCGCAGTTCCGGAAAGAGTTTACGGGCATTATTGCCGTCGATGCCGTGTCGTCGATGGCGGGTATTACGTTCGACTGGAGACAGGCCGACGTGTGGTTTGCGTCTGTGCAGAAATGCTTTGGATTACCGGCTGGGCTGGCGGTGCTGGTTTATTCGCCTGCCGCACTGAAGCAGGCGCAGACCATCGGCGAGAACGAGCACTACAACAGCCTGCTGTTTATTCACGAAAACTTCGCGAAATTTCAGACGCCCTACACGCCGAACGGACTGGGTATCTATCTACTGATGCGGGTGTTGCAGCAGGTGCCGCCCATCGCACAGGTCAGCGACGTAACGAAGAAACGGGCCGCCAACTGGTATACCTTCTTTGAGCAGGAAATGGTTAACTCGCCGTTTAAGCTACTTAATTCCGATAAATCAGTACGTTCCGATACGGTGATTGCCGTGCAAGGGGCCCCCGATGCTATTAAGCAAGTCAAAGCCGCTGCCCAGCAGGCTGGCATTACGTTGGGAAACGGCTACGGCGACTGGAAAGACACGACATTCCGGATTGCTAATTTTCCGGCCATTACCGACGAGGAGATTGAAAAATTGGCGCAGTTTCTGAGAGCCTATCAGTGAGTAAAAAACTCTGGCACAGCCGGGGCGCGTATGCCTAAGAAAGCTGCTCATCAAGAATAGACACTTGGCAGATTTGTCAGAGTTTATTATCGATCTGTCTGACCACCTAGTAATCAACCCGTTTACGCATCGCTAACCGCTACCAACTGTATGTTTAACGTAAAGGAAATTATTTCCGTCACGCTGATTCTCTTCTCGGTCATTGACGTTATTGGGTCGCTGCCGGTCATCATTGATCTGCGGAAGAAAGTCGGTAAGATAGAGTCCGAGCAGGCAACGATCGTATCGGGCGTGCTGATGGTTTCCTTTCTGTTTGTGGGGGAGCGAATTCTGAGCCTGTTCGGCGTCGACGTAGCGTCCTTTGCCGTGGCCGGGGGGTTGATTATTTTCCTGCTGGGACTGGAAATGATTCTGGGCCGTACCATCTTTAAATCGGACGATGCCGTTGGGGGCGCTACGCACATCGTGCCGATCGCTTTTCCGCTCATTGCCGGGGCTGGTACGCTGACGACAATTATTTCGCTCCGGGCCGAGTACCAGACCGTTAATATCATCGTCGGTATTGTTATCAACCTGTTACTGATCTACGCCGTACTTAAATCGTCGGAGTGGCTTGAAGGTCGACTGGGGCCGGGTGGCCTGGCTGTACTGCGCAAGATTTTCGGCATTATCCTGCTGGCAATTGCCATTAAATTACTGAAGACAAACCTGATCGCCGGTTTTTAAAAGGACGAACGGGCACACATCATATGCATTTATTTTACCAACCTGATCTGGTGGCATCGGCCACGGCGGGCCTGCTGACCGAGGACGATTCGAGGCATGCCGTTAAAACGCTGCGGCTGGGCACAGGCGAAGCTATTGCCGTGACGGACGGACACGGAAACCGCTATTCGGCCGTTATAAGTCAGGCCGATGCGCGCAAGTGCGGATTTCGGATTGTCGACGTGCAAACGACACCGTTCCGTCCGTTTGCCATTCGGATCTGCGTAGCGCCAACCAAAAATATCGACCGGATCGAGTGGTTCGTCGAAAAAGCGGTAGAAATCGGGATCGAACGTATCAGTTTCTTTTTTGGACAGCATTCCGAACGGCGCGTGCTCAAGATGGAACGGCTGGAAAAGATTGCCGTAGCGGCCATGAAACAGTCGCTACAGTCGTACCTGCCGCAACTGGATGAGGCTGTACCGTTTCCAAAATTGCTGACAACCGTAACCGAGTCACAGCGGTTTGTAGCACACCTGCCCGACAATGAGCAACCCATTCATCTGGGCAAACAGGCCAGCGCGGGTAGCGAATATGCGGTGCTGATTGGACCGGAAGGCGATTTTAGTGAATCAGAAATAAAACAGGCTGTCGACGCCGGGTTTCAGGTGGTAACCCTCGGTCCGAATCGGTTACGTACTGAAACGGCTGCGATGACTGCCTGTCAGGTCCTAAATTTTATAAACGTATGAAAAAACTCTTGCTGATCGTGGGACTGTTGCAGGCCATTGCGACCCTGTCCTACGGGCAATACGCCTACAAAATTGCCAAGTTGAAATACAACGGCGGGGGTGACTGGTACGCCAACAAAACGTCCCTGCCAAACCTGATCAAGTTCGCCAACGTAAATCTGCGGATGAATATCTTTCCCGAAGAGGATATTGTTGAGCCGGGCAGCCCGGACCTGTTCGAGTATCCGTTTGTGCACATGACGGGGCACGGGAACGTATCGTTCAGCGATAATGATGTCAAAAACTTACGTCGCTATCTGATGGCGGGCGGATTTCTGCACGTTGACGATAACTATGGACTGGATAAGTTTATCCGGCGCGAAATGAAAAAAGTGTTTCCGGAACTGTCGTTCATGGAACTGCCTGCCAACCATCCTGTCTACCAGCAGAAATTCAAATTTCCGAACGGTCTGCCCAAAGTGCACGAACATGATGGCAAGGCTCCGCAGGGCTTCGGCCTGATCTATCAGGGGCGGCTGGTTTGCTTTTACAGCTACGAATGCGATCTCGGGAACGGATGGGAAGATCAGAGCGTTTATAATGATCCTGACCAGCTGCGTCAGCAGGCGTTGCGCATGGGTGCCAACCTGTTGCAATACGCTACAACGGTAAATTAGAGAATATAAATATTTGGTTAGACAGCGCCTAAACGAACGGAAATTCGTTAGCTTTGTAGGACTGTTTTTAGCCTAAGCAGCGTTCACGTTTTAATTATCTTCTATTGTGATTGTACTGGCCGCATTTGTTGCACACTGGTATCTGTCCCTGTTCTGTCAGACATTTTTTCTGCACCGGTACTCGGCGCACAAAATGTTTTCGATGAGCAAATTCTGGGAGCGTTTCTTCTACGCCCTGACTTACGTATCGCAGGGGTCGTCGTACCTGAGTCCGCGTGCGTATGCGGTACTACACCGGATGCACCACGCCTTCAGCGACACGGAAAGAGATCCTCACTCGCCCCATCATACCAAGAATATCTTCACGATGATGTGGCAGACAAAAAATATTTACAACGCCGTTCTGCACCGTAAACAGGTTGTTGAGCGTCAGTTTGACCGGAACTACCCGGAATGGAGCCTGATCGAAAAAGTGGGCGATTCGTGGGTTTCCCGCGCTGGCTGGGGTGTGCTTTATAGCATGTTCTATATTCTTGCCTTCATGTATCTGGACATGCACTGGGCGTTTTTCTTCCTGCTGCCTGTTCACTTCGTGATGGGACCCGTACACGGTGCGATCATCAACTGGAGCGGTCACAAATACGGTTACTCAAACTTCGATAACCACGATCAGTCGAAAAATTCGCTGATGCTGGACGTCGTGATGATGGGCGAACTGTTCCAGAATAATCACCACAAACGGCCTAACTCGGCTAACTTCGGCGCAAAATGGTTTGAGTTTGACCCAACCTACCCGGTAATTGGTCTGTTACACAAACTGCACATCGTTCGCCTGCGTCCATCGGCCGAAGCGAAAAAGGCTCAGCACGAAGTTGGTCACGACCGTCTGGTTGAACAGCCACAACCTAAGGAAGAACAAGTCGAAGCGTAAGCTGATAAATATTCAAACAAAGAAGCCCCGACCAGTCTGGTCGGGGCTTCTTTGTTTGGAGCAGCACTGTTTTATAACAGTACGTTAGCGACATCCTGCCAGGATAGCACCCGTTGAAATTCGGTTTCGTCGCGGTTGTGGAGCGCGTTGAACAGCAGGCCCTGCCCCTGGAACGTACGCAGGTTGCGGGCCAGATCGTCGATCAGGAAATCGGTGTTCAGGATACTCTTGTCGCCCAGAAAAATGTAGTTGTGCCACGTAATAGCCGGGAAGTGTTCCTGCAGCCAGTCCCATTTTTCGCGTAGCGAATTGGGGAATTCCTGCGCGGCCGTAGCGATGAATACGTCGTACTTTGTCATCAGGTCGGCTATTACGTCCTGAGCGCCTTCCATCACCGGAATATCCCGGAAGAATCCCGGCTCGAATACCCGGTTGGAAATGGCTGCGTATTCGTTCTCGTCGAACAGTTCGTGAAATGATTTCTCTTTAAGTTCTTCCAGCGTGTAACGGGGTGTTTCTCCTTCCAGATACAGACGAATGAATTTGGCGTGGGTGTCGGCCATTACGTCGTCCATATCGATGGCAATACGTTGTTTCATGAGTGAATTAAATAAGGCAGCTATACGCTGCGATTTATGTCGAACTTCTCCAGGTAATCGGCTACGCGCCGGACGAACTGCCCACCCAGCGAGCCATCGACGACGCGATGATCGTAGGAGTGAGACAGGAACATCAACTGGCGAATGCCGATAAAATCGCCCTGGGGGGTTTCAATAACGGCAGGCTTTTTTACGATAGCACCAAACGCTATAATGGCCACCTGCGGCTGCACAATGATGGGCGTTCCCATCAGGTTGCCAAAGGTGCCAATGTTGGAAATGGTGTATGTACCACCAGCCAGATCGTCGGCAGTTAGTTTGTTCTCGCGAGCCCGTTTGGTCAGGTCGTTTACTTTTTTGGTGAGGCCAACCAGATTGTATTGATCGGCGTTGTGAATGACGGGCACAATCAGGTTTCCGCTGGGCAGCGCCACAGCCATCCCGATGTTGATCGACCTCTTGACCAGAATGGTATCTCCCTCGACCGATACGTTGATCATCGGGAAATCCTTGATGGCTTTCACCACGGCTTCGACCAAGATCGGCGTGTAGGTCAGGTTCTCGCCCGTTTGTTGCTTAAACTGATCTTTTGCATTGGTACGCCACTGAACAACAGGTGTCAGGTCGGCTTCAACGAAGGAGCTGACGTGCGGAGAAATCTGCTTGGACTCCACCATCCGCTGCGCAATCATCTTCCGCATCCGATCCATCTGGATAATATCCGCCTGTCCATTAAGGGAGCGTTGGGCTGAGGGGGCTGGGCTTGGG
>Ga0265780_10011009_pt1 | contig 10741 bp, 10 predicted proteins | sample P1T30metagenome_FD_192432 | JGI IMG/M metagenome (GOLD analysis project Ga0265780, IMG submission 192432) | Plant litter microbial communities from East Loma Ridge, Irvine, California - P1 T30 | ecosystem: Environmental > Terrestrial > Plant litter > Unclassified | place: USA: California... | reverse complement strand
GCGACCAGATTGCGGCCTGCATGCGTTTGTTTAAGAAATCCAAGAAAAAAACTGGCTGGCTGAGTTTTGCCATTGCCGGCGACAATGTGTTCGTTGCGAGCGTGGCGAAGACGTCTGGCGCCCAGCCGACCGTGCTTGCCGTCCAGGCGGCCGCCGGTGTATCGCGCGATACGATCGACAAGCTCGCAGGCGACGCGCAGGCAGCCGGGTGCTACTGCACCACGCTGCTCACCGGCGGCGACTACCAGATCCTCAACGTTGAAGCCCCGAACGTCCCATCCGACGAAGTGAAAACGGCCGTGCGCTGGCGTCTGAAGGACATTCTCGATTTTCCGGCCGCCGAAGCGACCATCGACGTGCTCGACATTGCGCTGGACGCCAACTCGCGCGCCCAGCAATCGGTGTTCGTCGTGGCGGCAAAAAACAGCATCATCGCCCCGCGTCAGAAATTGTTCCTCGACGCCAAGGTCGAACTGACCGCGATCGATATTCCTGAAATGGCCCAACGCAATGTGTCAGCCATGCTCGAGCCCGAAGGCCGCGGCATTGCCATGCTGTCGTTTGGTGACGATGGCGGCCTGCTGACGGTGTCGTATCGCGGCGAGCTGTACCTGTCGCGCCGCTTCGATGTCACGCTGGTGCAATTGCTCGAACCCGACCACGACCGCAAGCATGCGAGCTTCGACAAGATCACGCTCGAACTGCAACGCTCGCTCGACCATTTCGAGCGCCAGTATTCGTTCATCAGCGTCGCCAAGCTCATTCTTGGCCCATCGGCCGTGACGGGGCTCGACGAATACCTGTCCAGCAATCTGTACACGCCGGTCGAAACGCTGAACCTGGCCACCCTGTTCGACCTGTCGCGCACGCCCGAGCTGGCCGACCTGGCCCAGCAGCAGCGCTTCTTCCTGGCCATCGGCGCCGCATTGCGGGACGGGGAGGGCGCATGAGCCAGCAAATCAATCTGTTCAATCCGGCGTTCCAGCCGCAAAAGCACGTGCTGTCGGCAGCGCAGTTGGCGCTGGCCGCCGGCGTGGTCGTCGTCGGCATCGCCGGCCTGGCGCTCATGGGGAGCATGCGGACGGCCGAGCTGCAGCAGCAGGCCGATACCGGTGCGGTGCAACTCGACAAGCGGCAAGCACGTCTGGCCTCGGTCAACACCGAATTCGTGCCGCGCGCGAAAGACGCGACGATGGCGGACCAGCTCCTTGACGCCGACCGCAAGCTGGCTGCCATGCGCCATGTGTCGGGCGCGCTGGCACGGGGCGAACTGGGTGACACGAACGGCTTTGGCGGCTACTTCAAGGCGCTCGCGCGCCAGAGCATGCCGGGGTTGTGGCTGACCGGCGTGACGGTTGGCGCGGGCGGCGCGCAGATCGGCATCCGCGGCCGCGCGATGGACCCGGCCATGGTGCCCGGCTACCTGAATCGCCTGACGAGCGAGCCGCTGATGCAGGGCAAGTCGTTCGCCAGCCTGCAAATCGGCGAAGCGGCGCCGCTGCCAGTGGCGGCAGCCGTGCCCGGCGCGGATGGCCAGGCCCCGACCCGCGCCGCGCCGTATGTCGAATTCAGCCTGCAGTCGGTCGCCACGGAGCCGCAGCCATGAGCGCGTCAATCAAGCAGCGCGTGCTCGACGTGGCGGCGCGCATGGATGCCCTCTCGCTGCGTGAGCGTGGCATGGTGTTCGGCGCCACCATCGCCGTGCTGGCGTTCGCCGGGTACACCCTCGTGCTGGCGCCGCAGGACGCGAAGCAGGCGGCGCTGCGCACGCAGATCGAGCAACAGCAGGCCGCGAGCGCCGCCATCGATGCCGAAATCACGGCGCGCGTGGAGGGTTCCCGGATCGACCCGGACGCCCAGTCCCGCACGCGCCTGAACACGATGCAGCAGGAGATGGGGCAACTGGGCAGCGAGCTGCTGGCGCTCGAACACGGCCTGGTGCCGCCCGAGCGCATGGGACCGCTGGTCGAAGGCATCCTGCGCGCCAACGGCCGCCTCAAGCTGGTCTCGATGCGGACGTTGCCGGCCGAACCATTGGCCGCACCGGGCGCTACTACCGCCCCGGCTGCCGCGCCAGGCGCTGCGCCTGCAGCGGGTGGCGACGTGCCCCTGCTGTACCGGCACGGCGTCGAAGTCACGGTGCGCGGCAACTACCTCGACATGGTCGACTACATGAGCACACTCGACGCGATGCCGACGCGGATGTTCTGGGGCCGCGCCCAGCTCGACGTCGAAACCTATCCGACCGCGCGCCTGACGCTCACGCTGCATACGCTCAGCCTGGACCGACAATGGATGAAGCTGTGAAGAACCTGACCAAGACCGTGCTGGCCTGCCTCGCGCTGTGCCAGCTGCCTGCCGTCGCGCAGCCGTTGCAGGACCCGACCCGCCCGCCGGCCGGCATGGACCGGATCGCGCTCGATCCGGCCGTGCAGCGCGACGTTCCGCGCCTGCAATCGGTGCTGATCGCGCCGCATGCGGGCGGGCGCCACGTGGCCGTCATCGACGGCGAGACGCTGCGCTTGGGCGAGTTCTACAAAGGCGCACGGATCACGAGTATCAAGCCTGGCGAGGTCATTCTCATGCGCGGCAACGCGCGCCAGGTGCTGCGCATGGATGCACCGCTGTCCGGCATGACGCCGGTTGCCCGCTAACCGATGAAGTACGTACCCACCATGACACCCAAGTTTGTAATGGCGCCGCGCGCGCTGGCCGTGGCGCTTGCCGTCACCGTGCTCCTTGGCGGCTGCCAGAGCGCGCCACAGAATGCCACCTATGACGCGATCACGAAAGAGCTGACGAAAGCCAGCACCCAGCAGGGCGCCCGCCCCGCCGTGGACGACGCGGTGGCCAATGCGCTGCTGCCGCCGGCGGCAACGCTGGCCAGCCAGTTGCCCAAGGCGCGCCCGGCGCTGGAAGAGCGCTTCAACGTCGCCTTCAACAATGTGCCGGCGCAGCAGTTCTTCCGCTCGATCGTGGCCGGTACCCGCTACAACATGCTCGTGCACCCGGACGTGACGGGCAATATCAGCGCCAACCTGAAGGACGTGACGCTGGTCGAAACGCTGGAAGCCGTGCGCGACATGTATGGCTACGACTACAAGATCGATGGCGCCCGCATCGCGATCCGCCCGCTGACGATGCAGACCCGCATGTTCCATGTGAATTACCTGACGGCCCAGCGCAGCGGCAGTTCCAATCTGCGCGTGTCGTCGACGTCGGTGGCCGACGCCGGCAATGGCAACAACAATAGCGGCGGCGGCGGTGGTGGTGGCAACAACAATCGCAGCCAGAACAACAACAACCAGAACGGCAACAATGGCAACAACAATAACAACAACAGCAGCAACGGCCAGACCCAGACCAACAGCACCGATGTGCGCACGCACTCGGACAACGACTTCTGGGGCGACCTGAAACTGTCGATCGCCGCCATCGTCGGCTCGACCGAAGGCGGTCGCAGCGTCGTCGTCAGCCCGCAATCGGGCGTGCTCGTGATCCGTGCGATGCCGGACGAATTGCGCAACGTCGACGCTTACCTGAAGGCCACCCAGCTGTCGGTCGACCGCCAGGTGATCCTGGAAGCGAAAATCCTCGAAGTGGAACTGAACGACAGCTTCCAGAGCGGCATCAACTGGGCCTCGTTCGCCTCGTTCCGTGGCTCGCACCCCAACCGCGTCTCGGGTGGCCTGATTTCGCCCGGCGCCAACCTGGCGCCATTGCCGTACACGGGCGGCCAGCCGGCAGTGATCAACAGCGGCCAGGGCCTCGCGGCCAGCACCGGCTTCTCGCTGTCGAACGCCGCCACGGCGGCCGGTTCGCTGTTCGGTTTCGCGTTCCAGACGAATAACTTCGCGGCACTGATCACGTTCCTGGAGTCGCAGGGCAGCGTGCATGTGCTGTCAAGCCCCCGCATCGCGGCGGTGAACAACCAGAAGGCCGTGCTCAAGATCGGCACCGATGAATTCTTCGTCACCGGCGTGACCAACAACATCACCACCGGCGACAACGGCAGCATCGTCAGCCCGAGCGTGACGGTGCAGCCATTCTTCTCCGGCGTCGTGCTCGACGTGACGCCGCAGATCGACGCCAGCGGCAACATCCTGCTCCACGTGCACCCGTCGGTCAGCCAGGTCACCACCGTCAACAAGGATGTCGACCTGGGCTCGGGCGGTACGCTGCGCCTGCCGCTGGCGGCATCGAGCACGTCGGAGCTCGACAGCATCGTGCGCGGCCGCAACGGGCAGGTGGTGGCCATCGGCGGCCTGATGCGCCAGGCCTCCACCGGCGACACCGACCAACTGCCGGGCGCCGACAAGATCCCGCTGCTCGGCAACCTGTTCCGCAACAAGAACCGGACCAACCAGAAGCGCGAGCTGGTCGTCTTGATCAAGCCGACCATCGTCGAAGGCGCCAGCGACTGGAGCGAAGACATGATGGACGCGAGCCGCCGCATCGAGCAGCTCGATCCCCGCAGCCGTGCGCCTGGCTGGGGCGTTGACTGATGTACGCGGCGCATTTTGGCCTGCGCGAGCTGCCGTTCGGGATCACGCCGGATACCAGCTTTTTCTTCGGTAGTCCGCGCTCGCAGGAAGCCCTCAACACGCTCCTGGTGGCGGCGCGCGGCGGCGAAGGCTTCATCAAGATCACGGGTGAAGTCGGCACCGGCAAGACGCTCTTGTGCCGCAAGTTCATGGCGACGCTCGGCGAAGGATTCGTCACGGCCTACATCCCGAACCCGTATCTCGAACCGCGCACCTTGATGCTGGCGCTGGCCGACGAACTGGAGATCGTGCTCGAACGCGACGTCGACCAGCATCAGCTGCTCAAGGCGATCAATCTGCGCTTGCTGGCGCTTGCCGCGCAGGACCTGCGCGTCGTGCTGTGCCTGGACGAAGCGCAGGCGATTCCCGTCGACAGCCTGGAAGCCCTGCGACTGCTGACGAACCTGGAAACGGAAAAGCGCAAGCTGCTGCAGATCGTCCTGTTCGGGCAGCCCGAACTCAATCGCAAGCTCCAACTGGACTCGATCCGCCAGCTGGCCCAGCGCATCACGTTCCACTACCACCTGGGACCGTTGAACCGTGACGACATCGATTTTTATGTGGCGCACCGGCTGCGCGTGGCCGGCTTCACCGGCGCGCGGCTGTTTTCCAGCGCCGCAATCCGCAGCCTGTACAAGGCCAGCGGCGGCGTGCCGCGCCTGGTCAACATCATGGCGCACAAGGCGATGATGCTCAGTTATGGCCAGGGCAAGCAGCAGGTCGCAGGTGGCCATGTCGCGATCGCTGCGCGTGACACGGTGGGCGTGGGGCGCGCGATCCGTCAGTGGCTGACGGGCGGCGCGATTGTCATGGGCGCCCTTGGCGTGTTCGCCTGGCTGGTGGCGCCATGAGCCTGATCAACAAGATGCTCAAGGACCTCGATGCGCGCGCCGGGCAGCCCGGCGCGGCGCCGTTGCCGGCCGACGTGCGGCCCGTGGCGGCACCGGAGCGCCGCGGGCCGGTGCTGCGCGCGGCGCTGGTCGGCGGCGCGCTGCTGGCCGTCGGCGCCGGTGTGGTTGGCTGGAAGACGATGCAGACGGCGCCCACGCCGACACCGGCGCCTGCCGTGCTGGCCGCTGCGCCGGTTCCGGCACGCACGGCGGTGGTGGTGGACATGCCGGCGGCAGCGCCGGTGCAGGTGGTCGATGTGGCGCCAGCTGCGCCAGCACCGACACCGGAGCCAGCACCGGAGCCAGAGCCAGCGCCGGAGCCAACACCGGCACCGGCACCGGCACCGGCACCCAAGCGTGTCAGGCCGGTCGCTCCAGCACCAACCGCCAAGCCCGCACCACGCACGGTTTCGGTGGCGAAGAAAGCACCGGCTGTTCCTGCTGCCGGTCGCACCGACACGCCATCGCAACGGGCCGAAAACGCCTATCGGCGCGCACTCGGCGTGCTCGAGGACGGCCGCGTGACGGAAGCCATCGCCACGCTGCAGGCGGGCCTGCAGATCGACCCGCGTCACGAGGCGGCGCGCCAGACGCTGGTGGGCCTGCTGATCGAAGCGGGCCGTCCGGACGATGCGATGCGCCAGTTGCAGGCTGCGCTCGCGATCGACGCGCGCCAGCCGGCGCTGGCGATGCTGCTGGCGCGCCTGCAGCTCGAACGGGGCGGGCCGGCCATCGATACGTTGACGCGTACGCTGCCCTATGCGGCGGGCAATGGCGAGTACCACGCGTTCCTGGCCGGCGTGCTGCAGCGTGAAGGCCGTGTGCATGAAGCGGCCGACCATTATCAGGCCGCGCTCAAGCGCTCGCCCGGCAATGGCGTGTGGTGGATGGGCCTGGGCATCGCGCTGCAGGCCGACAAGCGTGACGCAGAAAGCCGCGCTGCCTTCACGCAGGCGCAGGCCAGCGGGACGCTGTCGCCCGAACTGCAGGCCTTCGTCGAGCGTCGGCTGGGTCAACTCGGTCGTTGAGGCCGCCGCCGGGGAGGGCGGGCATGGTAAAGTGTCATGCCTGCGCAGGTACCCCTGCGCAGCTCCCCGGTCAACGAGCGTGACCCAATAACAGTACCCCGGGTGTCCCATGAACTTGTTCGAACATTTGGCCTTGCTGGCCGTGCTGGTGCTTGCGGCGGGCTTCCTGTCGCTCACCGAAATCTCGCTGGCAGGTGCCCGCAAAATCAAACTCAAATTGCTGGCCGAGGCGGGCGATGACCGTGCCCGCAAGGTCATGGCGCTGCAGGCGCATTCGGCCGACTTCTTCGCCGCTTCGCAGCTTGGCCTGAATGCCATTGCGATCCTCGGCGGTATCTTGGGTGAAGGGGCGCTGCGCCCGTTCTTCCTCGAGTGGCTGTCCGTGTTCTACGCAGGCCCGGGCCGCGAGAACATCGCCTTCACGCTGTCGTTCGTGTTCGTCACCACGCTGTTCGTGCTGTTCTCGGACCTGATGCCCAAGCGCCTGGCCTTGATCTCGCCCGAGACGACGGCGATGGCGGTGATCCGGCCGGTGCTGTTCGTCATCCGCCTGTTCAAGCCGTTTTCGTGGACACTGAACGTGATCGCCAATGGCCTGTTCAAGCTGTTTGGCATCAACATGACGCGCGAAGACCGCATCACGTTCGATGAAATCTCGGCCGTGGTCGAAGCGGGCGCGCAGGCCGGCGTGCTGCAAAAGCAGGAGCAGCACTTCATCGAGAACGTGTTCGAACTCGAGTCGCGCGCCGTGACGTCGACAATGACGACGCGCGAGAACATCGTGTTCTTCGACCTGACCGAGCCCGAAGAGAGCGTGCGCCAGAAGATCGCTGCGCACTCGCTGTCGAAATTCCCCGTTTGCGATGGCGTGATCGACCGCGTGGTCGGCTATGTCGACACGCGCGACATCCTGGTGCGCCTCTTGAACAACCAGTCGCACTTTCACCTGAGCGAATCGACGATCCGCACGGTCCTGATCATCCCGGATAGCCTGACGCTGTCCGAGCTGCTCGACCGCTTCCGCTCGAGTAAAGAGACCTTTGCAGTCGTCATCAATGAATATGCGTTTGTCGTCGGCGTGATCACGCTGTCGGACATCATGGTGACGGTGATGGGGCGCTGGGGTAGCCCGCTGGAAGCGGACCAGCAAACGATGCAGCGCGAAGACGGCTCGTGGCTGATCGACGGCAGCACGCCGGTGGCGGAGATGAAGCGCGTGATCGACCTGCAGTCGCTGCCCGAAGAAGAGCGCTACGAGACGGCGGCCGGCTTCATGATGTTCATGCTGCGCAAGGTGCCCAAGCAGACCGACAGCGTCGAGTACGAAGGCATGCGCTTCGAGGTGCTCGACGTCGACCATCACCGCATCGACCAGATCCTGGTCAAGCGCCTCGACCCGGGGCAGAAGGCGCTCGGGGCCGCAACGCCTGCCGCCCACTAGGTTTGTTTTATAACTGTGCGAGACGCTCCAGCGCAAGCTGCAGCGTCTCGTCTTTTTTCGCGAAGCAGAAACGCACCACGTGCGACTCTTTCGGCTGGCTGTAGAACGCCGAGACGGGAATGGCGGCCACCTTGATCTCGCGCGTGAGCCATTCGGCAAACTCTGCTTCGCTCACATCCGAGATCGCGTCGTAGCGCACGCACTGGAAGTAGGTGCCGTCCGATGGCAGCAGCGTGAAGCGTGACGCCGCCAGCCCGGCGCGGAACAGGTCGCGCTTGGCCTGGTAGAACGCTGGTAAATCGCGCCATGGCGCCGGGTCCTGCAGATAGGCGGCAATCGCATGCTGCATCGGCGCATTGACGCAAAAGACGTTGTACTGGTGGACCTTGCGAAACTCGACCATCAATGCCGCTGGCGCGGCGACGTAGCCGATCTTCCAGCCGGTGGCGTGGAAGGTCTTGCCGAAGCTCGAGACGACGAATGCGCGCTCGGCCAGCGCCGGATGGCGCGCCACCGACGCATGCGGCTCGCCGTCGAACACCATGTGTTCATACACTTCGTCCGACAGCACCAGGATCTGCGTGTCCTGCACGATCGCGACCAGCGCATCGAGATCGGCCTGGCGCAGGATCGTGCCCGTTGGGTTGTGCGGCGTGTTGATGACGACCATGCGCGTGCGCGGCGTGACCGCGGCCCGCACGTCGGCCCACTCCACACGGTAGCCATCGGCGTCCAGCCGCATCGTCACCGGCACCACGACGCCGCCCGCCAGCGCAATGGCTGGCGCGTAGCAATCGTAGGCGGGCTCGATGACGATCACCTCGTCGTCCGGGTGCACGACGGCCAGGATCGCCGACTGGATGGCCTGACTGGCGCCGGCAGTGACGGTGATGTCGGTGTTCGCGTCGTAGCGATGGCCGTAGGTGGTCTCGATCTTGGCTGCAATCGCCTGGCGCAGCGCCGGCAGGCCGGTCATCGGCGGATACTGGTTATGCCCGGCGCGCATCGCGTCGGTCACCAGGTCGACCAGCGCCGGATCGCACGCGAAATCGGGGAAGCCCTGGCCCAGGTTGACGGCGCCGTGGTCGATGGCCAGTTGCGACATGCGGGTGAACACGGTGGTGCCGACGTGCGGCAGACGGGAGACCAGCGGTGGAAGGCTCATGAATGCATCCTGATCGAAAGCAGTTGGGGTGAAGCCTTATTCTAGCGTGCCTTCGGCCCTGGCCTGGCGCCACGTGGCGACCCACACCTCGGGCAGCATGATGCGAAACAGCCCCGCCTGCGCGGTCTTGCGTCCCAGCTTGAGCAGCGCCTTGTCCTTGCTGATCAGGATCGACGCGCCGGCGTCGCGCGCGAGCTCCATGAATTTCTGGTCGTCGCGGTCGGTGCACACGGGCAGGCGGATCGCTTTCGAATCGACGTCAACGAGGCGCAGCAGGGCGTCGAAGCGCGCCGCCGCTGCCGGGCGACTGTCGTCGTCCAGCGGCAGGTGCTGGTAGTGCAGCACGGCCAGGTATTCGGCGCGGCAATCGGCGCGCGTGATGGCGTCGATCTCGCGCGCCTCGATGGCGGCAAGCAGGTCGGCCCAGCGCGGATCGTGGAACACGAACAGGTCGAGCAGCACATTGGTGTCGATGACGATGGTTGGGGCTGGAGCGGTTATCATGTCGGTTGTTTATTTATGGAAAAGTTTCGTACGGCCATGCTGATTGTCCTGTCTCCCGCCAAGTCCCTCGATCTCGAATCGCCCCTGACCACGCCGCACCAGTCCACACCCGACTTCATTGCCCACGCGGGCGAACTGATCGAGGTCTTGCGCGGCCATTCACCTGCATCGATCAGCGAATTGATGGACCTGTCCGACGCGCTGTCGATGCTCAACGTCGGCCGCTACGCTCACTGGGAAGCCGATCATGGACAAGCGCGGCCGGCGATCATGTCGTTCAATGGCGACGTGTACACCGGGTTCGACGCGCGCACGCTGAACACGGAGGCGCTGACGTTTGCCCAGCGCCACGTGCGCATCCTGTCGGGCCTGTACGGCGTGCTGCGCCCGCTCGACCAGATGCATCCGTATCGCCTGGAAATGGGCACCCGGCTGGCTACATCGCGCGGCAAGGACCTGTACGCGTTCTGGGGCGAGACGATCACCGCCGCCCTGAACCGGCAACTGGCAGAGAACGGCTCGACGGCACTGGTGAACCTGGCCTCGACCGAGTACTTCAAGTCGGTCAAGCCGAAGCTGCTGGCCGCACCCGTCATCGAACCCGTGTTCCAGGACTGGAAAAATGGCAACTACAAGATCATCTCGTTCTATGCCAAGCGGGCGAGGGGGATGATGGCGCGTTATGCGACCGAGAACGGCATCACGGATCCTGAGGCGCTGAAAGAATTTGATGTCGATGGCTACGCGTTTGAGCCGGGCGCGTCGAGTGCAAATGTGTGGGTGTTCAGACGCAGGCTCGACGTGTGATGTAACGGCCTGGCTGGCTGACTTGGGTTCCCGCCTGCGCGGGAACGACGTGTTAATGCAGACGCAGAGAAGCGTTGCCGCTGGTTTGCATCGCGAACTGCAGCACGTCTCTCCCGCGGAGGCGGGAACCCAAGTTCGCCGCACAGCCCGCAGCAAAATTTACTGCACCGCATCCTTCGGCGCCGCCTTGGCGCCACCCTTGGACCAGAACTTCCACCACGGCGCATCGCCGCGGGCGTTCGGGTTCAGGAAGTAGCTGTCCGGATAGTTCAGCGCGAACACACGCTGCGTATCGTCGCGCAGCAGCGGCATGCCGAGCTTGTCGTACGAGCGGATCATGATGAACAGCGCTTCTTCGCGTG
>Ga0265780_10011008_pt1 | contig 10742 bp, 7 predicted proteins | sample P1T30metagenome_FD_192432 | JGI IMG/M metagenome (GOLD analysis project Ga0265780, IMG submission 192432) | Plant litter microbial communities from East Loma Ridge, Irvine, California - P1 T30 | ecosystem: Environmental > Terrestrial > Plant litter > Unclassified | place: USA: California... | reverse complement strand
CCGCTGCGGCCGGCGGCAAGGCCGAGGCGCGCCTCGAGATCGCCGACACCCTGGCCGGCGGCCGCTATCCGGTGCAGGTCGAATTCGGCAACGATGCCGGCGAGACCGAGCGCTGCACCATCGATGTCGCCGTCGCCGGCATCCTGACTATTCCGCAGATACAGGGCTCGGGCGACACCAGCCCGTACGCCAACACCGTGCAGACCGCACGCGGCGTGATCACCGCCAAGGTCGACGGCGGCTTCTTCATCCAGGATCCGCAGGGCGATGGCGATCCGTCGACCTCGGACGGCATCTATGTATATGGTGTCGAGACCACGCATGCGGTCGGCACGCTGGTCAGCGTCACCGGCCAGGTCGTCGAATTCCGCCCGAACGGCGCCGACCGCACGTACACCGAATTCAAGGACGTCACCAATATCGCCGCGCTGGGCGCCGGCCCGACCATCGTGCCGGTCAATGTCACGCTGCCCGGCACCGACCTGGCCAGCGTGGAGGGCATGCTGGTGCGGTTTACCAATACGCTCACCATCAACGGCAACGGCGACCTGGCCAACCGCGGCGAGCTGATCCTGTCCAACGGCCGCCGCGAGCAGCCGACCAGCCGCTACCCGCAGGGCTCGGCTGAAGCAGAAGCGCTTTATCGCGAGCACATGGCCAACCGCATCGTGCTGGACGACGGCCTGTTCCGCGCTCCGGCCGCCATGCCTTACCTGGCCGAGGACGCGACCGTGCGCGCCGGCGACACGATCGACAACCTGACCGGCGTGATCGACTTCGGTTCCACCGGCGCCAGTAGCGGCGCCAGCACCGGCTTCAAGCTGCAGCCGACCGAAGCCCCGGTCATCGTGCGCGCCAACGGGCGCCAGGCGGCGCCGGTGCTGCCGGAAGGCGTCAAGGTCGCGGCCGCCAACGTGCTGAACTTCTTTACCACCTTTACCAATGGCGGCGATGCCTGGGGCAGGTCGGGCCAGGGTTGCCAGCTGGGTGCAAATACATCCGCCGGCAATTGCCGCGGCGCCGACAATGCGACCGAGTTCGTCCGCCAGCGCGACAAGATCGTCGCCGCGCTGGCCGCGCTGAACGCCGACGTGGTGGGCTTGATGGAAATCCAGAACAACGGCGATATCGCGGCCAAGTACCTGGTCGACGAGATCAACCGCGTGACCGCGCCGGGCACCTATGCCGTGGTGCCGGCGCCGGTCGGGCTGGGCACCGATGCGATCCGCGTCGCCATGATATACAAGCCGTCCAGGCTGACCCTGGTAGGCGGCGCGCTGTCCGATCCGCACGAGATCAACAGCCGTCCGCCGATGGCGCAGACCTTCATGGCCGGCAACGGCGGCAAGTTCTCGGTCATCGCCAACCACCTGAAATCGAAGGGTTGCGGCGGCGCCGGCGGCGGCGATGCCGACCAGGGCTATGGCCAGGGTTGCTACGACGCCACCCGTGTCCAGCAGGCCCAGCGTCTGACCAGCTTCTTTATCCCGCAAGTGATTGCGGCGGCAAAGGATCCGGATGTGCTGGTGCTGGGCGACCTGAACGCCTACGCCTTCGAGAACCCGATCAACCACCTGACGGGCGCCGCCGGAATGGTCAATGTGATCGAGCGCTTCGTGCGCCCGCACGCCATGCCGTACTCCTATGTGTTCAACGGCCTGGCCGGCTCGCTCGACCACGTCCTGGCAAGCGGCTCGCTGGCGCCGCAGGTGGTGGGCGCGGCCGAGTGGCACAACAATGCCGATGAACCGAAGGACATCGACTACAACCTGGAAAGCACCGGCACCGATGTCTATCGCAAGAACGCCTATCGCGCCTCGGACCACGATCCGCTGGTGGTCAGCCTGAACCTGAGCGGTTCGTTCAATGACGTCACCGCGTCGAGCAGGATCGTGATCGGCGGCTTCAGCATCAACCGCGCGACGGGCAAGACCACCGGCAATGTCACGATCACCAACACGAGCGCCAAGGCGCTGGCCGGTCCGCTGCACCTGGTGCTGCAGGGCCTGCCGACCGGGATCACGCTCGACAATCCGGCCGGCATGCACGCAGGCGCGCCGTACCTGACCTTGCCCCAGGCGAGCATCGCCCCGGGCGCCACGGTGACCGTCCCGACGGCCTTCACCAATGGCGCCAAGCGCAACTTCACCTATACGCCGCAGCTGGTCTCCGGCGCGTTCTAAAGGAAATGATCATGTCGAATTTCGTATCCCTGTTGTTCCGTGCGCTGCTGGCATTGTCGATCGCGATCGGCGCCCCGGCGGCCCTGGCCGGACCGATCTACCGTATTTCGCTCGATACCTCGGCCCTGGCCGGCACGATCGGCTACCTCGACCTGGGCCTGAACGGCCCGGTCGACGCGGCGCCAACCGTGGCTCGCCTCGGCAATTTCAGCGGCGCCTTCCTGGAGGGCGGTGTCCTGCCGCCATCGGGCGATGTCAGTGGCGATGTCGTCAACGGCGTCGTCCTGCGCAACGGCCCGGACTTCAACTTCTTCGAGCAGCTCGTCACCTTCGGCGGCCTGTTCAGCTTCGACGTCGCGTTCGAGCTGGGCGAAGGGATCAACGGCAGCCTGTTCAGCGTCGCCTTCATTGACGAGGCTTTCAATTACCTGGGCGCCGCCGGCAATGTGATCGAGATGAACCTGGTCGCTGGCCAGGGCGTCGAGCTGCAACTGGTCGATGGCGCGTTTGCCGGCGTGGCCGAGGTGCCGGAACCGGGCGCCTGGCTGCTGCTCGCGAGCGGGCTGTTCCTGCTGGTCACGACGCGCCGCCTGCGGCGGCGCTGATCCCCGGATCAGGTTTGTGACAGGCGAGCCTCGAGCGCGGCGCGGCGCTGGGCATCGATGCGCCAGGCTTCCGCATTGCCGTCGATGATGCGCAGGCTGGCGCAGCCTTCGGCGGCGCAATCGGGGGCCGGGATCGTGGCCGAGGTGATGGTGGCGACGGGGGCCGCCCTTGCATTCACCATGGCGGCAGTCGGCGCCGTGTCCGGCGCTGCGGCCAGCGCCGTGTCCGGCGCTGCGGCCGGGGCCGGGGCACTGGCGATGACGGCGGCCGACGCCGTCTGGGCGGTCGTGTCGATGTCGTACTGGCCGCCGCAGGCTGCCAGCACGGTAGTCAGGGAGAGGGCGATAATGGTGCGCAGGAAGATCATGTGTGAAATCGAACAAGCTCGTCTTTAACGAACCTATTGTAGTGAGTAAATTTTTCCTACGCTCAATTTTTTACATTTGCGAACTTCCAAATATTCATTTGATGTGAACAGGATGCGCGACGTTCATCGCTTTTGCCTGAAAAAGAGAAATATATCCATACGGAAATTTAAGATGTGTTGAGGTAAGTATTCGATGGTTATCGTGTTCCGTAAGACCCGCGCAACAGCCAGTCGACACATTTGGTAACAGTTAGTCAATGTGATCTGCTTGACCACCGATATCGTGCGCGCGAAGATGGCGGCATGAAAAAACTCCTCCTTATCCTTCTGTTCGGCGCTACCGCCGCCTGTACCACCCAGGCCAACGATCCGGCCCAGCCACCCGTGAAAGACGGCGCGCCGCCGGTCGTTGCGCTCCAGCCCGGCGCGACCGTGTCCGAGATCAAGCGCCTGATCGGCACGCCTGGCTGTACCGATAACGCCCAATGCCGCTCGCTCCCGGTCGGGGCGCTGGCCTGCGGCGGCCCGCAGGAATACCTGGCGTATTCGACCGCCCAGACCGACGAGAAAGCCTTGCTGGCACTGGCCGAGCGTTCGAAGACCGAACGCCAGGCCGAGATCCAGCGCACCGGCGAGATGTCGATCTGCATCCACCGTCCCGATCCGGGCGCGGTCTGCGTCGCCGGCGCCTGCCACCTGGGGTCCCCGGCGGCCTGAGTCCTCCAGTTTTCTTCCAGAAACGACAAAGCGCGCCGAGGCGCGCTTTGTCGTTGATGCCGGGGCCATAGCCCCGTCCTGCCTGCTTGCTTAGATACCCGCGTCCTTTCCCTTGACGCGTTGCGGACGCTCGGCCTTCGGCACCGGCTGGTTGGTCTCGACCTGCAGCACGGTGGTCGAGCCGACCGCGCCGCTGGCGTCGAGCAGGCGCACGGCGCCCAGGAAGCGCTTGCCGGTCGGCAGGCCGGACCAGCTCACCGCCACCGTCGCCCTGCCGCCGGCATAGACCGTGGCCGGCACCATGGCGCGCAGGTTGCCGCCCTTGTCGGTGGTGTTGACGATCACCGAATGCAGGCCGTACGACGTGCTGCTGCCCGACGCGGTGCTGTAGCCCAGCGTGCACAGGCGGTAATTGCCTGCCGGTGGAGCCGCCAGCGCGATCGTCTCGTCCGAGCCGTAGGTGGCCGAATAGGCAGCCAGGTTGCCGGCCGCGTCCACCAGCACCAGGTCGAGGTCGTCTCCCCCGTTGCCGCTGGTATCGCGGTCGAACAACTCGAACTGCGCCGCCATCGTGTTGGCGGTGAAGGTCACCGGCGTCACCCGCACGCCATACAGGCCGCGGTGGCAGGCATCGGCCATCTGGGCCAGCGTGTCGATCGCTCCTGCCGGCGCCGGCGCCACCGTGTTGGCGGTGCGCACGATCTCTTTCAGGCCACCGACGGTCGACCCCATCTTGCCGGCGAAGCCGGTGGTGATGCCCAGGGCCTTGCTGCCGCTGGCGCGGTCGCTCGAGAAGAACGTCGGCGCGATGATCAGCCTGCCGGAGCGGGCCACGACCGGGCTGCGCACGGTATGGCCGCCGCCGGTCCAGGTCAACGAGCCGAACTGCCAGGCATTCTCTGGTGCGCCGTTACGGGTGAGCGTGACGGTGAACGGCTTGGTCTGGCCCGGTTCGATCGCCAGCGTGGCCGGGGACACCACGGCGGTATAGCCCGGCACCGAGATCCGCGAGGTGAAGCTCGAGGCGGTGGCGCTGACGTTGGTCACCGAACGGTTGATGGTCACCGAACCGAGCACGTTGCCGACCGAGATCGACGGCAGGTTCAGGTCGTAGCCGGGGATCTGGCCGCCCGCGCATTGTCCCGTCACGCCCGCGCCGCACAGGTATTTGCGGTAGTCGGCTTCGCCGATGTCGTATACCAGGCCTGGATCGAGCGCGGCGGTCGGGTTGACGTGGCCGGCGCCTTGCGCGAACGGCAGGATGCCGCGCAGATCGCCCTGCTGGGCATCCGGGAAGGTGTCGGTCGCCGTCGTCATCAGCGCCGACTTGATCATCGCCGGCGTCCAGCTCGGGTGTTTCTGGCGCAGCAGGGCGCTCACGCCGGCCACGTGGGGGGCCGACATCGAGGTGCCCTGCAGCGATACGAACTCGACCGGTGGCACCAGGGTGCCGTTGACGATGTCGTCATGCTGCTCCTGGGTCAGCCCCGGCGTGCCGCCGGCGATGATGTCCACCCCCGGTGCGGTGATGTCGGGCTTGAGCACATTGGCGTCGGCGCGGTTCGGCCCGCGCGACGAGAAGGCGGCCATGATAGGGGCGTTCAGTTTCGACGCGCCGACCACGAACTTGCTGATCGCGGCGGTGGCGTTGGCCGCGCTCGCGGCTGCGTAACTCCGGATCGCCTGGCCGTCGGCCTGGGTAACGTGCACCGAAGGCACCGAGTGCATGTCGGCGACCAGGCCGGTGCCGTTGTCGACCTGGATCATGCCGACGCCGCCGGCCTCGCGCACGGCGCGGCTCTTGTCGACGCGGTCGTTCTCGCCGCGGTTGCAGATCACGACCTTGCCGGCCACCTTGGCCGGATCCAGCACGGCCTGGCCACCGTTGAACGAGGCGCTGTAGCAGAAGGCGAGACGGGCGGCGTTGGCGCCAGGCAGGCCAACCGCCGAGGCATCGACCAGCTCCTCGGACGGCAGCGGTGTGGTGTTCATCGACGCGCCGGTGTAGCGCTGGCCATTGCCCAGGGTGACGGTCGCCTGGAATTCGCGGTTATGGGTCGAGGCGCCGACCGTGGTGTGCCATGGGCTGATGTGGGCCACCTGGTTGCCAGGGCCGTCGTTGCCTGCCGAGGCCACCGCGACGACGCCGGCATTGGCGGCGCCGAAGAAGGCTTGCTCGACCGGATCGGTGAGGCTGGTGCCGCCGCTGATCGAGAAGTTAATCACATGTACGCCGTCGGCGACGGCCTTCTCGATCGCGGCCACGCTGTCGCCCACGAAGCAGCTGTTGCGCCGGCCGATCGTCACGCTCGGATCGACATAGGTCCAGCAGACCTTGTACGAGGCGATGCGCGCACGCGGGGCCACGCCCGACATCTCGCCGATGTCGACGCCGGCCATGGTCACGTCCACGCCGTAGTTGCCGCCGGCGGTGGTCGAGGTGTGGGTGCCGTGGCTGCCTTCGCCGACGTCGCCGCCGAGCGAATCACGCGGCGACGAGCGGAACTCGCTCCAGTGGGTGGTGCGCCCGGTGCTCAGGTAGACGCTATCGAAGTATTGCGCGCCGATCAGCTTGTTGTTGCAGTGGGCCGTGGTGAAGCCTTCGCCGGTCTGGCAGTCGCCCTGCCAGCGCGCCGGCGGCGCCGAGTAGACCAGGCTGCCGCTGTTGTCGTGGGTCGGCTTGCCATTGGCGTCCAGGCGGTCGGCGTAGGACGTATGTTCGGGCCAGATACCGCCGTCGACGATGCCGATGATGACGTCCTCGCCAGCCTCGGTCACGCCGCCGAGCTTGGACCAGGCGCCGTCCGGGCCGGTCAGCTTGAGGAAGTCGCGGGTGGAGACGGTGGTCAGCTCGCGCGGCACGTCGGGCGTGACCGCCAGCACGTCGCCGCGGCCGACCAGGGCGCGCACTTCGGCGTCGGTCAGCATGGCCGAGAAACCGTTGAGCACCACCTTGTAGTCGTGCACGACCGGAGCGCCGCCGATGGCGGCGCGCACGGCGGCTTTCTTCTGGGCCAGGTAGCCGCTGTAGAGCTGGACGCTGGCGCTGTCCAGGTCGAGGCGCTGGCCGGGGCGCGGCTGGGTGGCGGCGAGGCCGTTGACGCCGCCGTCATAGGAGGCGATCGGCTTGTCGGTCAATTGGACGACATAGGGGCGGCGTACGTCGTCGGCCTGGACTGCCAGCGACAGGCTGGACAGTGCGAACAGGATGGCTGCGGAAATTGGGCGGAGTTTCATGGATGCGTGTCCTTGGGTTCTGCGAGATTCGGCTGGGTCGGGCGCTACGGTCAAGCCTGGCGGCGGCGGGTGCGCGCGCGGGCGGCGAGGCCGGCGAGGCCAAGGCCGAACAGCGCGAGCGTGGCTGGCTCCGGCACCTCGGCCAGGGCGTCTTCCAGCACCAGGTTGTCGATGGCGAACTGGCCACGGTTCGAGTTGAATGCCGAGCAACTACCGGTGGCGTTGCAGGTGAAGCCGAACATCGCCACGCTCACGAAGGCCGTGTTGGCGAAGGTGTCGAATGGGGTATAGCGGCCGAATTCGAAGCCGCTCGATCCGGGGCCGTCGAGCGCCAGGTCTTGCAGCAGATAGGTGCCGTCGGCCAGGAAGCCCTGCATGCGCAGGAGGCCGGAGATGGCTGGATAACCGCCCAGGGCAGCGTCGAGGCCGATGAAGCTTGCGTCGAGCGACTTCATCATGAAGGAAGCGCCGGCGGTCGCGGACGAGAGCCAGACGATGCCGTCGTTGAGGGCGCCGTAGTAGCCGCCGTCGCCGTTCACCGGACAGGCCATGGAAATGCAGAAGGTCGGATCGCTGGAGTCGGCGATCATGCCGACCAGGCTCCCGACGTCGGCCGGGTCGTACGCCTCCGCGCGCATGTTGTAGCCGCTTTCCTGCCAGGTATCGCCACTGCCGAACAGCATGCCTGCGCCGCTGTCGAAAGTGATGTTCGCGGCCTGGACAGGTGCGGCAATCGCCGCCGCGCCGAGCGCGGCAATTGCAAGCTTGGCCAGGGGACTGGTCAGGGAGGGTAACGCCATCTGCGATTTCCGGGTCATGATTTGCCTTTGTGGTTGGGATTTCTCTCGCCTCGATACGGCGGGGCACTGCGCTTCGCACCTGAGGTTCAGGTTGCCAAGAAATATATCAACGGCAGTAATAAAAGTGTAAAAAAGTTTAACAAGCAATATTTTGACTTTTCGCAAGTTGCATTGATTAAATTTGGTTTTCGCTATGAGCAATCATTATTTCTCGCTATTTTTCATCTGTTTGAAATATGCATCATTGCACTCAAGAAATGTTGTTAGGTGAAATAAATTGCTGTAAGCACTTGATGAGTGTGGTGCTTTTTTGAAAAGAACAGTTGTCGCAGCGCTCGGCAGCGTGTTACCTTTCAACGGCAGGATTTCAAAGAAGCAATCTAGGAGTCGCTTGATGGTTTTTGCTATGAAACAGGGCGCCACCGTCCCTGGCGGACGCAGCGCGGGCTTCACGCTGCTGGAACTGCTGGTGGTGATCGTCATCATCGGTTTGCTCGCCGCCTATGTCGGTCCCAAGTATTTCTCCCAGCTCGGCAAATCCGAAGTGACCGCGGCCCGCGCCCAGATCGACGCCTTCGACAAGACGCTTGACACCTACCGGCTCGACGTCGGCCGCTATCCGACCACCGAGGAGGGCCTGGCCGCCCTCATGACGGCGCCGCCGAGCGCCGGCGCCAAGTGGAATGGCCCGTACCTGAAGAAGGCGGTTCCGCCCGATCCATGGGGTAATCCCTATCAGTACCGGGCGCCAGGTGCGCGTGGCGAGTACGAGGTGCTGTCCCTCGGCAAGGATGGACAGCCGGGCGGAACCGGCGACAACGCCGACATCAGCTCCAACTGACCACTTCCTTTTCGTTTCACCGCAACCTGGCCGGGCATCCCATGCAGTTCGCCGTTCGCACCCTTGCGCCCGATATGTCGATCTCGAACCTCGTCGTCGACGCGCTCGACGCTCAGGACGCGCGCCGCCAGGTCGAGGCGCGCGGCCTGTTCGTCAGCGCCGTCGAACCGGCGCGCGGGGCGGCGCTGGCGCGCCCCAAGGGCGGCAAGCTCTCTCTCGTGCTGTTCAGCCAGGAGCTGCTGGCGCTCTTGAACGCGGGCCTCGGCATTGTCGAAAGCCTCGAGGCCCTGCTCGAGAAGGAAGGAGCGCCATCCACGCGCGGCGTGCTGGAACGGCTGCTGGGCGGGCTGCGCGAAGGCCGGCGCTTCTCCAGCGTGCTCGCGCTTCAACCGGCCTTGTTCCCGCCGCTGTATGTCGGCATCGTGCGCGCCGCCGAAGGCACCAGCGACCTGCCGCGCGCGCTGGCGCGCTACATCGACTACCAGCAGCGCATCGACACCGTGCGTTCCAAAATCGTCAGCGCCTCGATCTATCCGGTGATCCTGTTGATGGTCGGCGGCGGCGTCAGCGCCTTCCTGATCGGCTACGTGGTGCCGAAGTTCGCCGAGGTGTACCACGGCGCCGGGCGCGACCTGCCGTGGATGTCGCAACTGCTGCTGGACTGGGGCCAGTTCGCGGCCGGCCACGGCACCGCGATCCTGGTCGCGGCGGCGCTGCTGGTGGCCGGCCTGGTCGCCGGCGTGCGCCACCTGCTGCGCAGCGGCGGCATGGCGCGCCTGCTGGCCCGCCTGCCCGGCATCGGCGAGCGGGCCCGCGTGTATGAGCTGTCGCGCCTGTACCTGACGCTGGGCATGCTGACCGAGGGCGGCATCACCATCGTCGGCGCGATCGAGACCGTGCAGGCGATGGTGTCGAGCCACCTGGGGCGCAACCTGGCCGCGGCGCGCGCCGCGATCGAAGCCGGCCAGCCGCTGTCGAACGCCTTCGAGGCGCATGGCCTGACCACGCCGATCTCGCTGCGCATGCTGCGCGTGGGCGAGCGCACCGGAGAAATGGGGCCGATGCTGACGCAGTCTGCCGCCTTTTACGATGGCGAGATCGGGCGCTGGATCGACCGCTTCACGCGCACCTTCGAGCCCCTGCTGATGGCCGCCATCGGCCTGGTGGTGGGCGCCATCGTGGTGCTGCTGTACATGCCGATCTTCGACCTGGCGGGAGACATGTCGTGAACGCTGAAACCTTCGACACGGCGCTGCTGGCGCGCGCCCGCGCCGCCGCCGCTGTCTCGCGGCGCGGCCTGGTGCTCGAGCTCGAAGCCCTGACCGGGCGCGATCCGCGCGAACTGGTGCAGGAGCTGGCCGCGCCGTTCGCCCTGCCGGTGATGGAGACCGGCGCCATGCTGGCGCTGGCGCCGGCCTTCGACCTGCTGCCGCTGGCCCAGGCCCTGTCGCGCCACTGCGCGCTGCTGCGCCACCCCGACGGACGCCTGACCGGGGTGCTGGCCGATCCCTTCGATCTCGACCTGCAGACCTGGCTCGGAGCCCAGGCACGGGCCAGCGCCAGGAACCCACTGGATGTCTGCCTGGCGCTGCAATCGGACATCCAGGCCTATCTGTCGAAGCAGGAAGAGTCGGCGCGCGCCGTCGATTCGCTGGTGGGCGGCGCCCAGGACGCGCGGCGCGACGGCAAGTCCGGCACCGTGCTGTCCTTCGCCTCCGTGTCGGAAGCGGGCAGCCCCGCCGTCAAGCTGGTCAACTCGACCCTGTACGATGCGCTCAAAGCCGGCGCCTCGGACATCCACCTGGAGAGCACCGCCGGCGGCCTGGCCGTCAAGTACCGGGTCGACGGCGTGCTCGATCACGCCGCCACCGTGGGCGGCATCGAGCTGGCCGAGCACATCATCTCGCGCCTGAAGGTGCTGGCCGAACTCGACATCGCCGAGCGCCGCGTGCCGCAGGACGGCAGCTTCCGGGTCGAGGCGGGCGGGCGCG
>Ga0265780_10011007_pt1 | contig 10743 bp, 9 predicted proteins | sample P1T30metagenome_FD_192432 | JGI IMG/M metagenome (GOLD analysis project Ga0265780, IMG submission 192432) | Plant litter microbial communities from East Loma Ridge, Irvine, California - P1 T30 | ecosystem: Environmental > Terrestrial > Plant litter > Unclassified | place: USA: California... | reverse complement strand
TCGGCCGCGAGCGGCGTCAGGTTCTGGACGTCGACGCTGACGTCCTTCACCGGAAAGGTGAGGATCTTGCCGACGATGGTCTGGTTGAAGCTGCCGGCCACGCGCTCGTCGGGCTCGATGGTCTTGTCGAAGTTGACGCGCAGGCCGACCTCGCCGGTATCGACGATGGTGCAGCCGGTGGCAAGCACGGCGATGGCGGCCGCGGCCAGGGCGGGGAGGACGAGGATCGCTTTTTTCATTGTTCTCTCTTTCAGGTTATGCGCTGCGCGGTGGGTGAACCGCGCCGCAGACGATACCAGAGCGAGCACAAGGAAAATCCTCGGTTTCTCACCGACCTAGCAGAAAGGGGAGGGCCCGGGCCACGAGCGGATCGGGCGCTTCTTCCGGGATGTAATGGCCGCAGGGTAGCGCTTCGCCCTCGACCCGGCGCGCCACCCGGCGCCACTCCCGCAGCGGATCGAAGCAGCGCGCCACCACGCCATCGGCGCCCCACAGGGCCAGCAGCGGCGTGTCCGCCAGGCGGCCGTGGTCGCGGTCGAAGCGGTCGTGTTCGAGGTCGATCGAGGCCGCCGCCCGGTAGTCCTCGCAGATTCCGTGGGCGGTGCCCGGCAGGGCCAGGCAGCGCGCGTACTCGGCCAGCGCGCACGGATCGAAAGGCGCGAGGCCCGCGCTGCGCCGGCCCATCACGTCGCGCAGGTAGGCGCCTGGGTCGGACTCGATCAGGCGTTCCGGCAGGGGCGCCGGCTGGATCAGGAAGAACCAGTGCCAGTAGGCGCGCGCAAAGGCCTGCGTCGTGCCCTCGTACATCGCCAGCGTCGGCGCGATGTCCAGCAGCACGGCCCGTTCGACCGCCTGCGGTGAATCGACCAGCAGCCGGTGCGCGACCCGCGCGCCGCGGTCGTGCGCCATCACGGCGAAGCGCTCGAAGCCGAGATGGCGCATCACCGCCAGCATGTCGGCCGCCATGCTGCGCTTGCTGTAGTTGGCGTGGTCGGGGGCCCCCGCCGGCTTGGACGAATCGCCATAGCCGCGCAGGTCGCAGGCCACCACCGTGAAGTGCTGGAGTAGCGCCGGCGCCACTTTGTGCCAGATGGCATGGGTCTGCGGGTGGCCGTGCAGCAGCAGGAGCGCCGGGCCGGCGCCGGAGACGCTGCCTGCGATGGTCACGCCCTCGGCAGTCTCGATCGCGAACCGGCGCCAGCCGGGAAACAGGGAATCCATCATCGTCAGGCCATCCATACAATGAGCGGCAGTGTAGCAGGGCGCGGCAGCCCATCCTTACATCAACCTGACGTGCGCACGGTGTTGTAAATATGCCCTAAGGGAAATTTCCGAATTGACATCTTTGATCGTGCCCAGCAGTATCAAAATCGCACCCCCGACCTGGGGCGCGTGACCACAACAAGAGGAAATCCAAGATGCAGAAACACGTAACGGAAAAGACTGTCCTTGCCCTTGCCATCGCCTCGCTCTTCTCGGGCGCCCATGCCCAGGACACGGCGCCCGCCCCGGCCACCGCCCCGTCCGCCGCCGCCACGGTGGTGGTCACCGGCACCCGCGTGGCCAACCGCACCGCGCTCGACACCGCGGCCCCGGTCGACATCATCTCGGCCGAGACGCTCAAGAACGCCGGCAGCACCGAGATGAACCAGGCGCTGTCGATGGCGCTGCCCTCGCTGAATTTCCCCCGTCCGGCCATCACCGACGGCACCGACACCATCCGCCCGGCCACGCTGCGCGGCATGGCGCCCGACCAGACCCTGGTGCTGATCAACTCCAAGCGCCGCCACGCCTCCGCGCTGGTGAACGTCAACGGCTCGATCGGCCGCGGCTCGGCGGCGGTGGACATGAACACCATCCCGACCGCGATCGTGAAGAGCGTCGAGGTGCTGCGCGACGGCGCCGCCGCCCAGTACGGCTCGGACGCGATCTCGGGCGTGGTCAACCTGCGCCTGCGCACCGACCGCAGCGGCGGCGAAGCCTTCGTCACCTATGGCGCGCGCAAGACCGAATACGACCTGTGGAACGACGTCGGCCCGGCCGGCTCGACCTGGACCGCACCCGCCTCGCGCAAGCGCACCGACGGCCAGACCGCCACCGTCAGCCTGTGGAAGGGCCTGGCGCTGGGCGAGGACGGCTACCTGACCATCGCGGCCGAGTACAAGGACCAGCACCGCACCGAACGCAGCGGCTACGATATGCGCCAGCAGTACCCGCGCCTGGCCAACGGCAGTTTCGATCCGCGCGAGCTGACCATCAACCGCTTCAACGCCTGGTACGGCGAGCCGGAGATGGAGCAGGCGACCCTGTTCGCCAACGCCGGCTCGAACCTGGGCGGCGGCGTCAAGCTGTACGGCTGGGCGAGCTACCAGAACCGCGAAGCCCGTTCCGGCGGCTTCTTCCGTCCGGCCCAGGATGCGCGCAACATCATCTCGATCTACCCGGACGGCTTCCTGCCGATCATCGCACCGACCGTGGACGACTTCTCGGCCCTGGGCGGCGTCACCTGGACCCAGGGCAGCTGGGACATGGACGCTTCGCTCGGCTACGGCAAGAACAAGATGAAGTACGACATCCAGAACACGCTGAACCGCTCGATCGGCCCGAGCAGCAAGCGCGAGTTCTATGCCGGCGGCTACGCCTACGACCAGCTGGTGTTCAACCTGACCGGCGTGCGCTCGCTGGACGTGGGCGGCTTCTCGTCGCCGCTCAACATCGCGGTCGGCACCGAGGCCAGGCGCGAAGGCTACGAGCTGTTTGCGGGCGAGCCGGATTCCTGGCGCGCCGGTCCCGAGATCCTGCCGACCGGCGTGCCGGCCGCGCCGGGCGCCCAGGTGTTCCCGGGCTTCCGTCCGTCGAACGAAGTCGACGCGCACCGCAGCGCGGTCGGCGCCTTCGTCGACCTGGAAGCGAACGTCACGCCCGAATTCCTGGCTTCGGTGGCGGTGCGCGCCGAGCATTACTCCGACTTCGGCAACAGCCTGGCCGGTAAACTCTCGGGCCGCTACGACTTCAGCAAGTCCGTTGCCCTGCGCGGCGCGATCCAGAACGGCTTCCGCGCGCCGTCGCCGCAGCAGCAGAACTTCACCGCGACCTCGACCAACTTCATCAACGGCGTGCCCTTCGAGATCACCACCTTCAAGCCGACCGACCGGGTCGCGGTGGCCCTCGGCGCCAAGCCGCTGGAGGCGGAAAAGTCGGTCAATGCCTCGCTCGGCGCGGTGCTGCGCTTCGACCCGTTCAGCATCACGATCGACGCCTACCGCATCAGGATCAAGGACCGCATCGTGTTGTCCGAGAATCTGACCCAGACGAACGTACGCAACTACATCATCTCGCAGGGCATCAACGGCGTAGGCGGCGGACGCTTCTTCATCAACGGCGTCGACACCCGCACCAAGGGCGTGGACGTGGTGGTGAGCTGGCCGATGCGCACCGTGGAAGCGGGCAGCTTCGACTTCACGCTGGCCGGCAACTTCACCGACACGAAAGTGACGAAGACCCCGGTGACCGCGCAGCTGGCGGCGCTGAACCCGGCGCCGGTGCTGTTCGACCGCCTCAACGTGCTGTCGCTGGAGCAGGGCCAGCCCGAGAACAAGATCAGCGCCAACGTGAACTGGAAGCTGGGCGCGTGGGGCGCGACCTTCCGCGCGACCCGCTACGGCAAGGTGCTCTCGCCCGGAACCACGGCGGCGCTGGACTTCTGGATGGGTGCGAAGACGGTGGTGGACCTGGAGGGACGCTTCGCGCTCACGCCGAAGCTGTCGCTGGCCCTGGGCGCGGACAACCTGTTCGACCAGTATCCGGAGACCCAGCCACCGGCGCTGAACACCACCGGCAATACGCCGTTCGCGAACTACGCCCCGTTCGGGCGCGGGGGGCGCTACCTCTATGCCCGCGTGAATTACGGGTTCTGACGGCGAAAAAAAACGGCGGCCGATCGGCCGCCGTTTTTCATTGGTGTGCTTACGCGGCAGGCGGGGCGCCGGCACCCGCGCCCGCGCTGAGCAGCCAGGCCGTAAATAGCAGGAACACCATCCAGCAGGCGAACAGCTTCGACAGGCGGCGGATATCGGCCTGGTTCTCGAACAGGGTCGGACGGCTGTACTGCACGCCGGCGAAATACGCCGCGAACACGGTTGCCAGATAGTGCACGGCGCCGAACATCTCGCCCAGCTCGCCCTTGCGTTCGTGCTGGATCAGCGCGTGCGACAAGGCCACCAGCACCAGGTAGATCACGGATGCCGACAGCGGCGGCAGGTACAGGCCCAGCTTCTCGACCCAGCTGCGCACGCCCGGCTTGAAGCGCGCCACCAGCGGCAGGATCAGGTTGTGGGTGAGGCCGACGATGGCGATGAGCTTCAGCAGCACGTTCTTGTGCAGGCTGCCGTTGCCCACTGCCAGGTTGTGGATGTTGGTCTCGCCCTGGCGGTTATTCTGCAGGAAGTACTCGGACGACTGGACGTTGAGGATGCGCTGGAACCAGCTGATCTCTTCCAGCGCGGCGAGCGCGCACAGCAGGCTCAGGCCGCCCAGCGCCAGCAGTTCCAGGGTGCCGCGGTCGCTGCGCTTGAGCTTTTCGAAGAAGGCGAAGCCGAGCAGGATCGACAGCATGCTGAAGCACAGGAACTGCATCCACTCGACGATGCCGTCCTCGATCAGCAGGCGCCACAGGGCGGCCTTGTCGCCCCGGTCGGCAACGGCCAGCAGCAGCACGAAGATATTGATGACGATCCCGGTGGCGATGGCGGGATGAAGAAGCGACTTCTGATTTGCCACTGATTACTCCTTGATGGGTGAAAACGGTTCGGCGCCGGCGCTGCGCAGGGCCGGCAGGTCCTGCGGCAGCGGGGCCAGTTGCGGGCGCGCGCCGCGGCGCAGCAGGGCGCGCAGGGCGGCCTGGCCGAGCGAGAACAGGGCCCAGGCGCACAGCAGCGGGTCGAGCAGGGCGTCGGCCAGGTTCCCGGTCGGCAGGCGCGTGAACGAGAACAGCGCCACGGCGCCGAGGACGGCGCAGGCCTGGACGCGGCCATGTCCGCGCTTGAAGGCGAGGGCGGAGGCGCCTGCCAGCACGACCGCCAGCACGGCGGCCCCGAGGCCGAAGCCGGCATAGTAATAGCCGCGCGCGAGCAGGCCGAAGGCATCCAGGTAGAGCACCGTTCCGCACACGGCCAGCACGGCGGCGAAGCGGGGCGGCATCAGGACGGTGTCGCGGCGGTCGGCCCAGCGCGCATGCAGCCTGGCGGCGCACAGCCCCGCCAGCAGGCCGCTCGGATACTGGAAGGCCAGGCCCAGGTGCCAGGCGGGCGAGGCCGCGCCGGGCAGCAGCATCAGGAGCAGGCTGGCGCCGGCGATGCCGCCGACGACCGCGCGCGGCATGCGCCAGGCGCGCGGCCAGGTGGCCACGACCAGCGCCGCCAGCACCAGCGCCCACGCGAGGCGGGCATACACGAACTGCCAGGTAAGCTCAGGCAAGGCCATTCAGATGTTCTCCCCAATGCTGATCCGGTACCGGTGGTGCGCGATCGCCCGGCGCTGGAAGGTGTAGGTGATGTGCAGCTCGCTGCCGACCTGCTGCATGCTCGGATAGGAAAATTCGTCGCCCGCCGCGCCGCTGGCCACGTCGGCCACCGGACGCCAGGTCTGGCCGTCTTTCGACAGCGACAGGCGCAGCAGGCTGCGCGAGGAACCGCCGTGCTCGATGTGGTTGTGCAGCATCAGGAATTCACCGTTGGCCAGGCGCACCGCCGCCAGCGAGGTGCTCTCGTTGTTCAGGCTCAGCGGCGGCAGGTCTTCCCAGCTGGCGCCGCCGTCGCGGCTGCGGGCGTGCTGCACGCGCCGCTCGTCGCTGGCGTCGCGCATCCAGGCCCGCACGTCGTTGCGCGAGACCGGCACGATGGCCGGCTGGAGGGTGGTGGTGCGGCTGCCGATGCGACCCAGGCCGGTCGGTTCGCCGTCCGGGCCGAAGGACATCAGCATCGGGTACTTGATGCCCAGTTCGAAGTAGACCGGGAGCCACCAGCCGCCGTCGACCAGGCCGACCGCATTGGTGCGCACCAGCACGCTGGTATTGAACAGCGGCGACATCGGCAGCACGCGCTTCATCTCGAAGCTGGCGCCTTCGTCCTTCGACACCATGTGCGCCACGCGCGAGGCGGCCCAGCCGCCCATGCCGGTGGCGACGACGTACAGGTGGATGCGCCCCGAGCGGTCGGTCCAGGCCACCGGGTTGCCGATGCGGCGCACGCCGAAGCCGAGCGCCTTGCCGAGCGAATCGCGGCTGGCCACTTCCCAGGGCTGGCCCCATTTGCCGTTATGCCATTGCGAGGCGTAGACCTTGACGTCCGGACCGCTCTCGCGGCTGCCGGCCCACCAGAAGGTCACCATGCGGTCGCCCGGCAGTGTCGCCATGGCGCTCGCGTGGGCCGAGGGGGTATTGCGCGGCATCGGGATCATCGAGCGCGACAGTTCGGACAGGGTCACCACGCCGGGGATCGTCGCCTGCAGGGTGGACGGTGCGGCGGCGGCGCGGGCGCGGGTCCAGCGCCCGGCTTCGGCGGCGCCGATGGCCAGCACCACGGTCAGCAGCGCAAGCGTCGAGGCCATGGCGGTGCGGCTGCCGGGGACAGCACGTGCTTGCAGGGAACGCTCCATACACTCCAACAGCCGCGACCTGGCAGGTGCGCGACGCTTCGATCGTTATCGTTTTAATGACGGGAACTGCCAGGTAAAGCGTCGGCCGGGGCTCTTTCAGGAGGAGGCCGCTGAAACGTTACCAAGCAAAGGCATTATCCTACAGGAAAGGCCGAATTTATTACACTGCGGATACGTATTGACGCTGCCACGGCGCCACAGTCAGCGCCGTTTCGCTCGACCCGCGGGCCGGTTCGCGGGCGGGAATCGCGAGTTCGTCGCAGCCCGTCTTGCTAGAGCGGCATCGGCTGGGCAGAATGCGCACATCCTGAACACCTAGATGCGAGATGACATGAACAGCCTGCTCCAGGCCCCGACCGCCCTAGATACCGCGCCTTCCGTTCCCGGACAGGGCCCGTTTGCGATGCGGCTGCTGCGCGACCTGCGTTTTGCCGCCGTGGTGGGCGCGGTGGCGGCCCTGGTGATCACGCTGGTGGTCGGGCGGCCCGAGACCCTGTACGAGCAGCTGCTGTATTCGTGCTTCATTTCGGTGACGGGCTTCGCGATCGTCGACACGGCGCGCCTTCTGCTCTGGCCGGGACCGGCCAGGACACCCCGCCAGTGGCTGGCGCTGACCCTGCTGGCGGCGCTGACCGCGCCGCTGGTCCACTTCTCCGCGGTGCAGGTGGTCGGTCCGCTGTTCCTGCATCCCACGCCCTCGCTGTTCGAGTATCCGACCCTGCCGCGTCTGAGCATGGTGACGCTGACCTTCCTGGTGCTGTGCGGGGGCACCCTGGCGATCGAACACCGCGAGGGCCTGCAGCGCGCCCGGCAGGAACACCACGCGGCCCGGCTGCGCGCCGAAACCATCGAACGCCAGGCCCTGCAGGCCCAGCTGCGCCTGCTGCAGGCCCAGATCGAACCGCACATGCTGTTCAACACCCTGGCCAACCTGCAGGGGCTGATCGCGCTCGACCCCGAGCGGGCCAACACCATGCTCGACCAGCTGATCCAGTACCTGCGCGCCACCCTCGGCGTCTCGCGCGCCGAGAGCACCACCCTGGGCGAGGAATTCGCGGCGATGGAAGCCTACCTGGGTCTGATGGGCGTGCGCATGGGCGAGCGCCTGCGCTACCGGCTGGCGCTGCCGCCGGATCTGCGCGGCGTGCGGCTGCCGCCCATGCTGCTGCAGCCGCTGGTGGAAAACGCGATCGTGCACGGCCTGGAGCCGAAGATCGACGGCGGCGAGATCGTCCTGAGCGCCGAAGCGCGCGACGGCCTGCTCGATCTCACGGTCCTCGACACGGGACTGGGCCTGGGCCACTCCGGCGCAAAAGGCGGCGGCGTCGGCGTCGCCACCACCCGCGAACGCCTGCGCGTGCTCTATGGCGAGCGCGCGTCCATCCTGCTCGTGCCCGCCCAGCCGCAAGGCACGCTGGCACGCCTGACCCTACCAATGGAGACCGCATGAGCATCCGCGCCCTGATTGCCGAAGACGAACCGATCCTGGCGGCGACCCTCGCCCGCACCCTGCAAAAACTCTGGCCCGAGCTCGAGATCGCCGGCACCGCGCCGAACGGCGTGGCCGCCGTCGAGCAGGCCCTGGCCTTGCAGCCCCAGGTGCTCTTCATGGACATCAAGATGCCGGGCCAGACCGGGCTGGAAGCGGCCGAGGAGCTGGCCGAGCGCTGGGAGGGACCCGCACCGTTCCCGCACGTGGTGTTCGTGACGGCCTACGACGACTACGCCGTGCAGGCCTTCGAGCAGGCCGCGGCCGACTACGTGCTGAAACCCGTGAACGAAACGCGCCTGGCGCGCACCGTCGAACGCCTGCAGGGATTGCTGGCCACGCGCCAGCCCGATGCCGATCCGCTGGCCCAGCTGGTCGGGCGCCTGCAGGCCCTGATGCCGGCGCTGCCCGGCCCCGAGCGCTTGACCATCATCCGCGCCGCGGTCGGCAACATGGTGCGCATGATTCCGGTGTCCGAGGTGGTCTACTTCCAGGCCACCGACAAGTATGTGTGCGTGGTGACGGCCGAGCAGGAAGCCCTGATCCGGGTGCCGCTCAAGGACTTGCTGCCCCAGCTCGATCCGGCACAGTTCCGCCAGATCAACCGCAGCACGGTGGTCAATTTGTCCTGCGTGGCCAGCGCCGGGCGCGACGACATGGGCAAGGTGCTGCTCAACCTGCGCAACCGGCCGGAGAAACCGAAGGTGAGCCCGGTCTACGCCCACCAGTTCCGGCAGATGTGATCCGGCTTAGGGCAAGCCGGCGCCTGGCGCGCGGCCACCGCGCGCCAGGCGCAGCACCGTGCCCCAGGCCAGGTGGACCACGAACGAACAGGCCGCGATGACGCATGCCACCAGCACCGGCAGCACGGCGCCGAAGGTGAAGGTCATGCCGAGGGCGAAGCCGAGCAGGTACTCGGCGCGCCAGACCGGCACCACCAGGGCGGCGGCGAACGCCCCGAAGAAGATCCAGTTGACGGCAGGGCTGCCCAGCGAGAAGGCGAGGGCCAGCGCCGCGCCCCACAGCAGGGCGGCGCCGAAGCGCACCTGAATCAGGGTGCGGAAGCGTTCGCGGCTGCCGGTCTCTACCTGCGTCGCGCCGCGGCGCTGGATGCGGCCGACGAGGAACCATACCAGCAGCGGCACCACCAGCAGCCCCCACCAGTTGGAGAGCGCCGGCATGCTCGCGTCATCGAGCAGGTGGTGGGCCGGCACGCCGCCGTGGGTGAATTCCCACGCAAGCATGCAGGCTTCGATAACAAACGCGGTGGTGGCGAGGGCGAGGCGGGACTGCAGGGCGGAGCGTGCGGACATGGCGCGGCTCCTTGGCAAGGGCGCTCCAGTGTAGCAAGCTTGCACGATTTGCCATAATCCACGCTGGGTAATCTGAGTCCTTAGTCCAGCAGGCGCAGCGCCTCGTCGGTGTCGATGATACTGGCATACTCGCCCGCCAGGTTGGCCAGCGACATGGCGTGCACCTCGTCGGCGCTGCGCAGCGCGCCCGCATGGTCGCGCCGGGCGAAGGTGAAGCAGGCGTCGGCCGGGACGGACACCGCGAAGCCGAGGTTGCCGGCGCTGCGCACGCTGCATTCGACCGAGATGTTGGTGCTCACGCCCGCGATCACCAGGGTCTCGATGCCGCGCATCCGCAACCAGCGCTCGAGCGCGGAGTGGATGAAGGCGTCCGGCACGTTCTTTTCGACCACGTGCTCGCCCGGAAGCGGCGCGAGCAGCGGCTGGAAGGCGGCGCCGGGCTGGCCGGGTGCGAAGCCCGAGGTCGCCGAGCGCGAGATGTGGCGCACGTGGACCACCGGCGCGCGCCGTTCGCGCCAGGCGTCCAGCAGGCGCGCAAGCTGTCCTTCCGCGCCAGGGTTGTTGCGGGCGCCGGCCGCCGGGCTGGCCATATACTGTTGCATGTCGATGAGGATGAGGGCAGGGAGGATGGTGGGCATGACGTGGCCGCTTGAACGAAAAGCACATGATAGCGCCCGCCACGGGCTGGTAGCGCCATTTGGTACACTAGCGCCTCCCCTAAATACCGACACATCGAAGGCATCACGATGGCGCAACCGCCTGAACTACGCGCATGCGCTCTGCAATCCCTGCTCGCGACCGACCCTGGCGCCAAGAGCGCCGGCGTGGCCGCCCTGGTCGCCGCCCAGGGCGCGGGCAACTGGCGCGTCGATCCTCGTGCCGTGCTGGCCGAACCAGGCGGCATCCCTGGCCGGCCGGCGCGGCCCGAGCTGGTCTCGCCGCGCCTGGTCGGCCGCCGTTCGATGGCGACCGTGGAAGGGCGCGCAATGCTGATCCACGCGCTGGCCCACATCGAATTCAATGCCGTCAACCTGGCGCTCGACGCCCTGTGGCGTTTTTCCGGCATGCCCGAACAGTACTACCTGGACTGGCTGCGGGTGGCGGGCGAGGAAGCCCTCCATTTCAACATGCTGTGCGGCCACCTGGCCACCCTCGGCCATGCCTATGGCGACTTCCCGGGCCATGATAGCCTGTGGGAGATGGTCGGTAAGACCCGCGGCGACGTGCTGGCGCGCATGGCCCTGGTGCCGCGCACCCTGGAGGCGCGCGGACTGGATGCGATCCCGC
>Ga0265780_10011006_pt1 | contig 10743 bp, 8 predicted proteins | sample P1T30metagenome_FD_192432 | JGI IMG/M metagenome (GOLD analysis project Ga0265780, IMG submission 192432) | Plant litter microbial communities from East Loma Ridge, Irvine, California - P1 T30 | ecosystem: Environmental > Terrestrial > Plant litter > Unclassified | place: USA: California... | reverse complement strand
TCCGGATCGCTGCGGTCATGCGGGGGTGCCTCTCCTGCGGCTGACCCTCAGGACGGAGCCGGGGCGGCCTCGAGATCCTCCGTGGTCAGCTCGAACACCCGATCGTTCCACAGCCGGCGGCGGAAGGTCTGCTGGGGACGGGGCCACAGGGAGACGAGGGCGAGCGCGGCGATGCCGATCAGCAGGGGCACCCCGCTGGCCGCGGTCGCCGGGAAGAGCGCGAGCAGCACGGCTCCCAGGGAGGCGACCGTGGTGACGGCGGACGCCTCGATGACCGATCGGGCGACGAAGCCGTCCTGCCACGCCAGCTCCAGGTCCGTGCGCGCCACGCGCGGTGCACGGACCGCGCGTGCGGAGACGAGGCAGAATCCGGCCACGCCGAAGACGGCCGCCACGATCAGGACGACGGCACCGGTGAGGCTGCCGCGCTCCGTCCAGGGGTCCTCCCGCAGCGCCGACGCGGCGCCGACGACGGCGACGGCGAGCGCCGGCGCGGCCCAGGTCGCCACGGTGAGCCACCGCGGTGAGAAGTCGTCGACGCCGAGGGCTCGGGCGTGCGTGACGCGGGGGCCCGGCGGCGCCGACGGGACCTGCAGGGCGGCCGCGACGGCCGTTCCCAGGCTCATGCCGAGCCAGAGTCCGACGATCACGCCGTAGGGGTAGCCGTCGGCCGAGGTCAGGAGGTCGACCAGCAGGCCGAGCCCCGATCCCACGACCGCGCCCACGGCGTCGCCGCGCGCGATGGATCGCGTCCGGCGGACGGCGTCGGCGTGGGCGGTCCAGGTCTGGGGCAGTCGCCAGCGGTGAGAGAGGCTCACCACCTCGGCGAGCACGGCCGACTCGCGGGTCCGGGACAGGCGAGCGATGCAGATCGCCGTCACGAACAGGGGCCAGGTCCACCAGTCCATCGCGTCCACTCCCTTTGTCTCAACTGTTGTGTCAACCGTAACAGGGCGCGACAGGATCGGGCGGTCCCGGTTCCTGGTGGCGGGCCGCGGCCCGACGTACCCTCAGGCACCGATCCGTGCCAGACCGAGGGGGCGGCGTGCCTGGACCCGACCACGACCTGACGGCCACCGACGCGCCCCGGGGCGACGCCGTCGGGCGTTCGAGCCGACCCACGCTGGTCGTCTCGGGCCGGCTCCTCGTGGACGGCACGTGGCAGCGCGGCGAGGTGTGGGTCGACGGCGAACGCATCGTCCGTGTCACCGCGACCACGGGCGAGGACCGAAGCGGCGCGCGCCGGATCGACGTCGGCGAGGACCACGTCATCCCGGGCGTCGTCGACGCCCACGTGCACTCCCTCAGTCACGCCCACGAAGGCATCCGTGCCGCCACGCGGAGCGCGGCGGCCGGCGGGGTCACCACGATCGTGGAGATGCCCTTCGACGCCAGCGGTCCCGTCAACACCGTCGACCGCCTCCGGGCCAAGCAGGAGCTCGCCGACCACGAGGCGCACGTCGACGTCGCGCTGCTCGCCACGATCGAGCCCTGCGGCGGCTGGCGGCGCGCCGAGGCGCTCGCCCAGGCGGGCGCCCACGGGTTCAAGGTGAGCCTTTTCGACACCGACCCCGTGCGCTTCCCCCGGATCGACGACCGCGACCTGCTGAACGTGAGCACCGCCGTCGGGGAGACGGGTCGGACCCTGTGTGCGCACGTGGAGAACAACGAGATCATCAAGGCGCTGCTGCTCGAGGAGGCCGGCGCGGCCGACGTCCACGCGCACACCCGCAGCCGGCCACCGGTCGCCGAGGCTCTCGGGGTCCTGACGGCGATGGAGATCGCCGCGACCTCCGGCAACGCGCTCCACCTGTGCCACCTGTCGCTGCCCCGCAGCGTCGATCTCGCGCTCTGGTACCGCGACCAGGGGGCCGACGTCACCTTCGAGACCTGCCCGCACTACCTGACGTTCACGAGCGCCGACCTCGGGACCCGACGCGGACGGCTCAAGATCAACCCGCCGCTGCGCGAGGGACCCGACCGGGAGGGGCTCTGGTCCCGCGTCGCGGCGGGCCAGGTGCCGGTCATCTCCAGCGACCACGCGCCCTGGCCCGCGGAGCTGAAGGATCGCGAACCGATCCTGGCCAACCACTCCGGCGCCCCCGGCGTCGAGACCATGGTTGCGGTCACGCTCGGCGGGGCGCTCGCGCGCGGCTCCGACGTCTTCACGCGCGCGCTCGAGGCGCTCACGATCGGGCCCGCGCGGCGCTACGGGCTCGACGCGCGCAAGGGGTCGCTCGAGGTCGGCAAGGACGCCGACATCGCGGTGCTCCGGGTGGACCCGGACTCGCGCATCGACGAGCGCCGCCTGCACTCCAACGCCGGCTGGTCGCCGTACGACGGCGTGCGCCCGGGCGCCGTCGTCACCCACACGATCGCGCGCGGAGCGGTCGTGTGGGACTCCGGTGCCGGGCTGATCTCCTCGGACGGGCGGGGTGAGGTCCTGTGACTGCTCGACCGGATGCTGAGACGGTGCGCGGAGACTTGTCGGACCGCGTCAGCCCGGGCGAGGCTGGTCGTATGGCGACGGAACGGTGGGTGCCCGCGCGCCCGCACGAGGTGGGCTTCGCCCGCCTCCGGTGCGCCCGGTGACGGCGCTCAGCCCGATCCTCGCGCGCGGCGCCGCGCCGCTCCGCGCCCACCGCGGTACCGACCTGAGGGCGCGCAGCTGGCGTGCCGAGGGGCTGCTGCGGATGTTCGAGAACGTCCTCGAGGTCGGCGAGCGACCGCAGGACCTCGTCGTCTACGCCGCCATCGGTCAGGCAGCGCGCGACTGGGACGCCGCGGCGCGCATCGCGACGGCGCTCCTGGAGCTCGACGTCTCCGAGACGCTGATCCTCCAGTCGGGCCTCCCGGTCGGCACGCTCCCCACGCACGACGGCGCCCCGCTGGTGCTCTCGGCCGTCAACAACACGGTGGGAAACTGGGCCACCGCCGACCGGTTCTACGACCGCTTCGCCTCCGGCCAGACCATCTGGGGCGGCCTCACCGCCGCTGCCTGGCAGTACATCGGCCGGCAGGGTGTTCTCGCCGGCACCTACGAGCTGCTCGGCGCCGTCGCGGCCCGTCACTTCGGCGGCCGGACGCCGCGGTACCTGCGCGGACGCTGGATGCTCACCGCCGGCATGGGCGGCATGGGTTCCTCGCAACCGATCAGCGCCGCCATCCTCGGTCTGTCCTCGCTGACCGTGGAGGCGGATCCGGCCAAGATCGAGCGGCTGCGGGCGGCCGGCGGTCTGGACGTCGTGGCCGACGACCTCGACGCGGCGCTCGCGGCCCTGCACCGCGCGCTGGACGCGGGGGAGGTGATCGCCGTCGGGCTGCGCGGGAACGCGGCCGAGGTGTTCCCCGCGGTCGTCGCGCGCGGTGAGGCGCCCGACGTCGTGACCGATCAGACGGCCGCGCACGACGTGCGGTTCGGCTACCTCCCCGCGGGCTACACGCTCGAGGGGTGGGAGGCGGTCCGCGACACCGACCCGCAGCGCGTCGAGCGCGACGCCCGCGCGTCCATCGCGCGCCAGGTCGAGGCGATGCTGGTACTCGCTCAGCGTGGATCGGTCGTGTTCGAGAACGGCAACAACCTCCGCGTGCAGGCCATCGCCTCGCTCGACGACACGACGCCGGTCGGAGGCGAGCCGCGTGAGGACGCCGAGGCGCGCATCCTGAGCATCCCCGGCTTCATGGAGGCCTACCTGCGCCCGCTGTTCGCGCGGGGGATCGGGCCGTTCCGGTGGGTCGTGCTCTCGGGGGACACGCGCGACCTCGACCGGATCGACGCCGAGGTCTCGGCCCTGTTCCCGCAGCGCCCCGAGATCGCCGCCTGGATCGCCCTCGCGCGCGAGCACGTGCCCGAGCAGGGGCTCCCCGCGCGCTCGTGCTGGCTCGGGCTGGGGGAGCGGTCGGCGATCGCCGTCCGCGTCAACGCGCTGGTCGCGAGCGGTGAGCTCACGGCCCCCGTGCTGTTCTCGCGCGACCACCTCGACTCCGCCGCGATGACGCACCCGCGCATCGGGACCGAGGGCATGCGCGACGGCTCCGACGGCGTGACCGACTGGCCCCTGCTGGACGCGATGGTGCTGTCCGCCACCGGGGCCGACCTCGTCGCGATCCACTCCGGCGGGGGCGGCTACGCCGGCTGGATGCAGTCGGCCGGCGTCTCGATCGTGGCCGACGGCGAGGCAGCCACCGCGCAGCGCCTGGTCAGGTCCCTCGACGGCGACAGCGGCCTCGGCGTGCTGCGGCACGCGCAGGCCGGCTACCCCGAGGCCGCGGCCTCGGCAGCGGCCGGGGGCGAGACGTGTCGGGCCCCCGTGGCATGGTTCGGAAGGAACGAGGGAGAGCGCGATGCGTGACTTGACGGCGACGGACGCCAGGAACGCCGTCCTGGGCGGCGGGGTCTTCGCCTGCGGCGGGGGCGGCTGGGAGCACCACGGCGTCCTCATGGGCGGCCTCGCCACCAGCGTCAACACCCCGGTCCTCGCGACGGTCGACGAGCTGCCCGCCGACTCGTGGGTGGCGACGGTCGCCGCGATCGGCGCCCCCGCTGCTGCCAACTGGGAGATCCGCCCCGTCGACTACGTCGACGCGCTGCGCGAGCTCATGCGGCTGTCCGAGCACCCCATCGCCGCAGTGATGACGGGCCAGAACGGCTACTCCACCACCGTCAACGGCTGGATCCAGTCCTCGCTGCTCGGGGTCAAGGTGCTCGACGCCGCGGGCGACGTCCGCGCCCACCCCACGGGCAAGCTCGGCTCGCTCGGACTCACCACGCGCCCGGGCTACACCACGACGCAGGTGGTCTCGGGCGGCAACCGCGCGCTCCACGGCCACTTCCTCTCGGTCAACACCGGGCTCGTCACGACGTGCGACGACGTCCTGCGCGACATCTCGGTGCGCACGGGCGGATTCATCGCCTCGGCGCGCAACGTCGTCGAGCTGGACTGGGTCAAGGAGCACGCCGCGATCGGTGCGATCTCGCTCGCGCTCGACCTCGGCGCCGCCATGGCGAGCGAGCTGGACTCGCGACGGCGCGACAAGGGCGCCGCCGTCGTCGACGCGGTGCTGCGCAGGACCGGCGGACGCGTCCTGGCGCGCGGACCGCTCGAGCACGCCACGCCGACCGTCACGCGCGGTGGCTGGGACCACGGCACGTTCCGCGTCGGGGACGTCACCGTGCCCTACCTCAACGAGTACATGGCGGTGGAGTCCGGGGGCGAGCGTCTGGCGACCTACCCCGACACCATCGCGATCCTGCGCGCCGACACCGGTCTCCCGCTCGCCGTGAAGGACGCGGGCGAGGGCGGCTTCGACGTGGTGGTCGTCACGGTGGACGCCTCCGCCCTTCCCCTCGCGAGCTCCGCGACGGATCCTGTTGCCCTGGCCGAGTGCGAGGAGATCATGGGGATCGAGTTCCTCCGGTACCTCGGGAACGACCCGGCCGCCCCGACCGGCCCCGACGGCACGACCAGCACGGCTCCCGGTGCGTAGCACGCGCCCCGGGCACCAGACCCGCAACACCCAACGAGGAGCACCCATGTCCCGCAGCAAGATCACGACCCTGGCGTCCATCGCCGCCGCGTCCGCGCTGGTGCTGACCGCCTGCTCCGGCGGTGGCGACCCGCTCGCCGGCGGCGACGACACGAGCAGCGGCAGCAGCAGCGACGGCGGCGACAGCGGCTCCGTCATCATCGGCTCGGCCAACTTCACCGAGTCCGAGATCATCGCCAACCTCTACGCCATCGCCCTGGAGGACGCCGGCGTCGAGGTCGAGACCAAGTTCCAGATCGGTTCGCGCGAGGCCTACATCCCCGCGCTCCAGGACGGCTCGATCGACCTCATCCCCGACTACACCGGCAACCTGCTGCGCTTCCTGGACACCGAGGCGACGGCGACGTCCGCGCAGGACGTCGACGCGGCGCTGCCCGCGGCCCTGGAGGCCGAGGGCCTCGCGACCCTGACGCCCGCACCGGCCGAGGACAAGGACGCCGTCGTGGTGACCGCCGAGACCGCCGAGCAGTGGGACCTCACGACGATCGCGGACCTCGCGCCGTACAACGCCGAGACGAAGTTCGCCTCCAACGCCGAGTTCGCCGAGCGTCCGTCCGGCCTGCCCGGCCTGAAGGCGCTGTACGGCTTCGAGCCGGTCGAGTTCGTCGCGATCGCCGACGGCGGCGGCCCCGCCACCGTCTCGGCGCTGCTCGACGGCACGGTCCAGGCCGCGAACATCTACACCACGACCCCCGCGATCGAGGAGAACGACTTCGTGGTCCTGGAGGACCCCGACGCCAACTTCGCCGCGCAGAACGTGGTGCCGGTGCTCAACTCCGACAAGGTGACCGACCAGATCACCGAGGTTCTCGACGCCGTCTCGGCCGAGCTGACGACGGAGGACCTCCTCGCGCTCAACGGCAAGGTGTCGGGCGACGAGAAGCTCGAGCCGTCCGTGGCCGCGCGCGAGTGGCTCGAGGAGAAGGGCCTCATCGGCTGACATGTCGATAGACGACCGCAGCACCGCACCGTTCCCGGGTGCGTCGGCCACCGCCGACGCACCCGGGAACGGGCGCGCGGTCATCGAGCTCGGCACGCAGCGACTGACGCCGGGCGAGGTCGCGCTCGTCGCCGTCGGCGGTGCGCGCTTCCACGCACCGCAGGCGACGATCGACCTCCTGGAACGGGCACGCCGGGTCATCGACTCCGTCCTCGCGGACGGTCTCCCGAGCTATGGCGTCAACCGCGGCCTCGGGCCGATGCGTGACCAGGAGATCCCGCTCGACCTCCAGGAGCAGTTCCAGCACTTCGTGCTCGCCTCGCACGCCGCCGGGGTGGGGGAGGCGCTCAGCCCCGCCCAGTCCCGCGCGATCCTCGCGGCGCGGCTCGCTGGTCTCGCCCAGGGCGGATCGGGTGTCTCGGTCGCGACCTTCCGCGCGCTGGTCGCGCTCGTGGACGCCGACATCACCCCGGTCGTGACCCGGTTCGGGTCCGTGGGCGCCGCCGACCTCGCCCCGCTCGCCGCCATCGGTGCCGTGCTGGTCGGGCGCGGGAGCACGTTCGGCCCCGACGGTACGCGCGTCCCCGGGGCGGAGGCGCTCGCGGCGGCCGGTCTCGAGCCGGCCACGCTCGGTCCGAAGGACGCCCTCGCCCTGGTCGGCGCCAACTCCGGGTCCATCGGGCTCGCGTGCCTCGCCTCTCTGCAGCTCGACACGCTCGTGCTCTCCTCCGACCTCGTCGCCGCGATGACGGTCGAGGCGCTCGGCGCGAGCCTCGCGCCCTTCGACGAGGTCGTGGCCGAGGCCCGCCCGATGCCCGGCCAGGTCGCCTCGGCGGCCGCCGTCCGCGAGGCGGTCCAGGGCGGCGACCTCCAGCAGGGTGTCATCGCGACCATCTCCCTGCAGGACGCGCTCTCCATCCGCACCGTGCCGCAGGTGCACGGCGTGCTTCACCAGGTCGCGTCGGACCTGCGCGAGATCCTCACGGTCGAGCTGAACTCGCCCACCGACAACCCGCTGGTCGACGTCGAGGCCGGCGTCGTGCGTCCGACGGGGAACTTCTCCGTCCTGGAGCTCGCGATCTCGGCGGAGTCCACCCGGCTCGTGCTGGCGCACGTCGGCATGCTCGCCGAGCGCCGCATCGCCTCGCTCGTCCAGCGCGTGCGCTCCGACCGCCCGCTGGTGGACCAGATCGCGGCGGCGTCGTCGTCGGCCGGCTTCCTCACCCCCGTGATCCTGGCGAACACCGCCTCGCAGGTCGTGGTCAGGCTGAAGCACCTGGCCAACCCGCTCTCCACCGCGGGCACCACCGTGGGTGACGGCGTCGAGGACCACAGCTCGCAGGCGTTCGCGGCCGTGCTCGCCACGGTCGAGGCGATCGAGGCCACCGAGATCCTGCTGGCGATCGAGACGCTGCTCGCCGCCGACGCCCTCAGCGCCGACATCGCCCGCCGCGGCTCGCGACGTCTCGGGATCGGCGTGGCGGGGCTGCACGGCGCCGTCGTCGACCTCACCTCGGCGCTCGGCAGCGCCGAGGTGGCCCACGACGTCGTGGAGAAGGTGCGGCCCCTGGTCGCGATCGCCGCGACCGCGACGTCCGGTCGCGCGCTGCGCGACGCCACCTGGCACGCCCAGCACGAGCACCTGTCCGACACCACCCCGGCCGACCTCGTCGACGACCCCGGTGCCCTGCGGCACCGCCTGAGAGGATCCTCATGATCACGTTCGACCACGTCACCAAACGCTTCCCCGACGGGACGGTGGGGGTCGACGACCTCAGCCTCGAGATCGAGCAGGGGTCCTTCACCGTGTTCGTCGGCCCGTCGGGCTGCGGCAAGACGACCTCGATGCGGATGATCAACCGGATGATCGACCCCACCCAGGGCACGATCACGGTCGACGGCCGGGACATCTCGAGGGTCAGGCCAACCGAGCTGCGGCTCGGCATCGGGTACGTCATCCAGAACGCCGGACTGATGCCGCACCGCACCGTGGTCGACAACGTCGCCACCGTGCTCGTGCTCCAGGGCGTGAGCAAGCGCAAGGCGCGGATCACCGCGCTCGAGGCCATGGAGCGCGTCGGACTGGACCTGCGCATGGCCACGCGCTACCCGGCCCAGCTCTCGGGCGGTCAGCAGCAGCGCGTCGGCGTCGCGCGTGCCCTGGCCGCCGACCCGCCCGTGCTCCTGATGGATGAGCCGTTCTCCGCCGTCGACCCGGTGGTGCGCGACGACCTCCAGCGCGAGATGCTGCGACTGCAGTCCGAGCTCGCCAAGACGATCGTGTTCGTCACGCACGACATCGACGAGGCCATCCGCCTCGGCGACCGGGTCGCGGTGTTCGGCACGGGCGGTGTGCTGCAGCAGCTCGACACCGCCGAGGCTGTGCTGACGCGGCCCGCCAACCCGTTCGTGACCAACCTCGTCGGACGCGACCGCGGCTTCCGCTCGCTCTCCTTCCAGTCCGCCACGCAGGTTCCGGTGCACGACGTCGAGACGCTCCCGCTCTCGGCGCTCGGCTCGTCGGCGCCGCTCGCGCCGCGTGCGTGGGTCCTCGTCGTCGACGGCGACCGGCGTCCCGTGGGTTGGCTCAACGCCACGCGCCAGGCGCTCGTGGCCGACCGCGGCGAGGCCGCGCTCGCGCCGCTGGGCTCCCTGTCGACGCCGTCGCGGACGCTGCGGCAGTCCCTGGACGCCGTGCTGTCCTCGCCGTCGGAGCGGGGCGTGGTGGTCGACGACGACGGCGCGCTGCTCGGCGTCGTCGAGGCCGGCGACGTGCTCGCGGCGCTGTCGGCGCAGCGGGGGTCGAGCGACGACGTGGCGGACGCCCCCGTCACCGACGCACCCGCGACGCAGGACGCGCTCTCGTGAACCTCTGGGGCATCCGGAACTGGGAGACCGTGCAGCCGCTGCTCGTGCAGCACCTGTACCTCTCGGTCGTTCCCACGCTCATCGGCGTGGTCGTCGCGATCCCGATCGGGCTGCTGCTGCGCGACCGTCGACGGGCGCGCACGATCGCCGTCGTCGCCTCGAGCGCGGTCTTCACCATCCCGTCGCTGGCGTTGTTCGTCGTGCTGCCGCTGATCCTCGGGACGCAGGTGCTCGACCCGATCAACGTCGTCGTCGCGCTCACGCTCTACACGGTGGCGCTGTCGGTGCGCACCACGTTCGAGGCCCTCGACGCCGTCCCGGCCGCCACGCGCGAGGCCGCCACCGCCGTGGGCTACTCCTCGTGGCGCCGGGCGACGGCGATCGACCTCCCGCTCGCGGTGCCCGTCCTGACGGCGGGGACGCGCGTCGTCGCCGTCACGAACGTCTCCATGGTCTCGGTCGGCGCCGTCATCGGCATCGGCGGCCTGGGCCAGCTCTTCACGACCGGCTACCAGCGCGACTTCCCCGAGCAGATCCTCACCGGGCTGGTGCTGATCCTGCTCGTCGCGATCGTGTTCGACCGGATCATCGCCCTCGTGGGCCGCGCGTTCACGCCGTGGATCCGCGGCGCCAGCCTGCGGGCCTCGGAACGCCGACTCCGCGCGCTCGCGCAGGCGCTCCCCGAGGTCGGCCGTCTGCGGGAGGTGGTCTCCGGTGCTCGCTGACCTGTTCGCCTACCTGGCCGACGGCACCAACTGGGCCGGGTCGACCGGCATCCTCAACCGCCTCGTGGAGCACGTGGGCTACTCCGCCCTCGCTCTCCTCATCGGCGCCGTGATCGCGGTGCCGCTCGGCCTCGCCATCGGCCACACCGGCAGGGGCGAAGGCATCATCGTCGGCCTCGCCAACACGATGCGCGCACTGCCGAGCCTCGGTCTGATGACGTTCCTCGTGCTGCTGATGTCCTCCACGCTGATCCCGCCGATCACCGCGCTCGTGGCGCTGGCGGTGCCGCCGCTGCTCGCGGGCGTGTACGCCGGGATAGCCAACGTCGACCGCTCGGTGGTCGACGCAGCGCGAGCGATGGGGATGACCGAGTGGCAGATCCTGCTGCGCGTGGAGCTCCCCAACGCGCTCCCGCTGATCGTCGGTGGCCTGCGCGGGGCGACGCTGCAGGTCGTGGCGACGGCGACGATCGCCGCGTTCGTCAACCTCGGCGGCCTCGGGCGCTACATCTTCGACGGGCTGGCGCTGTACGACTACACCCGGGTGCTGCTGGGAGCGGTCCTCGTCACCGCCCTCGCGCTCGTGCTCGACGGGCTGCTCGCCCTCGTGGTCAAGCTCGTGCAGCCCGGGACCGGCCGGATGGCGGTGCGGGACACGTCGCT
>Ga0265780_10011005_pt1 | contig 10743 bp, 7 predicted proteins | sample P1T30metagenome_FD_192432 | JGI IMG/M metagenome (GOLD analysis project Ga0265780, IMG submission 192432) | Plant litter microbial communities from East Loma Ridge, Irvine, California - P1 T30 | ecosystem: Environmental > Terrestrial > Plant litter > Unclassified | place: USA: California... | reverse complement strand
ATGCGTTGGGAGCATGACCAGTGTCGCAACAAGATGCAGTAGCGTGGAATGAACAGGATATCGCCGCCCTGACGGCGAAAGTGGGCGCGCTCAAAGCGAGCATGGCGCGTGTGATCATCGGCCAGGAGCAAGTGGTCGACCTGCTCGTCACCTGCCTGCTGGCAGGCGGCCACGCGCTGGTCGAAGGCGTGCCGGGGCTGGGCAAGACCCTGCTCGTCAAGTCGCTGGCGCAGGCCACCGACATGCAGTTCCGCCGGGTGCAGTTCACGCCCGACCTGATGCCGTCGGATATCGTCGGCACCGAGATCCTGGAAGAAGACGCCGCCACCCGCCAGCGCGTGTTCCGCTTCCAGCCCGGCCCGGTCTTCACGCAAGTGCTGCTGGCCGACGAGATCAACCGCGCCCCGCCCAAGACCCAGTCGGCGCTGCTCGAGGCGATGCAGGAACGTTCGGTGACCTTCGCCGGCCACACGCACAAGCTGCCGCGCCCGTTCTTCGTGCTGGCCACGCAGAACCCGATCGAGCAGGCCGGCACCTATCCGCTGCCCGAGGCCCAGCTGGATCGCTTTTTGCTGCGCATCGACGTGGTCTATCCGACCGAGGACGAAGAAGTGCTGATGGTCTCGCGCACCACCCACGCGGGCCTGTCGGATGCCGAGCCGGTGATGGATGTCGAAACCCTGCTGCGCCTGCAGCAGCTGGTGCGCGACATCGAGATCGGCGACCACCTGGTGCGCTATGCGACGCGCCTGGTGCGCGCCACCCGCCCGAGCGAGACCACGGTGGAAGCGGTGAAAAAACACATCGGCTGGGGAGCCGGCCCGCGCGCCGGCCAGGCGCTGGTGCTGGCTTCCAAGGCGCGCGCCCTGATGCAGGGCCGCCTGGCGGTGACCCGCGACGACATCGGGGCCATGCTGCTGCCGGTGCTGGCGCACCGCGTGCTGCGCAACTTCGAGGCCGAGGCCGACGGCATCGCCATCGCCGACGTGCTGCAGGCGCTGCGCAACGACATCAAGGTGCCGTAACCGGCTTTTGTACCATGTCGCTTGCGAACACCGCGCTGATCGCGCATACAAGAAAGCTCGACCTCGTCATCCGCCACGTGCTGACCGGCCTGGGCCACGGCATCCACGCCGGACGCGAACGCGGGGCGGGTGTCGAGTTCTCGGAATACCGCGCCTACGTCCCCGGCGACGAGTGGCGCCGCGTCGACTGGAAACTGGCGGGGCGCGCCGACCGCTACTTCGTGCGCGAGGCCGAACGCGACAGCCACGTGGCGGTCTGGCTGGTGCTCGATGCCAGCGCCTCGATGGCCGAACCGAGCCGCAGCGTCGAAGGACTCGACAAGCTCGCTTACGCGCGCGCCTTGCTCGGCTGCGTCGCCGCCATCGCGCAGCGCCAGGGCGATGCCTTCGGCCTGGTGGTGCTCGGTGGCGGCAAGGTGGCGTTCACGCCGGCCTTGCGCGGACCGCGCCACCTGCAGCGCGTGCTGTCCCAGCTCCAGCGCGCCGTACCGGAGGGCGACCTGCCGGATACCGAAACCCTGAAGGCGAGCCTGCACTTCGCCCAATCGCCGAGCGCGATCTATGCCGCGAGCGACCTGCTGGACTGGCCGTCGCCGCTGTCGGTGGCCCTGACGCGCCTGCGCCAGATGCGCCACGACGTGCGCGTGCTGGGCTTGCAGACCCAGGCCGAGGTCGACGCCAGCTTTTCCAGCGACCTGGCCTATCGCGACCCGGAACGCGAAGAAGGCGTGTTCCGCTTCGGCGCCGACCTCAAGGAAGGCTACCGCCGTAATCGCGAACAACATTTCAGCGGGGTGACGGCGCAGTGCCGCAAGAACGATATGCCCTTGACCCTGGCCGCGATCGAGCAGTCGCCGATCGAGGTGCTGCGGCGCTGGTTGCGGCGTCCCGGAAGGTAAGCCATGAATACACTCTGGTGGCTCGCGCTGCCTGTTCTCCTCCTGCCGGTCTGGTGGCACCGCAAGAAGCGCGTGCAGAAGCAGGCTGCGCCAATGGCGACCGCGCGCTTCCTGCCGCGCACCGAGCCGCGCCAGACCCGCATCTGGCGTTGGAGCGATCCTCTGTTGCTGTTGCTTCGTTGTCTGCTGCTGGCAGTCCTGATTGCCTGGCTGGCCGACCCGGTCTATCCGTGGCGCGGCGATACGGTCGTGGTGACGCAGGGCGCCGACCCTGCATGGGTCGAGCGTGAAGCGGCGCAAGCCGGCCTGGCGAACGCCGAGCGCGTCACGCTGCCCGCCGCACAGGCGCTGGGCTGGGTGCACACCCACGAGCGCGAGTGGCGCTCGGACGCGCGGCTGCTGGTGCTGGGCGACGTGCCGATGCCGGCCGCCAGGCCGGCGTTCGGCCGAGCGGTCGAGGTGCGCACCCAGGCCGCCGCGCCGGCCAGGATCGAGCGCCACGTCCATATCGCCAGCGAGCGTGCGGCCGAATGGCGCCGCATGTTCGCGGCGCAGGGCGGTCCGGAAACCGTCATCGTCGACGACACGCCTGGCGCCGCGACCTCGCTGATCGTGTGGGACCGGGCCGAAGCGCCGCCCGCCGCGCTGCGCGCGCCGCTGTGGTGGGTGACGCAGCCGTCGGCCTTCCCCGAGCTGGCCAAGGCGCGCGCGCTCGACGGCCTGCGCTACGCCGACAGCGCGCGCGGCCGCCTGTGGCATCATGCCGATTGGCCCCCACGCGATGCGCAGGCCGCGCGTGCGCTGCTCGACGACTGGCAGCAGCTGCACCTCGGCCCGCGCCACTTCACGCTGGCGCCGCAGACGTTCGCGGCGGTCGATGGCGCCGATGCGCCGGAACCGAGCGGCGCGCTGCGCGGCGTCCTGCTGGCCGTCCTGGTCGCACTTTTTGTACTGGAAAGGAGTCTCACGCATGCACGGAGGCGTTGAGATCACCAAACGGGTATGGCGCGCAGCCCAGCTGCGCCGCCTGCCGCTGTGGATAGGCGGCGCGCTGCCATGGCTGGCGATTCCATCGGGACCGGGCCTACTGGCCTGGGCCGGCTGGTGCGCGCTCGACTGGGTCAAGCTGCGCCGCCGCGTCACCTTCGAGTGGACCGCCTGGCTGGACGGCGCCGTGCCCGAGATGGAAGACAGCGCGGCCCTGCTCGAACAGGCCGATTCCCCGATTGCCCGGCTGCAGCAGCAGCGCCTGTTCGACCGCCTGGACGCCGTCATCTCGCCGGCCCAGCTGCGCCAGATCGTCGCGCGCCATGTGTCGACCGGCTACCCGATCATCCTGGTCAGCGCCGTGCTGGCGGGGATGGTGTGGTATGCAACCACCAGGCCTTCGGAAACGGGTGGGGTGGCCCCGGCAAGCCCGGTCGGCAGCGCGACCGCGGCCACGCTGGCCGGGCTCACCATCAAGCTGGCGCCGCCGGCCTATACCGGCGTCAAACCATCCGAGTCGGCCCCGCGCGACCTGCAGGCGCCGGAACAGACCGTCGTCAGCTGGTGCCTGAAGGACGGCACGGCAGGCAACAACAAGGTCGAACTGGGCAACGGCCAGGTGCTCGAGCCGGGCCAGGAGTGCGCGCGCTGGACCGCGACCGAGTCGGTGGTGTGGCGCTGGCGCGGAGAACGCCATACGCTGCGCGTGGTCCCCGACCAGCCGCCCGAGATCACGATCACGGCGCCGACCCAGATGATCCAGGACCTGCGCGAGAACGCGACCGGCACCGCGATGGCGATCCAGATCCGCGACGACTACGCGATCCGGCGCGCCACGTTGCACATGACGCTGGCGCGCGGCAGCGGCGAGAACGTCAAGTTCACCGACCGCGAGATGCCGCTGCCGGCATCGAGCGACCCGAAGCGGCGCGACTGGTCGAAACAGTGGTCGCTCGCGGAACTGGAAATGGAGCCGGGCGACGAGCTGTATTTCTTCGTGCGCGCAACCGACAACGCCGGCCGTCCCCAGACCGTGCAGTCGCCCACCTATACCGTGCGCCGGCCCGCGCCGGAACAGGAAGCGGAAGAAGAGAGCGCGGCGATGCCGTCGCTGGTCAAGCCGGCGTCGCTGCGCAGCCAGCGCCAGATCATCATCGACACCGAACAGCTCATCGCCGATATGCGCGGCACGAAAATGGCTGCGGATGATGTGCGCGACCGCAGCGAACGCATCGCCAACGACCAGGCGCAGCTGCGCCGGCGCTATGGCCAGTTCCTGGGCGAGGAATCGTCGCTGTTCGCCGACAACGCCGGCGCCGGCATGGCCGGCGCGCAGAAAGCGGACGACCATGACGATCACGAAGGCCATGACCATGGCCCGGGCGAGCATCCGCATGAGGAAGGCGACGGCCACGACCACGGCAGCCCGAACACCCGCAAGAGCGCGATTCGCAACGAAACCCAGCACATCCTGGAAACCTACGGCCACGCCCACGACGAGGCCGAGAACGCGACGATGTATGACGAGGGCACCAAGAAGGTGCTGCGCCGTGTGCTGGTGGCGATGTGGGATGCCGAGAAGTCGCTGCGCGCCATCGCACCGAAGACCGCCTTGCCGCCCGAGCACAAGGCCCTGGAAGCGATCAAGGAGTTGCAGCAGGCCGAACGCATCTACCTGCACAAGACCGCCTTCACGCCGCCACCGATCAAGGAAGAAAAACGCATGACCGGCGAGATGGCCGGCGCCGCCAGCTACCGCCGCGAACAGGCCGGAAACGATTCACCGCTGCCGGAAGAGCTGCGCACCTTGGTGGTGGCCTTGTCCAGCGAGGCCGCGCTGCCCTCCCTGTGGATGCGCACCGCCAGCGACTGGGTGCGTACGCGCCTGACCGACGACGAACAGCGCCTGGCCGCCCAGCGCGCGATCCAGGACGTGGCCGACGGCTGCATCGCCTGCCGTCCGGTGCTGCGCGCCTGGCTGCGTACCGGCGCCGGCGAGGGCCAGGTGCTACTGCAAGCCAGCAGCAAGGTCGAGACCCCGTTCGCACGCCACTGGCGCGAGGCGGGTGCGCCATGAACCAGACCCTGCTCATCGGCCTGATCGCCCTGGCCGGCATCGTCAGCGCCGCGCTCTACCTGCGCCGCCGCCAGTGGCCCGACGCGCTCCTGATCGTCGTCGCGGCCACCGCCCTGGGCCTGTTCGCAGCCGACCTGCGCGTGCCCGGCGAGGCCGGCCGCATCCTCGCCATCGACCCAGCCGCACCGCCGCGATCGCTGGAAGGGGTGAATGCCCTGCGCCTCGAAGGCGACGGCCTGCGCGCCGCCGCGTGGAACGATCTGCCGGCCCTGCCGCTCGCCTGGCAGGCGCCGAAGGGCGGCGCGCTGCGCCTCGAGTTCCCGAGCCAGGTGGCCCTGGGCCGGCTGTTCACCCTGACCGTCGAGCGCGAAGACAAGAGTGAAGCGCGCCTGGAACTGCTGGCCGAGAACGGCCAGCCGATCGCCCAGGCGCGCGGCGCGGGCAAGCTGAGCGTCGAGTGGATGCCGCCGGTGGCCGAGCGTGTCGTCCTCAAGGCGCGCCTGCTGGATGCGAAGGACAAGGTCGTCGCCGAAGGCCCGGTGCCGTTCACCGTGCATGAACCAGTCCAGTTGCAGGTCGTCGGCCGCTTCGGCGCCCCATCGTTCGACCTGCGCGTGCTCAACGACCTGTTGGCCGGCAGCGGCGCACTGCTCGACTGGCAGGTCACGCTGGGCCGGGACGTCACCCGCACCGAGGCGCCGCGCGAAGAGATGACGGCGCCGAACCTGATGGTGATCGATGCCGCCCGCTTCGAGCGCATGGGCACCGGCGAACGCGCGTCCCTGCTGGGGCGTGTGGCCGAGGGCATGCCGCTCCTGGTGCTGGGCGGGAATGCCAACGATCCGGGCGTCTGGTCGCGCACCCTGCAGTTGCCGCTGCGCGTGCAGCCGCTGGGCGGCACGCTGGATGCGCCGCTGGAGATGCCGCTGGCGCCGATGCTGCCGACGGCGCGCGACGCCGGCCCCTGGACCGGGTCCAGCGATATGGTCTGGACCCGCGACTGGCAGAAGGGCCGCATCGCCTGGCTGGGCGTGAGCGAATGGCACCGCCACGCGATCGCCGAACCGCGCAAGCTGGCGCTGTGGTGGCAGGGTGTGCTCGACCGCGTCGGCGTCGAGCGGCGCCAGGAGACCGAATGGCTGGCCCCCGCCGAGATGCCGCTGCCCGGTCAGCGCCTGGAAGTCTGCGCCCGCGGCGTCGATGGCGAGGTCGCCTTCCCTGAACTGAAGCAGGCCTTGCGCTGGCAAGCCCGCGCCGACCGCATCGATGCTTCCTGCGTTGCATTGTGGCCGCAGAAGTCCGGCTGGCTGCAGATCGCGGACCGCAAGGCGGGCGCGCATGCCGTCTACATATATGCTGCAAACGACTGGTCGCAATGGCAGGCGATGCAACAGCGCGACGCCACGGCGCGCTATGCCGCCCGCACGTCGCTGGCCAGCCAGGAGGGGCCGACGCGGCCGATGCCGGCCTGGCCGTTCGCGCTTGCTTTCGCCGTTGCCATGCTGTCACTATGGTGGCGCGAGCGCCGTTGACACGCCCCGGAGTCGCCGCGTGCGGCTCCGTTAGCGCTCTTCTCCGGCTAGAGGATTAGGCAAGAACTCCAGAAGAACGGGCATTCGTGCGGGATCGGGCCACGTCTACCATCTGCTGAGTTCGACCTGACTTTTTCGACTGGACTTGACTCCCCATGCCCCGAACCCTGAATGCATTGCGGCAACAGCTGGTCGAGTGCCTGCAGCGCGCCGCGCCCGGCGACGGCCTGCACATCACGGCGGTGCCGAAGCTCAAGCTGCTGCGCGCGTCCAGCGCGTCGTCGATGGCCGAGGTGCTGTACGAACCTGCCTTGTGCCTGCTGGTCCAGGGACGCAAGCAGTTGCTGGTGGGCGAAGCGCGCATCGCCTATGACCGCGCGCAGCACCTGGTCGCCGTGCACGACATCCCGGTCTCGGGCCAGGTGGTCGAGGCATCGCTTGACGCCCCCTACCTGAGCGTCTGGCTCGACATCGATCCGCTGGTGGTGGGCTCGCTCCTGCTGGGCCAGGGCGTGCCGGCGGTGCCCGCGCCGGAGCAAGACGACGTCACGCTCGGCATTTATACCGCGCGCACCGACGAAGCGCTGCTGGACGCGGTGCTGCGCCTGTGCCTGCTGGTGGAGACGCCACAGCACATCCCCGAGCTGGCGCCGCTGGTCTACCGCGAGATCATGTACCGCCTCCTTAGCGGCGAAGGCGGCTGGCGCCTGGCGCAATTCATGACGCCGGGGACGCAGTCGCACCGGATGCGTGTCGCCACCCAGCAGATCACGCTGCGCTACAAGGAGCCGCTGCGCATGGGCGAGATCGCGCAGGCGGCGAACATGAGCCAGTCCTCGCTGCACCACCATTTCAAGCTGGCCACCAATATGACGCCCCTGCAGTACCAGAAGCGATTAAGATTGCAGGAAGCGCGGCGCCTGCTGGTGTTCGAGGCCACCAGCGTGGCCAGCGCGGCGCACCGGGTCGGCTACGAGAGCGCATCGCAGTTCAGCCGCGAGTACACGCGCGCTTTCGGCATCAGTCCGTCGCAGGACGTGCGCGAACTGCGTTCCTCGCTGTTCCAGTCGCGTGGCGGTCGTCCGCCCGGCCTGGCTGAATTGAGCCAGGCCGAGCGCGCCACCTGGGCCGCGGTCGGCCAGGCCGTCAAGGCCGATCCGGCGGCCTGAGTGAAGAGGGGATCGGCATGCAAGGGCAATCATCTCATCACGTGCAACAACGCCTGCTCGAGCTCCTGCTGCGCATAGCACCTAGCGACGGCGTGCACGTTACAAAGGTCCCGAAACTGAAGCTGGTCCGCGTTTCCGGCCCGACCGCCCTCGGCCAGGTGCTGTACCAGCCCGGTTTATGCCTGCTGGCGCAGGGAGCGAAGCAGCTGCTCGTGGGCGATGCCCGCATCGTCCACGATAGCGCACGCCATATGGTGTTCGCGCATGACGTCCGGGTGTCGGGGCAAGTGGCCGAGGCATCGCCCGAAAAACCCTATCTGTGCGTCTGGCTCGACATCGATCCCACGGTGATCGCCAGCCTGCTGCTGGAAGACGCGCACCAGGCCGCGCCGTTGCCGGTGGGCGTGGACGCCACCTTCGGCATCCATACCGCCAGGACCGACGACGACCTGCTCGACGCCGTGCTGCGCCTGTGCCGGCTGCTTGAGACGCCGCGCCATATTCGTCAGCTGGCGCCCCTGGCCTACCGCGAAATCATGTACCGCCTCCTGATCGGCGAAGGAGGCTGGCAGCTGGCGCATTTCATGACGCCCGGCACCCAGCCGCACCGCATCCGGCTCGCGGCCCAGAGAATCACGCTGCGCTACAAGGAGCCGCTGCGCATGGAAGAGATCGCGCAGGCGGCGAACATGAGCCAGTCGTCGCTGCATCATCATTTCAAGCTGGCCACCAGGATGACGCCCCTGCAATACCAGAAGCAGCTGCGCCTGCAGGAGGCGCGCCGCCTGCTGGTGTTCGAGGCCGCCACCGTGGCCAGCGCGGCGCACCGGGTCGGCTACGAAAGCGCCTCGCAATTCAGCCGCGAATACACGCGCGCCTTCGGCGTGAGTCCCTCGCAGGACGTGCGCGAGCTGCGTTCCTTCCTGTTGCAGCCCGCGTCCGACGCACCAAGCGGCCAGTCTCGGAACCTAGGTTCTTAGAAAGTATAGTCGGCCTTCACATAGGCCGAGCGCCCATTCATGCCGAACGGGCAGGTCTCCCAGCAGTGCGTGAAACCCATCTGCGGGAAAGGCGCCGCGCGCTCCGGGTCCCAGCGCGTCGGGTAGGTGTCGAACAGATTGTTCACGCCCGCCGACAGCGCCAGGTTCTTGTTGAAGGCATAGCGCCCGGTCAGGTCGACGATCCATTTCGCCCCCCAGGTCTGCACGAACGGCGCTGTGAACCCTTGCCCCTGCACCTCGCCGAAGTAATTGGCGCGCGCCGTCAGGTTCCACTGTCCGGTGGTGTAGTCGGCCGACACCACGTGGTGCTTGCGCGGCTGGCCGCGTTCGATCAGCGTCACCTGGGCGTCGTCGAACAGCTGGGCGCCGGTGAGCACCGGCGACTGCGAGTGGCGATCGTCGACCTCGGTCTTGTTGAAGCCCAGCTGGCCCGACAGCACCAGGGTCGAGCCCTGGTCCTTGATGGTTTGCTGCGCCACCAGGTCCAGGCCGGTGGTGGTGGTGTCGATCGCATTGGTGAAGAACTGCGCCTGGCCCACGCGCAGCGGATCGAGGATGTTGCGGATCGGGCAGGCGGCCGGCGTCGCGCAGGGGCCGGACTCGGGCGCGATATTGCTGGAAAAGACGATGCGGTCGTCGATCTTCGTGCGATACACGTCGGCGGTGAGCGAGAAGCCCTGGGTCGGGCGCAGGATCATGCCGATGCTGGCGCTTTTCGAGGTTTCTTCCTGCAGCGGCGCGATGCCGAAGGCGCGCGTGACGGCGCTGTCTTCGCGCGCGGTGAGGGTCTCGGTCAGCACGCCGGCGCCGTTCAGGTTGGTCGACACCGAGCTGTAGAACTTCTGCTGCACGCCCGGCGCGCGGAAACCGGTCGAGGCGCTGCCGCGGATGCCGACCGTGCGGCTCGGGTCCCAGCGCAGGCTCAGCTTGCCGATGGTGGTGTTGCCGAAGTCCGAGTAGCGTTCGTGGCGCGCGGCGGCGCCGAGCGTGACGTCGGGGCCGAACTTGCGCTCCAGGTCCAGGTAGTAGGCGGTGTTGTGGCGGCCCTCGTCGACCGCGGTGCTCGGGGTGTAGCCGGGGAAGCCCTGGATGCCCGAGGCGGCGATGCCGCCGTTCTGGTCGCGGATGATAATGGCGGGATTGTTGGTGCGGCCGTACTGGTACGAGACCGGGTCGCCGGCCTCGATCTCGTAGTTATCGCGCCGCCATTCGAAGCCGGCGGCCACGAACAGTTCTCCGCCCAGCACGTTCACCGGGCCCTTGAAATCGAGGTTGAAGGTGGTCTGTTCGAACTTGAGCGTGCCGGTGTCGGCCGACGTCGGCGACTCGCCGTTCTCGTACCAGTAGCTGACATTGATCGAGTTCCGTTCGTGGAACTTGAGCTGGCTGCGGCCGTGGTTGACGCTGGCGTCGGCGTTCCAGCCGTTCGGCAGGTCGTGGCGGTAGCCGACCGCGAGCGAGGCGTCCTGCACGGTGGTCACGATATTCGGCAGGAAGCCGTTCGGATAGATCTCGGGCACGTTGCGCGAGTCTTCGGCGGGGCGGAAGAAGCCGCCCGAGTCGCCCTTGCGCTTGGAGGCGCCGCCGAAGGCATACAGTTCGCCGCCGGCGGTGGGGATGGCCGAATTCATCCACAGGTAGTAGTCCTTGGCGTTGCTGTCGCCCAGGCGCTGGGTCACGCGCGGCGGGTTGACGCGCAGGGTGTCCGGGCCGGCGCGATTGGTCTCGTCGCGCTTCCTGGCCTCGACCGACAGGTTCAGGTAGCCGCCGTCGGCCCCCAGCGCGAAGCCGCGGTTGGCGCTGGCCGAATAGGTGTCGCCATCGCCTTCGTCGGTGGTGCCGGCGCTGGCGCTCAGGGTGCCGTTGCCGGCGCCCTTCTTGAGGATGATGTTGATGACGCCCGCGATCGCGTCCGATCCGTACTGCGCCGCGGCGCCGTCGCGCAGCACCTCGATCGACTGGATCGCCGACAGCGGGATCGCATTGATGTCGGTGCCGGCCGAGCCGCGGCCGATGGTCTGCTGCACGTTGACCAGGGCTTGCTGGTGGCGGC
>Ga0265780_10011003_pt1 | contig 10744 bp, 9 predicted proteins | sample P1T30metagenome_FD_192432 | JGI IMG/M metagenome (GOLD analysis project Ga0265780, IMG submission 192432) | Plant litter microbial communities from East Loma Ridge, Irvine, California - P1 T30 | ecosystem: Environmental > Terrestrial > Plant litter > Unclassified | place: USA: California... | reverse complement strand
TCATTCACTTTGGTTGAAAGCGCATTGTCGATCAGCTTATCTGGCAACTTATTCAGCCCACATAAGCAGCCACTCTATGCGGCCAGCTTCTGCGCCCGCATGCTGCGCGGGAAGTGCAGCGCATAGCGCAGCCCCTGGCCCGGCGCGCTTTCCACGCGCACCGTCCCGCCCAGTGCGCCCGTTACCAGATTGAACAAGATGTGCGCCCCCAGCCCGCTGCCGCCGCTGCCGCGCTTGGTCGTAAAGAAGGGGTCGAACAGTTTGGCGAGGGCGTCCGCGTCCATGCCGGCGCCATCGTCGGCATAGCTGAAGGCCACCGTCTCGCCCTCGAGGACTACACGCATCGCAATCGTGCCCGCCTGCTCGCGCTCGAAACCATGCACCAGCGAATTGACCACCATGTTGGTGACGATCTGCGACACCGCGCCCGGATAACTGTCGAGCACCAGGTCATGTGGGCAATCAATCTCCACTTTCAGCGGCCGGCCTTTCAATTTGGGCTGGAGCGATAGCAAGACCTCGTTCAGATAAGTGCGCAAATTAAAGCTGCGCAGGTCACCCGAGGACTGGTCGACGGCCACCTGTTTGAAGGAACGCACCAGCGCCGCGGCGCGCTGGGTATTCGTGGTCATGATGCGCAGCGACTGGTCGACGATGTCAAAGAAATTTTGCAGGCTGTCTTCGGTCATGGCGCCATGTGCCAGCTCATCGCGGGTCAGGCGCAGCTCTTCCACCAGGTGACTGGTCGCCGTCACGCATATGCCCAGCGGTGTGTTGATTTCGTGGGCCACGCCAGCCACCAGCCCGCCCAGCGAGGCCAGCTTTTCCTGGCGTACCAGTTCGCCTTGCGCCTGCTGGAGTTGCGTGAGCGCCGTGTTCAGCGCCGCGTTCTGCTCTTCCAGCAATTCCTTGGTTGCACGCAGCTTGCGGTCGGCCTGCATGCGCGCAATCGCCACGGCAACATGGCTGGCCATGAACGCGAGCAGATCGAGGTCGGCCTTGGTGTAGAGCACGGCCGGGTCGTAACTCTGCACGATGAGGACGCCCTGCGGCTTGTCGTTCACCAGCATCGGCGCGCCCATCCAGCTGGCAATCTCCAGATTGCCCAAGGGTTCATTTACCTGCCCGCTTGCCACCAGGCGCGCAAAGCTGCCGGCATCGTGCAGCTGGGCTTGCTTAGAATGCAGCAGGTAGGAACACATTGCTTTTCCATACGGGAAGCGCTTGAGCGGCGCCTCGCTATCCTTCTGGTCGACAAAATAGGGAATGCTGAATTCCTGCGTGTCCGCGTGGTACAAGCCGATCAGGAAGTTATCGGCCACCATCAGTTCGCCGATGATGCGGTGCAGGCTGGCCGTCAGCGTGGCGGTGGCCAGGGCGCTGGCCGACAGGTCGGCAATCTCGTACAGCGCGTGCTGCACCTGCTCGGCACGGCGGCGCTCGGCCACCTCATGCGCCAGGCGCGCGGTACGTTCCTCGACGGCGCGCTCGAGACGGTCCATGCTTTGCAGGCTCTGCAGCGCCACCGAAACATGGTTCGCAATCACGCTGAACAAGGCCTGGTCTTCGGCACTGAACGTGTCGCCAAGGGTATAGCTCTGGATAACAATTGCGCCTAGCGACATGTGCTGCTGGTCGAGCAGCGGACAGCCCATCCAGTGCTCGGCCGTGTTGCCATTGCCAAAGCTCGCACCCTGGCGCGCCCGGTCGCGGAAATGGTCCCCGGTCACCACCAGGCTGCGCCGGTTCAGGATGACCCAGGCGGTAGGCGATTCGTCGGGAGAAGCCAGGCGCACTGGCTGGTTCAGCTCCGGGCCAGGGTCGGCTTCATCGACAAAGTAGACGAAGCGCGCCGTGCCGTCTTCGCGGTCCGCCAGCGCCACATAGAAATTGGCCGCGTACATGATGCGGCCCAGCGCGTGGTGCACCGCGCGGATGAATTCGGTGATATCGCTGCAGCTGGTCGAGGTCTGCCCGATGTCGAGCAGCATCGCCTGGACCGCTTCCAGCCGTTCGAGACGTTCCATTCTCTCCCCTTGCCTGATCTGTTAAGACACTAGGTGATGCAGTGAGGAAATATTAGCAGCAGAACGATGTTCCAAGTAGCGCTTTGAAGCGCAGGCGGTGCAAATGCGGTGGAAAGACAACGCCGAACTGGCGCGCTCCAACAATCATGGCGCTGCATGAATGGCAGCTTGCAGGTCAGGCCTGTCTGGTTCGCTCACAGACGTCAATTCCGGCTGCGCTCCCTGGCTCGAATGCGGCGGTCAATGATTGGCTTGTAATGGACCATGAATCCCATGCAGGCAAACAAAAAGGCAAAGACCAGGATCAGCCGCACGCCGACCCATTGGGTGATAACGACATACGCGTCATCTGGGCGCTGAGGATGAAAGACGACTTGCAGCCGCTGGCCGATCTGGGGCGAATACGACATGCTGCGCATTTCACGGAATACGTAGCTTTGTCCGTTCGGTGCTTCAAAGCGTACCGTCGGGTTCCTTCTCTTTTTTCCGCTTACCTCGGTTACCTCGCCAATGGCGAATACGCCGGTGCGGTTCAGATGCCATTGGTCAGCGGCGTGGTAGCAGGCAAAAAGGAACAAGCTGCCAGCGAAATACAGAATATTCAAACTAAGACGTGACCATGTCTGGGCGGGTTTGCTTGTCGTCGTCATCCTGGTATCGGTAATGGAGTCAATCTGCGGCGAATTTGAAAGCCGCCCGCCGGAACAGGAATGCGCCGGCCGTCGTATGATAAGCAAACGGATGCTATCAGGAGGAGGTGATGTGGACAAAAATAACGATTGCATTGCTTTGCTGCTATTCCATGTCCGCATGGGCGTCCGACCCATGGTGCAGCGCGGGCAAGACTCCCGCATTCAACTTTGAATGGCAGCCCAAGGACCAGGAAGAACCATCCTTTGGCAGCGTGGTCATCAAGGACACATCCGGCAACACCATTCAGGTGCTGGACGACATCGATAACTATCGTGGCGACGCCGAATCGCTGTATGCCAACACCGATTTCAATAACGATGGCTGCCCCGACCTGGTGGTCACCAGCTTTGTTGGAGCAAGTGGCAATGAAACCCTGACCGCTTTCCTGTACGACCGCAAAACGCAGCGCTTCGCATATAGCGAAGCCTTGTCGAATATCGGTGGCCTGCAACTTGATCCGCGCAACAAGAATTGCGTGACCGCTTCCGGAAAAGGCGGCGCCGACACCGTGTATTCAGAGCGGCATTGCTGGAGCAAGGGCAAGCTGGTATTGAAGAGCGAATCGAAGAGCGTGGCGCTGTACGACGACAATGGCCAGCTGAAGTGTTACCAGCATGTCGATACCGAATACCGCGGCGGCAAAAAACGCACCCGGACTAGCTGTACGAGCGAGTTCTGAACGCTGGCGCTGAGCATCGACTGCTTGTCGTTTCAGCGGCTATGGAGTTTGCAGCATCAAGCATCAACCGTTTATAGAAGAACGAACGTGACCTGGAAAATATTATCGATCGCGATGCTGTGCTGCTGCTCCCTGCCGGCATGGGCGGCAGACGCCTGGTGCAGTTCCCGCGAAACGCCTGCACTCACGTTTGCATGGCAGCCAAAAAACCAGGCTGATCCAACCCTCGGCAGCGTGCAGGTAAAGGATGCGTCCGGCACTATCGTTCAGGTGATCGAGAATCTGGAGAACTACCATGGAGACAGCGAGTTGCTGCGCACCAGTACGGATTTGAATAACGATGGCTGCGCGGACCTGGTCGTGACGTATGATCTGGCCGCAATCGGCAACGAGAGCGCCAAGGCATTCTTGTATAACCCGAACACCAGGCAGTTTGACTTCAGCAAAGCTTTGTCCGATATAGGCGGACTCGATCTCGACCCGCTCGACAAGCGTTGCGTGACCGGCACCTGGAAAGGTGGCGAAGCAGACATGGTTTCAACACGTCATTGCTGGAGCAAGGGCAAGCTGCTGATCGACAGCGAGCATGATGTCTCAGCCCGCTATAACCGCGAGGGCGAGTTCCAATGCTACCTGCACGTCGAAACGCATTACCGCGGCGGAAAGAAACGCAAGCGGACCAGCTGCACCCAGACATTTTGAGGCCGTGCCGCTCTCACTGACTAGCGCTTTTCGCTTCCAATGCCCGCCACGGCATCGTCCCGATTTCCTCCTTCAGCATCGCAAGGAAGCGCTCGGTTCGCGCCGAACGCCGCCCGCGCTGCGCACCCAGCAAGGCCACGATGTCGGCCGCCGGCGCTTCATGGTCGGACAGGACCTGCACCAGCCTGCCGCTCCTCAGCTCCCGCGCAATGTCCCAGCTGGAGCGCTGCATGATGCCGTAGCCATCGAGCGCCCAGCCTTTCACGACGCGTCCATCGTTGCTGGCCAATGCGGGCGTGAAGCGGACTGAATCGAAGTCGGCTGCGCCCGCTACGCGCAAGCGCCACTGGCTCAAGTCTTGCGCGTTTTCGCGCAGCATCAGGCAGCGATGCTGGCGCAGGTCGGCCATGCAGCGCGGCGTGCCGTGGCGCTCCAGGTAAGCGGGCGCCGCGCACAGCAGGCGCTCGTTCCTGGCCAGTAAGTGGCGTTGCAGGGTCGAGTCGCGCAGTTCACCGATGTGGACGACGATATCCCAGCCCTCGCCGGTGGCCAGGTTCGGGCCGTCCGACAATTCAAGTTCGACCGTCAGCGTTGGATACGCGGCCTGGAAGCGTGCCGCCAGCGGCGCAATGTAGGCATTGCCGAAGCCGAGCGGCGCCAGAATGCGCAGGCAGCCAGTCATGTCGTTCTTGCGCTCGCCGAGCGTGGCGGCCAGGGCATCCATGTCGGCCAGGATCAGTTTCGCCTGGGTCGCCAGCAATCGGCCTTCGTCGGTCAGCGTGATGCCGCGGCCAAAGCGGTCGAGCAGGCGCAGGCCGAGTTTTCCTTCGATGGCTTGCAGGCGCTGGGTGACCGACGAAGGCGTGACGTGCAGTGCGCGCGCGGTTGCCGCCAGCGTCGGTTGGCCGGCCACGGTGCAAAAGAAGCGCAAATCCTCGGAGCTGAGCATATAGGTCGGCCTTAATGAAAGAGTCAGGCAACATTAATCTTCGGCTTTATGCTCAACTATACAATAGGCTTTTGACCACGCGAGGACTTCCATGCGGCAGGCAATCCGACTCCTGTTCATCGGCATGCTGGCAGGCGCGGCGCACCTGGCGGGCGCGGCCGAGCCGGTGCTGACGACCGAGCAGCTCCAGCAAGATGTGCAGTTCATACGCCAGACGATCGCCGAGATCCATCCGGATACGAGCGTGTCGATCGCGCCAGCGCAGCTGGAAGCGGCCTTGCATGCCGCGCAGCAGCAGCTCGCGGCGCCGATGGACCGCGATGCAGCCTGGCGCGTGCTGGCCACATTGAATGCGCAATTTGCCGATGCCCACCTGGCGCTATTGCAGCCGGAGCGCGAGAAGCAGGCCAAGGCGCACCTGGCGGCGGGCGGTGGCTTTTTCCCTTACGAAGTGCGCGTGTCGCCGGAAGGCAATTTGTTCATCCGCGCCGCGCTGGGCGGCAAGGCAAGTGCGCTGGCGCGCCGTCGCATCGAGCGCGTTAACGGCGTGCCGGCGAGCCAGGTCGTGGGGGAACTCATGCAGTTCGTACATGGCGATACGCCCGCCTTCCGCGCCGAGGTCTTGTCGCGCCGCTTCTGGTTTTACTACTGGAAAGCGTATGGCGCGCCGGCCCGCTATACATTGCAGCAAGACGGCAAGCAGGTCGACCTTGCCGCCAGTACTGCGCTGCCCGAACTGTTCAGCGGCATGGCAAGTTTCGACGAGGTGTATCGCTTCGAGCTGATCGGCAAGCATTCCGCCCTGCTGACGATTAACCAGTTCAGCTGGCCCGACAAAAGCCAGTTTTATGCCTTCACGGCAGGCGCCTTTGCGCGCATGCGTGCAGCGGGTGTGACGAACCTGCTGATCGATGTGCGTGAAAACGGCGGCGGGGATGACGACATGTGGAAGACTGGCGTGCTGCCCTACATCGCCACCAAACCTTATCGCCATACGTCGACGTATGTGAAAAAAGTGATCCCGGGCCGCGGCAGCGCGACCGAACAAGTAGGCGAGGTAATCCATGGCACCCAGGAAAACTGGGAGCAGCCGCAGCCGAACAATCCTCTGCTGTTCAAGGGACGGGTTTACGTGCTGGTGGGCGGGATGACCTACTCATCGGCGATACTGTTCAGTAACGTGATGCAGGATTTCGGTTTCGGCCAGCTGGTGGGTGCGCGTGGCTATGCACGGGCACGCCAGAGCGGCGGCATCCAGATTCGGAGTCTTCCAAATACGAAAATGGAGTTGGTAGTGCCACGCTTTGTGCTGGACCGGCCATCCGGTGCGCGCACGCCTGCGCTGGTCACGCCCGACCTGGTGCTGGCAGACGATCCTTTCGACAAGCGCGCCTTGATCGACACGCTCTTGCAGCGCATCGATCCTTCCGGGGGTTAACGCGGTGCGCGGAAATCGTTGTCGATCCAGGCGTAGGCCGAGGCCGGCGTCAGTTTAAAAGTCGGCGCCACGCGCACCTTGGCCACCTCTTCGCCCATCTCGTCGGTGGCGGCCAGCATCGCGTAGGGATCGTCGTCGTCCGGTACGATGTCCAGCGTGATCTTCAGCTCGCCCTGCTCGGTCGAGACCACGGTACTTTTATGCAGCATCGCGTGCAGGTGCTGCTCGTGGCGGCGGATGACTTCCGAGGCCGTCTTGATCAGCGTATTGAAGGCATTCACGTCGAGCGGCTTCGGGTTTTTCTTGTCGCGGCCCATGGTCCACGGGCCAACCAGGGCTGGCTCACGCTCGCCATCCTTGTACATCGCGACGGCCCAGCCCTCGTCGTCTTCGTTCTTGATCACGCGCGCGGTCCAGCCGTTGCCTTGCCACAGGCGCGGCTCTTGTACCAGGGCGTCTTCGTCACCCGCTTCCAGGTCGTTTACGTCGTCATTCATTGCTCGCTGCTTCCATCTGCCGGGCTCGCGCCCAAAGCAAGATCATAGAGGAAATCACGCGAGCGGGTATAGCGGATCGGCCTTGCCGGACGCAGCTTTTTTTGGACGCATGCGCATGCCGGGCAAGCCCGGCGGACGCACCGGCGGCAGCAGGGGCGTGCGTAGCGGATCGATGTTCGGCTGCCGCGGCGCTTGCCGATTGAAAGGATTGATGATGATGGGCGGAATGGTAGGCGGCGCCGATGGCGGCCCCTTCGGTCCTCCTCCTGCCCAGGCTCGGTGCTGCACACGGTGCGGCGAGTTCATCATGGTGCTGAAAGGATGCATAAAGCCCTCCTACAACAAAAGCAGGCTGTCAGTATAGGCGGCGAGCGCCGCAATGCAAGGCAAAAAATGCCGCAAGGGCAGGAACTTCCTCCCAGCTTTATCGCCCGCAGCCGCGCTCCGGCCCGCCGAACCTGCAGTTCGTCGCAGCGCCCGCGCAAGCGCTTCCGTGTGCGCTTACAGTCAAGCCATACCACCTGACCTCACGGAGAAACATCATGAAAAAAGCCGTCCCGTATCTCGTTCTGATCCTGTGCGCGCTGCTGCTGTGGGACCTGCTGTTCAGCTTTGGCGATGCGACTTTCCACATCGATGGCGACACGGTCGATGGCCCGATTGGCGCCGCACTGTCGCTGCTGTTCGGCGCCGGCGGAGCGATACTCGGGGTGGTGGTGGCAGCGGTGGTGGGCGTGGTGCTGGCGGTGGTGTTCGCCGGCGTGGGCATCGTGCTGATGGCGGCGCTGGCGCTGGCCGGGTTTGCCGTGGCGGCCGCGATCGTGCCCTTCATGCTGCCGCTGCTGCTGCCGCTGGCGCTGATTTGCTACCTGGTGCACCGCTCGCGCAGGAACCGGGTGCAGCCGCAGCCGGTGTGAACCCAACCCGCGAATAAAAAATGGCGCCGATTGATGGCGCCTTTTTTCGTAGGGTGGACCGGGCCGATCAAGGGCCCGCGACGTTTTATCCGCCGGGTGCTGCCTTCTGCGCAGCATACTGCTCATACCCCCGCGCCCGCAGCGCGCAGGCCGGGCAAGTGCCGCAGCCATAGCCCCAATCATGGCGCGCGCCGCGTTCGCCCAGGTAGCAGGTATGGGTATCAAAGCGCACCAGGTCCACCAGCGCCGCGCCGCCGCACTCCTCGGCCAGTTCCCAGGTCTGCTTCTTGTCGATCCACATCAGCGGCGTCTCGACCTTCGTGCGCGTGGCCATACCCAGGTTGAGCGCCACTTGCAGCGCCTTCATTGTATCGTCGCGGCAATCCGGGTAACCCGAGAAATCGGTCTCGCACATGCCGCCCACCAGCACGTTCAGGCCGCGGCGGTAAGCCACGGTGGCTGCCACCATCATGAACATCAGGTTGCGGCCCGGCACGAAGGTATTCGGCAAGCCATTCGCCTGCATTTCAATGGCCACATTGCTGGTCAGCGCGGTGTCGGAAATCTTGCCAATCAGCGAGAGGTCGATCAGGTGGTCCTCGCCCAGGCGCGTGTTCCATTCCGGCGAAAGCGCACGCATTTTTTCCAGCACGCTTGGGCGTACCGCAAGCTCGATGGCGTGGCGCTGGCCATAGTCGAAGCCGATGGTCTCGACGCGTGCATAACGTTGCAAGGCCCAGGCCAGGCAGGTAGTGGAATCTTGTCCGCCACTGAAGAGTACAAGGGCGGTATCGGGTGGCAGCATGGTGGTCGTCAGGAAGTTAATCGTTCGCCAGCTTTTTTGCAATTCCGTTAAGATGGCCTCAGCATTGACACTGAATGGAGAGACATGGTTCTCGCACCACCCCAGCGGACCGTAGCGGCTCCACGGCGATTGCGGATTTTGGCACAAATCGTGCTGTCCGTGTACGCCGTGCTGGGCGCGCAGGCCGCCACTGCCCAGGGCATCAACTACACCGTGCGCATCGACGCACCCGGCAACCTCGACGACCTGCTCGAAGACAATCTCGACCTGCTGCGCTGGCGCGGCAATGCGCGGGTCGACCTCGAGCAATTGCAGCGCCTGGTGCGCGACGCGCCGGAGCAAGCCAAGACCCTGATCGCCACCGAGGGCTATTACTCGCCGCAGGTGTCGGCCGGCCTCGATACCGGCGGTTCCACACCGGTGGCGCGGGTGATCGTCGAACCCGGCGAACCGACCCTGGTGAGCGACATCGATCTGGTGCTGCAAGGCTTTGTACCGTTTGAAGCAGGCGGCGCGCCCTACGACGCCGGCGCCCTGCGTAACCGCTGGTCCTTGCCAGTGGGCGCGCGTTTCCGCCAGGCCGACTGGGAAGGCGCCAAGCGCGACTTGCTGCGCGAAGTATCGCAGTCGCGCTTCCCGCGCGCGCAGCTGGTGGAAACCAGCGCCACCGTCGACCCCGACACGCGCCGCGCCTCGCTGCGCGTGGTCATCGACAGCGGCCCGGAAATGCGCTTCGGCGAGCTGCGCATCCGCGGCCTGAAGCGTTATCCAGCCGCCGTCATCACGAACCTGAACAAGATCAAGCCGGGCGACGAATACAGCGAAACCGCCTTGCAGGCGCTGCAATCGCGCTTGCAGGACACCGGTTATTTCTCGAGCGTGGAAGTGAGCGCCGACATGCGCGCCGTGCTGGCCGCCGAGCTCAAGGAAATGAAGGACGACAACGAAGCGGCTGCTCCGGCAACGGCGCCGGCTACGCCTACCGATCCAGCATCGGAGCAGGCGCCGGCATCTGATGCCGATGCGGATGCCGATGCTGATGCCGACGATACGGACACCGCCGCGCCAAACGCGCCGGCGAACACGCGCGACACTGCCCAGGCTGCCAATCCCGACGCGCCCGCCGTACCCGGCCAGGCCGCCACCGGCGTCAAGCCCCCGGCTCCCGGCCCCACCGTGCTGCCAGTGCTGGTGCGCGTGACCGAAAACAAGCAGAAGAACGTCGAAGTCGGCCTCGGTTTCTCGACCGACACCGGCGCCCGCGCCCAGCTCGGCTACGACGACCTGAACGTGTTCGGCAAGCGCATGAAGAGCGACGTCATCTACGAACAGAAGCGCCAGAGCGCACGCGCCGATTTCTATTGGCCGACCACGCCCGATGGCTACAACGACAGCGTCGGCGGCGGCGTCGAGCGCCTCGATGCGCGCGGCGAAATCACCACCACTGCCAGCGTCGCCGCACGCCGCGCCTGGGGCACGCCGGAGCTCGAACGCAGCCTGACGCTGGAGGCGCTGGCCGAAAAGCGCGAGGTCGAAGGACTCGACACCACCTACAGCCGCAGCATTCCGCTGACCTACAACGTCACCCGCCGCAAGCTCGACAACCTGATCGTGCCGACCCGCGGCTATGCGCTGAACTGGCAGGTGGGTATCGCGCCGCTGCCGCTGCTGACCGACGAAAAATTTATCCGCGGCTATACCCGCGGCATCTACTACCGCCCACTGGGCGAGAGCGGCACCCTGATCCTGCGCGGCGAAGCCGGCGCCGTGTTCTCGAAAGACAAGGACGGCGTCCCGAGCAGCTTCCTGTTCCGTGCCGGCGGCGACCAGTCGGTGCGCGGCTATGGCTACCAGGAGCTCGGCGTCAGCGAAGGCCAGGCGACTGTCGGCGGGCGCTACCTGCTCACCGCCGGCGCCGAGTACCAGTACTGGTTCCGCCCACCCTGGGGCGTGGCCGTGTTCTACGATGCCGGCAATGCCGGCGACAAGTTCAGCGACCTGCATCCGAAGTCGGGCTACGGCGTGGGTGCGCGCTGG
>Ga0265780_10011002_pt1 | contig 10744 bp, 9 predicted proteins | sample P1T30metagenome_FD_192432 | JGI IMG/M metagenome (GOLD analysis project Ga0265780, IMG submission 192432) | Plant litter microbial communities from East Loma Ridge, Irvine, California - P1 T30 | ecosystem: Environmental > Terrestrial > Plant litter > Unclassified | place: USA: California... | reverse complement strand
GGAACAGCTCCCATGCGCCATCGTCCCGTTCCCATGCGAGGGTGCCGTAAAACCGTGACTGGTCCCAGGCCTTGCCGCTGAAGCACACCCGGGAGCAACCGCCCTCGATCGTGAACGTCTCGATGGACACCGGCTTCGCTTCGTGCGCCGGCCACCGATAGAGTGCGATGCCGGCGGAGGCGGCAGAGGCATACACCAGCGCATTGCGCGACTGCGCCGCACCCACCACGTCCTGCGCCACCACGGAGAAATGCAGCACCGGCTTGGCGCCGGCACTCCACTCCCAGCACACCAGGCGCCGTTTCAGGTCCACCATCAACACCCGCTTGACGGTGTCGCTGGCGCTGTTCTGCGCCAAAAAGAAGGTCGGCAGCCAGCGTCCGAGGCCTGGCGGCGCGAGGAACTGCTCCTTGGGCGGGCGCTCGGCCACCCAGCCTTCGCGAAACAGCAAGCCCGGAAAGCCGGCGAAGTGAATCTGTGCGCCGTCCGCGGACACCGTGCCGCAGCTTTTCTTCAGCATCACGACGCCCAGCAGGTTGCCCTTGCCCTCATGCTGTTGCCGGCGCGGCGGCGCCGGCGGCGCCGCGCTCGACGACGGCACGTGGTAGATGACGATCCCGCCGCCGGTGCGCGCCGCCGCGAGATAAGGGCTCGCGGCGCCGAAACGCGGCGGCTGCATCGCCGAGGGCCGCAAGTGCGCCGGCGTGCCGATGCGGCTGCGCGGCTGGGTGGCGCCGCCATCCCCGAGCGGATGGCGCAGCAGGCGCACGCCGACCGGCCCTTCCGGTACGTCCAGCGCCAGCCGGCGCATCGTCCGGTGCTGGTGCAGCATCAGGTCGAGGCGGTCATCGAGCACGCCGGGACTGATAGTCACGTGGGAGAGGGCTTGGCGCAACAGCGCCGTCCCTGGCGCACCGAGCTGCCACACCTCGGCATGATCCGCACCCGCAGGGCGCTGCTGCTCCAGCCAGCCTTCCCAGGCGCCGATATCGCCGGCCTCCACGCACAGCAGCGTACGCGCGTTCAGCAGACGAAGCATGGCGCGCCCGCTGCTGTCGGGGTGCAGCGCGCCAGGGTGCTGCAGCACGCCCCATTCGAATGCGGCGCCGGCTTCCTGCGCGCGCCGCGCCAGCAGGATGAACAGCGCCAGATGCGCCAGGCGTGGTTCGCCGAGTTGCGCCGGTCCGGCATCGAACAGGGCGATGCAGCGCTGAGAACGGCGCTGGCGCTCCGGTTCGGGCCCCGTAAACAACAGTTCGTTGCCCGCGGCGCGGCGAATGAATTCATCCGGCTCCGCATCCGCCACCGCCCATTCGCTGATCAAGAGGCGTTCGTAGGATCCGCGCTGGACAATGCTGCCGACGCCGGCCGGCAGCGCATCGGGACTGGGCGCCGCGGCGCGCATGCGTCCCACCATGGGATCGAGTTGCAGCAGCAGTTGGCCCAGGGGCTCGGCCAGCTCCGGCGCCAGCAGCGCCAGCCAGGGCCGCCACGGTTCCAGTGCGCGCGGCAGCGGCATTGCCGGCGGCGTGCTCACGCCAGCACCTGCGCCAGCCAGTCGATGCATGCCGCGTCGAGCGCGACTGGCTGGTCGAGCGGCAGGACCTGTTCGGGCGCATCCCACAGCAAAAAGGGCAGGCGGGCGCCGCGCGCCGCCAGGTTGGCCACGACCAGGTCGGCCGGCAAGCCGGGCACGGTGTCCGTCGGCAGCCACAGCATGGGCGCGGATGCATGCGGCGCGCAGTAACGCACGCCGTCCAGCCATGGCAACGTGTCGGCCGCCCCGAACAGGACCAGCATGTCGCGGGTGGCGACGACGGAGAAGCCATTGCCTTGCGCCTGCGCGCGTGGACGCAGGCCGGCCAGCAGCGCGCGCGCCAGAGCGCCGCACGCGACCAGGCCAGCCGGCGCCGGGGCGCTGTCGCCCGCGGCTTGCCAGCGCAGCGGCGACGTCATTGCGCCTGCACGGCCATGACGAGTTGCGCGCGCCGCGGCGCCAGCTCGACCGGCAGCGTGGCAGTCGAGAAATTGGCGTCGATTTCGCGCAGCAGCGCTTCCACGCCGGTTTTGAATCCGTCGCCGCGCGCCTCGGCCAGCAGGCGATCGGCCGACTCGCTCAGGCGCGCGACCCGGGCCAGCGGTTGCTGCACGGCGCTCTCCACGACTGCCTGCAACAAGGGATGGCGCGCCTCGGTCAGCAAGCCACCCAGGGTTTCGCGCGCGCTTTGCTGGCCGGCCGCGGTGGGAACAACATAGATCAGCGGCCACAGGTCGGCCCGCGTGGCGCATTCGCGCCCGGCCAGCGCGGCAGCCGCGGCAATCAGCTGTTGCGACTTCACGATGCGCCGGTCCGACAGCACGATATTGGCCTGGCGTAGCTGCCGGATCGCATGCGCGAGATCGGCGCGCACCGGACCCAGGTCGACCAGCGCGACGGCCCGGTGCAATGCGTCCAGGCTGGCCAGCTGCGCCCGCCCAGCCACCGGGCGCTGGCCCACCTGCCAGCCGCCCCGCAGCAAATCCTCGAGCTGTGCATCGGGGACAGCATCGACAAACACGTGCAGCAAAAAGCGGTCGGCAAACGCCGCCAGGCCTTCGTCGTCCGGTAAGGCATTGGCCGCACCCACGCACACGCGCAGGGGACAGGCAATATGCGTGTGACCGCGCCGGAACTGGCGTTCGTTGAGCACGCCCAGCAAGGTGTTCAGAATGGCGGTGGAACCAAGGAAGACTTCGTCGAGGAAGGCAATGTCCGCCTCCGGCAGCATGCCCGCGACATCGGTTTCGACGCGGCCCTCGCGCAGCTTGATCAGGTTGACGGGCCCGAACAGTTCGGAGGGTTCGGTAAAACGCCCCAGCAGATATTCGAAATACCGCCCGCCCAGGCTCTGCGCCACGCGCCGCACGACCGCGCTCTTGGCAGTGCCGGGTGGCCCGACGACGAGCAGGTGTTCCTGTGCGACCGCGGCCAGGATCAGCAATTCCGCCAGGTGTTCGCGGTTGACCAGACCATCGGTGGCCTCGCGAATGACTTCGCGCAGGCCGGCGGCAGCCTCGTTGACGGGTGTGCTCATGGAGAAACCAGCAGAAAAGGGAGATCGGCCGGCGGAAGGCCGGGAACTATTGCTACAGGTGAATAATACAGGCGGGGATCGAGGGTCAGTCCGTCTGTCGAAAAAGAAAGCCACAAGCAGGTGGCTGTGGTGCAAATTGGCAACGTCACAGCGCCAGCGGATGCGCTGTACGCGACGATGTCAGTGATAAGACATGGCATCGGCACCGACACTTCGATGATGTTCATAACCGGCAGTGTGAAGAAAGAAGGGAGTTTGACGTACCGTCGAAGAGCACGGCCCACCGGCTGTGGAACTCATCGAGGGGTGGTACTGCCCCGGCCTGAACGTTAAGATTTCGCCACGCAATCAATCAACGTTGGCTGGAGCGTCTGGCTGGCCCTTACGCTTGCGTTCGACCACAGCTTTTTGCTCCTCAACCATGTGGTCAATCCAGTTTTTTAACGCGACCGGATCGCCCGCACTCGATGACGTTGTTTCGGTAAACAGCTTGCCGTTTTTTTCAATTGCCTGGTGCTTGACCATGGCGGGATGTGCCGGATGACCGGGCCTTGTCATCAAAATGACCGCCCCTTGGGCAGGATTGATGAACTCAATGACATCGGGATGGACGCGCTCCTCAACACCGGGCAGTGCACGCAGCCTGGCTATGGTGTTGTTCTGGTGCTGTTCATTCATGGCTGAGGGTTGCGCCGTGCAAAATAGCGGCCACGCGATCAAAACGGCAATGACGATGCGCCCGGCGTATCCAAGGTGGTTCACCATCGCTTTATTGCTGCCCATGAAAGTCTTCCTGTCCTGATGCTTGGCGCTCTTCCAGTAACGAAGCGAGCATACTGCTGCGGCAAGTCGCCGCGACACGTGTCGTTCTTCGTTTTTCTCGCACGCTCTTTTGTCTTGTGACGGAGTGGGGGAAATGATGGCGCACCTATATTGGCGCGCCACAAATATTCCTTATTCGGCGTCCGGCTTACTCCACCGTCACCGACTTCGCCAGATTCCGCGGCTTATCCACATCCGTCCCACGTGCCAGCGCTGTGTGATACGCCAGCAACTGCAGTGCCGCGACGTGCAGGATCGGGGACAGCAAGCCGTAGTGTTCCGGCAAGCGGATCACGTGCAGGCCATCGCCCGAGGTGATGCGTGAATCGACGTCGGCAAACACATACAACTGGCCGCCGCGCGCGCGCACTTCCTGCATGTTCGACTTCAGCTTTTCCAGTAATGCATCGTTCGGGGCGATGGTGACGACCGGCATTTCTTCGGTGACCAGCGCCAGCGGGCCGTGCTTCAGTTCACCTGCTGGATACGCCTCGGCGTGGATGTACGAAATCTCTTTCAGCTTCAGCGCGCCTTCGAGGGCGATCGGGTAGTGCAGGCCGCGGCCCAGGAAGAGGGCGTTTTCCTTGCGGGCGAAATCTTCGGCCCAGGCAATCACCTGCGGCTCCAGCGCCAGCACGGCGGACAGGGCGACGGGCAGGTGGCGCATCTGCTTCAGGTACATCGTTTCATCCTGCTCGGACAGGTGGCCGTTGACTTGCGCCAAGGTCAAGGTCAGCAGGAACAGCGCGCATAACTGGGTGGTGAATGCCTTGGTGGAGGCCACGCCCACTTCGACGCCGGCGCGGGTGATATAGGCCAGTTCACATTCGCGCACCATGGCGCTGGTCGAGACGTTGCAGATGGTCAGCGTGTGGTGCATGCCGAGGCCGCGGGCGTGTTTCAGCGCGGCCAGGGTGTCGGCCGTTTCGCCGCTCTGGGAAATGGTCACGACCAGCGTGTCCGGGTGCGGGACGCTGTCGCGGTAGCGGTATTCGCTGGCGATCTCGACCGATACCGGTACCTTGGCCACGGATTCGATCCAGTACTTGGCGGTCAGGCCGGCGTAATAGCTGGTGCCGCAGGCGAGGATCAGCACGCGGTCGATTTTCTTGAAAACCTGGTACGCGCCGTCGCCGAACAGTTCCGGCGTGATGCCGGCCACGCCTTCGAGCGTGTCGCCGATGACGCGCGGCTGCTCGAAGATTTCCTTCTGCATGTAGTGGCGGTACGGGCCGAGTTCGGCGGCGCCGGTGTGGGCCAGCACGGTCTTGACGTCGCGCGTGACCGGGCGGCCTTCGCTGTCGACGATCCAGTAGCGCGCCAGTTGCAGGTCGACCACGTCGCCTTCTTCCAGATAGATGATCTGGTCGGTGGTGCCGGCCAGCGCCATCGCGTCGGAGGCGACGAAGTTCTCGCCCTTGCCGACGCCGACGATCAGTGGCGAACCCTGGCGGGCGGCGACCACGCGGTGCGGCTCTTCGCGGCTGAACACGGCGATGGCATAGGCGCCATGCAGGCGCTTGACGGCAAGTTGCACGGTTTCGAACAGGTCGCCGCTGTACATGTGGTCGACCAGGTGGGCGATGACTTCGGTATCGGTCTGGCTCTGGAAAACGTAGCCGAGTGCCGACAATTCAGCGCGCAGTTCGTCGTGGTTTTCGATGATGCCGTTGTGGACCAGCGCAATGCGCGCGTTGTCTTCGGAAGGCGAGAAGTGCGGGTGGGCATTGTGCGACACCGGCGCGCCGTGCGTGGCCCAGCGCGTGTGCGCGATGCCCGTAAACCCTTCCAGGTGGGCGGTTTTGACTTGCTCTTCCAGGTCGGTCACGCGCGACGTGCTGCGCGAACGCGCCAGCTTGCCGCCCACGTGCAGGGCGACGCCGCAGGAATCGTAGCCGCGGTATTCAAGACGCTTCAGGCCCTCGATCAGGATAGGGGTGATGTTGCGTTGCGCTACTGCTCCGACGATACCGCACATGGAAAACCTCGTTCAATTAGATGGGAATGGACGCATCCTAGAGCAAACGTGATGAAATAAGCTGTCTGATTAGGAAGGTTTTTGATAGATTATTTCATCAATAAGGTATGATGAAATATAATTTCATGAATGACTTTTATTTATACTTAAATTTCAATGATGAGTGAACCTCTGCACGCTTTGGACGATCTTGATCGTCGCATCCTCAATGCCCTTCAGCTTGATTCCTCGCATACCAATGCGGAACTGGCCGAATTGGTTCATGTTTCGCCGCCCACTTGCTTGCGCCGCGTCAAGCACCTCACCGAAACCGGCGTAATCTCTCGACAAGTGGCCATCGTCGCCCCGGAAAAAATCGGCGCACGCCTGACCGCCGTTGTCGAGATTTCGCTCGACGTGCAAGCAGTCGAACGCATGGTCGAGTTCGAACAGCTCGTCGCCGGCGAAGCAGCGGTATTGCAGTGCTACCGCGTGGCCCCGGGCCCAGACTTCGTGCTGATCGCGCACGTCGCCGACATGCCTGCCTACAACGCGCTGGCGCACAGGCTGTTCACGTCGCACGCCAACGTGCGCAACGTAAAAGCGTATTTCTCTACATTCAGGAGCAAGTTCGAAACGAGCATCGCGGTGTAATCGCGACGTTACCCGAAGGCAACGTCAGCCGATTCTACGCAATGTTGATGAAGCGTGGCAACACTTTAGGCTGCCAGCTGGTGACGCGTTGTTATTGGCTTACTGATTCGCTTACTTCTTGACCTTGACCGGCCGCGCCCAGTGCTCGATCGTCGTCTGTTTGCTGCGCGAGATCGTCAGCTTGCCGGCTGGCGCATCTTTTGACAGCGTCGTGCCGGCGCCCAGCGTCGCGCCCTTTCCGACGGTTACCGGGGCGATCAGCTGGCTGTCACTGCCGATAAACACATCGTCTTCGATGACGGTGCGGAATTTGTTGGCGCCATCGTAATTGCAGGTAATGGTGCCTGCGCCAATGTTCACGCGCGAACCCACCGTGGCATCGCCGACATACGCGAGGTGGTTGGCCTTGCTGTGCGCAGCGACCTGGCTGTTCTTGATCTCGACAAAGTTACCGATATGGACGTCTTCGGCCAGCGTCGTGCCCGGGCGCAAGCGCGCGTACGGACCGATTTGCGAGGCAGCGCCCACCACCGCGTCTTCGATATGGCAAAACGGCTTGATGTGGGCGCCGGCGCCGATGGTGGCGTTGACCAGCACGCTGTGCGGACCCAGGGTGACGCCGTCGGCCAGTTCCACGCGGCCTTCGAACACGCAGCCGACATCGATGGTGACATCGCGCCCGCAAATGAGTTCACCACGCACATCGATGCGCGCCGGATCCATCAGCGTCACGCCTTGCTCCAGCAGGCGCTGGGCAATATTCAGTTGGTGGCGGCGCTCCAGCTCGGCCAATTGCACCTTGCTGTTCACCCCTGCCACTTCCCACTCGGCCGACGGTTGGCTCGATACAACCGGCACGCCATCGGCCACGGCCTTGGCAACGATATCGGTGAGGTAGTACTCGCCCTGGGCGTTCTTGTTCGACAACGATGCCAGCCAGGTTTTCAGGTGCGTAGTGGGGATCACCATGATGCCGCTGTTGATTTCGCGAATGGCTTTTTCGTCGGCACTGGCATCCTTTTCCTCGACGATGCGCACAATGTTGCCATTTTCCCGGACGATGCGACCCAAACCGAAAGGATTGCTTTGTTCGACCGTCAGGATGCCGAGCTTGTCGCTGCCGGCGGCGGCGGCCAGCGCGCGCAGGGACGCCACCGTGGTCAGCGGCACGTCGCCGTACAGCACCAGCGTCGGCTGCGTTTCGTCGAGTTGCGGCAGCGCCTGCATGACGGCGTGACCGGTGCCCAATTGCGGTTCCTGCAGTGCGGTGGCGATCGGCGCCTGGCCTTCATTGGCGAGGCTGGCGACCATGGCCGGCACCGCTGCGCCGCCATGTCCATAAATCACGCATAATTTGCTCGGCGCAAGGCTGCGCGCAGCGTCAATAACGTGCTGCAACAACGGCTTGCCAGCCAATGGGTGTAACACCTTCGGCAGTGCCGACTGCATCCGTTTTCCCATGCCTGCGGCGAGGATCACAACATTCATAAGCTGTATTGAAAGAATTTAAGATGAAAAAGTCTAACACGCCCCACACCTTTATCCAGCGCCTCTCGATGCTGCTCCTGATTGCCATGATGGCCGTCGTGTCCGGTTGCAGCAGCGTCAAATTTACCTACGATCACGGCGACACCTTGCTGTACTGGTGGCTCAACGCGTATGTCGACCTGGACGGCGACCAGGCTGCCTGGGTCAAGAAAGACATCGACAAACTGTTCCAGTGGCATCGTTCCACGCAGCTGAAGCAATACAGCGCCACCCTGGCCAAGGCCCAGCGCCAGCTGGCCGGCGACGTGACGCAAGCAGATTTGCTGGCCGACTATAAGGAAATCAAAGCCTACACCGAGCAGCTCGCCATGCGCGCGGTGCCGGATCTTGCCGACCTGGCCCGTTCCGTGAAACCGGAGCAAATCGCGCAAATGGAAAAAAAGTTCAACAAGAACAATGAGGATTACCGCAAAAAATTCCTGCGCGGCGACCTGGAGAAACGCCAGAGCGCGCGCTTCGACAAGTCGCTCGAGCAGTTCGACCTGTGGTTCGGCCGTTTCAGCAGCGACCAGAAAGCCATCTTGCGCAAGGCGTCCGATGCCCGCCCGATGGACAGCGAAATTTTCCTGGCCGAACGCATCCGCCGCCAGCAGAAAATCGTGGCCCTGCTGCGTAAGGTGCAACAGGAAAAATTGAGCAAGGAAGCGACGCAGAAGGAAGTCACGGCACTCATGCGCGATACCTTCGACCGGTTCGAAGCGCCGGAGCGCAAGGCGTTTTTTGACAGCTATGTCGACGCCACGTCGAAATACGTTCTGACCGCCATCAAAATCGCCACGCCGGAACAGAAAGCCCACGCGCAAAAACGCATGCAGGGCTGGATCGACGATTTCAATAATCTGGCGGCCGGCAAATAAGCCGGACCAGTCGACCAGAAGGGCGCCGATGGCGCCCTTTTTCATCATCAGGCCAGCTTGTCGCCAGCGAGATATTGCTCGTCCGTCACGTGCTCGAGCCACACGACAGCGACGCCATCCAGCGCTTCCGTCACGGCAATATGCGTCATTGCCGTGGTGGACGTGGCGCCATGCCAGTGCTTGTGGCCCGGCGGGCACCAGATGACGTCACCGGCGCGGATCGCGACAATGTCCTCCCCTTCGCACTGGGTCCAGCCGGCGCCCGACGTGACGATCAGCGTTTGTCCCAGCGGGTGCGTATGCCAGGCGGTACGGGCACCTGGTTCGAACGTGACGGCGGCGCACGAGGTGCGCGCGGGTGCTGGCGGCGTGCTCAGCATTTCAATGCGGACCGTGCCCGTGAAGCTGGTTTCCGGCCCCTTGACCGAGGTGATCGTGCCGACCTTTTTGAGTTGCATGCTGTGCTCCTTGCAATGATTAATTAAGTCAGGCCAGTGTAGCGGCCCGCCATTGCCTTGATTAGACAAGCATTTCCGCATGCATTCATGTGCCAAGTTCATCAGTTTTGACCGGAGCGGAAACGGTGGGCGTGGTCGAAACACCAATACGGCCATGTTATGATGCCGCCCATGAAATCCAAGCCCGCCAAGTCGAACAAAGCTCCCAAAGTCCCGGTCCACCGCCCGCCGCCGCCGCAACACGTACGCATCATTGGCGGGGCATGGAAGCGTACCCAGCTGCCGGTGCTGGATGCGCTTGGCCTGCGTCCGACGCCGGACCGCGTGCGCGAAACCGTCTTCAACTGGATCAACCACCAGTTCGACCGCGACTGGGACCAGGTCGCGGTGCTCGATCTGTTTGCCGGCAGCGGTGCGCTCGGTTTTGAAGCCGCCAGCCGCGGCGCGCGCATGGTGACGATGGTCGACAGCCATACGCCGGTGGTGCGCCAGCTCGATGCCGTGCGCGAAAAATTGAAGGCGGTGAACGTGACGGTGCTGCGTGCCGATGCCCTCGCGACCGCGCAAAACATGGCGCTGCGCGGCCAGAAGGTCGACCTGATTTTTCTCGATCCTCCTTACCAGAACGGCCTGTTGAGCCAGGCGTTGCCGCTGTGCGTGAACCTGCTGGGCACCGGCGGCCTGGTGTATGCGGAAGCAGGTTCGCCGCTGCCGTTTGCACCGGACGAGGCCGAAGAGACGCCGGCGTGGCTCGCGCCATGGGAAGCGATTCGGGCAGACAAAGCCGGCACCGTGTCTTATTATTTACTTAAGTTGCGCGCAAACGCCGCCTGAACCTTCCCTCGTCGACGCTCGCGCCCCATCAGTGGGCGCCGCTGCCCCGCGCTGGGGAGAAGACACAAATTCAGGCATAATGCGCGTTCTATTCAGGTGCATCATCACGAGGAGCCGCAATGGTCGTAGCCGTATATCCAGGAACGTTTGATCCGCTCACGCGCGGTCACGAGGATCTGGTGCGCCGCGCATCCGGCCTGTTCGAAACGCTGGTCGTGGGTGTGGCCGACAGCAAGAACAAAAAGCCGTTCTTTTCGCTGGACGAGCGCCTGGAAATTGCCAACGAAGTGCTGGGGCACTATCCGAATGTGCGGGTCGAGAGTTTTTCCGGCCTGTTGAAGGATTTTGTACGCAAGCACGATGCACGCGTGATCGTGCGTGGCCTGCGCGCCGTGTCTGACTTCGAATACGAATTCCAGATGGCGGGCATGAACCGCTATCTGCTGCCCGATGTCGAAACGCTGTTCCTGACCCCGTCGGACCAGTATCAATTTATCTCGGGAACCATCGTGCGCGAGATCGCCATGCTGGGCGGCGATG
>Ga0265780_10011001_pt1 | contig 10744 bp, 6 predicted proteins | sample P1T30metagenome_FD_192432 | JGI IMG/M metagenome (GOLD analysis project Ga0265780, IMG submission 192432) | Plant litter microbial communities from East Loma Ridge, Irvine, California - P1 T30 | ecosystem: Environmental > Terrestrial > Plant litter > Unclassified | place: USA: California... | reverse complement strand
ATGTCTTCGGCGGCAGCAGCAGCTCTAGCCGTTCTCTGTGATCGTCGGCCAGTATCTTCAACATCGTCGTCAAGATTCTTGCTATCCACAGCCTCGCCGTCTCGGAAAAGCCTAAAGTTCCCATCATCTTCACCCAGCAGCTTTCTTCCGCCCTGCAGACCAATCATCATCTGCTCTCCTAGACCCTTTTCTGAGTAGTCTGCGTCCGGGTCGAATGTAGCAGTCTTGACGTCAATGTACACGGCATCCTTGTCAACCAAGACACCACCAACATCCGACATTGGTGCATACAGAACCTTTTGCTTGTCTCCAAGTCTTGTGCGCTTCTTCTTTCCCGAAGCCTTCTCCACTGCCTTTTCTGCAAACGGTGTCGGACACGGGTCGGGCAGGGCTTCTGTCGAGGTAACGGTAAGATCGCCCACACCTGGTATATGCACTCGCGAACCTCCTGCGGGGAAGTTTGTGCCTCGAAGGTATCCATACAACGCCACCGTCCGATCGCACTTTGGGTTTTCTTCCATATCGGTCGGGGGCGTAATATCCAGAAACCTATCGGCCAAACAGTAGGGATGCGAATTCCTCCACACCAACGGCCTGGGGTTCTTCATAACGCTCAAGAATCGCGAAAGATTCATAATCTCTCTGTCCGGGTACCGTCCATTTACGACGCCACTGAGGTAGAAGAGCTTAGCACCCTGGTACAACTCGCTCCAGAACCTGTGCTTGAGCCTCTTCTTCTGCAGCTTGAGCGTTTCCTGCTTCCTAAACAGGTCCAGATGCGTCAATATACCAAAGACGTTACCCGGCATACCACTTGCGCTAAGCACGTTCAAAAACTCCATCGTCTCCATCTCGAATCCATAATTGCCGTCAATCATCAACAGCACAATGTCAACCACCTTGGCGACATCGATCATGCTGGCGAGCGAATCGGCGGGACATTCTAGAAAGGTGAGACGTCGGCGCTTCGAGGTTACGACGGTGAGCGGGCCAGTTGGCGTGGAGAGGGTCTGTTTTGTGTATCGCTTGATCAAGCTTTTGATGAGGGTAGTCTTGCCGACGCCTGGAGGGCCAACGACGCCCACGATGATTGGAGGCGCTTCTTCGGGGAGGCGGTCGACGAGTGGGACGTGAAGGCGCTTTTCTTTAACCTGTGAGGATTAGCCAGGGTGGCGCATATCTCCAGCATATGTCGTACTTCAGTCGAGCGCGCCGCCTGTCTCTTCAATTTCCCAGGCGCAGCATATGCGAAAGCCTTTGGATTTCTGTCTCCAGAGTGCGGCTTCTTCTCCTTCTTCGGCCGATGCGGCCGGTTGCTCTGGGTGTCCGCCATGCTGCTGATACGGCCAGAATTGGCAGCAGAAAATGGGCGGAGGGTGTTGTAAGGCTACAAAGTTAGTCGCGCGCAAAGTGGTGCTGCTCTCGGTCCTAACTTTTTCGGCGCCAAGGAAGGCGCTAGAGCTGCGGACAGGGATGTGCTTATCGATAAGCTAGCGTGTCTTCCACGTATGGTGGTGGTGGGGCACCTGGGCTCACATGCTGTGCCATGGTGGGATGGCTCAGGATGGGTGGGCTGGACAACGCACGTCATCGTCAGATTGCGCATATCCAAGGCTCTAGGCTGGCTAGTGACAGGCCCCTTCCTCTATTACAAGCCTGGAAGGACTGCGGTATATAAACCAGCGATAAGCTTTCGTCTTGCTGTAACAACACCACTAAACACCTCCACCAACTACTACACAACCATCCGCAACACACACAACCTACCCTCATCATGGCCCAGTTCAACGTGTGTATCACTCGAGTAGACCATACTCCAGGCTACTAGGTACTAACTACCTGAAGGTCACCCTCAAGAAGGACGCTCCCAAGGAGCAGCTCGACGCCGCAAAGAAGCACGTCACCGACCAAGGCGGCAAGATTGTCAACGAGTTCACCCTCATCAAGGGCTTCACGTACGTACTACTCTTCTCTTGTCGTCTATCTGTAGCATAACTGACAGCCAGCACAGTGCTGAGATCCCCGACGACGCCATCTCAACCCTTGAGTCCAACGAGCACGTCACCGTCGAAAAGGACGCCGAGGTCCGTACGCAATAGTCGTCTCCACAGACCGAGGCTGATGGTGGGACAAGATTCAGATGTAAATGTGAGAACATTGATGGCATAATGCATGGCTATGACACCGGGGTATTTACATAGCATCCATGAATAACGCTTGAAACGAAACCACCTTGCTATCTTTGCCTCCTCTTTGCACTTTCTGCCGCCTCCTCGACATTCTCCACCCTCCCCACTCCTCTCAAACTGAGATAAACATCTGCTCCCCATCCCCAAAGGCTCTGCACCGCAATGCCTCCTCCAAAATACTCGGCGTATGCTCTTCCAAGCGGCAGCCCATAGCCCAGTCCTGCCAGACTATGTGCTCCATCGCCTCCAGCCCCCGAGAATGCGTTCAGTGCATCCATACCATTTCCCGAGTGGCTACCTCCAGATAGTGTCGACGACGCTTGTGCGTCATTGAATGTCGTGAAGCTATAGTCCCAGATGTGGTTCATGTTGTCGGGCGAGATGCCGCCGCCGCGGTCGCGAATTCGAATCGTCACACCGGGCGTGCTGTGTTTGAGGGGCAGGATGTTGGAAGCAGTTGGAGGCGAGGTGGTCGATTTGTTGCCTGTGAAGCGTTGCGAAGCCACATCTACGTTGCCCTGATCATTATTCTCGACCTTTTCGTGGCGCATGTCTTCCGCGTTTGCGCTTGTTGTGTCCTCGGGCAAGAGTTCTGGGAGCGGGGCAATGGTGACTTCGACGGGTTCGCGTTCCATGCCGCTTTCGACTGTTGCGCGGAAGGCATTCTTGAGGAGCTCGGTGATGATGTATTCGAGATGTACGGGTATGTGTGCGAATTCGTAGTCGGGCTCGCCGTTGATGACCACGGTAGGTCGAACACCGTACTTGAGCTCGCAGATCTCGCCCACGACGTTGGCGCAGTGGTCGACGATGCGTGCTGGCTTCAGTCTGGTGTCAATAACACCAATGTACCCCGGATTGTCTTCCACATCGTGCATGACTTCGCAGTGAGGCTGGCTCGAAAAGTGCAGCGACAGGTGCTGCTCCGCGATCAACCTGGTGCCTATTCTCGCCCGAAGATGCTCGTCCAAGAAGCGCGTGACATCCTTGGGGCTGATGTATTTCCTGGCCTCCAAGAAGCCTCTTGCCAGTATACTGATAGTATTCGCATGCGTCTGCACAAGATCTGCCATGACCTCTGTAAACCTGACCTCCTCCTCGAGCGTCGTTATCTCCTGCTCAGCCCATGGGAGCAAAGTCGACAGACTGTGCATGTAATTTGAGTGGATTTTCGAGACATGGGGATTTGAGACGACGATGAAGGGGAGGTTCCGGAGCGATTGTATGCGGTGTGCGAGGCGGGCAGGGAGGATGGAGAGCGTAAAGTTTGCCGAGGTGAGCAGTTGTTGGGTTGTAAGTGGTGGTCGTCCGTGTCTGTTGTGCACGCGACAGCGTTAGCTGGGTACGGCTCACGGCTTGGGCGCACCGCCACAACAGTCGCTAGGTAGGGACACTCACTTGACAAGGTCAGCGAGTGTTAGCGGATGCAACGGCAAGCTTGCGAGATGTGAGATGTCGTTGTCGGTAACCGTCTTCGTGTGTAGCTTGCGCTGGAGGTTCTCTCTTGCAAAGAAGACGCTGCTCCGTCTCCTCGCCGTGCGCGGGCACCAAAGCCGTATGAATTGCGACTGAATCATGAGCGGTCGCTGCATTTGAGCCATCATCTCTTACCAAAGCGAAGGCGACTGCGCTGCAGGGCCGACTTGGAAGGGTTGAAGGAGCAAATGCCTGGCCGTTGGTTGGGGATGTTGTGTGACTGCTAACTGAATAGAGTCATGAATATTCATGCCAATGACCATGAGTTCTCATCAGCGGTTTTCGTTTGCGAGCTGCTCAGAGACCCGGTGTGACATTTCGGCAGGAGCAATTGAGTTGTGGGGGAAGCTTCACCAAGCTCATGCAGGATACAGGTTAGCGGTGTAAGGCCTGATGTCATTTGTTCGCGCCTCCCACGGGACTTCTTTAGTGAATGTGGGGGTCCCGCCTTGCAAGCACACACAGCACACCCACGTAACAGCAAATCCCATGTATAATCGATTCCGGAAAAAGGCGATTGGATTATTACAAACAAATATAATGGTAAATGCCAATGTCCATAGCAGGGGAACAGGTAATTACAGGAGAATAGAAGGTATGTACAAGTCAACCCTCCCGCGCCGAACAGACCTTTCCTTCCCATCTACGCATGTCCAGGAACATAAAGCACCTGCTGCGGCGAGAACTTGGAGTAAACAGTATACTCCACCGTATCCAGCAGCGCCACCGTGAGCAAACTCGGCAAGAGTGACCTATCCGCCACAGAAAACACAACTTTCCTCACTCCCCTAAACCCAGCCTTCAACTTTGCCTTTAACATCGGCTTGCTCACCGTAACTAGCTTCTCGCCAATCGGCGTACCCCCAATAAGTGATGATATCAACCCATCAACTTTAAACTGAAACGTTTGCTCGCACACTTGCTGTTTGCCTGCAATGTCGGAGAAGCCTGTGACGGTGATGTCGCAGCTGATGGGCGAACTGGCAACTGTTTCCTGCGTGGGGAGAACGCAGCCGTACCAGAAAGACTCGAGGTCGAAGAAGTCGACGGTGCTGTCCGGGTAGCCTACTGACATTGCGGGGGGACCGTTGAGCAAGGAGATGGGGTTGACGAGCGTGAAGCCCACCATGTTTTTGGGCGTGTTGGGTGGGACGCCGGGATGGCCCGGTAGGTTCAAAGTGGGGATTAAGAAGATTCCTTTGAAGTCGAGGTCGAGGTATTGGCCAACTTCCTTGATTGCGACAGGGGGTCCTGAGAGGTTGTCGAAGCGGGCGAGTTGGTGGAAGGCGGAGTAGTACGTGGTTGGTGATGTATTGGGGAGTGCGGCAGCGGTGGCGGCCATGAAGGCGGTTACGATGGCGTGTTTTGTGTGCATGGTTCAGATTGCGGAAGAGACTGTGGGGTAAAAAGGAATGATATAAAAGAGTGTAGTTGTGAATTGACTAATGTCTAATGTCGGCGTAGAACGTGGCGTTCTACGCTTTATGTATGTCGAGGTTTCCCTCTCGACACCGTTTGGGAGAAAATAGTATTATCATCATCATCATCGTCTTCTCAACGCCTGAGCACGGTGCGTGCCATCAATCTAGTGCTTGCCAAGTGTGTTCATGCAAGTCAGTGCTTCCGCTCGCTTTACCGCTGATCAACTTCAACCATCGATCCATCATCGTGACTCTGCGATCACTCAAGCACACGCACACAATTTCTCCCTCTATGTCTTGCATCTAAACTATGCTTATCTAGTAAGTTCAACACGCGAGGACCTTCTTTACCCAAACAAGGCGTTCAAGCAGGTACTTCCCTACAACTGTCGTCCCTAACCCACACTCTCCGATCTACATGCCATTTCTAGAATTAACATGTGGCACAGACGTCTACACAACGCGAAACTCAATCAACAATAAGTCAGTTCATCGACAATTTAAATAGCGAAATCTTATACGAGAAAGAATATCCGGCTAATCAGTCCTAAACTTTGCTACGTTTCCTTTTTCTTCGTCACCCTAAACCATAACATGCCCATACTGACGAGCCTGTTTAATTTGTTTTGCTTTCCGTTCAGACCACTTGGAAAAAGAAAGAAAAAGAGGAGCGGTGATATCTTGGGGGGGTTTGAGAGAAGTGCCCGAGAGAAGAGGAAAAAGAAAAGAAAAAGGAGTTGCTACAGAAACAAAGAGGTACAAGCACAATATGCCGTAAATAGTAGTTGCTATGAGTAGGGGGACAAAGATGGTAGTAGCAATGCTTAGACATGCACTCAGGACTGCTTCTTGTTCTTGTTCTTGTTCTTCTTCTTCCTCTAAGCACAGAATTCTACAAGAACGGACCGATGAGAGGATAAAGCATAAAATATACATATAGCGGCGAAGATCATAATGTTGTAACAAAGCATCTTGACACCCAAAACCCATGTATGCTAACTACGCCCTTTTTACACGCACTTGTACATACAGACTCGCACTCACACATGTACGCACCAAGCCCTAGAGTGAATGAAAACAATACTATATTCCATCATACAACCCCCCCTTCCCATGGCTCCCCTCGTACTACCAGTTACCCCCAATCACGTCCCTCACCCCGCGCTTACGAAATATCAAACATCTGCTTCAACTGCACAATCAACTTCCACTCCTCCTGACTAACGTCGCTCCTGAAGAACTCCTTGAGCGTATCGATACTCTTACGACTAATGGCAGAGTAAAGGATATCGTCTTCTTCCAAATGGCGACCATACATGGGCTGGTTGTTGCCTTCAATCTTGACCGCCACAGACGGCTGGCCCTTTTTGCAGATTTGCATGGGTTTGTGGTCGCGCTCGATCGAGGTGCTGCGAGTTGTAAATTAGTATTAGCATTGATTCTCATGCAAGATCAAGGAGCACGGAAACTTACACTCTGCCGAGCTGGACCAGTTCCTTACCACCGGCGGCGTTCTTCTTGATGGCGCAAATAGGTGTTGTCATGCGCAGAGCACCTTCAGTAACATCAACACCAATAATGATAGGGTCTTTCTTGTTGAAGACGGCAACGGGCTTGAGTACGCAGGGGAATACAGCCAACATCTTTGACTCTTCTTTTCTCTGCTCCTCCAACTGCTTCATGTGCGCTGTGAACTTGTCGAACAGGTGGTAGATGATATCAGCTTCGAAAATTTTGACACCAATTTCCTCAGCGTAGGCCTTGGCCTCCTTGTCGACTTTGACATCGAAACACAACATGACGGCGTATTCTTTTGCCTTTTCTAACATGGTACCAGCCCGAAGCACATCTTTCCTGAAGACGGGGCCGATTGAGATGGTAGAGACTGGAATCTTAGACACTCGGAGGAACTCGAGAAGCGCTTCGAGCGAACCGAGAGTGGATGCTTGGACGGAGACGCCACGACCGGTCTTGGAGACTTTGCTGAGCAAATGGGCAAGATCGCCCATGACCTCATCCATGAGATCTTCCTCGTCGTCATTGGGGCCTACAACGAGTAATCGTGAACCAGCAATGGCTTGGTCAAGACCATCGGCAGCAATCTTGATACCCATGGCTGCCTTGACTTCCTTGTTATGTACGTATTGTGACTTGACACGCAGCTCCTTCATCTCAGCCGGAGTTAGGAGAGCTCGGATGTTGGTTACTATGGGTTCCGGATTACCGCATAGTACTATCCGGTCGCCTTCGTGGAGAACACCGTTGGACAAGATGACATCAATAGTTGTGCCGAGACCTTCGATAATCTTGACTTCAAGAACAGTACATTCAACCTCGGAGAGATACATGAGGTTGTTTGTCAACCGCTCTTGTGTCAGTTTGACGATGAGCTTGATCATGTCTGGGATACCTTCTCCAGTATGCGCTGACGTCGGGCACACGGAGACGTACTTTGCCATGTTCTTGTTCCTGTGGAAGAGCTCCGAGTTGAAACCTTGCTCTTGTAGCTGAGTGCGTACAAAGGTCCATCGCTCTTCGAATTCAGCCTGAACAGACTGCTTCTGCAGGCTAAAACTGTCTTCGAAGCCGTTGTTATCAATTTTCTTCCAACCGAACAATCGATCGATCTTGTTGAGGGCAACGATGAAAGGCGTTCGCCTATCTCGTAGAAGTTTCATAGATTCGATGGTTTGAGGTTCAAGACCGTGCATGATATCGATGACAAGAATGGCAATGTTACAGAGCGAGGATCCACGGGATCGAAGGTTGGTGAAAGACTCGTGACCTGGTGTATCGATAACTAAGAGACCAGGGACGTTGAAGACAAAGTCGTTGTCCTTGTTGACTACGGCGGTCTTCTTCTGAAGAGCCTCTACAGGGAAGTAAGTAGCACCGATCTGTTGTGTAATACCTCCAGCTTCGCCTTCTTGCACGTTGGTTTGACGGATCTTGTCCAATAGCTTTGTTTTACCAGTATCGACGTGACCAAGAATACAGCAAATAGGAGATCGCAGGTTGTCCTTTGACCGCGCGGCAAGAGCTTCTTCGTGAGCTTGCTTTCGTCTCTCGGCGGCAGCAGCCTTTCGTGCAGCTTCGGCTCGTTGCGCAGCAGTTCCCTGCTCGTCTTCGGATGAGTCGTCCTCGCTGTCGTCTTCGGAATCCGTCTCGGAACCGTCATCGTTGGCCTTGTCTTCTGCTGCCTTCTCCGCCGCAGCCTTCTCTTCCTTGGCCTTCTTCTCGGTCGCCTTACGCTCCTCCTCTTCATCGGTGTCGACGTCCCAGCTGTCTTTGACGCCCTCAAGCTCGTCAGCTTCGGCTTCCCAGTCGTCAGCAGCGTCACTACCGTCTCCCTTCTTGGCTTCGGCATCCAGACGGGCCTTCTCTGCTGCTTGAGCGGCAGCAGCAGCTTGCTCCTCGGCCAATTTGAGCTCTTCCATCTTCTTGGCGGCCTCTTCAGCCTCGCGGGCTTCCTTCTCCTTTTGAGTCTCGGCCTGCTTCTTCTTCTTCTTGCGGTCATCATATTTTGGCTTCTTTTTTTTGTCTGCATCTTCGGCAAGGCCTGCAACCTTTGTGCCACCTTGTTCCAGCATTTGTTGTAGGCGGAGGTCAGCCTTTGCCTTTGCCTCTTTCTGGGCCTTGGTCATGTACTTGCCCTCCTTCTTCAGCTGCTCAATCTTCTCCTTCTCCTTCTGCTTTTTCAGTGCTTTGGCCTCTTCCTTGCGCTTCTGCTCTTCTGCCTCTTGTCGCTCGAGTTCTTCTAATCTGGCCCTCTCTTCGGCTTCGGCGCGCGCAATCTCCTCCTCCCTCTTCTTGCGCTCTTCCTGCTGCTTTTGCAATGCAGCTAGCGCCGGATTGAGCTTCTTCTTCTTTCCACCAGCAGCGGGGGCCTCTGGGGTAGGAGCAGCGGCTGCAGGTGCGGCGACGGCTTCTGGCTTTGCAGGCTCGGCGGGCTTTGCAGGCTCGGCTTTGGCAGGGCCAGTGGCCTTTTTCTTAGCAGCCTGAAGGATTGTCTTAGTATGGAATCATGTAGTATGCATGGGCTCATTGAGCTGTGAGACATACCAATTCTTTCTTTCGCTGCTTCTCCTTCTCCTTCTTCTCCTTTTCCTTCTCCGCCTTTGTCTTTACACGAGGCGCACCGTCGGCCTTCTCCTCTGCAGGCTCCTCTGCCTTTACAGCAGCAGCAGCCCCTCCCTTGGACTTCTTCTTGCCGTAGTTTCCAGCAAAGACATCGTCCTCATCGTCGTCAAAAGTTCCTTCTTGTGGCGCCTTGTTCTCAAACTCGGCATTTGCACCATCGGCGGCAGGCGGGTCCTCACCTTCGACTTCAGGGTTGGCGCCCTTTTTGTTCTTCTTTTTGCCGCGCTTTGCAAGCGCAGCCATCAGGTCGCCGCCCGCAGCAGCAGCATCATCTTCTTCAGCGGCAGCATCTTTAGGCTCGACCTCTGCTGGAGCGGCATCCTGGGGCGCAACCGACTCGCCGAGCTCGGCTTCCCAGTCGTCGTTCTGCGCCTTCTTGTTGGCCTTCTTCTTTGGCGGCATTGTGTGTACAATGTCCCAAGTGAGGCAAGTCTGCGAGAAGGTGTGCGGAGGGCCCGTTGGAGACTTCCTCGGGTGGCGGGGGCAACGGTTCGCGCTCGATGGTCCGCACTTCAAGTCACAAGTTGACAAGTGTCGTGGAAGCGAGGCTGGTCTGGAAGTCGGTGGAATCTACGGCCACGGTGGTCGCGTTACAGAGCGGTAACCAGTGGACGATGGATCAAAGAGCAGACCAGGTATTACGCAGTAGAGTGGTACCCAACCGGCTCTGCAGTAAAATTTGGACCCTCTTCAGTCCAAGTCGGGTCCCGTGAGTCAAAGACCTGAACCAATAAAGGCCTGGACCGTGAGATGTGAGGCAAATGTGAATCTCTGCAGTGACATGCAATCAGAAAGCGCACACACATGCGCTGGAGGCTGCGAATTTCCCTTTTATGCTATCGATTGTTCTGTGTGGCGGGCGGCGAGCGGGGCCAACTACTGCTTTGGAGGGGCAGGCGCTTGGGCCATGTATGCAGCTCTCTCTCTACCCAGAGCCGGGTACCAAGGTAGCCAGCCACTGTCGACGACCTTTAGAGGCCATGACCTAATGTCGACTTTGCTTTCCACAATTGACACCTAATCGTGAGACAGAGTGAGTCACGTTTACATGGCCACACATCATCGAATATATATCACTATGCAATTCCTCATAGCTACACGCTGATGCTACAAACTTCCCTCTAAACCCAGATTTTTGTCTTTACAATTCAAGCGACAGTAAAGTGACGACGGAAATGCGACAATGTGCGACTCGCACAGACCCCAATACATAAACGCCCTGCCTAAATATATGACTCCGACCCAATGGCAGAATGCAGTGATTAGATAATAGTAGTAGCTGAACCCATGAGCTGATAAAACCAGCCGGGATGATACAAGTGAGGTGACTGATAATGACACCATGTCCTATCGCAACGCGTAGAGTCGTAAACCATAGACACAATGGCTATGGGCACCTAGGCCCTCAGAGGCCTAGTATAGCTGACCGCTAATAAGGAGTGACTCGACAGCAGAACCGATAAACTGCTTCTTGAGTGAAAGATCGCATCCAAATCTGTCGACTGGTTAGTTTTCATT
>Ga0265780_10011000_pt1 | contig 10744 bp, 6 predicted proteins | sample P1T30metagenome_FD_192432 | JGI IMG/M metagenome (GOLD analysis project Ga0265780, IMG submission 192432) | Plant litter microbial communities from East Loma Ridge, Irvine, California - P1 T30 | ecosystem: Environmental > Terrestrial > Plant litter > Unclassified | place: USA: California... | reverse complement strand
GCGTGGAATCTCGGCCGGATTCTTGGCTGGCGTCAAATGCGGATCGGCATAGCGGCCCGGCAAGTCGATCGAGTCGGCCATGAATTGCAGGAAGGCTTCGCCAAGTTCCTGGAACGAAGGCGAACGGAAACCGATCGAATAGGTCATGCACTCGCCCTCGGCGATGCCGTCGTGGGCATAGTGGGGCGGCAGGTAGAGCATGTCGCCCGGCTCCAGCACGAACTCTTCTTCCGGCTCGAAATTGGCCAGGATCTTGAGCGGCAAGCCGTCGACCAGGCTCAGGTCCTGCTGCGCGCCGATGCGCCAGCGCCGTTTGCCTTGCGCCTGCAGCAGGAACACGTCATAGGAGTCGTAATGGGGGCCGACGCCGCCGCCGTCGGTCGCGTAGCTGACCATCAGGTCGTCCAGGCGCGCGTCCGGTGCGAAACGGAACTGGCGCAGCAGCGCGTCGGCCTTGGGTTCGTGCAGGTTGATGCCCTGCACCAGCATGGTCCATTCGCGCTGGGTACGCGGCGGCAGGGTGTCGAGCGGACCGTGCTGCATGTCCCATTTGCCGTCCGCCAGGGTCACCAGGCGCGACTCGACGTGGTTCTGGCGCGCCAGTTCGGCCAGCTTCTCGAACTTGAGCAGCGGCTTGAAATTGGGGATCGCCTGACGGATCAGGAGCGGTTTCTTGTGCCAGTAATCGCGCAGGAACTGGGCAGGGGTAATGTTCCCGAGTAGCTGTAGTTTTTGCATCCAGCCATTATAACCATTGGCGCGGCAGGCAATCCCGATGATGGGGTTATAATCCGAGCCTTACCCACGAAAGGAAGCGCAATGAAGATTGCCAAGAACACGGTTGTGTCGGTCAACTACAAATTGTCCGATGCCCAGAACAATCTGATCGAAGACGGTGCTCAGCCGATGGTCTACCTGCACGGTGGTTACGAAAACACGCTGCCGAAGATCGAAGAGGAGTTGGACGGCAAGGAAGTGGGTTACGCGTCGACCCTGCAGATCGAGCCGGAAGATGCTTTCGGCGACTACGATTCGAACCTGGTCAAGGTCGAAGACCGCAAGCGCCTGCCGGAACCGATCGAAGTCGGCATGCAGTTCGAGGGTGTGGCCGAAGGCGATGACGACGAGCCGGTGATCTTCACCGTGACCGACGTCGCCGACGACAAGGTCGTGCTGGACGGTAACCACCCGCTGGCCGGCATGGCCCTGCGCTTCGAGCTGTCGGTGATCGACGTGCGCGCAGCCACCGAGGAAGAAATCACGCACGGCCACGTGCACGGCGCCCATGGCCACCACCACGACCATGACGGCCAGTCGGAGATCGAGGACAGCGAACCGGGCGACCATTTCCGTAGCCAGCCGCTGCAGTAATAGAGGCTAGCGGCCGTACAGCCGTCGTCCCTGCGCAGGCAGGGCCCCGAGTTTGCCGGCTAGAGGCCAGCGGCCGTACAGCCGTCGTCCCTGCGCAGGCAGGGACCCAAGTTTGCCGGCATGCCGCGAACTTGGGCTCCTGCCTGCGCAGGAGCGACGGCGACAGATTCATTCCTTCTTGAGGCTCTCCGCCTTCGGATGCGCATGCTCGTCGTCCTCGGCGGGATGCGCGGCGTCCGCCTTTCCGATCGTAAACAGAGCCTTTGCGCCCGGATCGACCTGTAGCTCCACCGCCTGCGCTCCCGTCGACAGGTGGCCCACATTCCCCTGCCATGCGATCGCCGGCCTGGCGCCCTTGACCAGGCGGCCGCTATCGATCAGCAGCACCTTGCCGCGGTATTTCTGCGCCAGCGCCAGCACCTGGCGGCGCGTCTCGGCGAAGCCGTCGTTCTCGGGCATGGCGCTGCGCAGCAGGGCGCGCAGGCCGGTCGGTTGCGACAGCGCCTTGATGTCGCCCTCGGAAAACAGCACCAGCGCATCGAGCTTGTCGCGCCGCGCGAGCGTGAACAGGCGGTTCAGCCAGAAGCGGTTGGCCACCAGCCGGTCTTCGTACTCGCTGTTGCGGCCGGCCTCGGTGAGGTAGTGGTTGTTATTCGCAGGCAGGTTCAGGGTCGCGTACAGCACCTTTCCCACTGACCAGTGGGCGTTCTCGGCATAGCTGCGAAAGCGCGGGCTGGTCGAGAGCCGCGTCAGCGCCAGCCTGGGCTTGCCCAGCGCCGACCCCTCGCCGTAGTACAGCTCGCGCATCCGGTTCAGGCGTTCGATGGCATTGGTGCGGCCGGCGCTGTTGCGGCACTCGGTCCAGTCGCTGCCGGCCGGCAGCACCACCACCGGACGGCGCGTGGCGTCGACCAGTTCGCGGCGCTGCTGGTACAGCTTGTCGCTGCAAGGTTCGCCCGTGCCCTTGACGCCGGTAACGACCACGAAGGCCAGCGGCGCATCGTCGATCTCGTCGAGCGTGTGCTTGAGGCGCTTGTCGCCGGTCTCGGTCAGGCCATGCCCGATCACCGCGAAACGGTGCGCCGCGTCCTCCTTGCCCTCGTGCGCGTCTTTCGCGGCGAACGCGCAGGTGGACAGCAGGGCGGCGCCCAGCAGGGCGATCAGGCGGGCTCGCGCCATCAGCTCGCCGCAGCCAGGCGTTTGAGCTCGTACAGGCGCTCGAGCGCTTCGCGGGGAGTGAGGGCGTCCGGATCGATATCGTCCAGCAGCACCAGCGCCGCCGAAGGTGCGGCCGCCGGAGGCAGCGCGGGCGCGGCATCCGCGGCGTCCTGGGCCTCGGCGGCGGCATCGGCATCGGCGACGGCATCGTCGCAGGGCGCCGGCGCGAACAGGTCGAGCTGCGGCGTGGCGTCCAGCGCCTGCGATTCCAGGCGCGCCAGGTGCTTGCGCGCGGCGCGGATCACGCCGGGCGGCACGCCGGCCAGCTGGGCCACTTGCAGGCCGTAGCTCTGCGAGGCGGGACCGTCCTGCACCGCGTGCAGGAACACGATGCTGTCCTTGTGCTCGACCGCCGACAGGTGCACGTTGACCGCGCTCGGATGGCTTTCCGGCAGCTGGGTCAGCTCGAAGTAGTGGGTGGCGAACAGGGTGAAGCTGCGGCTGACGTCGATCAGGTGGCGCGCGATCGCCCAGGCCAGCGCCAGGCCGTCGAAGGTCGAGGTGCCGCGCCCGACCTCGTCCATCAGCACCAGCGAATGCTCGGTGGCGCCGTTCAGGATGGTGGCCGATTCGGTCATCTCGACCATGAAGGTCGAGCGGCCGTTGGCCAGGTCGTCGGAGGCGCCGATGCGGGTGAAGATGCGGTCGATCGGACCGATCGTCGCGCTGGCCGCCGGCACGTAGCTGCCGACATAGGCCAGCAGCGTAATCAGCGCGACCTGGCGCATGAAGGTCGATTTACCGCCCATGTTCGGGCCGGTGATCAGCAGCAGGCGCCGCTCGTTGGACAGGCGGCAGTCGTTGGCGATGAAGCGCTCGATCTGCTTTTCCACCACCGGATGGCGGCCTTCGGTAATGGACAGGCAGGGATCGGCCACCAGCTGCGGCGCGCACCAGTTGTTGCGCACGGCGTGCGCGGTGAGCGCCGCCAGCACGTCGACCTGGGCGATGCCGGAGGCGACACGCTGCAGGCAGGCGATGTGCGGCGCCAGGTCGGCCAGCAGCAGCTCGTAGAGCAGCTTTTCGCGCGCCAGCGCCCGGTCCTGCGCCGACAGCGCCTTGTCCTCGAAGGCCTTCAGCTCGGGCGTGATGTAGCGCTCGCAGTTCTTGAGCGTCTGGCGCCGGCGGTAGTCTTCCGGCACCTTGTCGGCCTGGCCGTTGGTGACCTCGATATAAAAGCCGTGCACCTTGTTGTACTCGACGCGCAGGTTGGCGATGCCGGTACGGGCGCGCTCGCGCGTTTCCAGGTCGACCAGGAACTGGCCGGCGTTCTCGGACAGCGCGCGCAGCTCGTCGAGTTCCGCGTCGAAGCCGCGCGCGAACACGCCGCCGTCGCGCACCATGGCGGCCGGTTCCTGCGCGACCGCGCGTACCAGCAGGTCCAGGCAGTCCGCCGGGATCGCGATGGCCTCGTGGATGTCGCGCAGCAGGCAGGAATCGCCCGGGATGAAGCAGCGCGCCACCTGCTCGCGCAAGGCAGGCAGCTGCGTCAGGCCGTCGCGCAGGCTGGCCAGGTCGCGCGGACGCGCGGTCAAGTGGGCGATGCGGGTGGTGATGCGCTCCACATCCGGTACCTGGCCCAGCGTGGCGGCGATATCGGGCGCGGCTTCGCGCAGCGCCAGCGCGGCGATGGCTTCGTGGCGCGCGCGCGCCACCGACTGTTCGCGCTTCGCATGGTGGATCCAGTGGCGCAGCAGGCGCGAACCCATCGCGGTGCGGCAGCCGTCCAGCAGCGAGAACAGGGTCGGCGACTCGTGGCCGCGGATGGTCTCGGTCAGTTCCAGGTTGCGGCGGGTGGCGGCGTCCAGGCCGATGAATTCGCTCTCCGACTCCACCGACAGGCTTTTCACGTGCTGCAGGCCGCGGCCCTGGGTCGACTGGGCATAGCGCAGCAGCGCGCCGGCCGCGCCGAACGCCGCACCCAGGCCGTCCGCGCCGAATCCGGACAGGGTCGCCACGCCGAGCTGGTCGAGCAGGGTCTTGTGGCCGTGGACCACGTCGAAATGCCATTCCGGCACGCGCTGGGTGTGGCCGACCGGGCTGGACTCGAACATGTCGCCATTGGCATCGGCGCGCAGCACTTCGGCCGGGGCGATGCGTTCCAGCTCCTGCACCATGCGGGTGGCGGCGGCGCGCGCGTCGCCGGCGAATTCCATCAGGCGCAGCGCGCCGCTGGCCAGCGACAGCCAGGCCAGGCCCGTGGTGACCACCTTGCGGTTCACGACCGTGCATACGGCCAGTAGCGGACGCTCGGCTTTTTCGGGCAGCAGGTCGGAATCGGTGAGGGTGCCTGGCGTGACCACGCGCATCACCTTGCGCTCGACCGGGCCTTTGCTCAGGGCCGGATCGCCGATCTGCTCGCAGATGGCGCAGGACTCGCCCAGCTTGACCAGCTTGGCGAGGTAAGGGTCGAGCGAGTGGAAGGGCACGCCCGCCATCTTGATCGGATTGCCGCCCGCACTGCCGCGCGCCGTCAGCGTGATGCCGAGGATGCGCGAGGCCTTCTCGGCATCCTCGAAGAACAGCTCGTAGAAATCGCCCATGCGGTAGAAGACCAGCATGGAGGGGTAGTCGGCCTTGATGCTCAGGTACTGCTGCATCATCGGAGTGAGCTTTTCGGTCGCGAGGCGCTTCGCCGCGTCCGCGTTGATTTCGCGTGGGACGTTCATGTGGTCGATTCAGGACAGCGGGCAAGGGCGGAAAGCCTTGCCAAGGCTGTCATTTTACCGCGTTCGACCTGTACGGGGACAGCGCGGGACCGATGAGAATGCGGATGCCGCGCTGGCGGATGCGCTCAAGCCGGGATCGTGAAGGATACGCCGCCCCTGCTCATCTTGAAATCAAGCAAGTCGTCGCCCTGGTCGTCGATGCCGCGCATGTGAAACACACGCTTGATACCGGCGGTCACGTCGATGCTGACGTCGATCGAACCGCCCACCTTGGCATCGTCGTTGAACACATTCATGACCGTCATGTCTTCGTAGTTGTTTTGAACGATGACCCCGACGCCCACGGGAATGGAATAGTGGCCCGTCGCGTGGACATGCATTTCCACCCAAGCCTCCATCGCACTCAAGCCACCGTCATTGGTGACCACCAGGGTATTGGCCTTGGGCCGGATGGTGCCATAGGTTGCATTCTTGTTTAATACCGGCACAAAACTGTTTCGTTCATGCAAGATGCGTAAGCCTTCCTGCTTCATCCTGTCCAGATTGTAGGAAGCATTAACAATATGCAAATGCTTCGCGGCGAAGCGGTTTGGATTCCCGTTCGCCATCGTGCCACTCCATAGAACAGCCATCGTATTCTCCTTGCCTCGGTGGATGGTAGAAATGCCGGTAGGGACGCGTTCAGGTCGATACCCGGCCGGCGGGCGACCGTGTCGCTCAGGAAGAAGTACGCAGGTCGTGGACGTTTGGACGCAGTACCGGATCCCATGCCCATGCGTGATGCATGGCGCGGGATCAGGACAACCGCGCCTGGCTCAGGATCAACCACGCCACCGTAATCACCACCATCCCGGTGAGGGTGACGCAGGACCAGGTAAAGAACCACGCTGACAGCAGCCCCGCCGACAGCACCTTCTCGAACAGCACGCCCAGCGCGAAATCGAAGGCGGTAAGAAACGACCAGCGCCGCAGGTAGACCGGCAGATAGCGGCTCATCTTGCGGTTGTGCTGGCGCGCGGCGTGGCGTTCGATGCGGTCGCGCGCGGCGCTGACGTCGCGGAACAGCCAGTCGAAGAAGATGAAGCGATACAGCAGGCGCCGGAACGGCATCTCGGGGAAGGGTTGCGTTTCCTTTTCGATTGTCATGATCACACCGCTTTTTCGATGGGGCCTTGGCACTTGGTACTTGTTTTCACGATTGCAGGCCAGTTCGGATACCTACGGCCATGTTGACGTTGCGGGCCGCGCGGCGAACTTGGGTCCCTGCCTTCGCAGGGACGACGTGTCTGGCTGTGCATTGCCGTGATTGCCCATGGTATGCCAGATGCCGCTTCGGGTGCGTTCGCTGCGTCACTACCGTGTTGCGCGAGCTCGATCATTCTGCGCGGCATCAAGTCGTCTTGCGCAAAACACAACGGGCGCCCGCAGGCGCCCGTCGCTATCCGACAGCAGGAAAATCAGCCTTCGTTGACCCGCTTGGCGATATGCGCCAGCGCCTCATCGACCTGGTCGATCAGGATCAGCGACAGGTCGCCCGGCTGCAAACGCTGCAGGGCGGTGTCGATGGCGACGAATTCGCCCTTGATCTCGTCGATGTGGGTGGTGCGTCCGGCGTCCGCCAGGCCCTGGCGCAGCAGGGCCACGACTTCGCCTTCGGTGCGACCGCGCTGGCACTGGTCTTCGTACAGCAGCACGTCGTCGAAGGCATTGCCGAGGATGCGGGTCTGTTCGCGGATATCCTCGTCGCGGCGGTCGCCGGCGCCGGAGATGACTACCGAGCGGCGCTTGGCCGGCATCGATTCGACCGCGTTCACCAGCGCCTGGATCGCGTCCGGGTTGTGGCCGTAGTCGGCGATCACGGTGGCGCCGCGGTAATCGAACACATTGAAGCGGCCCGGCGCATTGTCGCTCTCGCCCACGAAGGTCTTCAGGCCGAGGCGGATCGCATCCCACGAGATGCCGGTCGCCCAGGCCGCGGCCACCGCCGCCATGGTGTTCTCGACCTGGAAGCCGACCACGCCGCCGCGGGTGATCGGCACCTCGGCCAGCGCGATGCGCTCTTCGCTCTTGCCCTGCACGCAGACCAGTTCCGCGCCGTCGACGTAGACGATGCGGCGGCCCTGGGCGCGGTGCTTCTGCATCAGCGGCAGCGAGCCGTCCTGGGCAAAATAGCTCACGTCGCCGCGGGTGTTCTCGGCCATCGCGGCGACGATCGGGTCGGCCGCGTTCAGCACCGCCATGCCGCCCGGCGCCACGTTCTGCACGATCACGCGCTTCAGCACCGCCAGGTCTTCCAGCGTGGTGATGTAGTTCAGGCCGAGGTGGTCGCCGGCGCCGATGTTGGTCACCACCGCCACCTGGCAGCGGTCGAAGGCCAGGCCTTCGCGCAGCATGCCGCCGCGCGCGGTCTCGAACACGGCGGCGTCGACGTCCGGGTGCATCAGCACGTTGCGCGCGCTGCGCGGGCCGGAGCAGTCGCCGCTGTCGATGCGGCGGCCCTGGATGTAGACGCCGTCCGTGTTCGTCATGCCGGTGCGCAGGCCGGACGAAGCCAGCAGGTGCGCGATCAGGCGCACGGTGGTGGTCTTGCCGTTGGTGCCGGTGACGGCCACCACCGGAATGCGGCCGTCGTCGCCGGGACCGTACAGGGTGTCCATGATCGCTTCGCCGACCGCGCGGCCCTTGCCGAAGGACGGCGAGATGTGCATGCGCAGGCCCGGCGCGGCGTTCACCTCGACGATGCCGCCATGCTGTTCCTCGATGGGTTTGAGCACGCTGTCGCACACCAGGTCGACGCCGCAGATGTCCAGGCCGACCATGTGGGCGGCGGCGATGCAGCGCGCGGCCACGTCGGGGTGGACGTCGTCGGTCACGTCGGTGGCCGAGCCGCCGGTGGAGAGGTTGGCGTTATTGCGCAGGGTGACGCGCTGGCCCTTGATCGGGACCGATTCGGCATCCAGGCCCTGCTTGGCCAGGCTGGCCAGGGCGATGTCGTCGAAGCGGATCTTGGTCAGCGAGGTGCCGTGGCCGCTGCCGCGGCGCGGGTCCTTGTTGATTTCCTCGACCAGTTCGCGCACCGTGTGCACGCCGTCGCCCACCACGTGGGGCGGGTCGCGGCGCGCGGCGGCGACCAGCTTGTTGCCGATCACGAGCAGGCGGTAGTCGTGGCCCGGCAGGTATTTTTCCACCATGACGTCGTCGCGGAACTCGGCGGCGGCGTGGAAGCCGGCGTCGAGCTGTTCGCGGGTGGTGACGTTGACGGTCACGCCCTTGCCCTGGTTGCCGTCCTTCGGCTTGATCACGACCGGCAGGCCGACTTCGAGCGCGGCGGCCCAGGCGTCGTCGGTGTCGGACACGGTCCGGCCCAGCGGCACCGGCACGCCGGCGGCGTCGAGCAGCTTCTTGGTCAGCTCTTTATCCTGCGCGATCGATTCGGCGATGGCGCCGGTGACGTCGATCTCGGCGGCCTGGATGCGGCGCTGGCGGCTGCCCCAGCCGAACTGCACCAGGCTGCCCTCGGTCAGGCGGCGGAAGGGGATGCCGCGCGCCACGGCGGCGTGCACGATCGAGCCGGTCGATGGACCGAGGCGCACGTCCTCATCCAGTTCGCGCAGCTGGGCCAGGGCGCCTTCCAGGTCGAAGGGCTGGTCGTTGCGGGCGGCGATGCAGAGCTGCTCGGCCAGTTTCAGCGCCAGGCGGCCGACGTCTTCCTCGGAATACTCGACCACCACCTGGTAGATGCCGCGCTCGATGGTCGCGGTGCTGCGGCTGAAGGTGACCGGACAGCCGGCCTGCGCCTGCAGGGTCAGGGCCGCCACTTCCAGCACCTGGGCCAGCGGGATGGTGTCGTCATGGCCGGTCGGCTGCAGCGGCCAGATCTGCGGGAACAGCGCGCGCAGGCGGTTCTCGAAGCCGGCCAGCTCGCGGATCGATTCTTCTTCCGGCGTGCAGGAGACGATCGCCTCCACCGAGGTGTGGTGGCTCCAGAGGTTGGGGCCGCGCAGGGCCCGTACGCGTGATACTTCCATAAAGCTTTGTTCCTTTAGTGGTCTCGCGCGCACCGCCCGGCGGCGCGCGCACACATCTTGTCAGTGCTTGGCCTTGGCGGCCGGATCGAAGGTGCGCAGGCCGGCGCAGATCAGGTCGGCCGGCACGTCCAGCGCCCAGGCGGCACTCGCCGCGGCCAGCACGGCGCCCGGCTGGGCCGCCACGGCGGACTTCAGCTTGTCCAGGGCGAGCAGCACGGTTTCGTGTTCGCCCGCCGCCAATACCACGTGGCCGTCGCGCAGGAAGGCCGTGCGGCCGCCCTCGGCGCGGTGGGCGGCCAGGGTCGGGTTGGCTTCGTGTCCGGCGTAGAACAGCACGGCGCCGTCGCTCAGTTCGGCCAGTCCGGTCACGCGCTCGTCGTCGGCGTTCAGCACAGCAAAGCCTTCGGACAGCACCACGTCGACCTGGCTGCGCACCACGCTGAACAGCGCATCGTCGTCGCGCACGTACAGGTCGGCCACGTCCTCGACCCGGCCCATGTCGGTCACGATGCCGACCTGGCAGCGGTCGTAGGGCAGGCCTTCGGCGAGGATGGTGCGCGCGTTCGATTCGAACACGGCGGCCTGCACGGTGCGGTTGATCAGCAGGCGCTGGCCGGCGTCGAAGCGGGTGCTGTCGCGCGCGTCGACCTGGCGGCCGTCGAGGAACAGGCCGTCGCGGTTGGCCACGCCGGCATGCTTGCCCGCATGGTGCAGCACCGAGCCGACCAGGCGCGCGGCCAGGGCGGCGTCGCGGGTGCCGGTGATGCCCACCAGCGGGATGCGGCCGGTCTCGCCCTCGGCGATCAGGTGCTCGACGATGTGCTTGCCGACCGGGCGCGCTTCGCCGGAAGCCGGCTTGATGTGGGCCAGCAGGCCCGGGCTGGCGTTGACTTCGATGATGGCGCCGCGCTGCGCATCGAGCGGACGGGTGATGTCCTCGCACACCAGGTCGATGCCGGCGATGTCCAGGCCGACCACGCGCGCGGCCAGGGCGGCCATGTAGGCGACGTCGGGGTGGACCAGGTCGGTCACGTCGTCGGCGACGTTGCCGTTCACCTGGATCAGCACTTTCTGGCCGGCCGGGGGCACCGATTGCGGGGTCAGGCCCTGGCGCTTGAGCTGCAGCTGGTTTTCCTCGCTCTGGGCCGGCAGCACCGGACTCAGGGGGAATTCCTCGGCTTCGCCGCGGCGCGGGTCGGTATTGATCTGGCTGTCGCACAGCGCGATGACGGTCGACTTGCCGTCGCCGACCACCCACAGCGATTCGCCGCGCGCGGCCGCGACCACTTTATGGCCCACCACCAGCAGGCGGTGTTCGCTGCCGGAGACGAAGCGCTCGACCAGCACCGCGTAGGAATCGCCCTCGTCGGAGGCGATTTTATAGGCGGCGTGGACGTCGGCCTCGGTCATCAGGTTCAGCGAGACGCCGCGGCCATGGTTGGCGTCGACCGGCTTGAT
>Ga0265780_10010998_pt1 | contig 10745 bp, 8 predicted proteins | sample P1T30metagenome_FD_192432 | JGI IMG/M metagenome (GOLD analysis project Ga0265780, IMG submission 192432) | Plant litter microbial communities from East Loma Ridge, Irvine, California - P1 T30 | ecosystem: Environmental > Terrestrial > Plant litter > Unclassified | place: USA: California... | reverse complement strand
CCGCATCGAGTGGTCTGAGGGGCTTGCCGTGGCGGTAGGCGAACAGCGCGAGGAAATGGCGTGCGAGCAGCGCCGCATCGCCCGCGCGATCGACGAGCGGCGGGAGGGCGATTTCGATCGTTCCGACCCGGTCGAGCAAATCTTCGCCGATCGCCCCCCGAACGCCGGTGCGATCCAGTCGCGTGGTCGCGATGACGCGGATGCCGTCGAGCGCTGAGAGGAGAACGCCGTTGAGCGCACGAGGCAGGCGGTTGATATGGTCGATGACCAACAACCCGCCAGCGGCCGCCGCCATTTGCTGGGCGATGACGGCGGCGTCCGCGGCCTCGGCGTCCAACGTGATGAGCGGCAGGGCGGCGTGGGACGAGGCCTGATGAACCAGTCGGGCGACCAGCGTCTTGCCGGTGCCCGCAGCGCCGTGGATCAGGATCGGGGCCGCGGTCGGCGCGACGCGAGCGACCAAGTCGCGCGCGCGCGTAATCTCGGCGCTTTCGCCGAGCAGGATGCCGTCATGGACGGGCGGTGTCGCCGCTGTCTCCAGCTTCGCGCGGCGCAGCGCCAGCCCGCGCTCTACCGTGGTCAGCAGGCGCTCGTTGTTCCAGGGCTTAATCACGAAGTCGGTCGCGCCGCTGCGCATCGTCCGGACGGCGACCGCGATCCCGCTATGCCCGGTGACGACGATGACGACGGCGCGCGCGTCCGCTGCGATCAGCCGGTCGAGCATCGCGAACCCCTCCTCGCCGGTTGTCCGTCCCCGCGCGAAGTTGAGATCGAGCAGGATGACGTCGATTGGTTCGCCGGCGAGCAGCACCCAGGCCGCCTCCGGGTTCGCTGCGGTCGACACGCGCATGCCGTGCCGTTCGAGCAACAGCCGCGCTGCCTTGGCGATGTCGGGATCGTCGTCGATGACCAGGATGTGCGATTCGGTTGACATGGCCGTCATAGTGTCCGGAAACGGACAGTTGGTACAGTAGGGTGAGCGCTTCAGCTGCGGAGCACGGAATTATGCAGCTTTGGCAGTAGTTTAGGATCTGGTCGCTCCGTCCCGTACACTCTCTGCATGACGGAGACGACCTTGCCTGGAACGGGCGCCGCGATGGACCGGCGTATCGAGCGGCCGCACGCCAAGCGGCGCAAGCGGATCATGCGCAGTGCGCTTGCGATCGCGGTGGTGGCTGCGGCGGTGCTGCTATGGCTGCTGATGCCCGGCGCTAATGCGCTGACCGTCGATGCCGCCGCGATCCGTACCGGCGATGTGGTGCGCGCGCCGTTCCGTGATTTCGTGCCGCTCCGCGCCGAGGTGGCGCCGTTGCGGACCGTGTTCGTGACCGCGATCTCCGGCGGGCAGGTCGCCGACCTTGCAACCAGCGATGGCGCGATGGTCGCCGCCGGCACACCGCTCGCACGTTTGTCCAATCCGTCGCTCGAACTCGACGTGGCCAGCCGCTCGGCGGAGATCGTCGGGCAGTTGAGCGCGATCAGCGGCCAGCGGCTGTCGGTCCAGAACACCCGGCAGGACGGCGCGCGCGATCTGGCCGAGGCACGCAACGCGCTGTCAAAGGCGCGGACGTTGCTCGCGCAGAAGCAGGTGCTGTTCGACCGGGGGATCATCACGCGCGCCGCGATCGATCCGGTGCGCGAGGATGTCGGGTATCAGCAGGCGCGGGTTGCTGCGCTTGATCGAGGGACCGCCGAAGCCGGCGCTACGCTGGCGGATCAGTCCTCCGGCATCGCCGCGACCGCGCGGCAGTTGCGCGAAAGCCTGGCGATGGTTCGGGCGAGTCTCTCCGCCTTGGTGCTGCGCGCGCCGGTTGCGGGACGTCTTACTGCCTTCACGTTGCAGCCCGGGCAGACGCTCAAGAGCGGCGACCCGGTCGGGCAGATCGATTCCGAGGGACAGTGGAAGCTGACTGCCGATGTCGACCAATTCTATCTCGGGCGCGTCCGCGTCGGGCTCGGCGCGTCGGCCGATATCGACGGTCGGAGCTATGCGATGTCGGTCATAAAAATCCTACCGCAGGTCACCGAAGGCCGGTTTCGCGTCGAACTCGGCTTTCGCGGCCGCCCACCCACGGGGCTGAACCGTGGCCAGACACTCGACGTGCGGCTCGTGCTTGGCGCGGACCGTCCGGCGGTGGTCGCACTGTCGGGCGGCTGGCTCGATGCGGGCGGTACCACCGCTTTCGTGCTCGATGGGAACGCGAAGGCCGTCAGGCGCGCGATCGTCACCGGCCGACGCAATCCCGATCAGGTCGAGATCGTCTCCGGCCTCGCCCCCGGCGACCGGATCGTGACCACCGCGCTCGGCACCTACACCCCCTTCCAGACCCTCCTCATCCGATAGGATTCGATATGATCCAGTTACAGGACCTCAGCCGCACCTATGCCTCGGACGAAATCGAAACGACTGCGCTCGGCGGCATCGACCTCGCAGTCGAGGCGGGCGAGTTCGTCGCGATCATGGGGCCCTCGGGGTGCGGCAAATCGACGCTGCTCAACATCATCGGCACGATCGACCGGCCCACGGACGGTCGGTATCTGTTCGAAGGGGCCGACATCGCGCGCGCGCCCGAAGCCGAGCTCGCCAAACTGCGGCGCGATCGGCTGGGCTTCGTCTTCCAGAGCTTCAACCTGATCGACGAGTTGACGATCGCCGAGAACGTCGCGCTGGGTCTCGCCTATCGGACGATGCCCGCGCGCGAGAAGAAGGACCGCGTCGCGGCGGCGATGGATAGGGTCGGCATCGCCCACCGTCAGCGCCATCACCCGCATCAATTGTCGGGCGGCCAGCAACAGCGCGCGGCGATCGCCCGCGCGATCGTCGGCGAGCCGCGGCTGATCCTCGCCGACGAGCCGACCGGCAACCTCGATACCGAGAACGGCGCGCAGGTGATGGACATCCTTGGCCAACTGAACGCCGAGGGCGCGACGATCGTGATGGTCACGCACAGCCCGTCGCACGCCGATATCGCCAAGCGGACGGTGCACATGCTCGATGGCCGCATCCTGTCGTCGGCACGGCGTGCCGCCTGATGCGACGCTCGCTCCAGATGCTCGTGCTGATGCTGCTCGTGGTGGTCCTCGTCCGCCATCTCGCCGCGACCAAGTCCGGCCCCAAGCCCGGCCCCGATGCTGCAAGCGACGCCTGAAGGAACCGCCATGTCCGCACTCACCAGTCTCTATCGCTCGCTCGCGCATCACCGACTGTTCGCCCTGCTCAACATCGGCGGTCTCGCACTGGGGATCGCGACGTTCCTCGTCTTGTTCCTCTTTGTCCGGTTCGAGACCGGGTACGACCGCGTATTGCCGCAGCAAGACCAATTGTGGGTGATGGAGGAGCGCTATGTAATGCCGGGCTATCCGGCGGACACCAATCCGAACACGATGGGCAGCGAACTCAAGATCCTGCAGGCGGATTACCCGCAGCTGGTCGGCACGCGCTACATGAACATGGCGGCGACGGTGCAGCAGGGCGGGCAGGCGACCGCTGAGGACTTGGGCACGGTCGACCCGAACTTCTTCGATCTCATGCGCTTTCCCGCGATCGAGGGGAATCCAGCGGCCACGCTCGCCGATCCGAACGGCCTGGTGGTCACGCAGAAAACCGCGCGGAAATATTTCGGGAGCCAGTCGGCGATCGGCCGGACGCTGCAACTGTCGATCGATGGGACGACCTATCCCTACAAGGTCGGGGCGGTGCTGCGCGACATGCCCGATGACGTCACCTTCAAGAGCGAGATGTTCGCGCAAATCTCACGGACTCGCTTCGGCAACGAATGGTGGGAGCATTGGGGCAGCGCGTCGCTGACCACGTTCCTGCGGTTTCCCAATGCGGTGGCAGCGCGGGCGTTCGAGGCGCAATTGCCAGCCTTTCTCGATCGCCACGCTTATGCCGGGGGCAATCTCAAGAAAGGCGAGTATTTCCAGTCGCTGAGGCCGCTCACCGCGATGCATCTGTATAGTCCCAGCGATCGTGCGATCGTCACGACGCTGGGTGCGGTCGGCTTGCTGACGCTGCTGATCGCGATCGTGAACTACGTCAACTTGGCGACCGCGCGTGCCGGGCTGCGTGCGCGCGAGGTGGCGATGCGCAAGGTGTTGGGCGGCACGCGGCGGTCGCTCGTCCGTCAGTTCCTGGGCGAGGCGCTGGCGACGGTCGCGGTGGCGGCGCTGATCGGGCTCGCGCTTGCCGAGATCGCGCTGCCTTTCATCAATGCGCTTGGCGGAACGACACTGGCGATCCGCTACGTCGGATGGGACGGCGTCGTCCTGCCGCTGGTCCTGCTGGTCCTGGGCATAGCACTGGTCGCGGGGCTGTATCCCGCGTTCGTACTATCGGGGTTTCGCCCCGCCGCGGTGCTCGCCTCGACGCGAGCACCTGGTGGTGGGCGTAGCGGGACCCGGCTGCGAAGCGCGTTGGTGGTCGTGCAGTTCGCGATCGCGATCGCATTCGCCATCGCTACCGGCGTCATGCTCAGCCAGACCGAGCATATTCGTGACGCCGATCTCGGGTTTCGTCGCGACGGTTTGATGATCGTCCGCTCGCTGATGACTGGCGGGATCGACTCCCCACAGCGCGCGGCGATCCTGCGCAGCCTCGCGGCGGCCCCCGGCGTCACCGGCGTCACCGTCGCCAACAATGCCCCGGGCGACCAGAGCACGACCAATTTCTCGGGATACAGCCGTACAGGCGCGTCGGGCAGCAAGATATCGTTGATGGATGTCGGCACCGGTCGCGACTATTTCCGCGTGTACGGCGCACGTCTCGTCGCGGGGCGCCTGTTCAACGCCGCGCATGCCGACGACCGCGGCCTGTTGACGACGGCCGAACGCAAGCGGGCCGGGCCCAATGTGATGATCAACCGGACGGCGGTGACCGCATTGGGCTTCGCGTCGCCGGCCGCGGCACTGGGGCAGGCGATCAACGATGGCGAACGGGACTCGACGATTATCGGCATAGTCGACGACCTGCGCTTCAGGAGCCCGCGCGATGCCGTCACGCCGGTCGCCTACACCTACAACACCGTCGATATCCTCTCGCCGTTCGCGGCGGTACGCTATGCCGGCCGCGATGCGAAGACGATGATGGCGGCACTCGAGGCGGCGTGGAAGCGCGTCGTGCCGGGCGTTCCCTTCGAAGCGCGCTCGGTCGAGGACAATCTGTACCAGCGCTATTACAAGGCGGACGCGCAACGCTCTCGACTGTTCACGATCGGCGCGGTGCTGGCGGTCCTGATCGGCTGCATCGGGCTCTACGGCTTGGCGGCGTTCGACACCGCACGGCGGGTGAAGGAGATCGGCATCCGTAAGACGCTCGGCGCCTCGACCGCCGAGGTGTTGCGGCTGTTGATCGGGCAGTTCCTGCGACCCGTGATCCTCGCCAACCTCGTCGCGTGGCCGCTCGCCTATGTAGCGATGCAGCGCTGGCTCGGCGGGTTCGACGACCGGATCGCGCTGTCGCCGCTGTTCTTCGTCGGCGCCTCGCTTGCCGCGGTGCTGATCGCGAGCGGCACCGTCTTCGGCCAAGCGTGGCGTGTCGCCCGTGCCGAACCCGCCCGCGCGCTGCGCCACGAATAGGGGCCGATCGATGTCCTCAGCCTTCCTAACGTTGTACCGTTCGCTCACCCGGCATCGGCTCTACGCCATCCTCAACATCGGCGGGCTCGCGCTCGGAATCGCGGTGTTCCTGGTACTGATGTTGTTCGTCCGGTTCGAGACCAACTACGACCGCGTGCTGCCGGGATGGGAGCGGGTCTGGACGATCGAGCGCACGATCCAGTTTCCCGGCAACCCCGAGGTGCAGATCCCGTCTTCGCCTACACTTTCCGGTCAATTGGCGGCTGCGTTCCCCGATCTCGTCGCGGCGCGGATGACGCCCTACGACACCGCGACGGTGCTAACCGGGAATGCAAGCACCACGCACAAACTGGCCTTGGTCGACCGCGATTACTTTCGGATCTTTCCGTTTCCCGTCGTCGAGGGCGATACCGCGAGCACGATCGCTCGCCCGGATGGGATTGTCGTCACCCAAAGCGTCGCGAAGGGGTATTTCGGCAGGACAAGCGCTCTCGGGCGGACGCTGACGGTCGCGATTGACGGGAAGGCGCGTACCTACCGGGTCGGAGCGGTGATCGCCGACCTGCCGAAGAACCAGACGTACGCCAGTGTCCTGTTCGCGGCGATCCCGGCCGAACTCGGCGACGATTCCCGATCCAACAGCAATGGTGTCGTGACGTTTCTGGCTCTCCCTGACGCTGCGACGGCGGATCGGATCGGTGCATTCATGCGGCGCCATCCCGATCCCGGTTTCAATCCCGAAGCGCGTCAATTCTTGAAGGAAGGCATCGTGCCGCTCTCCGGGCGCCATCTTGCCGGCGACGGGGTCGGCACGGTCGTTGCCGTGCTGGGCGGGGTGGGGATCGTCGCGCTGTTGTTGGCGGTGGTCAATTACGTCAATCTCGCGACCGCGCGCGCAGGCCTCAGGGCGCGGGAAATCGCGATGCGCAAGGTCGTGGGTGCGACCCGGCGGATGCTGATCGGGCAATTGCTCGGCGAGGCACTCACCGCCGTGACGATAGCGGCGTTGATCGGGCTGGCGCTTGCCGAGATTGCACTGCCGTTCGTCAACGCGATCGGCGGCACCGATCTGTCCATTGTTTATTGGGAGGGTGCCTATTGGGGGTCGGGGTCTATCCTGCCGCCGATAGTGGCGATGACCGGGCTGGTGACGCTGTTCGCAGGGTTCTACCCGGCCTTCGTGATATCCCGGTTCCTGCCCGCGGGCGTGCTTGCCGCGGCCCGGACTCCCGGCGGTGATCGCGCGGGCGCACGACTGCGCAAGACACTGGTGGTCACCCAGTTCGGCATCGCCGTCGCGCTGATGATCGGGACGGCGGTGCTGTTCGCCCAGACCCGGCATGTCCAGCAGGCGGATATCGGCTTCGGGCGCGACGGCCTGATCATGATGAGCGGTTATGGCGATCCCGCGCTCGATCCGGGGCAACGTGCCCGGTTGGTCGATGCGATGGGCAAGACCCGCGGGGTTGCAGGCATCACGACGAGCGGCGTCGTGCCCGGCGGCGGTACGTTCGCGATCGCCAAAATGAAACGCCCCGGCGCGACAGGCGAGCCGCCTATGATCGTCCAGGCTACGGTCGGCGAGCATTTCTTCGACACCTACCGAGCCCGGCTGCTGGCAGGTCGAGCCTTCGATCCGGATCGTTTCGCGCTGGACATCGGCAATGGCGGCGCCGGAAGCGGGTCCCTGGCGGGAAGAGTGGCGAACATCATGCTTAATCGTACTGCTGCTCGACGCTTGGGGTTCGCACGAGCCGGCGAAGCGATCGGCGAGATCGTTTCGCTCGACGGCGGCACGGTGAGGATCGTCGGTGTGATCGCCGATATGCGCTTCGGGACGCCGCGCGAGCCAGTCGAGGCGTTCGCCTATAGCTATCGGCCTGGCGGTGGCTATCGCGCCATCGTGGTGATCCGTACCTCGGCCGATGCCGCAACCGTCCTGGGGCGGCTGGAAACGACGTGGCGCCGCATCGCGCCGGCGGTTCCACCAGCAGCCACGACGGTCGACCAGAAACTGTACGACTCCTATTACCGCCAGGACGTGCAGCGGTCGCGGTTGTTTACAGCCGGTGCGGTGCTAGCGGTAGCGATCGGGTGCCTCGGGCTCTACGGTCTGGCAGCGTTCGATACCATGCGGCGGGTCAAGGAGATCGGTATCCGCAAGGTGCTGGGAGCTTCGACCAGCGACGTGATGCGGCTGCTGCTGGTCCAGTTCCTCAAGCCGGTCCTCCTGGCGAACGTGATCGGGTGGCCGATCGCGTGGTTCGCGATGTCGCATTGGCTGAGCGCGTTCGACGACCGTATCGACCTTTCACCCTACTATTTCGTCGGTGCCAGCGTGCTGGCGCTTTTCATCGCGGCGGCGACGGTTGCCAGCCAGGCATGGCGCGTCGCACGGGCCGAACCCGCGCGCGCGCTGCGCCAGTTCTAGGAGGCTGAGGCAGGCGGGTTTGCTGCCCGGTGCGCAATGGCATGCCCAATTAGCCGACCACCGTGACGCCAACGGTCCGATTAAGGTAAGCGACTGGACGAGGTGTAGGTCGAATGTGTCAAGCTCAGCGCAGCGTGAAGATGAATGAGTGTCTGAAGTTGAGAAGGCGGTAGGACACCTTGAATGTCGGCATATGGGTCACTTGGCGCAATTCCTTAGCGTCTTCGGTCCATCTGTAGGAGACGGACATAGTCCTGTTCTGGTTGGCCATATGTATCGCCCGCCAGGGCCATAAGCTTTGTCCGATCATGGACCAGAACCTTGGCCCGGACGGCTCGGATGGCATGCTCCTCCTCCAGCCGGTGGAGTGCGTCGGTAACGCTGCTACGGCGAACACCGAGCATCAGCCGGAACTCCTCATGCGTCATGCAGATCTCGTCGGCCTGGACACGGTCGTGGTAGAGTAGGATCCACCGGGCCATGCGGCGTTCGATCGAATGCGCCAGCGATGACACGACGGTCCGGCCCATCTGCACCATGAACACGTGGGCGAAGCGGAGCAGTGTCAGGCGCAGCGTAGGGCTTTGGTCCACCGCTGCCAGCAACGCCTTGGCGGGCATGCGCAGCGCCTGGCCGCGCTCGGCGCGCATCGTGACGTCGTAGGGCGAGCGATCGTCGCCCATCACCAGCGGCCAGCCGATGAACCCCTCGGCGCCGACCAGACCGACCGCATAGCGACGATCATCGTCGAGCGAATCCAGCACTCCGGCAATACCCTGTTCCAGAAAGCAGATGCTTTCGATCGGATCGCCGGCTCGCGTGATGAAGTCGCCGACTGCGAACGATACTGGCTCGAGATGCGGCGCCAGCAAGCCGAAATCTTCCGGGGAGAGGCTGGCTAGCAGCCGATTGCCGACCATTCTTTCGACAGGGGCGTCATCGCGATCGACCGCTGCGCGAGGCGTTGCGCCGGTGATGGAAACGATCGTCGACACCCAATTCTCCTGCTAACCGGCGGACTTTGCACGGTTCCGTACAGCAACGTTGGCCATCCTGCTTTGTTCATGAGCGATCAAACAGGAGGATCACATGGTTTCCATCTCGAAGCGCCCCGTCGCGCGCAGCCTTTTCGCGGCGGCGCTGCTGACCGCATCGGCAGGCGTACTCGCCCAATCGGCCCGCTCGCCTAGCACACCGCCGCCCGCAGCCCCGCCGGCGAGCGCGACGCAGCCGCCCAAGGCCGCGCCCGACATGCAGAAGGTGCTCGACGCGCTCGCGGGTCTCGGCGGCAAGCCGATCGAGACGCTGACGCCGGCGCAGGCGCGGATGCAGCCTTCGGCCGCCGATGGCGCCAAGGCGGCGATGGTCCAGCAGGGCATGTCAACCGCGCCCGACGCTTCGGTAACGACGCAGGACGTGCCTTACGGCTCGGATGCCCAGCAATTCGCACGCATCTACAAGCCCGCGGCAGCGCCCGCGAATGGTAAACCGATGCCGGTCGTCGTCTATTATCACGGCGGTGGCTGGGTGATCGCGGACGTGAACACGTATGATTCGGCACCGCGTGCGATGGCCAAGGCGCTCAACGCGATCGTCGTGTCGGTCGAGTATCGCCACGCGCCCGAGTTCAAGTTTCCCGCGCAGCACGACGACGCCGCATCGGCGTATCGCTGGACGTTGCAGAACGCGGCGAGCTGGGGCGGCGATCCTGCGAAGATCGCGGTGGCGGGCGAGAGCGCGGGCGGCAATCTGGCGGTGGCGACGGCGATCTACGCCCGCGACAATCGCCTGACGCTGCCGCGGTACATCGTCTCGGTCTATCCGATCGCCAACAGCAGCATGACGCTGCCGTCGCGCGAGGATTCGGCGAACGCCAAGCCGCTGAACGCCGCGATGCTGAAGTGGTTTGGCTACTACTATCAGACCAGCGCTGCCGATGCGCAGGACCCGCGGCTGAACCTGGTCGCCGCCAATCTGCGCGGCCTGCCGCCGACGACGATCATCAACGCGCAGATCGATCCGCTGCGCTCGGACGGCGAGACGCTGGCCGCGGCGATGCGCACCGCGGGCGTGAAGGTCGAGCAGAAGACCTTCCCCGGCGTGACGCATGAGTTCTTCGGCATGGCGAAGGTCGTTCGCGGTGCCAAGGACGCCAACGAACTGGCGGTCGCGCGCCTGAAGGCAGCGTTCGCAGGGGCGCCCCGCCGCTGATCGGTTCGACGGGGTAGCTGGTGCCGCCCCGTCGATCAATGCGTGACCGGCATCTGGCCGGCGCGGCCTGACCACGGAGAGCCAGCGATGCGTACCCCACCTTATCCGCCTGCGGACATGCCCGCGGACCTGCGTCCGCTCCACGACGAGATGGACGCGTACATCACCGAGCATCTGAAGGGCTTCGTCTCGCATCGGGCGGATGGTGCGCTGGTCGGGCCATTCGCGCCGATGTTGCGCTTTCCCGCGTTCGGTCGCGCCGCCTGGACGTATACCAAGGCGCTGATTGACAACGCGACGCTGCCGAAAGCGGCGCACGAGGTCGCGATCCTCGCGACCGGCGCGGTCTTCAACTCGCGCTACGAACTTTACGCGCACGAGCGGGTCGGCGAGGCGGCGGGTCTGTCGGTTGAGAAGATCGCGACGATCGCTGCCGGCCAGCGTCCCGCCGACCTGACCGAAGAGGAGGCCGCCGCCTACGACGTCGCCGCGACGCTCGCTAGTGGACGACAATTGCCGGCCTCGA
>Ga0265780_10010996_pt1 | contig 10746 bp, 6 predicted proteins | sample P1T30metagenome_FD_192432 | JGI IMG/M metagenome (GOLD analysis project Ga0265780, IMG submission 192432) | Plant litter microbial communities from East Loma Ridge, Irvine, California - P1 T30 | ecosystem: Environmental > Terrestrial > Plant litter > Unclassified | place: USA: California... | reverse complement strand
TACACCTGTAGATATCGTTCTTAACCCACTGGGCGTACCATCGCGTATGAACATTGGTCAGATTTATGAAACGGTACTTGGTTGGGCAGGCCTTAAACTGGGCAGAACATATGCAACGCCAATTTTTGACGGTGCAACGTTAGACCAGATTAATGAGCTTACCGATGAGGCAGCAATACCGCGCTTTGGCCATACTTACCTATATGATGGTGGTACAGGCGAGCGTTTTCACCAGGCAGCAACTGTAGGCGTTATCTACATGCTTAAACTGGGCCACATGGTTGATGATAAGATGCACGCACGTTCTATCGGTCCATACTCGTTAATCACACAGCAGCCTCTGGGAGGTAAAGCACAGTTTGGTGGTCAGCGTTTTGGAGAGATGGAGGTTTGGGCTCTTGAAGCCTACGGTGCATCAAGCACACTTAGGGAAATACTGACTGTTAAATCGGATGACGTAATAGGCAGGGCTAAAACTTACGAATCTATCGTTAAGGGAGAGACTATGCCAGAACCAGGATTGCCAGAATCGTTCAATGTATTGATGCATGAACTTAAAGGCCTTGGCTTAGACATCAGATTAGAAGAATAATTCTATGGGAGTGGTGCCTTGCGCCACTCCCTTTCTATACTTTTTAATAAATTGGTAGATTACATATCATGACAAGATTAAAAGATAAAAATACCGTAAAAAGGTTCAACAAGATTTCTATAGGCCTTGCTTCGCCTGAGTCTATCCTTGCTGAATCAAGGGGTGAGGTTTTAAAGCCTGAAACCATTAACTATCGTACTCACAAACCAGAGAGGGACGGCCTTTTCTGCGAGCGTATTTTTGGCCCTGTAAAGGACTTTGAATGTGCATGCGGTAAATATAAAAGGATTCGATATAAAGGAATTGTTTGTGACCGATGCGGTGTTGAAGTTACCGAGAAAAAAGTTCGCCGCGACAGGGTAGGCCACATTAATCTTGTGGTGCCTATTGCACATATATGGTATTTCCGTTCATTGCCTAACAAAATTGGTTATATCCTTGGCCTTCCGTCTAAAAAATTAGACATGATCATATACTATGAAAGGTATGTGGTTATACAGGCCGGTATTGCTAAAGGTGCTGAAGGAGAATCACTAAACAGGCTTGACTTCCTTACAGAAGAAGAGTTTATTAACATTCAGGATAGCCTTCCGCTTGAAAATCAGTACCTTGATGATACTGATCCTAACAAGTTTATTGCTAAAATGGGTGCAGAATGTATTATGGACCTGCTTGCCAGGATAGACCTTGATGCATTATCATACCAATTGCGCCACAGTGCTAATAACGAAACATCTAAACAACGTAAAACTGAGGCCCTTAAAAGACTACAGGTTGTTGAGTCGTTCCGTGAAAGTAACACAAACAGGGAAAACCGCCCTGAGTGGATGATACTTAAGGTTATACCTGTTATCCCACCAGAGCTTCGCCCTCTTGTGCCGCTTGATGGTGGCCGTTTTGCTACGTCTGACCTTAATGACCTTTACCGTAGGGTTATCATTCGTAACAACCGTCTTAAAAGGCTAATGGAGATTAAAGCTCCTGAAGTTATCCTTCGTAACGAAAAGCGTATGCTACAGGAATCTGTAGATTCACTTTTCGATAATACAAGAAAAGCATCTGCTGTTAAAACAGAATCTAACAGGCCGCTTAAATCGCTTTCAGATTCACTTAAGGGTAAACAAGGCCGTTTCCGTCAAAACCTTCTTGGTAAACGTGTTGACTATTCTGCACGTTCGGTAATTGTTGTTGGACCAGAAATGAAATTGTTTGAGTGTGGCTTGCCGAAAGATATGGCAGCCGAGCTTTACAAGCCGTTTGTTATCCGTAAGCTTATAGAGCGCGGTATCGTTAAAACGGTTAAGTCGGCTAAAAAGATAATTGACAAAAAAGAACCTGTAGTTTGTGATATCCTTGAAAATGTAATTAAAGGTCACCCGGTACTATTAAACAGGGCCCCAACCCTTCACAGGTTAGGTATACAGGCATTTCAGCCTAAACTTATAGAAGGAAAAGCTATCCAGCTGCACCCGTTAGTATGTACGGCATTTAATGCCGACTTTGACGGTGACCAGATGGCGGTTCACCTTCCGCTTGGGCCAGAGGCTATACTTGAGGCACAGCTGTTAATGCTTGCTTCTCACAATATCCTTAACCCGGCAAACGGTGCTCCTATCACGGTACCTTCTCAAGACATGGTTTTGGGTCTGTACTACATGACCAAAGAGCGCCTTACTACTGAAGATAGAAAAATTAAAGGCCAGGACCTTACATTCTATTCTGCAGAAGAAGTAAATATTGCCCTAAACGAAGAAAAGCTGGAGCTTAACGCCCGCGTTAAAATTCGTGCTAAAGACTTTAACGAAGAAGGCGAACTGGTTTACAAAATAATCCAGACTACAGCCGGTAGGGTATTGTTTAATGAAGTGGTACCAGAAGCTGCAGGATACATAAACGAAGTATTGACCAAAAAATCTCTTAGGGATATTATTGGTAAAATATTAAGTGTTACAGATGTACCTACAACGGCTGCGTTTCTTGATAACATGAAAGACATGGGCTACAAGTTCGCCTTTAGGGGTGGTCTTTCATTCAGCTTAGGTGATATTATGATCCCGGCTAAAAAACAAGAGCTTATTGATGATGCCAATGAAAAAGTTGACACAATTTCTGCCAGCTATAACATGGGTCTTATTACTAACAATGAGCGTTACAACCAGGTAATTGATGTATGGACATCTACTAACGCCACGCTTACAGAGCTTGCCATGAAAAACATCCGCGAAGACCAGCAGGGCTTCAACTCGGTGTACATGATGCTTGACTCTGGTGCAAGGGGTAGTAAAGAGCAGATACGCCAGCTTACAGGTATGCGTGGTTTGATGGCTAAGCCTAAAAAATCAACTGCCGGTGGTGGTGAAATTATCGAAAACCCAATCCTTTCTAACTTTAAGGAAGGCCTTTCGATTCTTGAGTACTTTATCTCTACCCACGGTGCCCGTAAAGGTCTTGCGGATACGGCTCTTAAAACAGCCGATGCCGGTTACCTTACAAGGAGGCTGCATGACGTTTCTCAAGACGTTATTGTTAACTCTGTAGACTGTGGTACACTGCGTGGTATTGAAGTAAGTGCACTTAAGAAAAATGAAGAGATTGTAGAAACACTTGGCGAAAGGATACTTGGCCGCGTGGCACTTCAGGATGTTATTAACCCACTTACAAACGAAGTGCTTGTAAGGGCGGGTGAGCAAATTACTGAAGCGGAAGTTAAGATTATTAACGCTGCCCCTATAGAAAGGGTAGAGGTTAGATCTCCACTAACATGCGAGGCTACTAAAGGTATTTGTGCAAAATGTTATGGACGTAACCTTGCTACCGGTAAAATGACCCAAAGGGGTGAAGCTGTAGGTGTAATTGCCGCACAGTCTATTGGTGAGCCGGGTACTCAGCTTACACTACGTACCTTCCACGTAGGTGGTGTTGCGGGTGGTATATCTGAAGAGTCAAGCATTATAACTCGTTTTGCCGGTCGTCTTGAAATTGAAGATCTTAAAACAGTTAAAGGCGAGAACACTGAAGGCGAAGAAACAGATATCGTGGTATCTCGTTCTACAGAGCTTAAACTTGTTGACGTTAATACTGGCATAGTGCTGAATACGCACAATATTCCTTACGGTTCGAGTATCTTTGTAAAAGATGGAGACGTAGTAGAAAAAGGTGCAACAATATGTAAGTGGGACCCGTATAATGGTGTTATTATCTCTGAGTTTACCGGTAAGGTAGCTTATGAAGACATCGAGCAGGGCCAGTCATTCCTTGTAGAGATTGACGAACAGACAGGCTTCCAGGAAAAAGTAATCTCTGAGGCAAGAAACAAGAAATTGATTCCAACCCTATTGATTTACGGTAAAGATGGTGAGCTTATCCGTTCTTACAACCTACCGGTTGGTGCCCACCTTATGGTGGATAACGGCGAAAAGATTAAAGCAGGTAAAATTCTTGTTAAGATACCAAGGCGTTCGTCTAAAACGGGCGATATCACGGGTGGTCTTCCACGTATTACTGAGCTTCTTGAAGCACGTAACCCATCTAACCCGGCAGTGGTTTCTGAAATTGACGGTGTTGTTTCATTCGGCAAGATAAAAAGGGGTAACCGCGAGATTGTGATTGAGTCTAAATTTGGCGAGATCAAAAAATATCTTGTTAAGTTATCTAACCAGATCCTTGTTCAGGAAAATGACTTTGTTAAGGCAGGTTTACCGCTTTCTGATGGTGCTATTACTCCTGAAGATATATTAAGGATACAAGGCCCATCGGCAGTACAGCAGTACCTTGTTAATGAAATTCAGGAAGTTTACCGTCTTCAGGGTGTAAAAATCAACGACAAGCACTTTGAAGTTGTAATTCGCCAGATGATGCGTAAAGTAAGGGTTCAGGATCCGGGAGATACCCTGTTCCTTGAAGACCAATTGATACATACGTCTGACTTTATTGTAGAGAACGACAAGCTATACGGAATGAAAGTTGTTGAAGATTCTGGTGACTCGGTTAACCTTAAAGCGGGGCAAATTGTTACGCCACGTGAACTAAGGGATGAGAACTCGCTTCTTAAACGTAATGACCAAAACCAGGTAGTAGCAAGGGATGTTATCCCGGCTACAGGTACTCCGGTACTACAGGGTATTACAAGGGCGTCACTACAAACTAAATCGTTCATTTCGGCTGCATCGTTCCAGGAAACTACTAAAGTACTTAACGAAGCTGCGGTAGCCGGTAAAGTTGACGGTCTTGAAGGACTTAAAGAGAATGTTATTGTTGGTCACAGGATACCTGCTGGTACAGGTATGAGAGACTATGATAACACTATTGTAGGTTCTAAAGAAGAATATAATGAGCTGTTAACTCCTAAAGAGGAATTTAACTACTAATATAATGAGTGATAATAAACAGCAACAAGGCCAGATAAACATTGAGCTTGATGAAAAAACAGCGGAAGGCACTTATGCTAACCTTGCCATCATCAACCATTCGGCATCTGAGTTTGTGGTAGACTTTGTGGCTATTATGCCAGGAGTACCTAAAGCGAAAGTAAAATCACGCATTGTGTTAACGCCCCAGCATGCTAAGCGCCTGCTGAAGGCTTTAGGCGAGAACATCCACCGCTTTGAAACCGCCCACGGCGTGATCAGCGATACGGAGCAACCGTCAATTCCTTTGAGTTTTGGTCCTGCGGGACAGGCTTAATAAATACAAAACCCACTCGAGAGAGTGGGTTTTTTTATTTATACTATTTTCATCTTATCAGTTATTGGAGATTTTTCATTTCTGTTTCTAGCAGATTAATTTCATTTTGCCAATATGACACATTAGCTTCAGCTTCAGATATTTGTTCATGCCTTTCACTTGAAGTACGCAGCAATTTGAAAGCAGAAACATTGTGTAAATCTTTTTTGGCTTTTTCCAGGTTTTGATAATTAGCAGTTAATTGTCCTGTAATTTCTTTTACCCGATTTTCTCTGGCAATTCTTTTTTCACGTTCGATACGTTCTTTTTCAAGTCTTTCTTGCTCAGCGATACGCGCGTTTTGTTGTTCAATTTCAGCTTTTTGCTCGTCTAATTGCTGGTCATAAAGCTCATGTTTTTGTTCCTCTATTTCAGTATTTTTATAACTGTTAAATGCACTTATGCCTAGTATTAATATAACGGCAGCAGCTCCATATATAAAAAATGTTCGTTTAATACCTAATATTTTTCTATACTCATTTTCTTCTGTAATATTTGTCTGAATGTATTCTTTTTCACCTTTTTGGGGTAATGGCAAAGGTGGTGGGGTCAATGCGATAGTAGGTAAAGGTGGAGGTAATGCCTTAAATAAAATTTTTAACGCATCAATAGTATCAGCTTTTTGCCATCTCTCCATCCCCTCAAACCAAATTAAGGTTTCCCGACTTAGATTCTTGCCTTTAAGTTCCTCAAAATTAAAAGGACCCATTTGTTCTCCATTGTTGTAAATGTAAAAATCGCTCATGTTGTTAAAGTTTGGTGATTATATAAAAGTATTAAAACTTTGTTAAATCAAACTACGTATTTCCCGTAATAATGCAACCCAGGTAGTTTCCCCATCCCATAAAAATCCTTAACTTTGGTTTTCCAATAAAATACACTACTTCCATACAATGTCCAGCATCATACAGTTACTTCCAGATCACGTTGCCAACCAGATAGCCGCCGGAGAGGTGGTGCAAAGGCCGGCTTCTGTGGTAAAAGAACTGCTGGAAAATTCAGTAGATGCCGGCGCGACAGAGATAAAGCTCATTGTAAAGGACGCCGGTAAAACCCTTATCCAGGTTATTGATAATGGCAAGGGCATGAGTGTTACTGATGCACGCCTTTGTTTTGAGCGCCATGCCACCAGTAAAATTCGCCATGCCGAAGATTTGTTTGCCCTGCATACCAAAGGCTTCAGGGGAGAGGCGCTTGCTTCTATTGCTGCTATTGCGCACGTAGAACTAAAGACACGCCAGGAGCAGGATGAGCTGGGTACACATCTGGTTATAGAAGGTAGCAAATTTACAGCTCAGGATGTGGCGGTATTGCCTCGTGGCACTTCATTTTCGATTAAAAACCTATTCTTTAATATACCTGCGCGCCGCAACTTTTTAAAAAGCGATACGGTAGAATTTCGTCATGTTGTAGATGAGTTTGAGCGTGTTGCTATGGCACACCACAACATCAGTTTTATACTGTACCACAATGGCAGCGAAATGTTTAACCTGCCATCGGGCAACCAGCGCCAGCGTATTGTAAATGTTTTTGGCGGACGTACTAACGAAAAACTTGTTCCGGTTAAAGAAAATACAGAAATTGTTACCATAACAGGCTTTGTATCAAAGCCTGAATTTGCCAAGAAAAGCAGGGGTGAGCAGTTTTTTTTTGTAAACAATCGTTTTATAAAGAGTGGCTACCTTCACCACGCCGTTATGGCAGCTTATGAGGGCTTATTGAAAGATGGTTGCCAGCCGGGGTACTATTTGTACCTGGATGTGCCGCCTAATACAATAGATATCAATATACATCCTACAAAAACCGAAATAAAGTTTGATGATGAACATGCACTTTATGCCATATTGCGGTCTTCTATAAAGCATAGCCTTGGGCAGTTTAATGTATCGCCGGTTCTTGATTTTGAACGCGATGCTAATCTTGATACGCCGTATAATTATGAGGGTAAAGAGGCTGTGATGCCCACTGTTGTAGTAGACAGGGATTATAACCCTTTTGCAGCTGAAAAACCTGCACTATCGGTTGCACAAAGGGCGGCGGCATCTTCCGCGTCATTCAGTGCACCATCGTTCAGGAAAGAACGCCAGCCTTCCTGGGAGAGCCTGTATGTAGGTATTAATCCTACGCAGCAGGATATTGCAGAGATACATTTTGAATCTGAGGAAGTTACCGGTTCGCTTTTTAACGACACAGAGGTTGAACAAGCGGTATATAAAACGTATCAAATACATAAAAAATATATAGTAAGCCCTATAAAATCAGGCCTATTGATTATTGACCAGAAACGTGCACACCAACGCATTTTATACGAGCAGTTTTTACGGAGCATCACCGTGCAGCAGGCTAACAGCCAACAATTGTTGTTTCCGGTGGTTTTACATTATAATCAGCAGGAGTTAGCGCTTATTAGTGAAATGAAGGATGCCCTGCAAAATACAGGTTTTGTATTTGCAGAAATTAACCACGATCACATTGTAGTGAGCGGCCTGCCTGTTAACGTGTCTGAAAGCGAAGTATCTATATTGCTTGAAGAACTTATAAATGATCTTCAGCAGGAGGTGCCTGATACAAGTTTTAGCCAGACGGACAGCATTGCCAAGTCTATGGCACGAAGTTTGGCGGTAAAAACAGGTGTGCTGCTTAATGATAAAGAGCAGGAAAATATGGTGAACTCACTTTTTGCCTGTAAGGAGCCCGACGTTTCGCCATTTAATAAACCCACTTTTATAACGGTAAGCGTGGAAGACCTTGATAAACGATTTTCTATATGATGCAAATTACTGAGACTGTTAAGCAGTTGATCATTATAAACGTTATTTTTTTTATTGGCAGCCTGGTTATTGGCAGCCCTGCTGTAGAATATCTTGCGCTGCACTTTCCTGTTCATCCTGATTTTAAAGTGTGGCAGGTAATAACCCATATGTTTATGCACGGCAGCCCGCAGCATATTGCTTTTAATATGTTGGGGTTATGGATGTTTGGCAGCCCGCTGGAGCATTTTTGGGGTGCCAAGAAATTTGTATTCTTTTACTTATCCTGCGGTATTGGAGCTGCAGCTTTGCATACCGGTATAGACTACTACAATTACTATCATATACTTGATTTAATTCAGGCAAACGGTGTTTCGGAAAGTGTTGCACTGCAAATTTTGGATACCGGAAACCTTAGTATACTTTCGGGCAAAGTAAATCCGACTGATATTAGCGCTATATCAGAACTTTTAGCAACGCTCAATGGCACATACAGAAGTACAATGCTGGGCGCCTCCGGGGCTATTTATGGCGTTATGGTAGCATTTGCGTTTATGTTTCCTAATTCAGAGATGGGTATAATGTTTTTACCTTTTAGGATTGCAGCAAAATATTTTGTAGGCGCTATTGTAGCATTTGATACCTTCAAGGCTATACAGGGGCAATCAATATTAGGCGCGGCGGGCGATGGTATTGCCCACTTTGCCCACCTAGGCGGAGCAATTACCGGCTTTATTATGATGTTAGTGTGGCGCAACAAGAAGTTTAATCACAACAGGTGGAACTAAAATGAGCATTTTAAACGACATAAAGATGGAATACCGCATGGGCGGCATTGTACAGCGTATTATTTTTTGGAATATAGGGCTGTTTATACTTCCGTTGATTTTATTTGGTATCCTGTCCTTATCCGGCACACATCTCCCTGCATTTGACTGGCGTATTAGTAACGGACAGGATTGGTTCAGCCTTTCTTCAAATCCGCAATATTTAATCTGGAAACCATGGTCTTTATTTACTTATGCTTTTTTACATGGTGGGGTAGGGCACATATTTTTTAATATGCTAATGCTATTTTTTGCCGGCCGTTTGTTTCTTACATTTTTTACGCAAAAGCAATTTTTCGGGCTTTATGTGGTCAGTTCAATATTTGCCGGATTACTTTATATTTTAAGCTACAATGTTTTGCCTGTGTTTGCCGGTCAAAATAGCTATATGGTAGGGGCTTCAGCGTCTATAATGGCAATTCTTTTTGGTGCAGCTGCCTATGCGCCCATGTACCAGGTTAGGTTATTGCTTATAGGTATGGTAAAGCTATGGCATATTGCCGCTTTATATTTAGCGCTGGATTTAATTTATATTTCCGCCGAAAATTCAGGTGGTCATATTGCACACATTGGAGGCGCTTTATATGGCTACTTATATATTGTTTTGCTTAAAAGCGGTACAGATCTTAGCAAAGGAATTTCGGCAATTATCGATTTTTTTGTAAATCTCTTTAAGCCTAAAAAAGCGACACCTTTTAAAAAGGTGCATAAAAATCCACAACCCCAGCAGCGCCCGGCAGCTAAAACAAAAGATTTAACCCAGAAACAGATAGATGATATACTGGATAAGATAAGTAAATCGGGCTACGACAGCCTTACAAAGGATGAGAAAGATTTTTTATTTAAAGTTGGCAAATAATTAAGTAGCTTTGAGCGTTAGTGTCAGTAAATGAAAAAACTTTCGGGGTTTAATAGAATAATTTTCTGGTTTAATATAGTATTTACTGTATTAACCATAATTGCGTATATTTTACCTTTTATGGCGCCCAAGGTTTTTCCGTTACTATCAGTATTTACACTGGTAATGCCGCTTATGCTGGTGCTTAATGGCGTTTTCTTTTTGTACTGGCTTATTCAGGTAAAAAGGCAAATGCTGCTTTCCGGGCTTGTTTTGCTATTAGGAATTACCTTTGTAAATAAATTTTATCGATTTTCTGACAAAGATGTTCCGCCGGAGCCTCAGGACTTTACACTCATGAGCTATAATGTGCGCCTGTTTAACCTTTATGAGTGGTTGCCCGATAGCCTTATACCGCAAAAGATACCGGCCTTTATAAAAGAGCAAAACCCAGATATTGTGTGTTTGCAGGAATATAATAAACTGGGTGATACTGCATTTACAAAATACAGGCATAAATTTATTTTTGTACCCCGCGGCCAGGCAGGGCATGCTATTTTTTCACGTTTTCCTATTATAGGTACAGGAGACATACAATTTCCCGGTTCTGCTAATAATGCAGTATATGCCGATATAAAGAAGGGTAAAGATACATTGCGCGTATACAGCATGCATTTGCAGTCAATAAAAATAAGTCCGGACATACATGAAAATATCGACGAGCAAAAGGGCAAAGTAATTTTTAACCGTATAAGCGAAGCTTTTAAAAGACAGCAACTACAGGCAGAAATGGTACAAAAGCATAAAGAGCAGTGCCATTACCCCATGATAATATGCGGAGACCTTAATAATAGCGCCTTTTCCTATGTATATCGCAGTGTAAGGGGCAATATGAACGATGCCTTCGAGGAGGCAGGAGGTGGTTTTGGGCGTTCGTACAACTATAAGTACTACCCAGCGCGTATTGATTATATTTTTACGGATAAATCACTTGAAGTAAAAAAGTACCAAACCTTT
>Ga0265780_10010994_pt1 | contig 10747 bp, 13 predicted proteins | sample P1T30metagenome_FD_192432 | JGI IMG/M metagenome (GOLD analysis project Ga0265780, IMG submission 192432) | Plant litter microbial communities from East Loma Ridge, Irvine, California - P1 T30 | ecosystem: Environmental > Terrestrial > Plant litter > Unclassified | place: USA: California... | reverse complement strand
GGCGACAGCCCGCCTCGTGAAAGAGAAAAGCCGCCCGAAGCCCATTAATATGTCTTCGGTCGCTTGCAAAAGAGGGTGGCACGCCGTCTCCACTCGACCTGTCTGGATTCCCTCGAACTCAAACATTGACCAATATCAGACATCAATCATCAACCATTTATCAACTTCATTGCAGTCATGTTCTACATCCATCAGATGCATCGCTCCCTCCATCCCGCCCTCGATACTGCCCAGGTGCTGAACCGCGCCCAGACCACCACCCTCCGTCGCAGACATCTGACTGAAACCGCTGCACAAGACTTCCACCCAACAATCAAAGGACCTCCGTAACACTAATCCCTACACCGCGTGCGGCTCTAGCACCTTTCCCCATCAAACAAAGCCCTTGTGTGACCGCTCTGCAAAGTGAAGCAACGACCGTGGTCACGAGAAGACCAAGACAATGATCTGCGATGCTGCACGTACCTACAAGTGTCATCTGGTTACTGTGGTAGTAGTCGTCGAGCCTCAACCATCGTACGTGACGAGCGCCTCGAGAGACATGATGGCATGGCAACAACCCGATGAGTTTCTCGACACATTTGTTGTGATCAAAGTTCGAGGTGTTCAGGGTCCATCCCAATGCAGCTATTCCCGCGATGCCGCTTTCTAAATGCACATTCCCGGTTCTTCGCGAACCTTGGAGGCTGGGATAATACATACAAGGCGCGGTCCCTGCCGCACGTGGAACTGCACTTCCTTCTGTTGCTTCTCTATTATGACGCAATCATCCTCCTATTTTGATGCTCTCACCTATGTTACCCTCTAGGCACACGCCCTGACGCTGATGTGAGAATTCTTTTACCGCGGTTCATTGGTACCGCCCATTTGGATGCGCTTCTTTGCCTCTGCCTCTTGGCTGATGGAAGGTTCGATGCACGCTGCACTCCGCTTCGAAGATAACGTCATGGCCCCCTCAACGCTTTCCCCACTCCTACACTACAATTTGTAGGGTTATGTGCACAGCCCATCTGGCTATGTCGCTGCGATGAATAATGAGCAGGTTCTGGAAGATAGCCCTGGTAAAGGAGCCGCCTGCGCCTTCCTGGTGACTTAACCGCCAAGGCGGAGTCGTGACTTGACGGGTGGTCTGTGCGCAGCACAGGTGTGTGGCAGCGGACTTTCAACCCTTGTCTGGCAAACATGTGGGTACTGTGAGAATGTGTTTTACGAAAATGCAGGTTGTTCCAGTTCTATGTTGTTGTTGATAAACAAGGACATGTTGCTGTTGCTATGTGTGGTATGTGATAGAATTGAGACGTCGTACATCCCGAATGCAGTGTGACATCTGCATGTCACTAGGCTCCAGTATTGAAGTCGTAGCTTACGAGGAAATGGTTGAAGTAGTTGTTGAAGTAATCATTCCGTATACTGTGACATTGTGCGGAAGTATTAAACTCTGGTCTCATGTTACAAAACTCATGTTTAACATGGACAAACAAACATATATTTCCATCCCGATAGACCAAGGGAGGTGAGGATGAACGCATTGGCTTCTAACATGCGAATACGCTTTCGGTCTTTAGCCTGATAGCCGTTTCAACTACGAGAAATGATTCAGACAGCAGCCCCAATGCAGTTTTGCAGATGATCTTAAGTGCACCGTGAAAAAGATGCAGCATTCAAACATCCAGTCCCAGAAAACGATCACAGAGCCGCCGTGCACATACTGATCACAAAGGCCTTCCGTGCAGTGCAAAGAAAAAAACCAAGGAAAATCGTAATCGTTCGTTGCGACGGAAATATGGTAGAGTGGCGGCCATCGTCCAGCGGTCGTTAAGATGGTGCGACGTCGATATCTAGAGCTTCGGTACGACACTGAGCTCCTCGAAGAATTCAATGATGGTCTTGCTGACACGCTCCACGATGTAGTCGACGTCGGCATCGGTGACGTTGTATGCAGGGGCGATGATGATGTGGTCACCGCGGATGCCATCAACGGTACCGGAGCCTGGGTACGTGTACACATTGTATCCATCCTTCAGTCCTGCGAAAAGGGTTAGCGATGAGATGTTTGTTGGGACAAGATGAATTTACCAAGTTCATGTACCCTCCAGGCCACTGCCACTTCTGGATCGAAAGCTGCCTTGGTGTGTTTATCTTGCACAAATTCGATCTGTCTTTGTTAGTAGTCGCACAGCGAATGCCATGTGGTGTTCAAACTTACCCCTATGAAAAGACCCTTTCCTCGGATATCGAAAACGTTGGGGTGGTCGCCCAAACGAGCTTTCAGCTTCTGCATGAGCTTCTCCCCCTTGTCGCGAACATTCTCCAGAAGATTGTCATCTCGGACAATCTCTTGGACCGCCAGACCAGCAGCGCACGCAGTTGGAAAATTCTGGAAAGTATGTCCATGTGCAAACGCGTTGTCTCCCATGGCATCCACGATGGTTGGCCCGACCAGCATTGCGGAGAGGGCTGCATAGCCGCCCGCAATGCCCTTGCCTACCAATTGGATGTCTGGAACGACGTCCTCTTCCTGCCAGGCATGCATGTAGCCAGTGCGGCCCATGCCACACATGACCTCATCCAGAATCAAAAGTACGTCGTATTTCTCGCATACTTGCTTCATCGCCGTAAGGTAGCCGGGCAGTGCGGGAACACATCCAAGTGCCTGTATTCATGTGTTAGTCATCAACAAGCGGGCAAAAGAAACTCATGCCCACATACCGCGCCAACGACAGGCTCCATGACGAAGCCTGCTACTGTGTCAGGTCCAAGATCAAGAATCTTGCGCTCCAGCTCATCGGCAAGCCGCTCAATATATTGAGCTACAGAATCTCCCTTCTTCATATCGCGGCTAGGGTAGCAAGGAGATATGAACTGCGTCTTCTCAGGCAGTATAGGTAGATAGATCTCTTTACGGCCTTTGTGTCCACTGGTTTCGAGAGCACCAAGAGTCGCTCCATGGTAGGAGCGATCGCGGGCAATGAACCAGCTGCGTTGAGGTTGCGGATTCGGCTTCAGCTTGGAGTGATATTGATAGGCTAGCTTTTGTGATGCCTCATTAGCCTCAGAACCTGACATCTGTCAGCTTGACCTCCACCCTGAAGTTTGGAACCATCTTACCAGACCCATAGAATACCACTTCTGACATCTTGTCATCGGTTGATTCGAGAATAAAATCCGCAAAATCTTCCACTATCTCGGTGTGAAAACTCATCGATGCGGCATACCCAACACCGGACTCTTGTTGCTTCCTCACAGCTTCAAACACTCTTTCGTCCCTATGACCAATGTTTGATACAGCGGCACCTCCAGATGCGTCAAAGATCTTCCAGGCCTTCTCTCCGTCTACTATCGAAAGCCAGTTGCCCTCGGCGCCTTCCAGAAACAACGGAGGGCCCCTTGCACTGCGTTTGAGTAAAGGACTACCGAGATTATCGCGACCTCGGCGGGCTCGACGGCTGCGAGAAGTAACTAGTGCAGGAACTTGGTCCATCGTTCCAAGTGAAACGCTGCTCTGAGATGCGGGACTGGAACTGCCGCTATCATCTATCAATAAAGCCGGTGCCATCTTTGCTAGTTGGCTTTTAGTATTAGTGAGTAGTAGTCAGTGTTGTTGAGAAGAAAGTGGGAGATTGATATAGGAAACGGTGTGTGCAGCAAATGTTGAATGTATTTGCACGATGCCCGGAGAGACTGAAAACGCAGGTGAATGATGGGTGACTTTATATTCGATTGATAGTAGCGTGAGCTAACCACGACGCGTATGGTAGCCCGACCGGTGAGGCATCCTCTTGGAGTGGAGCGTTTGCGGTGTAATCAGGCTCAGGGTCACTAGGACCACACTTTGATTCTCGGCACACCATCTTCAGCCCTAAATTCGGGCCGTTTGAGGAGCCTAAATTCGTGAAAAACAGTGCAAGAAACGATGCCGGTTCAGAACTGGCTTCCAGGTGGATAGATATGTAGGTAGGATGCGGTGAACAGATTCTAGGCTTATTCATTCTTGTGGAGAGTTTAACGGTCAATCGCTTACCTTATTAGCCAATCAGCGCAGACCGTGGCTGTTTTACCGGATTTTGCTTGCTATCAAGATGATAAAAGGACGGTCAGCCGGATGTGATAGGAAGACGCATCGTGTCAGATCAGTGGGCATTGTCGCCTCGATGTCAGGGCGAAAACCAGAAATACCCCTAGATAGTCATCTTTGCATATGCTGCGCGGCGTATCATTATCCAGGAGACGGGGACGGTTGTCAGCAGGGCCAACGCGAGTCGTGCGTGCATATCCCGTCCTTGTCGGATTCTCCATCGTATCTCACATGGACAGGCTGGCACACGTATGCAGTGCAGGACTGACAACGCCTTGATCTAGCGGCTCGCGAACGGCTGCGATGCCTGCATCATTGCCACATGGTAGAAGTGGAGTATAGAAATACGCCAGGATTTGGGATCGACGAGGCCGCTGCGGCCGCATGCTATCCGGTGCCAGGAAGATCGGATTGGGTTTTAGCCGTTCATCTTGTGTATCCGAACCTAGTGTATAGAATCCAAGAGCTCCTTCTTGGTTAGTGACGGCATTGAACACGAAGGGAGTATCGCGAATTCTGCCAAAAGCGAGAAGGCCCGCATGCGTAGTGTCGCGAGTACCGGCGCATTCTACAGGCCAGAAGCCCTGGAGGTCGCAATGCTAGTACTCCCTCGATTGCGTATACATGACCTGACGCGGTCTACTACGATGTCTAGACTGATCTTTTGTCATGCCACTACAATATTGTAAATCAGGACAGCGCAAGGATGTGTTGGAGGGAAGGACTCAGCTCATACGCTGACGCCTGGTGCATGTGATGGCTTGGCCAACCACATCCATGCGACCCAGCCGCGCTTCATCATACAGGCCTGATGAGAGGAATGGCATATCGGCGCTTCAATGGTTGGTTGGGATGCTGGACACATGCAAACCAGCTGCCACAATCGACTAACTGCAGATTCTGGCACTAGCGCGGAGGTATACAATGAGGCAGACAGTAAATGTAGACGCTAGGTTAGGTGCCACAATAGCGAAATGGGAGGTACTTTTCCGACGGAGCAAGCTTGACGTGGTGGCGCGGGGTGATAACGGCCAGACCCTGCGTATACCGGCAGGCCGTTAGCTGGGTCCCAAGACGTCACCTGACGAGCTTGGAGGCCGTAAGTTGCGGTGAAAGAGAGAGAGTTAGCTCAGTGTTGGGAGGTGGTGCTAGAGCGATGAAGTTGTCCGTCGGGACGAGAGCAGTTGCCCGGGCCGTGATGTGGAGCTGGAAGAAAAGCGCCGAAGCGCCGAGCCGAGTCGGAAGCGCCTGCCTCTTCCATAGCCAAGCCCCGCGTTTAGCCTCCCCCACATCCTTCCAGACATGCAGGCGGCCTTCACCACAACGCGATAATTCTATCATACCGGAGAAGGCAAGGTGAGTGACGGCCCGAGGAACACTGCCATTGCACGCGATCTGACTTCCAGATAGGACCGGACCGAAGCCACGATGAATCCACGCGTCGAAGAAGTCAGCGATTCGGACAGCGATCCGTCAGAGATGGGCATCGACGATGTACCCGCTCTGATGAACGCGAATAATATACCCAGCACGGGCAACAAGTCCATGCCGACACAAGCGCAGATGCAGGCGCTCCAATCGCAGATGCTGCAGCCGCAATCGCCGTCCATGTCGACATCTACGGACCGGGAAAAGTCCAAGCACTACCAATGTCTATACCCTATATACTTTGACAAGTCACGGACACGGGCTGAAGGGCGTCGCGTGGGAAAGGAGCTCGCGGTGGAGAACCCTCTGGCACGGGAGATGGCCGACGCTGCTGCCGACTTGGGTCTCCGGACTGTTTTCGAGCCTGACAAGACTCACCCCAAAGACTGGGCCAATCCTGGCAGAGTGCGCGTCCTTCTCAAGCACGAAGGCAAATTGATGGACGACGATGTGAAGAACAAGCACCATCTCTACATCCTCATCGCCCAGGCCCTCAAAGCCAATCCGACACAGAAGAATACACCTTTCAGGTTACCCATCGCGGGCCTGCCTATGCCCAAGGAGATGCCGGAGCCAGCGATACCAAAGGGCTGGAAGATGAGCAAAATCCTCCCCCTACACTCACCTGCCCTAACGGGTGGCGGTGTCAGTGAGAACTTTTTACAGGATATGATGGGCGAGATGATGGGCGGCGAGGCAGGCAGCGGCGCAAGCAGCGGGACAGAGTCAAAGAAAAAGATCAAGGACAAAAAGAAGAAGTGAATCAGCATCCTGGACCATCACCATCTATGCGTCAACGCTTACTTCGCCTAAATCAAACGCCAATAGGCCGGCAAATATCACATAACCTGCGCCGCAGCCATACATGATGGAGGCTGTCGTCACATCTTACATATCACTCCACCGCGCGCTTAGATACCATCCCGATATAAGCGACCAACGTCTCTTGTCGTGGGACCAGCGAATCAACACCATCTACAATCATACAGCAATGCTTCTTCGCTCTGTCCAAGTCGCCTTTGCGTGGCACTAACGCCTGCATTGCTTTCATCTCCTGCGCTGCTCTTACATTTCTCGTCTAGAATTTCTCTTTCGGCCTTCTGTCGACACGCGACTCGACATGATTCGATATTCTATCAATATGCACATCGCTGCTTCGTTAGCTATGTGCATTCTGCACACGGAAACCTCCTTGCAGCACTATGTACCACTAGCTGCTGCACATTCGCCATCGAATACTCCGACCGGCATGCGAAGTCCCGTTTTCTACGCCACTTGACAACAATATTCCGCGTGATACCCTGCGTCTGATTATCTATTCTTACATAGCATCGCCACCTCATCACGCTTCCTAGCTGCGCACACGGATGTTTAAATATGACACGATACTTGGTATACTTCTGCGTTATGTATGTATACGATTCAGTTCAAGTGGGTGGCCCGCTACCTAGAACAGAGCCCCACTAGCTCACCGTTCAAGCTTTCAGCCTCTAAGTCTGTGACAGCCCCGCGGGCCGAGTAAAATTCTATCGGAGAACAGTTGGCCTGCATGTACCCTTGCACCCACACCACTTACCTGTCACTGGTAAGGCGCCTCATTCGTCCGTTCTCGTCATTCTCTGGCCTTACATTCTTAGTCTGCTCGCTACTCCACTTCGTGTTTCTCACATGGAACGTCAGACTCGGAATTGTTGGGCCAGGGGGATACGTTGGTCTCTATGTAGCGAGTGGTCGTGTTTACTGAGCCTCAGCCGTGCAACCACCAGATCTGGCCACACACAAACGTATGAGAATGCGACACAAGACTTCGCAAGGCATCCGACTAACCTGCCGCTAATGAATATGGGCTTGTTGACCTCAGCCGTGCTGTCGTATCTACGGCTGAACTTTCCCGATCAACAGCTCTCGGGAATCCGGATCATGTTACGTACAGAACAGCAGACGCGCAATATAATGGTAAGTCGATAACGATTGGAGCTTTCCAGGAGACCAGCAGTTGTGACAGGTCTCAGCTATATGACAAGACCAGTCTGATAGTGCCTTTAGGTGGTGTCATACCCGTACTTGGCCGACCGCGATAGAGTGTCATCATACAGTCGTGGGATGGAAGAGCCCTGCATTCCAGCCCGCTCGTCTAGCCTCTAAATGACCGTATTGCGATTGGCTTGCATATCGACTAAATCCCCTTACAAGCTATCATTCGGAGCGCCACCAGGTGTAATCGCCCAGCTGTTAGGTACACTGCATCACAACCCCTGTCCAATCTCGACAACGGAAAGAATGTCAGCGTGACACAGCATGTATAGTATGCAAACAGCACCTCCAATAACCAAACCCAATGACAGACACGTGAGTGGTCCGGGGAAAATAGCCGCAACCACTACCCTTGAGCACCCATGCCAACATCGGTGTAAACGGGAACATTGGACTGCCCGTTTATGTTCGCCACTTCAGATGCGTAGCCAATCAGCGTCGACCTGACGTAAAGCATTTATCCCCGGTCCATTGAAGGATATGCGCAATTATCGGCCCGCTAGGAAAAAGCGGAAGTCCTGTCCGCGTCTTAGGGAGTGCTTCCAGGCTAAGCGATACCATCAAGCTGCCGTTCTCCGAGTAGCTTGCGCGAATCGCCGAGTTACCTTCACACTAGCTTGTATATACCAATCACCAGTATGTCATTGCCGGATGTGTATCGACGGCAAGTGACGGGAACGCAGCTACATTGCTACCTACGCTCCATGAGCCTGCGAGATTGTTCGACCCGTTCCTTTCAACTTGTCTGTAGTTGTCACTCATATCTTATCACAATGACAATTACTTCTTACTAACACTAGACAGTGACAGAATTCGTATTGAACATCACAAGCCCCCCTAGAAAATATTTTTAGGTTGAACTATGCATTGTATGCAGCAAAGTACGCTACAGAATCTATGTTCCGCTACGCCTACCAGACTGGTAATCTGGCAGGCTGAGCGAATCGCGACCTGTCTTCACGATCACGAGAGCCGAGATGATGGCACGGCGGCTGGGAAAGGCCACCGGGTATATACCCAGGCCGAAGATGGCTTCCGTGCCATATTGGGCAGACCTTTTGGGACGATTGTGGGTTGAGGCTTGGAGACCCACGACGATAGGCTGAGCTTGAAGCTCGAGAAGATCACCGTCGTCGGGCATGAGGAATGGAACTTTGAACGGTCTCGTAAAGTCTACATCGCTTTGGAGTGACATACCAAACTCTTATAGCTTCGGGAAGGGCAGTTCGGTGAGTGGTACTGGTTTAGAGGTAGCCCTCGCCCTAGAGTTTTAGAAAGGGACCTCCTGGGACTACACCGATTCCTTCTCAGTACTGGACAGCGATGCGCCACCTGACCGTTGAGAGGAACAGAAGTTGTCATATTTTCGAATCACTGTCCCGCCCTCTGACGTGGCACCGTCGTATCTGTTGGCTCTGCGTCGCAGCACCTGGAAACACCTCCTATCTGGAACCAACGCAGAACGCCATCCAAAATGACTTCGGATGAGAGTTAGTAACGTCTATACCCGTTCGGCTTTGCTCAAACAACAACAATGTTAACAGCTCAATTTCGAACTCTAGTCCTACCACCATCTCATGGTACTGCGATAACCTATACGATAATCTTTGAACAACGAGCTACTGCAACATTTGCTGAAAGGTCGGGAGATTAGCGACACGAAAGTGTACCATGCGTGAAGAGATGGAGTGCATAACGCGCGAAGTGTTAGTCCTTATCTAGTACCGACCTCAGAGAAGTAAGCATGGACGCCGACTGAAAAGCATCAGAGCGCGTGTTGCACAAAGCATCGGCTACGAGGCTCAGATCGCCTCTTAATGCCAGGAGATCCGCATTCTGTCCGCGTGACACAGACATGGAAGTCATGCGCGAAGAACTAAGTCGCGTAGCTTATGAAGGATCGTCCTCCCCGCGAATACTAGCACCCGGAACATCGCTGCCAGAGCCATCAGATCCAGGAACCGACATGGAGATGGACGTTAGCCAGGAAGAGTCAAAGCGCATGCTGTATCAAACACGGCATGATAGTCTCCGAAGCCTGGATCACCGCCTGTCAGATCGCTTCTCGGTATCCATCTCTATCTCCTTTCAACTCCATCCCGACGTCGAGTTTCGACTTCACCTCATCCGCGAACTTGCGTGCTCCCACACTTTTGGAAGTGTTTCTTTGTTGCGTTGTATTTTGGCTGTGCATAAGGCTTTGCAAATTTATTGTTGGACGGCCTCGCGTGTAATAGATATCTGGCTAGTAGGGCCTGTTGAAGCCATGGTGATAGAGGTTTTGGATTTGAGGTTTCCGTAGTTCAGTAAGAGCTCGAAGGTGTAAGAGATGATGTATCAGGGTAATATCAAGACGAGCAGCGGTAGATACGCGCGATATGTACTACCTACTGAACCACAGTCTGCGCACATTTCTTACCATGGTACTGCATTGCGGTGACGAGCCACTCACAATTCCCACATTCTAAGCGACATCCAAACAAGAGATGTTCTTCGACGAGCTGAAAATATGATATGAGTTCACTGTTGAAGCCCAGCTTCACGTTCGAAATACGGCTCAGGTGGAGAGCAACACCTGGATGCTGAGCTCGTTCTTGTAATGACAATATAGTGCGCCTGTAATTCAGACTAGGGTCTTTTCTTAGTTTAGGCTCTTTCTTGAGATAGTGCTTTGGCATACGGTATGATTGCAGTAGCTGTGATGTTCGCTGGTGAAGTCGTTCTTACCTGCTACCGAGATCGCGACGCTCGGCCCGCTCTGCTCGATCTCTGACCCACTTCTTGCAAAGACCAATTTCAGTCCAGACCTACCTCATGGGGATCTTCCATGGTGGATAGAAGCAAACGTACCTACATTACCTGCGAACACCCGGTTCGGCTGTGGGTATCTGACACGATTCGGGCCTAATACAGAGGCAGTAAGGCTTAGCTCACGTTCACCTCGACAACCTTCTGATGACGAATGCCAATAGTGCAAGCTAAATCCCGGGCCTATAGAATACGACAGGCGAAACAGTCGCACGCGGCTAAGGACGGAAGCGCATGAATTGTTGAGGTGTCACGGTCTAAGCCACATGGCGGCCGCATCTGGGGTTGTGTTCCTGGCACGCCTGAGCAAACAAGGACAGGGGTGCGGGGTTACCATAACAACGCCCGAAGAAACAACACCACTGCATGCGCCTCCGCCGCATCACTGCTGGGGAAAGTAAC